>Ga0209700_100112_pt1 | contig 116950 bp, 79 predicted proteins | sample SiratroredBW_FD_187528 | JGI IMG/M metagenome (GOLD analysis project Ga0209700, IMG submission 187528) | Root nodule microbial communities of legume samples collected from California, USA - Siratro red BW (SPAdes) (version 2) | ecosystem: Host-associated > Plants > Roots > Nodule | place: USA...
TAGATATCTATATGTTAGATATCTATGTGTAGATATCAATGAATTACATATCTATCTGTTAGATATGCATTAGATATCTATCTGTTAGATATCTATGCATTAGATATCTATCTGTTAGATATCTATGCATTAGATATCTATCTGTTAGATATCTATGTATAGATATCTATCTGTTGGATATCTATGTATTAGATATATAAGGATTAGATACCTATCTTTTAGATATCTATCTGTTAGATATCTATGCATTAGATATCTATCTGTTAGATATCTATGCATTAGATATCTATCTGTTAGATATCTATGTATAGATATCTATGTATTAGATATCTATGGATTAGATACCTATCTGTTAGATATCTATCCAATAGATATCTATGTGTTAGATATCTATGTATAGATATCTATGTGTTAGATATCTATGCATTAGATATCTATGTGTTAGATATCTATGTATAGATATCTATGTATTAGATATCTATGCATTAGATATCTATCTGTTAGATATCTATGCATTAGATATCTATGTGTTAGATATCTATGCATTAGATATGTATGTGTTAGATATCTATGTATTAGATATCTATGGATTAGATATCTATCTGTTAGATATCTATGCATTAGATATCTATCTGTTAGATATCTATGGATTAGATATCTATCTGTTAGATATGTATCCATTGGATATCTATGTGTTAGATATCTATGTATAGATATCTATGTGTTAGATATCTATGCATTAGATATTTATGTGTTAGATATCTATGTATAGATATCTATGTGTTAGATATCTATGCATTAGATATCTATCTGTTAGATATCTATGTATAGATATCTATGTCTTAGATATCTATGCATTAGATATCTATCTGTTAGATATCTATACATTAGATATCTATCTGTTATATATCTATGCATTATATATCTATGGGTTAGATATCTATGCATTAGATATCTATGGATTAGATATCTATCTGTTAAATATCTATGCATTAGATATTTATCTGTTAGATATCTATGTATAGCTATCTATGAATTAGATATCTATCTGGTAGATATCTATGGATTAGATATCTATCTGTTAGATATCTATGCATTAGATATCTATGTGTTAGATATCTATGCATCGGATATCAATGTGTTAGATATCTATGCATTAGATATCAATGTGTTAAACATCTATCTGTTAGATATCTATGCATTAGATATCTATGTGTTAGATATCTATGCATTAGATATCTATGTATAGATATCTATGTATTAGATATCTATGGATTAGATATCTATCTGTTAGATATCTATGCATTAGATATCTATGTGTTAGATATCTATGTATAGATATCTATGCAATAGATATCTATGGATTACATATCGATCTGTTAGATATCTATCCATTAGATATCTATCTGTTAGATATCTATGTATAGATACTATGTACTAGATATCTATCTGTTAGGTATTATGCATTAGTTATCTATCTGTAACATATCTATGAGTTAGATATCTATCTGTTGGATATCTATGCATTAGATATCTATCTGTTAGATATCTATGCATTAGAAATCTATGTGTTAGATATCTTTGCATTAGATATCTATGTGTTAGATATCTATGCATTAGATACCTATCTGTTAGATATCTATGTATAGATATCTATGAATTGGATATCTATCTGTTAGATATCTATGCATTAGATATCTATCTGTTAGATATCTATGCATTAGATATCTATCTGTTAGATATCTATGCATTAGATATCTATCTGTTAGATATCTATGCATAGATATCTATCTGTTAGATATCTATGTATAGATATATACGTATTAGATATCTATGAATTAGATATCTATCTGTTAGATATCTATCCATTAGATATCTACCTGTTAGATATCTATGTATAGATATCTATGTACTAGATATCTATGGATTAGATATCTATGTGCTTAAATGTCTGAGTTAGATATCTATCTGTTAGATATCTATGTATAGATATGTATGTACTAGATATCTATCTGTTAGATATCTATGGATTAGATATCTATCTATTAGATATCTATAATTAGATATCTATGTGTTGGATATCTATGCATTAGATATCTATCTGTTAGATTTCTATGGATTAGATATCTATCTGTTAGATATCTATGGATTAGATATCTATCTGTTAGATATCTATGAAATAGAAATCTATCTGTTAGATATCTATGGATTAGATATCGAACTGTTAGATATCTATGGATTAGATATCTATCTGTTACGTATCTATGCATTAGATATCTATCTGTTAGATATCTATGGATTAGATATCTATCTGTTAGATATCTATGGATTAGATATCTATCTATTAGATATCTATACATTAGATATCCATGTGTTACATATCTATGCATTAGATATCTATCTGTTAGATATCCATGCATTAGATATCTATCTGTTAGATATCCATGCATTAGATATCTATGTATTAGATATCTATCTGTTAGATATCTATGCATTAGATATCTATCTGTTAGATATCTATTTATAGATATCTATGTATTAGATATCTATCTGTTAGATATCTATTTATAGATATTTATGTGTTAAATATCAATCTGTTATATATCTATGTGTTAGATATCTATCTGTTAGATATCTATGCATTGGATATCTATGTATAGATATCTATGTATTCGATATCTATCTGTTAAATATCTATTTATAGATATCTATGTATTAGATATCTATCTGTTAGATATCTATGTGTTAGATATCTATCTGTTAGATATCTATGTGTTAGATATCTATCTGTGAGATATCTATCTGTTAGATATCTATCTATTAGATCTCTATGGATTAGATATCTATCTGTTAGATCTCTATGCATTAGATATCTATCTGTTAGATATTTATGAATTAGATATCTATCTGTTAGATATCTATATAGATATCTATGAATTAGATATCTATGCATTAGATATCTATCTCTTAGATATCTATTTATTAGATATTTATCTGTTAGATATCTATGTATAGATATCTATCTATTAGATATAGGCATTGGATATCTATCTGTTAGATATCTATGCATTGGATATCTATCTGTTAGATATCTATGCATTGGATATCTATTTGTTAGATATCAATGTATGATGAGGACATCCAGGCCCAAGGCCAAGTGCAAACTCCAATTGAAGAATCTTTGCAAGGATTGGGAGGTCCTATGACTAGAGCAAGGGCTAAGAAGCTAGAGTTTGAGGCCATCAAAATTCAAAATATACTAATAATTGAAGGCCAATAGTTACTTAGACAAATAATAAAAGAAATAAATTTTGGTGATAGGTTTTGAGACCAGGACCTTGAGCTTCTTTGGTCTCAATTAACCACAGAGCCACTTTTATCTGTGCTTGTAATGTTGACAATTTATTTGTCTTTTATACGCATTTTAGTACTTCAGACCTAATTTGTATAAATCATTTGGGGTTTAATGAAAAGGCAGATTTTGGATGTTATATTCTGCAGTGTGAGATTTTCTCTACTAGGGTTCTTACTTGAATCTTTGATTTATCAAGAATTTCCAATTCTTGTGGCGATCGTAAGGACTTATCAAACGTCAATCGTTTGTGGCGTCCTATTTTTCCTTCATTCTATTCTGATTCGTTTAACTCTATTTCTGCATCAATAATTTTTTCCAGATTTTACGTTTCAGCCTGAAAATTGCACACGGATCGTATCAATGTACTAGATATCTGTGTTAGATATCTATGCATTAGATATCTATCTGTTAGATATCTATGCACTAGATATCTATCTGTTAGATATCTATGCATTCGATATCTATGCATTAGATATCTATCTGTTAGATATCTATGTATTAGATATCTATCTGTTAGATATCTATGTATAGATATCTATGCATTGGATATCTATCTGTTAGATATCTATGCATTGGATATCTATCTTTTAGATATCTATGCATTGGATATCTATTTGTTAGATATTTATGCATTAAATATCTATCTGTTAGATATCTATGTGTTAAATATCTATCTGTTAGATTTCTATGTGTTAGATATCTATGCATTAGATATCTAGCTGTTAGATATCTATGCATTAGATATCTATCTGTTATATATCTATGCAGTACATATCTATCTGTTAGATATCTATGCATTAAATATCTATCTGTTAGATATCTATGTATTAGATATCTATCTGTTAGATATCTACGCATTGGATATCTATCTGTTAGATATCTATGCATTGGATATCTATCTGTTAGATATCTATGCATTCGATATCTATCTGTTAGATATCTATGTGTTAAATATCTATCTGTTAGATTTTCATGTGTTAGATATCTATGTAATAGATATCTATCTGTTAGATATCTATGTATAGATATCTATGGATTACATATCTATGGATTAGATATCTATGTGTTACATATCTATCCGTTAGATATCTATGTGCTAGATATCAATGCCTTAGATATCTATCTGTTAGATATCTATGCATTAGATATCTATCTGTTAGATATCTATGCATTAGATATCTTTCTGTTAGATATCTATGCATTAGATATCTATCTGTTAGATATCTATGCATTAGATATCTATCTATTAGATATATATGTATAGATATCTATGTATTAGATATCTATCCATTAGATATCTACCCTTTTGATATCTAACTGTTAGATATCTACCCTTTTGATATCTAACTGTTAGATATCTATGTGCTAAATATCTATCTGTTAGATATCTATGCATTAGATATATATCTGTTAGATCTCTATGCATTAGATATCTATCTGTTAGATATGTATGTATTAGATATTTATCTGTTAGATATCTATGCATTAGATATGTATCTGTTAGATATCTATGTATAAGATATCTATCTGTTAGATATCTATGCATTAGATATCTATGTATAGATATCTATGTATACAGATCTATGCATTAGATATCTATCTGTTAGATATGTAACACATAGATATCTAAGAGATAGATATCTAACATATAGATATCTAAGAGATAGATATCTAACACATAGATATCTAAGAGATAGATATCTAACACATAGATATCTAACAGATAGATATCTAACACATAGATATCTAACACATAGATATCTAACACATAGATATTTAACACATAGATATCTAACACATCGATATCTAACAGATAGATATCTAATACATAGATCTCTAACAGATAGATATCTATACATAGATATCTCACAGATAGATATCTAACACATAGATATCTAACAGATAGATATCTAACACATATATATCTAACAGATAGATATCTTTACATAGATATCTAACACATAGATATCTAACACATTGATATCTAACACATAGATATCTAACACATAGATATGTAACACATAGATATCTAACTGATAGATATATAATACATAGATATCTAAGAGATAGATATCTATACATAGAGATCTCACAGATAGATATCTAACACATAGATATCTATACGTAGATATCTACACAGATAGATATCTCTACATAGATATCTATCTGTAACAGATAGATATCTAATACATTGATATCTAACAAATAGATATCTAACATATAGATATCTAACAGATATATATCTAATAAATAAATATCTGTACATAGATATCTAATAGATAGATATCTAACACACAGATATCTAACAGATAGATATCTAATACATAGATATCTTACAGATAGATATCTAACACATATATGTCTAACACATAGATATCTATACATAGATATCTAACAGATAGATATCTAATACATAGTTATCAATACATAGATATCTATACATAGGTATCTAACAGATAGATATCTAACACATAGATATCTCTAACACATAGATATCTAAGAGATAGATATCTAACACATATATATCTAAGAGATAGATATCTAACACAGATATCTAACAGATAGATATCTAACACATAGATATCTAAGAGATAGATATCTAACACATAGATATCTAACAGATAGATATCTAACACATAGATATCTAAGAGATAAATATCTAACACATAGATATCTAACAGATAGATATCTAACACATAGATATCTAACAGATAGATATCTAACACATAGATATCTAACACATAGATATCTAACACATAGATATCTAACAGATAGATATCTATACATAGATATCTCACAGATAGATATCTAACAGATAGATATATATACATAGATATCTAACACATAGATATCTAACACATTGATATCTAACACATAGATATCTAACTGATAGATATATAATACATAGATATGTAACATATAGATATCTATACATAGAAATCTCACAGATAGATATCTAACACATAGATATCTATACATAGATATCTACACAGATAGATATCTCTACATAGATATCTATTTGTAACAGATAGATATCTAATACATTGATATCTAACATATAGATATCTAACACATAGATATCTAACAGATATATATATCTAATAAATAAATATCTATATATAGGTATCTAACAGATAGATATCTAACACACAGATATCTAACAGATAGATATCTAATACATAGATATCTTACAGATAGATATCTAACACATATATATCTAACAAATAGATATCTATACATAAATATCTAACAGATAGATATCTAATACATAGTTATCTATACATAGATATCTAACAGATAGATATCTAACACATAGATATCTAACACATAGATATCTATACATAGATATCTATACATAGATATCTAACAGATATATATCTATACATAGATATCTAACAGATATATATCTATAAATAGATATCTATACATAGATATCTAACACATAGATATCTAACAGATAGGTATTTAACACATAGATATCGATGTATAGATATCTATACATAGATATCTAACACACACACACACACGCATATATATATATATATATTTAGATATCTAACAGGCAACATTCAAAACGCGCAACACACCCATAGTGAAGTTGTCAAAGGGAAGGCAGGCATGAGAGTCAATGAAAAAATACCCATACATGTAAAAGAAATCTCATACTCCCTTCTCGGTCATGACAAACATTGTCGATGACCGAGCACTTCTGAATTGACACCATCCCCTCCTCGGTACCAGGAGTAACCATAGCGACATTATTAACAAAATACTCTAAAGAATCAAGCCATCTATACTTAGAACACTGGTTGGTAACTTAGGTACTAACCCAATCGTACTAGTCCTACGAGGAGGACCGCTTAGTGTTGTCCCATCCAAGGAGTTCTCGGTTGTGCTAGCGTCATCGACCCATACTACATTGGTATTGGAGGACGACGAGTCCCCTTGTGAATCGACTAACTCCTCAGGCACTTCGCCAAAGGACTCAAAAGAAGGAGACGAAGAAGACATGATTACCTCGGTCTGGAATGTATTCTTTGCACCTAGCCACTATTTTTCTCAAGACAAGTTCTCAAACCTCAAACACAAAACTCAAAGTGAAAGTAAGTATTGAGCCAACAACCCCACTTATAGATTTCCAGATGAGGAGCCATGACTCTTGATGCGCGCTGCCGAACACGCCTCAAATTAAACTAGGAGGCTAGATTTTGCAATATAGCTAACCTAGGTCATTCTTCCAAGGACCACTCAAATATTCTCTTAAGCCAAAATATAAAACAATAGCACTGAGGGGGTGACAAAATATTTAAATTTAACACAAAACTTAGACAGAATAAAAATGCAATTCAAAAAAAGTAGAGAAATTCAAGTAGTGAAAGTCAACCCGGCCTCCCTTTGGTTCTCCCAAATCCCTCACTGGTTTCTAAACATAATCTCAATTACATTCGGGGGTTAAACAGACCGGAATCCCGGTATCTATTTAACATCCTGACTACTCCACAATCGTGAAGCATTTTATCGAACACCTAGTGTGCGACACTAATGCAATCGCATGGTGAGCAACATCATCGGTTCGACTTGATTCTGATTCGGGAACTCCACAACACATTCCAATCAGACTGTATTCGTTCAATCCAAGAGTCAATCCAACTATTAAATCTAACAATCAAATTGAAAATCAACAAATGAACAAGTAATTGCGGAAAGAAATACAAAACGCAAACCTAAGGATTAATGAAAATGGAAGAACCTTCAGGGACCAGATTGAATAAGGAAATTAGTCACTCATCATCATGTTTGGCATTTCAAAAGCGAAAAGAACACAAAACTGAGAGAAAATAATGCAATTCGTGAAGAATAAGAAGAAGCAAGTAGAGTGAACGGAAATGTATTCCCCAAATTAAAATGGTGTAGTGTGGCTGTCGTCCTCCCAAACTCTCCACTGTTTTAAAATTACAATATTTATCTTTTTGCAAACCCTAAGGTGGCCCAAGCCCACCTCTATGTTGCCCTAATTTAATAAAAAAAAAACCCATAGTTTTGATCCCAGCTCAATTGGGAGTGAAATGACTAAGTTGTCCTTAATTAATTATTTCTGCTCAAAGTGTTGTCCAAATTCCGTACGCCAACTTCAAGACTGATTTTGTCCACTTTACAGTCCAAAATTGGTCTTGGACCCTCTCACATTGTTTGTATATCTTTTAGTTATCTATAAAACGACATAAAGATCAAGTTAATCCGAGGTCTGTAGCAAATATTATGAACAAATTATGAAACATGTTGAAGTTTGGAAAATTTTCAAAAATTTCATCAAATTGAATCAAACTTTCAATTAAAGTCCAATTAGCCCAAATACATAAAAAAAAAATATCCAAAACTTATCATTATTCTTATCACTATGCAATAGGAAAGTGGTTAAAATCAATAAATATCAACCCTTCGACTCCCCACCGTCAGATTTTGTGAATCCCAATAAGGCATATGTCATTCACAACCCTTCAGAAGCCCAAGGCCCAACAACTCTCCAACCTCAATCATTTGATCAAAGGCTTTGTATTGTTCAATTAGAAAATGAAAACCTATTAAATTCATGACATAAAAGGACCCCTAAAAAAGCTTTTCATAAGTCGACAACTACTCAAGCTTGGGGGCCAAGTGTACTACTTGGCCAAGGCAGTGCTCAACCTTAGCAGGTTGTCGGTTACCCAATTCGGTATGTTAAGGACCACAATTATTATTATGACCTCGAGTTATGTGTCATCCCTCTGACAACAGAGCCTCTGACAGCATAGTAGTTTTTTGTTTGTTTTACGTTTTCCCTTTGTGACAAAAGGTAAGTTGAGCGTATTTTACATCTTCCCACTGACAAAGAGTGAAAAGGTAATCATTATATGTCAGAATAAACACCACTATAAATAACAAAGGATCATATGAGAATAAGGTACGTTTTATCTAATCTAGTAAACCCTAACCTCTGATATCGAGAATTGACTTTAATATCAGAATGCCTTTTGCAGGTACTTACCTCTATTCATACCAGTTATTGGAGATCAAAGACCGGAGACCAATAAAGAACTCGTTGGAATTGATATTTGAAGAGAATTGTTATTAGCCTCAATCAAGATGAATTCTCTAATATGAGCTTACTTCCAAAGATGTTTGCTTATATATACATCTACAAAACCAAAGTCACTAGGGAAAGCAAATTTGGAATAAAGGTATTCCATCTTCCAAGACTTTCATTCTTTGGAGACTCTTAATGGGAAAATCCCCGCCAGTACCCTTATTAAGAATTGTTTCTAATCACTTTTTTTTCCACTATCTTTTTGCATTCAACATATAAAATTGGCTTAGCAACCTCACAAATCAACGCATAAACTCGTAATTTATTTTTGAATTGTTGTAAACTTAATTGAAGTGACCTTATGAACATTGTGATGTTATCTGCTATAACTCATGATGAGATTTAGAACCATAAGAGAAAAATCAAATTTAAAAATATGTTTATAACATATCAACACATAAAACCATGATTTTTTTTTTTGTGTGCTCTCAATATTTATAGTTCTTCATGTATGGGTACTATATTTTATATTATGTCAGAAAAATCTGAAAGTTTTTGTTGTTTCTGGTATGCTAAGAAAGATAGAAAAAGTTATCTAATTTAATTGATCTCCTCCCAATACTAGACGGTTTAATATAACACTGATACTAACATGAGAATATGTGAGCTTATGGCGACATTTTTTAGAAATTCTAACGTAATTGTTTATTTTGTCCTCTTTTAAGTTGGCACTATCTTTAAAGTTAAGCTTGAGAGAGTTATTATATATGAACAAAAGATAGTTAGTCAGAAATGATAGAATTCTAATTGAAACAAATTCTTTTCTTATTGTACATTTTTTAGTAATAATATGTTCATAGGAACTAATGAGCTATGAATTTGATAAAAAGTATTGAATTTTAGAATTTCTTAAATTTTTAGAAAAGGAAATATATATATATATATATATATATATATATATATATATATATATATATATATATATATATATATATATATTAATAGTTTAGCGAATTACGATTTAAAAGTCTAGCCATCATTTGTTGATAAGGTGTTTCTCCATCTCTTTTAATGTATTTGATCCCCTACTTCCTTTTATCTTTTATTAATGCTGCATATAATTGATGTTATAGTGCTAATTTAGTTAGGATAATGATGCAATAACATTTTCATCTTGATTTAAAAAAATATAGTAACAATTTGATACATGATAATATCAGCATTTTTAAAATTTGAGAAACCTAATTTAATCTTTAAAAAATGACATTATTTGTTTTTAAAAAAATGAGAGACTTTATTCAACCCTTTATTACTTAGATACCACATTAAATTAAACAAATAATAAAACAATAAACTTCAGAAATATTAAATATTTTGTTACACCTATGGAAATATATTGTGTAGAAGAGTAGCCAAAATTTGGAGTTGGATGGCCATAAAGAATAAATTGTTATGGTTCGGTAAGGGTATGAATATGATTAATGGCGGTGGTGGGCCTCATTCTTGGTTGTGGAGCCATGTGAGAACCTAATCTTTCACCCTTTCAAGGATTCCAAAATGGATAGAAAAAAAATGGTGTGTGACGTAGTTGTAAGCATTAAGCAGCTTCTTTTTTCTTTTGGTGGAATCACTTCCAATAATGAGGAATCAAGTACTGTTACTCTTCCCCTCAGGAACTTCCCCAATTCACATGGCTTCCAGCCCTTCCCCTCTCATTCTTTATGGCTTCAATTATTAATCTTTCATTGGAAAAAAAAAATGTATGACCCTTTCATGTTATACCTTCATAAATTTTATACAATATTTCTACCATAATCTATAATAATTAGCATAGAGCCAGATGTACCCATGTGGTGGCCATAGAATGGTTGCTTTATGAAAGGGAATGGGGTTTGGTAGGTGCAGACAATCATTGTCACATAACACATTCCCTGTTAAAATACACTTCTCTACCTTCTTTACACACTCACAAGACAAACTTCCAAAATGTCTTGTTTCCGCCCTGGATGGTAATTTAGATTATATTCTTTTTTTATCCAAATGACTAATGTAATTTGTAAGTGCTTAATGATACAATTTGGCATGATAAAGCAAAATGATTCTTAATTACTTGCATTTCTGGTATGTGTGAGTGTGACCACTTATGTTGAGTGGTGAAAATATACTAAAATTCAACTCCTTTTACTAAAAGTCCATCATACAATATTTTGCTCAAAACTCAAGTGGTGTTGAATGATTAACAATATTTTCAATTCGCGTGTCATATAACTTTAGTCAATGCTTAAAAATATCATTCATAATTTTATATTAAAAGGATAAAAAGCATACTTTATCTCATAGTAATAATACTAATATAGGAGCTGCATTTGAAGAATGGTTATAAGAGTAAAGCAAGGCAACGGAGCAGTTAAAACTCATTAGTGTGCTTACTATTGAACGTTGTGTAGAAGTACGTTAAAAAAAATGAAAGAGGAAAAGAAACCGAATATGCGAAACTAAAGAATAGTTGGATGAGTTAAAGTACTGGCTTGGGTTGACATTATAAGCAATTCTGGAACACATTCTGTGCATGTTATGATGTCTAGGGGATTTCAAATGAGTCCAAAGATTGACAGTGATCAGTTGCACATGATTAGGTGGTTCAGATCCCAAGTACCCACGTATATCCAATAAAAATATTGTTTTTTGGCTTATCATTTCATCTGTCACTCATTGGATTAACTATAAACTAATTTGTCTCTCAGAACTTCCTATAACCTTCCCTTCCTTCACCTTCCCTTCACTGCTTGTTCCATGCTATGCAAAATGCAACAAGCTTAAGAGAATCCAACACCAAGAGAGCAACCACCAAAATGCAAACCAACCTGCTGTTCTTCTTCTGTTGTTACATTGGCCTCTCACTTGCTTTCACTGATGCTGCAGCGGATGACGAAATGTCAACACTTCTCTCAATTAAATCCACTCTCGTTGACCCAATGAGGCATCTGAAGGATTGGCAATTTCCAAGCAATGTGACACAACCAGGATCACCCCATTGTAACTGGACTGGAGTTGGTTGCAACCTTAAAGGCTTTGTAGCGAGTCTTGACCTCTCCAACATGAACCTCAGCGGTCGTGTTTCGGACCACATTCAATCTTTTTCAAGTCTGTCTTATTTCAACATAAGCTGTAACAACTTTGCTTCATCACTGCCCAAATCACTGTCCAACCTCACCTCTCTCAAGAACTTTGATGTGAGCCAGAACTACTTCACTGGCAGCTTCCCCACTGGTCTTGGAAGAGCTGCTGGCTTGAGATTAATCAATGCATCGAGCAACGATTTTTCAGGTTTTCTTCCTGAGGATATTGGAAATGCAACCTTGCTTGAGAGTCTTGATTTTCGAGGGAGCTACTTTGTGAGTTCAATCCCCAGGAGTTTTAAGAATTTGCAGAAACTCAAGTTTCTGGGCCTTTCAGGCAATAACTTCACAGGGAGGATTCCAGGATATCTTGGTGAACTAACTTCTCTGGAGACATTGATTATTGGATACAATTTATTTGAAGGTGAGATCCCTCCAGAGTTTGGCAACCTGACCAATCTTCAATACCTTGACTTGGCCGTAGGCAGTCTCAGTGGACAAATTCCCGCTGAATTAGGTAAGCTGACAAAACTCAACACAATTTACTTGTACCAAAACAACTTCACAGGAAAAATTCCTCCTCAGCTTGGAGACATCACTTCACTGGCATTTTTGGACCTATCTGACAATCAGATCTCCGGAGAGATTCCAGAAGAACTTGCTAAATTGGAAAACCTGAAGCTCTTAAATCTGATGACCAACAAACTCACTGGTCGAGTACCGGAGAAGCTTGGTGAATTGAAAAATTTGCAGGTGCTTGAGCTCTGGAAAAATTCCTTACATGGTCCTTTGCCATCAAACCTTGGGAAGAACTCTCCTTTACAATGGTTGGATGTGTCCTCTAACTCACTATCCGGGGATATCCCTCCAGGATTGTGTACTACTGGAAATCTCACTAAACTAATCCTCTTCAATAATTCTTTCACTGGTTCCATTCCAAGTGGACTTGCAAACTGTTTGTCTTTGGTACGTGTTCGGATTCAAAACAATCTTATTTCTGGAACTATTCCTGTTGGCTTTGGAAACCTCCTTGGCCTTCAGCGGCTAGAATTCGCTAAGAACAACCTCACTGGGAAAATTCCCAGTGATATTACCTCATCCACATCACTCTCTTTCATTGATGTATCTTGGAACCACTTTGATTCATCTCTACCTTCAGATATTCTTTCTATTCCAACCCTTCAAACCTTCATTGCCTCTCATAACAATTTTGGAGGAGATATCCCAGATGAGTTCCAGGACTGTCCATCTCTCTCTGTATTGGACCTTTCAAACACCTATATTTCTGGAACAATCCCTGAAAGTATTGCTTCTTGTCAAAAATTAGTCAACCTTAACCTTCGAAATAACCACTTGACAGGAGAAATCCCAAGATCAATCACAAGCATGCCCACTTTATCTGTTCTTGATCTGTCCAACAATTCATTGACCGGTAGAATTCCTGAAAACATTGGCAATTGCCCTGCTCTGGAATTGCTGAACTTGTCCTATAACAAACTTGAGGGTCCAGTACCCTCCAACGGGATGTTGGTGAGCATAAATCCTAATGATCTTATTGGCAATGAAGGTCTTTGTGGAGGCATTCTCCCTCCATGTTCTCGAAGTATGGCTGTGACAAGCCATCGAAGGAGCTGGCATGTGAGACACATCATTATCGGTTTTGTGACTGGCATTTCCATGATTTTAGCGCTTGGTGTAGCATATTTTGGTGGTAGATGTTTATACAATAGATGGCACTTATATAACAACTTCTTCTATGATTGGTTCAAACAGAACAAGGAAGATTGGCCCTGGAGACTAGTAGCATTCCAGAGGATCAGCTTCACTAGTAGTGACATCCTGAGTTGCATGAAGGAATCTAATGTGATAGGAATGGGGGGCACTGGTATCGTGTACAAAGCTGAAATCCATAGACCTCACGTAACCGTAGCGGTGAAGAAACTGTGGAGGTCACGGACAGACATAGAAGATGGCAATGATGTGTTGAGAGAGGTGGAACTCCTAGGGAGACTTAGGCACAGGAATATTGTAAGGCTGTTGGGGTATGTGCACAACGAAAGGAATGTGATGATGGTTTACGAGTACATGCCTAACGGGAATCTTGGAACAGCACTGCATGGTGAACAATCTGCAAGGTTGCTTGTTGACTGGGTCTCAAGGTACAACATAGCTCTAGGAGTTGCACAAGGGCTTAACTACCTCCACCATGATTGTCACCCACCAGTTATTCACAGGGATATCAAGTCTAACAACATACTCCTTGACGCAAATTTAGAGGCCAGAATAGCAGACTTCGGCTTGGCAAGGATGATGATTCAAAAGAATGAGACAGTTTCCGTGGTGGCTGGATCATATGGATACATCGCACCAGGTTAGTACTTAGTTCTCGCTTTTATTTACGCATTATGTAGTGCAAGTGGAAACACGCTTATTAATAACACCGAAAGTAAGAAATCTGACCTAGCCTGGCAGATGTAAGCCTATTACTATGCAGTTTGTGCCCCACTTTCTGTTTTCGTAACTTCCGAATATAGAGGATTACCTTAATGATTATATTGTCTTCTGATTTTAGAATATGGATACACTCTGAAGGTTGACGAGAAGATTGACATATACAGCTATGGGGTGGTGCTTTTGGAGCTCCTAACTGGCAAGATGCCTTTAGACCCTTCGTTTGAAGAATCAACTGACATAGTGGAATGGATACGGAAGAAGAAAAGCAATAAGTCATTGTTAGAAGCATTGGATCCTGCTATAGCTAGTCAGTGCAAACATGTCCAAGAAGAAATGTTGCTTGTACTCCGGATTGCACTTCTATGTACCGCAAAGCTTCCCAAGGAAAGACCACACATGAGAGACATCATCACAATGCTTGGTGAGGCAAAGCCAAGAAGGAAAAGTGTTTGCCATAACGGGGGTCAAGAGAGCAGTAGCATGGAAAAGTCCACTGTCTTTACCACCTCCCCAATAGTAAGTCTTTTGTAGCAACAAGTTTAGTAATTAGTATAATATTTTTAATTTTGTAGCCTCTGAATTTTCATGTATGTTTTTGCCTGCGTCGACCAAACTTCTGTCATACAGTAAATACATGTATTTTCTATAAGATATCGCTTATTATACTCCTTTCCAATTGAGGAAGAAACAGTGATTTCAGAATCGTAATCAGATTATAACCAATAAACATAGTTAAAATGTGCTTAAAGACTTTACACTAAGTCGTTTACTCTGACACCATTTTAATTACAGTTCACCATTTCATCAAAGACGTATAGCATTTGCAAACTTTTTATGGCCATTTTCCACTATTAACTCGAGATTTTTCTTTCACTATTGTCTTAATGAGCACCGACCGTTTTTCAACTCAAAATTCTCACTGGTTCTTTCCAGTTATTCCTTCATTTTAAATAGTTTAGCAGTCGCGCAGCAAATTAAGAGTTTCGGAGCCTCTAATGTCAATTGCGCTGCATGACAAGTTAGAACACTATTCCGTAAAATTTATGCTGCACTCAAATTGTAAGAAAATTCTAAATAAAAAAAGTGAAAAGTTATCTACTTTGTTTCCCCAATTATGAATGTGTCTTCATAGATATTTCGAGTTAATCCAAGCAATTTGAAAGAAAATGCAATCACGACCAGTACATACAATTCAGCTGATTCGTTCTAGTCTTCAAAGTAATAAAGAAATGTTAATCAAGCATAAGAGTATTGGATAGGAAGTCCAATAACATTAATGTAAACAATTCACGTTACAATGGTAAGGAAAACATATTGGGATCCGTTTGACATCAAGAAACGAAGGCCGAGAAGGAAAACTGTTATCTCTTCTAATCCAGACGAACACCGGCATGATATTAGTGTATTTTGTATCCTAAACTATGTACATTTATCCAAGTACAAAATGACAGATTGCCCTCCAAAAAATTCACTCATAAAAAGAAACTGAGCCTCACTTCAAACTGTCCCGTACCCTACCCTGTCCCACTATTCTAGGATGCTAGTAGAGCACTTCCTGGTACATTTCCTCTTTCAAGGAAGCTGACAGATGTTGGCTGGAAAACATTGATGGAAACAAGAGTGAGATTAGTCCATTGCAAGATGTACTCGGCAATTCGGATATCGACTAAGTTATACACGTAATACCACTCTTTAGAAATAATATTACATGTTGCGTACAAAAAATTAAAGCATCTTTGTACATATGGATGTCGGTTTGCAAACTCAAGTTGACATGCAATTTAATCCATAAGACTACATACATCCTAAGAACCATAGGCTAAAGCCAATCACTACCAATGAAACCAAAACCTTTTAAAAGGTTAATATTGGCTCTCTTTCATATAAAGTGACTTGCAGGGAAAATAAAAATAAAAAAACTCCAGTAAGGTTGCCAGAATAAAAGGAAGATCAAGAGTATTCGGAATAAAGTTCTCCAAAATGAGTTTTAAAATTTTATTCATATTCTCCGTAAGAATAAATTTCAACTTATTAAGAGATAATAATAATAATATACCTCACTAGCTTGGATTTCACCAAGCGTAAATGGCTCTTTCTCCCTGATTACACCATTATCTTTAGTAATTCTTTCTAAATCCTGCTAGAAGGAAGATTAACGGTGTTATGAGCAATTCAGAGATAACTTCCATCATGTCCAACATGAAATAAAGGATTACAAAAGGATACTTTGGGGTGGGGGGCAGTAGAGGCCATATAACCCTAATTAACACTAACACCAAGTGAACTCGTTGCATAGGCACTTCAATACAAAACTACAATTTTGATGTGATATGTTACTTTTACTTTCAGTATTTCAAGCATCACATGATACTAAATGAATTTTTAAAATTAAGATATGCACACAAATTTTGATAATAACCATAAAAATGGAACCGAGTTCATTAAACAAAATTATAATATCTTCTTTACTTAATAAAAGAATGTCTCTAATGAGTAACACAGGTTGGTAAGACTCCCACGAAATATAAAAAATTCCATTCAGCAAAAAATAAACAAATAAAAGCAAGCTTAAAACCACATTAATAGATTTTAAAAGGGGTAAGAGAATGCAAAAAAAACAACGTATGATGAAATTAGGCTTTCAGATGGGTATTTTTCCTAAATTCACAAATTAACCTTCATAGAAATCACAATGAATCACAATTTGTGGTAAATGATTCAGCCGCACTGTATTCTCTGTATTTGGAATGACATACTGAATTTACAACAAAAAAGTGCACTTCAATCAAAATTTAGAAAATATACACTCCGGTTAGTTTAGGTATTAAAAGACACTGTGACAGGCAAGTACCAAAAATACTAGATACAACATCTCAAACACTGTCAATCATTACCTTCCCAGTCAAAATTTCAAACTGAAGTAATTCCTCCACTATCTTTTCTAGTGCTGGGCGATTTTTCAGCAGCATTTTTCTTGCTTTGAGATATGCCAAATCGAACATCTAGGAATATCGCAAAAAATTATATTAGATGTATTTTTTATAGAAGTTACACTGCTGCTAATACGTGATACCTTTTCAACTTTAGCTGCCATCACATATTCATGATCATCCCCCATGCTTAATGCCGTGACCTATGTCAGTAAAAAAAACATAAGAAAAAGTCTATATAATATACTAATATTAAAAAACCAAGGTCAATAAACATGTAATAGTTTGTTATGCAGTTGCCACAGAAATCTTCCATTTGTTTATTTGACCGTAGCCCCCTCAAGCAATAGTTTTGTTTACAAGATTCAAAGGGTAGTGCTCTCCATTCATGAGAGGGACAGATTAAGGAATCACAACTTCCACCAGGACTGTTAAAATAGCAGTTCACAGATATTTGTTTGAGGGTACGGTTAACACTGGAGTAAATTATGAAAAATGTGTACCATCTAATAATTCTTTATATTTCATTAACAGAACCATTGAGTTATAAGGGGCTATCATTATTCATGTCCATCTTAAACCAAATTATGGAAAATATAAACGAAAACAGAATGTGCAATTTGAAAAGACATCTTGATGACCCATGAAAAATATATTGTATTAATATGAAAAATTTGATGGGCATGCATGACATATACATGTGACAATTAAATCATGGATTTTGAATCATAACTTGAACCATTCAAAATTTGTGGACTGCATTATTTCAACTGTGCTTCCATTATGTTCTATGTAGAAAAATATTCTCTCACTGAATTCATACCAATAACAGAGGACACATCTTGTACTTTTGCAGATCAAATCTTCTATAAATAATGAAAATAAATCACACATTAAATGGAAACAAAATAACAGAGAGATGTTTCTAAAAAGTAAATCTGATCTGATTCAGATATTCCCCTTAATTTGATCCTACAAATCTGAACAGATATAACATTTCTAATTTACTCGTATCTCCATAATTTATTTTGAATCATAAAATCCTAATGTTCGTAACTGATCCACATTCTATATCTCAGATTCCACATCACGTAGCTTTTTTGGGAGATTGCCTATCTAACATTACGTTATTTTTCCTCTTTTATAAAGTCGGGCAGAACTTGCTCTATTAGCAGTTCAATAATTATTTTCGTTAAAGATATAATAATCTTCTTAACCATATTGAATATTATTGATGCTGTTTGAGGAAGAAAGGAAGACATATCTGTGACCATATTGAATATTATTAATCCCATTTGAGAAAGAAAGACATTAATGATGTGTTATGTTAGAAGTAAGCTTCAAGCAACACCTATCAAATAAATCAATCTAACTTTTCAATGATCACACAATCAACATCAAGAAAAAAAAATAATTCAACAAAAGTAGTTGAAATTCACATAAGAAAGGTCTATACCGCATTACTACGGTAGTAAATTGCAGGACTGTCATCGGGTCCCCACCCATACTGAATGACCATTCGAGTAGCTATCTGTTGTGAAGAACAGAATGGTCAGAGTTTAGACTTACATCCTTTGGTTAATATTATCATTTTCCAAGAAAGTATAATATAAAAAATAATAGGATATTTTAGCTGACTGAGTTAAGTCAAATATAAACCAACCTCTTGCGCCTGCTGTATTTCATAAATAGAAAGTAAATTTTCTTCCCCAAAAGGAAGTAACATTTGGGATGCAACATAAGAACCAAAACAAAACACCAGCTTCTTTTCAAGATATGATCTTGATTCTGAATTCCCATTGATTGAACCCTCATTTCTTGCTTTTGTGATTTTTGTACATCCAATTCCCTATATAATTGTCAAGAATCCATCATTAAACAAATATATGAGAAGTCAGTTTAACAAGTCAGCTATATTTTCCTCTACTGGCCTTTACTGACAGAATTGTAACTACAACAATGACTAGGAAACAAGTTTGGAGAATACAGGCTAGCAATAGTTGGCTTCATACGGGGCTACTTTTCAAAAATCAGGTTACTGCAGTCTTGACTATGTTGGTATACATCAAAAAATGGCAGGCTAGCCAAATCAAAGTAAACATACTAGGCCAGATTCAAGAAACCATATTTTACATTTAAAACACACATAATATATAAGAAATGCTATAGAAGCATAAAAGGAATGGAGGAAATCATAGAATTTGAAATAAACTTCCTCTTTGGGAATCTTTAAATTTAAAGGTCAGTATTTCATAAGCCAGCTCTTTATCAGAAATGCTTAACATCTTTAATATTGTACCAAGAAATTCAGTCTTCCAAAATCACTTACATATATTTATTGCTGAATATTTACTTTCAACACATTGTCTAGTCACTGAATGCTACCAAACATTCTTTAATACATTCTTACTATTGTATGAAATTCATGCAACCCCTGTAAATAAAAAAAATAAAATAATATATATATATATATATATATATATATATATATATATATATATATATATACACTAAAATAGAAGGTGGCTCACATAGATTAGCAAACCTCACATGAATTCTACCCAATAATCAGTGTATAATGTAGATCTCATGGCCTTGTATACATCCAGTTATCATACTTAACAAATAACAGAAGCCAACAATATATAACTACAAAGCCTTTCCTACAACAGCAGTAGAAATGGGCTTTGAGGCACAGACTAGAAAGTTTGATAACTAAAAAGCATGCTCTAATATTGACAGGTAATATATAGCAGTCTAATAATAAGTGAGATCAACCTGCCATGATAGAGGTTCAAGCCAAAGATTCTCAACAACATCAAAATTTGGTAATAAATGAGCAGTAAGACCACGACCAGCTGCCCAGACAGCATGTGGAAACTTGGTTTCCCTTGTCCACTGAACAACAAAAAACATCATTTAGTTATATTTTAGCAAGTCAATTATTTTTCATCATCTAAAATAGAAAAAAAACTAAGACTACATCTACTTGTAAATAAGTGGAAGAAGAAACTCAGTGATAATACATATGAAAATATGTACAAGGCAAAGCCGTGCTTTGACAACGTAATAGGTATTATGTGGAGATGACAGTTTCTTACGTCAAGTGGAGGGCTCAAAAGCTCTATCCCATTGCTTATTTGGCCATATGGTTCCATCAAATCAACAACATTCTGCAGATCTTCTTTTGTCAATGTCAGTCCAAGATGATTCACCATCGCTTTGCTAAACTTACTGAAGATTTTGGTCTTCCGCAACCATGAGGGAATCATAGGGCTGAAAGTCTAAGAAAAAATAATAAATATATTTCACTTCATACAGCAAAGAACTATCTGAATACACACTATTACTATAAAAAGAAAGTGATCTATATATAGCAGTTATGCAATAATGTTTTCAATTTGCTTGTTCGTTCTATTTTATATGAAAATTTGCAACAAAGAAAGAGACAATAAGATGTCAAATGAATCATATTATTCATTATCTTATTGCTATTATTAGTTTGAATTCATCATGTTTAAAACAGATCACAAACCTCTGTATTTTTAGTATGTTTAGAAAAAATATAAATAAATGTGATTGCAAAATTGATAATCAACAACTAATTAGGGATTGTTCAGATAAATATTATGTTAATGTGACTAATTCTAATAGCTAAAAACAAATTTAAGATTCATCTCCTCTTATCTGGATAAGGAAATTCCAGAAAATTAACTCCTGTTTGTAACCCATACTGATGGACCCAAGTAGTGTGTATAAACAACCAGACATCTTTTTTAGGATTTGCTAGAGACTACCAGTTTGATTGTCGCTAGATATAACTGCCAGTAAGTTATTCTGACAGCTGTCAGTTAGCTAGACTGCCCAGCTTGTTACAGAAGTCATATGTGCTCTGTAAATATTGTATCATTTCCCTTGAGACATGAATGAATAATATACCGACCACTTTTTCTCTTTGAATTCTTTCCATATCATAGTGTCTAGAGCTTGAGAAAGTCTCACATGGCTTTCAATCCTATACCTCCAAGATCGCTGTTGCCAAGTAAACAAGCCAACTTTTTACCACCATCACCTCTATGGGCAGAGCCATACTTTGAATAAAACCTCAATAACCCTTTAAGCCTCATGCTTTGAATTTAGGCTACCCTCAGAGGCCAACACAAAGTTCTAACAATTTGTTACGATCTACTTAATCACTTTCAGTTCACTTCTATCCAATTACAGAAGCATTGGATGACAAGAACTATCCTGTGTGAAAGCAGCAGAACAAACCTGTGCTTCATGGCTACAAGCTTCATCAGTTTCTTCTAAATCTAGAAGCCCATCAAGGTGTCTCAAGCAAACTGTAATGTTGATTGGACATCGGATATTGATGATAAACGTTTCACATCTAGTGCCTGTCTCTTTCTAGGATCAACCCCTATTTCATGGTGATCCAAAAAGCAATTTGACCATAGCTGCTGCTGAACTCTTATGGTGCAATCTCTGCTCACTAAGCTTCAAGTTCAACTCTTTACACCTACCATATTTTGTGAGAACCAATGATTTGTTGCTCCCGTTCACAATCTTGTAGTCACACGCATGCATGCACCAAACATGTCGAGGTGGATATCTTTTTTGTTTGACAAAAGGCGATGAATAAGCCTCTTCAAGTTTTTCATATTCCTGACTAAGATCAGATCGGCAATGTGCTAACCATATCTCTTTTGAAGACCAGATTCTGCTCTGTTGCAGACAAATTCAGAGGGCTTAGGACCCCCTACAACTTCATCCACTGAGTTTGAGGTGGGAATAATATATATAAATGGGGATAACCAAAACAATATTTAGAATGCTCACGACACTACATTTTTCTTTCATATATTGTTAGAGATCTCTCGGCGAGTATAGATATAATCAAAATAATGTAAGTGGTGGCTAACCGTAATCTTTTGAGTTAGCTTTCGGGGTTGAGCCCAAACTATAAAATGGCATTAAAGTCAATCTATACAATTATTATTGGGCCTATCAAGCCACCACTGCCACAAATGTCCAATTCTCATATACCGAGGTGTTAAAAATCAAATAGATTAGAAATATAACAAAAATAGGATATATATAAGTAAGGCTTTGTTTGGTTGGGGGAATGGATTTGAGAGGATGGATTTGAAGGGATTTGAGTGGATTGTGTGTGGATAAGAGGGTTGTTTGGATTGATGGATGAGATGGTAAGATTTGAAGGGATTTAAGAGAATTGATTATGATAGTTTGGGATTAATTTAATAGATGTTATAGATTTGTTTTTATTTTTTTAATTGATATATTTCTAAAATTACTAATTAACCCTTGAGAAATAAGATGGTAAAAAATTAAAATGAATTGGATTAAATTGATTTTAATATAAAAAATATAGAAACTGAATCAACTAACTAGATATTTTTTAGTAGGTTGATAATGATTTTATCTAATCCAACCCATGAACATCCTTACTTTTGTGTTTTAATAATTTTATATTTAAAAGAAAATAAAACTGCTTTTAAGATGAATAAAAAATATTTTAAATAACATCTTTTCCCCTCAATTTCATCACAAATATTGAATCAAATAAGAAGACAAAAATATTTTTTTTTCTGACTTATTTCAATTAAACATTAAGTAAACATATTTTCATCGATAAAAAATAAAAAATGAAGAATAAATAAAAAACAATATAACATGTATAATATACTTTCATTATTTCTTTTATAAAGTAAACAATTTTTATTGGTTTAATTATTTTATGTCAATAATATAATTATGAATGACTAGATTGTATTGAGTATGAGTAAATTGAAGGTAGATTAATTATATTATAGTTCTCTTGGAGAAAAGGAAAGAAAAGTATTATAAATGAAAAAAAATATATATATAATTATTGGAATAAATTATTTGATGAATTAAGTATAAATCAGTTTATTTTTCACATATAATATATATATATATATATATATATTATTACAATAAATATACATTAATGTTAATAATTGTTTCTTGTTTATAATTTATACCTTTTTTACATTTTTCTAATTATTTTAGTGTAATCAAATTAATAAAGAGTGTTTTGTAATTTCCAAAGTCAAGGATAGTTAGTAATTTTCACTTCATTTATAAGGACTATTTCGTAATTTCCAATTTCATCCCTTCAAATCCCTTCAAATCGAGCGAAGATCTAATCCTGCAAATCTCTCCTTATCCATCCTTCCAAATCAGGTCAACTAAACAACCTTCGTCTACTCAAATTCATCCTCTTAGTAAATCCTTTCAAATCAATCCAACCAAACACAACCTAAAGGACAATTCTCACAGCTTTAGCTAAATTTATTGCAGTTAAGTTCAAATCCAAAATATAAATATATCATACATCTCTCTGAGTCTTCTTGACTATAGATGTCAACCGTTGAATCGCATGAGATCTTGACACAACCTCAGAGCTAAAGAGAGAAAGAAAGTCCCAATCTTGAAGAACATGTTGTGTCTCAAAGTAGCAGCCATCACGTTGTAATTAGTGGTGATCTCTCGAAAGCACACTCCAAACTTGGATTTCATGGCTGCCAAAGCTCTTTTCAAGCCTAACTTAAAATAAAACTCTTACAAAATGTTGCTTTTCAGGGAGCATTTCACTTGTGGCGCTAGCTAACAGAGAAATGGTGGATCCGGTCCTAGTTAGGGTTCAAGGTGTTTTCCTCTTTTTTATTTGCTAGAGTTACATCCTATTTGAGTCCAACATTTCTTGGTGGGTTTGTTGAACAAAATAAATGGTAGATTTTAACTTATTAATTGAGAATTTTATTTATTTTATAATGTAGTATGTTAAAGAATATTAAAAAAAATATGATAGTATTAAAAGCATAATGTGTGATATAATTAATAAACAAAACAATATTTCAAGTTTAGCCCATAATATAATAACTAAATAATGAACTAAAAGCATAATATGTGATATAATAAACTAAATAATATTAATAAAAGCTAAACGAAACATGCTATTTGATATAATGAGCTAAATAATAATAATAAAAATTCCAAATAATATAACGATAAGAAATATATAAATAGTAAGTAAAAAATGAATATAAAAATCTCTCTCTCTCTCTCTCTCTCTCTCTCTCTATATATATATATATATATATATATATATATATATATATATATATATATATATATACATATATATATATATATATATATATATTAAAAATTTCATAATAGGTACCAAAAAAATCTAAATAATGGTCATCTTGCTACTGCAATCCCACTCTAGCATTTATGGAGGGGTGGCTGCTATGCGCGGTTGACTACTATGCTCTAGATCAATTATGTTAGTTGGATAAGACTCTCAGTTTGTTATTCGGAATAGTTAGACTGTCGAATTTATTACACAAGACATCTGTACTCGATCCAGACACTGTCTCATTGCTCTTGAAAAATATGGATAAATAATATTCAGATCACATTTTCTCTCAATTCTCTTTGCATATAAACTCTATTAAGAGGCAAAAAAAAGGAAAGTCAACCTTTTCCTATTTAAGTTACTGTGAAAATTAAGTACCGCAATAAGAAAATACTTACCGCAAAGAAACCACAGTAGCCCATCAATTCATCTGTGTCAAGAACTTTGCTCCTGAAGGCACTTCCTTCCAAAGCCATTGGAATAACTTTTAATTCAATAGGCCGTAAAAGAGCTGTCTTCTCAGCAACCTGATAATTTAATGAACAGTTTTTTAAGTCCAAAGGTAGGAACAAACATTAGTTATAACATAACACTTTAATAAAGTAGTTATCAATTATGAACCTAGTGAAGTTATTGGGTTTCACTACTCTATCTCTTTCCATTGTCATTGTCCATTTGCATTCAATTATGTAGTTGCCTTTGTAGGCTCACACATAAAGTATCATCATCCAATAAGCTACCATCAAATCCCCACCTCCCCACCTCTCTTTCTGCATGCCATTTATTTGCTTTATCGTTAATCCTCTTTATTTTAAGGGGGAAGACCAACCACTTAAATACTCCACCAAGCACCTCATACTATTCAATGTGAGACTTAAGCACCTCATAACACCCAAGTCCCTATAAATTATAAATGACAGTTGTCGTAGATTCAATGGCATCATACACACTCTCCCAAAATATATGATGAGTATTTCTAGTTCAGAAACAGAAGACTACTTATTTTAATAATGTAAGGCAGTTATTCTCTTATTGAAACAATATTTCGGTTTCTGGGTAGGCACTGGAGTCTGGGTAGTGTCCCTCTTCATTGGTTTATTTCATAAAGGTTTTCAGTAAGAATAACGAGGATAAAATCTTTTGGTGGTGTAAATTTGTGGTTCTTTGGTGTATTTAGTTGGAGCAAAATGTTAAACCCTCCAACAATGTCCTGTTCCCATACACTTGTTACAGTATAGGATTTTATTTATTACTTAAATGGCTTTTGTGCTCTACTCATGGTTGTTTCAGTAGAATCACCATGTCCTTCACAGAGATGGAGTACTCAGTCTTGCAGCATTAAACATGTTTCTTATTCTTTGTTGCACCTTTTTTTCATCCTTTGTGGAATATCTTACCATCACCCTAGTTGAAACTTTCACCGTATTCTTAGTGGAGCAGTGTTCAATTTGAAAAAGAGAAGGTAGGAAAAACCTTTTTCCAGTCAACATAATCAATAAGCTGATTATCCATGGTTTCCTTTGCTGCCATGTACAATATTTTTTCTCTCTCAGCTTGTGTCGGTCTTTGAAGATGAAATGTTCTATCCATGCGACCTGGTCTCTGCAAGGCCTCATCAATTTGCTTGAGATTTCTTGTAGTAGACATCAAAACAACCCCATCTTGTTTCTCAAATCTGCATTGTATGTGAACCACTTGTCAGTTACTCCTACATATGAGCATATCTTCATTCTCAGACTGTCAAAAGAAGCAAAGACTACAGGTTACCCATCAAGTTCCACGAGCAGTTGATTGATGAAAGTTTCATGATCTTGATTTTTGGTATGAACGTATGTGCCCCGTACACCAGCGAACAGATCAAAATCCTCCACAAATATTATCACAGGAGCCTACAAAAAGCAACAAACAAATCAGGAAATGAGGAAACATAATCTAGGAATTAAAAGATCAACAAACTCATTCAACCAGACAACAATACAAGTATATAGCAGGCATAAATAGAAAATAAGATACAAAAAATGGACATCAAAACAGGGAGAAAAAATGGATGAGAAGTAGCAATACATTTGTAAGATAGGTAATTGTGTTTGATAGCAATGTTAATTTTTTAGCATGCAAATTCATATTTTGAAGATAAAGATTACATGCATCGTTTGAGAGAGTTCAAAATATAAATATTTTTACTATTATTTCCGATTCAACCTGTCTTTGACAAGGTTTTGACTCAACTCAGGTTTGGAGGAAACCAAACCAGAAGTGGGGCCAGTTGATGTTTGGCCAGCCATTCCAGTCCAGTTCAAAGATTGCCGGAATCAACATATAAACATAATTTGACTAATATAACTATCACAACAAATGTATCAAGGCACATTAACAACAAAGGCCAAACGAAATTGAACCATGTGAAGTTCACATAGATTTACTTATAATTAATAACTTCTTTACTCATAATTATAGACATAAAAATAGTGAAAGATACGAAGATAAGAAATAAATATTAAGGTGGTTTAAAGAGGATAACCAGATCTCTTGCAGTCTGAAACAATTCACGAACATTGGAGGCACTTTGTCCAACCCACAGCCCAGCCTCCAATTGCTGGGCCTTAATTTCAACAACCGGCACCTTAGCCTCAGCAGCAATAGCCAATGCTAGAGATGTCTTACCGGTACCTCTCTCACCTACAATAAGAACACCCTGCAATACAGAAAACAGTTCCCAGGAGTTGATATCGGTATTTCAAACCAAAGTGTATGAGACATTAGTGATATGAGGAATGTGGGTCAGCAAAATTGTGGAAAGGCAGCCAACTACAAGTTTACATTGCTATGAAATATGATCATTAGAATTGAGAAAAAACTATGTTTAGTTCAACCCAAAAGCTAGCTGGAAACTGGAGGATGGCCAAAGACTGGACATCAAGAGTGAGGTTTGAAGGATTAGACAACTATATATGGCCCAACAGCAAGACCATGGTGAGCAAAGCTAGCGTGTCAAAGTTTAATTGAGAACAAAACGATTTAATTAAACGCCAAAAGCTAGACCAAGAGAGGGGAGTAATTACCAAAATTTTAAAACCTAACCGGTCAATGAACAAATTCAAAGTTGAATGGTTTTACTATAGTTGAACTTGAACAGGTATTAATAAAATAATATGAAAAGATATAACGCCATAACTCTAAGCTAAAAACTAGAAATCAAAGAATTCATAGGTTCTTAATATTCAAAGCATACATAAAAGTTCAAATCAAATATATCATAATATTTATGTCTAAGTTTCAACAATACGCAATAATAATATATATTAAGAATGAATAGTTTACATTTAGAACAAAAAAGAAAATGAGAAATTTCTTTAGGTTGAACTTTTACTCTTGAGAAAAAAATCAGAATAATGTCGTATTTAGTGTTTTATGTTGACCCAATACGTACCATTTCTTTTGTCAATTTTGACTTATTTTTACTACTTTTACCAATTCTTTTACCCTTTTTTTCCAGACCAACCATGTCATTCATTGAACAGTTGAATTGTTCATTGGCTTCCTAATCTGACCGATTAGTGTTGTCTGATTTTCAAAAACAAAGGTAAATATTAAAGCACTCGTTATTTATTGGAGTCTTGTAAATTTTACATCTACTAGTCATATGACTAAAACTATGTTTATAATGATTAAAACTATGTTTATAAGTAAGGACAATTCTCACCCAATAAGTCAACTTTTGGGTTGAGTTTCTAAGATGACATTAGAGTCAACATCAGTGATTGTTGTTTGCCTATTGGATCACCATTATTGAGTTGCTGTCAAACCCTTCAAATATGTGCAATCCTGGAACCTTTATGTTGGAGATATCCATTCCTCAAGTGAGCAATGGTGCTTAAGATCTCATTCAGATTTTTCCTTCAAACATCATGAGCCCATAGACCACAACAAAACGAAGTTGTTGAACTCAACAATCATCACTTAGCGGAAACGGCTCATACCCTTTTGCATTATAATGTCCCACAACATTATCAGGACTATGCCTTTCTTACTACGTGTCATCTAATTAACTACATGCACTCATGGATCCTAAACAATCAGATTCCTTATTTTATCTTGAATAGTAAATAGGACCTTCATCCCATTCCTTTACGTGTCTTTGGGAGTACATGTTTTATCCATGACCTCACTATAAATAAAAATACACTGTCTACTAAATTTCTTAAATGTATTTTTCTTATTAGTTTTGTCTCTAGAAAGGCTGCAAATGCTTCTTTAACAACCTAGGTATTTGATCTTTGTTGATTTCACTTACTTAAAAATACTCCTCTCTTTTCTTCCAACATTGAAGATGTTCCTCTAGAGATTCCATGATGCAAACTCGTCTCCAAGACTACAAACAAGAATAAAGAGGTCACATAGTTATAACTTTGATCAGGAGCTTATCTGGAGTTTGTGACTAATTGGGATTGTTTGGGCCTCCAAACAAACTTTTAGGCCCAAATTCAAAATTAGAGAAGATCACTCTAGAGATTTTAGAACTTCAAGATTACAAGACCTCTAGTTGTAAAAATTGTATAAAACAGTGTAGAATTTATTTTGGGCCCGGTATTTTGGCCAAGTAGAATAGAATTTTGACCTTGATCATAAGAAAAAGTGGACGGTCTCCTTTGAAAGAAGCATCCTAAAAGGTGCCACCTAGGAAAAATGAGTCTGAGAAGGTTCCACATGTCACTCCAAGTAGGCGCCACATGAGAGCTTCTTCTCCTAACTTCTTTTGCCACTTGTTCACCTCCCATTGGAGAGTGTTTGAAGCTTGGGCTGCAAGTTACCTTTGCCACATGGCACTCTCCCAATGAAGAGGATCCCCTCCACTCATGGCTTGTCACTTGTCAAGCTCTTATTGAAGAGTTTTTGAAAAACTTGCAAGACAAATCATCTTTTATTCTATAAATAACAAGCTTGTGTAATTGAAAATTGAGTTTTAAAATGAGTAATGAAATGCTGACCAATATTTGCCTCTTTAACCTGTTCAAGAACTCTTCAAAGAGTAGTCTCCTTTCTAGTCTAAACTCTTGCTTCCTCCTAAATGCGTTGGCCTAACCTCACACATAATTCATTTCCAAATCCATCTCACATGTCCAAACAACAATTCTTCCGCTGCACACATCCACAACAAAAATCCTCCAAGAATAAGCACATTATAGAATTGCATCATTCCACTTATACTTCCAACCACACTTCTTGCTCCTATTCTAGCGCCACTTGTTATTCCACAACTACCTCCCTTACTCAAATATCACCAACACATACTCACTTGGCACCCACTCTGGCAAATCATCCATCGTAATCTCTTGCTCCGAATGTCATTCCATCATCGTTGCATGCACCTAAACTTCCTTTATCACTTAGCAAATGTGTTTTGTCCACTCGTAATTTTAATCTTAAATATCATTGTAACTGTCTATCTCCCTAATATTACTCTTTTATCTCTTCTTTGGATTTTGTCTATTCCATAGTCTACAAGTGATGTCATGGTTGACCATGATTGGAACCAAGCATGCTAGTACAAATGGTTGCTTTGTAAGTTAGCAACACAAGGGAGCTTGTCTGCTCGCCTGCTAACAAATCTGCTCTTGGGTGTCAATGGCATTATAAAGTCTAAGATAGTACTAGATGGCACTATTGACCACTACGAAGTTCACGATAATTAAGGGTTATGTTCAAATTCTTGGACTTGATTATGGTGACACTTCTTTACCTTTGTTCGTCATTTTCTCACTATGGTTGTCATTCATCATTGGCCTTTTCGTTATTTGGACATACAGAAGTCTTTCTTCATGGCGAGTAGCAAGAAGATCCGCATATGGAACAACCAAATTTTACATTCTCCAACAACTTGCCTTATATGTAGGTTGCATCATTCCCTCCATGGTTTGAATCAATCTCCTTGGGCATGAATTGGTGGAATCTCCTTTGCTGCTTGAGTTTGGTATGACTAGTGAAGTTTATCACTTAGTCTTTCACCTTCAATCTCTATCTAGACTTTGCAACTATCTTATTGTATATGTTGATGATATTGTCATCATCGTCAATGATTCGAACAAGATCCTACATCTCAAGTCTAATCTACGTAGTCAATTTCAAACTTAGGACTTTGATCTACTCAAGTACTTCCTCAGCATTGAAGTTGCCCAATCATTTACTACCATTTTATTTCTCAACAAAAATATGCCTTTGAGATCCTCACTAAGTTTGGCATACTTGGTTGTCGCCCAAGTGACAATTCTATAGATCCTAATGCGAAGCTTCTCTCAGGTCAGCAGAGTAATTGAAAGACCCTAGAAAATATTGTGGTCTACTATGAAGACTTAATTACTTCATTTTCACTAAGTCAGACATCACATTTAATATTAGTGTGGTTAGCCAATTCATGAAGGATCTATGTGATAGTCATGTGAAAGTGTTGGATACCTCAAATGAACCACGTCACAAATTAGTGCAAGATGAAGACAATTCCAAAATTGTTTTTTATTTTGATGTTGATTAGGCAAGATCACCTTCACATAGGAGGTTCACTTATGAATATTTTGTTCTCATGGAAATAAAACTTGACGTCCTAAGGAGCAAGAAGTAGAAAATAGTTTTTAGATCCAGTGTTGAAGCTAATTTTTTTTATTTTGATGTTGATTAGGCAAGATCACCTTCACATAGGAAGTTCACTTATGAATATTTTGTTCTCATGGAAATAAAACTTGACGTCCTAAGGAGCAAGAAGCAGAAAATAGTTTTTAGATCTAGTGTTGAAGCTAATTATCATGCCATAGCAAAGCTTGCTTGTGAGATTTCATTGCCGAGGCAACTCCTCCAACAATTAAAATTTGGAGGCACTCAACATACAGAACTAATGCAACAATCAAATTCAATCTTACACATGAGGGCTAAACACATGGGGATTGATTGTCACTTTGTGAGAAAGAAGGTGCACTTAGGAGAAATCATCACTAATTTTGACTTGCAAACATGTTCACTAAATCCCTTAAGGGATCCCGTGTTGATAGCATATGTAACAAGCTAGGCTCAAGACATCTGTATTCCAACTTAAAGGGGAGTGTTTGAGATATGATTTGATTATGTAAGAAATATGATTTGGTTGTGTTAGAAATATGATTTTTGAGTATGTTAGAGTTATGATTTGATTACATTAAATAAGGAGATATGATATGATTTGACAGGGAAATATCATAATAAATGTTTCCCCTTGTTAGGTATTGATTTTGTTCCTTATTATTGTCTACCTTCTTTATTATGAATAAGAGTACTAATGGGTGTATAGATCACACAATTAGAAGCAATACTCTTTATACACCTCATGAGCTAGCTTTTGGGATTGAATTAGGCCAAAATTCTTTCTAATAATTATGTATATCTTTCTATACACGACCAATGAGTGGAAAAGAGTCTCAAATCCTACAAGTGTATGACAAAGGTCCCAAAAGAAATATTTTGACCATATACTACGCCAATGTGGGACATTGAGTTCTTTATGACATACAGGAAAAAGCCGCTGAAACTATGGTAAGTCATTTAACACCAATTCCATGATAGACTGTATCTTATTGTGAAATGTTTGCTACCACCACGAAAAAAAAAAAAAAAAAAAAAAAAAAAAAACAGCATATATGGAATGGTTATAGCATAAAGCAACTTGTATGCATATAACATGTGCATCTATGTGACCACAAAATATAAGGATAAATCCATTTTTGTATTGATTGGTTAAGCAAATATGTTTACATTTTCAACTAATCAAAGATCAATGAAAGGTAAATCAGCAGAGTTGTCAACGAATAGTTCATCAATCTGTCCTGGATTTAATTTTTTTCAGTTGATCTATTATCAATAATAAATGATAAACTTGTGAAATTCATTGGAAAACACAAGAAACTGACTCTGTGAATGAAGCACACAGCAAAGGATGGTAGCCTGTGCCTTCAATTTTTTATTTTTTATTTTTTTTTGCCCAATTTTATTAATCAGAGAGGAGGAAAGGGTGGGTGAAAGAAAATTAACAAGAATTATTCACTTAAAATCTCATAGCTTTTCTAACCCTTAACTGAACTAAATAAGGTTAACTTAAGCAGGTTTGAGTAATTTCAAGAACTCTTTCATTGAAAACAAGCTTTTTTGTGAAACAATTTACAAGGGAGCAGGAAAAACCTAAAAAAATGATAAAGAAAGTTATCACATCCCAATTTTGCAAGAATATATAGAATAAGAAAAAAGAATCTTGATGCAATATCATACCCGAGGCGCCTGCGCACCCATTTCCTGGAATGCCCTTGGATTCTGCAAAAATGCCACAACTTCATTGATTTCCTCTTTCATAGACTCAACGCTAGCAAAGTTCTTCAATGGTATTGGTGGTTTCTTCACCCTCTGTAGAACAGCTATAAGTTTCAGTTGTTTCCTAAATGAGAGCATTATCCGATATTAAAAACAAAGAATAAAATGTTCTCAAGTTTTAACCTTCATCTGTTCAAATGCGGTCTTTATGGGATCAAAGCCATCCTTTCTCCTCTGCTTGATTCTTTTCAATTTTTGACCAATGTAATACTTCTGCAAGATAGCCAAAAAGAGAGAAAATAATACATAATTAAATCTTGCACCATGCTAACATAAATCTGTGTACTGGTCCTCATTCCATCTAATACTGGTACATACCAACAACTACAAACTATACTGGCTTAGGCCCACCCAATTTTTATTTTTTAGGTGTGTTTGCAACAAGAAAAATTATTCTCATATTGGACGATATAACTAACAACCACACATTTCCACATTAGAGAACTCACTAAAAATAAAATTGCCAAGAACCAACTCTCCTAAAAGCTTGAGCTAAGAGTGCAGACAAACTAACCCCAATTTTACCTTCTGAAACTTCAATTTAATAGATAGTGGTAATCTAGATCAAACTCACTTGGTGTGTCTGTGTATGTTCATGTTCTGAGCAAAAATACAAAAGAGGAGTAAAAACGAACACCCCAGTTGGACCCTATAGACTGAGATACAACAAAGAACAGATTTTATAAAGCTGTACAATAGATAAAAAAGAATTTTTCCTAACATTCCCCCTCAAGTTAGACCATACAAATTGTATGCACCCAATATATATATTGCAATAAATAAAAACACCTTAACTTTAAAACATGTTCTGAATAAATTCAATAACCAAGAGGTCCAAAACTCAGAAGCAAAAGCTGCAACAAAACAACCAATAATCAATCCCAAAACAGCAAACAAGCCAAACACCATGTCCAAAAACAACAAAGGAATCAAACTAAATAAGTTTTTAACCATATAACAGCAAAGCAAAACAACCAATAAATTCTAAAAGCATATAAACATCATGTGTTTATAATCCGATTCGCCACCAACAAGTGGTGGCGATCAGCTGTAAAACCGCCACTACATTCCGCCACCATACCGGATTTTCGATAACACTGCACTGCTCCAACACTCGATCGAACAAATGCATCTAGTTTCTTGCTCTTCCAACAAATTATATTGATGGAAACACAATATCCAGAAGTGGAGTGTCCGTCCACAGGAGATCCTACCCAGATAGAGTGCCACAATACCCAAAAATGTGGATATTTCCATTATTCTCATACAATAGCCCTTGTCTTAAGAGTCTTTTTGAGGTGTCTACGAATGTGAATCACAGCATTCCAATGATCAATACGAAGAGCCTACATAAATTAACTAACAAATCTAACTACAAAAGATACATTAGGTCTAGTAATTGTGAGATAAATGAGTTTCTAGTAAGTCATTTATCACTCTAGAGCTAACAAGGATTCTCATTGTTCCGCCATTAGTTTTGAATTTGGGTCCCCAAGGCTCTCAATGGGCCTCTTGTCAATCATGTTTGCCTCTTTCCAAACATCCAAAGCATACTTTCTTTTTGTGAGACAACAATATCATCCTTTGATTGAGTCACATCCCACCCAAAAAGTATTCAAGACACTCAAGATTCTTGGTTTGAAGTGATTGCATAATGCCTTTCTGGTTGGAAATTTTAGCAACACCATTTCCTATAATAACTATATCAACATATACAATTAAGTAAATTTTTCGTACGAGAAATATGACAATAGAAAACCAAATGATCTGTTTCCCTGAATGTCAGACCAAAACCCTACACAATGTAACCAAACTTCCCAAACCAATCTCTTTGAGATTTTTAAGCCCATAGAGGACCGAAACACTTTAGACACTAACCCACACTCCCCTTAGGCTACAAACACAGAGAATTGCTCCATGTACATTTGTTACATCAACAAAAGAAACAAGTAACCCTTGCCCAAAAAAGGTAAATCATAGAAAAACTGAGAATCCTTTTATTACTTCCCAAGGCAAACACAATTATGATAGCAAAGGTATACAAAGGAACACTTTCCTTTCACACAGGATAATCCCTGTCAACTCACTAACATACCAAAAGTCCCCTTCCCAAAGACAGGTGGTCTTATATATAGACCAACCCACAACAACCTAACCTGCCAAAACACACACCCACACCCTAACAACCTTATTTATTGTTATTACATTTCCTCCTATAATAGACCTTAAACTTTGTCCCTATTTTGATGTTCCTGCCTAACAATTTTCCCCTTCTCGGAAACAACCTTGTCCTCAAGGTTGAATTCTAGAAATTGTTCCTTCAATATTGCTTCATCCTCCCAGGTCGCTGCTTCTGCACCCCCTTTCTCCCACTGAACCAAATATTGTTGTACTAGCTCTCCTTGATTTTGTACAACCCTCTTGTCCTATTTGTTAAGGGTGAAAAACTTGGACCCTGCGATTGGAAATCCGAAGGCAACCTAGATTCCACTTTGTGATCCCGTGGCCAATTTCAACTTGAATATATGAAAAACCGGACGTATAAGGGCATTCTCTAGGAGTTGTAGCCTAAAAGCCACATGTTCCACCTACGCTACAACCAAAAGAGGTGCATAGTAGCGAGCTGATAGTTTAGGATGTATCTTTGTAAGCATAGATTGCTACCTATGGGGGTGTTCCAAATAATACATATCTCCAACTTTAATTAGAGTTGGTTTGCAATGACTATTTTCAAATTGTTTCATCTGATATTAGGCCCTATTAAAGTGGAATTTGAGTTGTGAGAAAGCTTCATCTCCGGTCAACAAATCTTGTGCCACAGCTTCTACAACCATCTTCCCGGCTATAAACCTCGCAAGTGAAGGTGGGGCTCTTCCATATACAATCTCAAATGGTGTCTTCTTACCTGCCACTTGATAACTGGTATTGTACTAGTACTCCGCCCATGGTATGAAGCTTACCCACGTTTTAGGTTGTTCTAAACTGAAACAACGAAGGTAAGTTTGTAAAATCTTATTTAGAACTTTTGTTTGCCCATCCGACTCCGAGTGATAAGCGGTGCTCATGTTTAGAATTGTTTCTTGCAGCCTAAACAATTCCTTCTAGAACAAACTAAGGAAAATCGAATCCCTGACTATTGAAGTTGGGATTCCATGCAACTTTACTATCTCTTTCATGAATACCTCAGCCACTGATCTCGCTAGATATGGGTGCTTTAAGGGAATGAAATGGCCATATTTACTCAATCTATCAATCACCACCAATATAGCATCATAACCATTAGATTTGGGCAACCTCATAATAAAATCCAACCTTATCTCTTCCCATATAGCAGATAGAATAAGCAAAGGTTGTAATAACACTTGTTGTAGTTGTGTTAAGTGCTCCTTCCACGTGCTATTATACACCAATATGTCATCAAAAAACACCAGCACAAACCTCCTCAAATATGGCCGCAACACCATGTTCATTGCACATTGAAATGTTATTGGAGCATTGATTAAACCAAATGGCATAACTAACAATTCATACTGGCCCAAATGTGTGCAAAAGGCTGTCTTCTGAATATCATTTTCATGCATGCGAATCTCATGGTATCCAGATCTTAGATCAACTTTTGAGAAGTGCCAAGCCCCATGTAATTCATCCAACAATTCCTCTATCACACGGATAGGAAATTTCTAGGAATTGTAGCCTTGTTCAAAGCTCCATAATAAACACAATTGCCAACTACTATCCTTCTTCTTGACCAAGATCACAAGACTTGAATATGGGTTGTTACTAGGCCTTATAATCCCCATCTTTAACATTTCCTCCACCTGTCTTTCAATCTCGATTTTCAGCAGATGTGGGTTACGCTACAGCCTCACATTGACTGCTTCAATTCACTTTTAAGAGGAATTTGTGATCCACCTTTCTATAAGGAGGTAATCCCTTGTTTTCTACAAATACTCCTTCACAATTTCTAGAACTTCCTACAACTCCCTTCTCTGCTGCTGCATTAAATCTTCCATGCCTCCAATAACAGCAGTTGTATCCACCACTTCAATTTCCCACAAAACCGAAACAGCCACAATCTCTTTCTCCTTTTTAAAGCATGCAGCTTAACCAATGTTCTACTCAAGCAGTGGTCCCGTTGGATATTCACTTATTCCCCATGATTAACAAAACTCATGGTAAGCAGTGATTGGTTTAAATAGAGCATAATATTAGTGCAACATAATATGAATCCACAATATAGCATAAACATGGAATTAGTGGTAGCCATATAAACTAGGAGCGGTTTAAGGAATTCTCCAAACAGTGATAAGATAACCATCAGAAAATTATGCAGAAATCTAAAACATAACATACACAAGATGCAAGAACAAACTTATACCACTCGCCGCAACTTCCGCCTATTTGGATCTCTTCGCAGAGGCCCAAAACCAAGAAGTCTAGGAAGTCTTCTCCTCATAAATTTGACCACATGAAACAAAACAAATCCATATATAGCAGCTCTGACAAAAAACCAAAAAGACCATGAACTTTCTTCATCCACATCTGTTGATTGTCTGGATTTAAAATTCGATTCTGCCTCTGATTGCCATTTCAAGTACCATGTGGTGTCAACTGTCTGGTATATTTCCTCTGGCCAAGCCATACCCAATTGTATCCTCACCTGTATCATAATGACAACAAAGCCTTAACAAATTTATTAGTTAAAACTAGTAACTTCAATTGAAAATGACAAGCGCTGAGTTCAACAATACCGGGTATGGGACTAAAAATTCCACAATAGGAAACACTATCACCACCATTATGTCATCAGTTGTATCCCTAATTCGGGTAAAGATCCAATTTTTTGCCTTTGTGACAACTGCAGAATTCCACAAGCCACTAAAAATCCCATGAGATACTCTTAATATCAAGAGAAACTGTTGGCGGATATTCAATTCAGAGAAAGGAATCCACATTAGATGAACCGCCGTTGGAATACCACATGCAAGCATTTTCATATACAGCCCATCAAATCCCCCCAAATCTTCAAAAAGCATTTCAAATTCCTGAAAAAAGAAAGCATATTTAATAATCACCATACAAGAAATAAAGCCAAAAAAGAATTTAGGATAAGAAATAGAATATATACAGCTACAACCTTTATGTCCACATAAAATTCTTTGTCCTCCCCTTTTAATACGATATACATGGCACCCCAATCATGCCTAATGCGAACATACTCTATTAGCTTTCTCGAGACAGCATAAGGAACAGCCACTGGCTCCATCTCCCATCTCTTCTTCTCTTCATTATACCAAGTCCTTGAAACTACTCTGTCGCGGTCCAGAAGAATCCGTTCCTGCAATGGAGATGTAGTAAGTAGGAACTAGTGAAAAGAAAACAGTAATGCCTGATGACAAACAACAACAAGCAAGCATTTTCCTGCTTAATGCCTAATAACAAAAAGCAACAAAAAGTTCAAATCCAACATCTTGCATAAAAATACGTGAACATATATCCATCATTAGCACCTCACAAAAATACATAAACTTCTGATTTATGTTACACCATTGATATGATTAGAGAAAAGTCACATGAAAAGAACCACTACAACATACAAGATGATTATTAAACAAGATGGTCTTCAAACTGCCAATCATCTTTTTTTTAGCTTGCAATTTTGCAATTAGATTATGGATTTGGCTTCAAAGCATCACAGATCAGCAGCTGGACACTTGAACAAGAAAGACAAGTATACTCCCCAATAGGAATAGGAGTAATTTGGCAGCAGCAGTGATGTTATCTGTTGTTACTCATATAGTGGCAGAAATTTGGAATAGCTTAGATAAGATTAAATTTGAGGGGCTTCAAATACAGTATCAACATGTTAAGAATAAATTTGAGGGGCTTCAAATACAGTATCAACATGTTAAGAATAAATATTTCGCTGCCGTAAATCCTTCTGGGTCAATAGCAGCAGGTAATATGAAATCTAACATAGTTGAGTTTAAAATTCTTAATGCTTTTTCTATTACTTGCAGATCAAGGAAAGCATATAATATTTTTGAAGTGGATTGGTCTCCTCTAGATGCAGGTTGGATCAAATGTAAACAGATGGAGCTAACACTAGTTATGACAAGAAAGCAGCATGTGAAATTTTAGGAATTCAAAAGCTGGGAACATGGGTTGTTTTGCTAAATTTATAAAAGATAGGAATTCAAAAGCTGGGAACATGGGAGTGCCTCCTTATTTTGTCTTTGATATTTGCAGTGATAGTGGTTTCCCACATTACAGATTTTTTAGTTGGTTTTGGTTTGGTCCCCCACTTTTTGCATTTCTTTTTTCTTTTAATAGTATTAAGAATGTTGCATATGATCGGTTCGAGTTGTAGTGCTAACCTGGTTAGGATTGCAACTTCTGATGCAATAACATTCTTTCCTTTTTATTTAAGAAAAGATAACGGCTACTGATAATTAACAAACAAGCGAATGAATCACATCTCAATTTGACATGTTCAATCCCATTCTATTGAATTAGAAGTATTTATCTAAGTTTTGAAAACTGGATTGGCCAATTAGAACGGAGAACAATTATTAGGTAACCAGTTCAAAGAAACTACAAAACCAACTTGATGAAGAACCCAAAAACCAATCAAAAGCCAGTCTAAAGCAATTCTTAAAAATATTTGATAATAAATTATTTTAAATTTTTTTAAAATAAAAAACAACCTAAAAATATTTGTCCTTTTCCTTTTATTCTGCGTATAACTTATTTTTATTGATAAACATCGATTAATACTATTGAAATTGTAATTTAAGAATGAAAATATATTTTATTTTATTTTTTATATAATTTTTAAGTGTTGAGAACATATAAATTTATGTTTAATTTTAGCTTTTAGCATCATTATGATGTTATATTTTGTAATGTTATTTTATATATTTTTTATTTATAATAATAATTTCATTAATGTTGATCTGACTCCAATTCGACCTTGGTTGAACCATTGAACCTTGATTCAGTGCCTTGACTGGTTCAATGGCTTGTCTGATTTTAAAAACATTGGTATTTATGGTACATATGTGTTCCTACAATTCCAGTGAATAATTCAGAGAAGATCCAAAATCAATTAACCCTTAGTATTATCGACATTTTGAGTGAACTTTCACCTGTAGTTATCCTAAAATAATGTATGTCAGTACTATTACTCAAAATGTCCTTCAAGAGACAAGACATCAAATCTTAAAATAACTGACTCGATGATTTAAAGTTTGAACCCATGATAAGGTCCATTTTACTATCTAAATTATCAGATAAAAAAGCTGAAATTGGCAAGCATGCATAATGAACATATTTATGGGTTTAGAGAGTCTAATAATCCACCTATATGGAAGGTATACTCTATGAGGAGGCATAGGATGTAGAAATCAGATCATGTGGCTGTTATGTACGACAGTTATGCCTTTAGTTAAGCAGGATGGTAGTGTAATAGCTGTATTTAACTCTGCCAGACATTAACCAGCAGTTGGGTCTAATGCAGTTAGTTACGTAGCAGTTATGTATCCTAATCTATGGTGTGAGTAGGATTACGAGGCAGTTATTAGGTAGTTTAGACAGGGTGAATTTTGGAGGACTTTCTCAACCCTGGGACATAATTTTTGTTGTAGTTTCTGTTGAACTCTGTTCAATCATAATAAACATTACTTTAATTGGTATTCTATCACATCAATAAAGAAATATAATGAAAAAGTGAAACGGAACCTCCGAACCTGTCTTTCAGCCACATATTGTCTGCCAAACTCGGCATCTTTTATTAAATTCTGTTTTAAATTTGCCTTAGCTTCTTCACGCCATTTCTTCCAACCATGGTACAGATGGAGACCAACAGCTTTTGGAAGCACAACCTCCTTATTTCCAAACATCCACTTTAACTCAACTTCAGGAAAGCCCTTAACCACATCTTCATCTGGTGAGTAAATAATACTGCGCTTTTCCTTGCCGAACTTCTTCATTCTTTTTCTTATCTGAGCCTCTAAATTCCTTTGCTTCTCCCTGGAATCTTTAATAACGCTTTTTAAACGTTGGGAAAAATTAATAGAGTCTTCGTGAAAGAATGACCCAAGATCTTCACCATCCAAAATGCTAGGAAGAATGATTTGTTCTGCATGTTTTCTATGCACAGTTTCCAAATCTTTTTGAATGACAGATTTTGAGAGCCTGGTAACCGAGCCAGTAGGCAAACTGCAACCACATGAAAGATGTTTACATAATGACATACTAATTCAATGGTATTATGCTAAAACTAACTCACATGACAGAAAAATTGAAAATACTTAACAACGAGAAGAAGAAAATTTATTAAATTGAATTGATATTAAACCCGTACAACAGTGTATTATATAAAACTCTACAACCCCAGAAATAATAACAGTAATTAATAAAAACTCATTTATCCTTATAGTAATTAATAATTGCTAATATATATCATAACTCAACACTCCCCCTCAAGCAAGTGAATCGATATTTATCATTCCATTTTGCATGTAACATCATGAAACTGTTCTGTGGGAAGCCTTATGGTAAACAAATATGTCAATTGGAGTCTGGATGGTATATAAGAAGTCGTTATGATGAGACTATCATCCAGTTTTTCTTTTAGAAAGAGCCCGTCTATCTCTATGTGCCTAGTCCACTCATGTTAAACAATATTAATAGTTGATTTATTATCACAAAAGAGAGTCATAGGTTCTTCATATTTCACTTTAAGATCACTCAACCAATTTTCAACCATAACAATTCACACGCCCCTTGTGTCATAGCTCGATATTCAGCCTCCACACTAGACATTGCAACTACATTGTGTTTCTTACTTCTCCAAGTCACCAAGTTTCCACCGAAGAACTATACCTTGAGATGCACCTCCTATCAGTGACAAACCCAGCATAGTCTGCATCAGTATAGATTTTCATATTTAATTTTCCATTCTTCTTGAACAACAACCACCTCCTAGGACTTGTCAACAAATATTGAAATATGCTACTCAAAGTTTGTAAATGTCGCTCTCTTGGATCATGCCTGAATTGCTTGACCACACTCACAACATAAGTTATGTAAAGTCTAGTGTAGACTAAGTAAATAAGCTCCCCTAAAAGTATATGGTTTTGTTTTCTAGGAGCTTTGGTGGCCTTACAATCAATCTTACCAATATCTCTGAGGTCTAGATCATATTTCCTTAAGGAGATAAAGATGTCCCTTTTGGACTAGGTAACTTCCATCTCAAGTCACAACAGAACCTCTTTGTGAGGTCATTGGTCATAACATAAACTATATGGCAGAAAAAGTCACAACAGTGACAGAAAAACAATGGCAAACTTGTTCAGGTAACTAAGGCGCCTAGAGTTAAAGAGAAGCATAGTCCCAAAAATTGGGAGCAAATTGATAATACTTGAACACTATGAAGAAGAAAATTGATTCAATTGAATTGACACTAAACCAGTACAAGGGAGTACACTACATAGAACTCTTAACACCCTAGAAATAATAACAATAATTGATGAAAACTTTTCATAGCCCTACAATATCTTTCTTGTAATAATTAGAATAATTAATAATATCTCTCGTAACTAAACAAGAACATTATGCAACCAATAAAGTTGTTCCATCCAAACTTGACAAATTCCAGCACAATCGAACAGATTAAGCTGACAACACTGTTATGTGCTTTATAAGCAGATTTGCATATTCAAACAAAATTTCAAGAGATAAAATCCCATCATTGTCAAAATTTATAGGCATCCCCTTTTCTATTGAGTCCCTCAGCCAAGTAAAACCAAATACAGAAGAAAAAAAACAATAATAATAACGTTAGTTTTAGTAGCAGGGGTATGAAGAGGCGGGAAGCAACCCAAAATCTTCAAATCCTGGAAATTCTAATACCCGTCCTTGACACCAGTAACACAAAAAAAACTCACCCGCATCCTACCCTGATCTCCTCCTTCATCTTACTATGAAGACAAAACCAGAACATAAAATCGCTCTCAGAATTAACGAATACACGTACAAACACATCACAATACAAAACGCATTCATTCAAGTTATCAAGAAGTGTAACCTTTCGAAGTCCTTGCGCCTAATTTCCTGTTTAAACCTCTCCACCAGCTGTTCACACTCCCTCTCTATGAAATTGATTTCCCTCACTCCATAACTTAACGCCACCGTCTCCTCCCTCGAAACCTGTTCCTCGATTTCCCCAATTCTCTCCCACACCCCATTGTACTCCTTCTCCATCTCTCCCACAATCTCCTCCAACTCCATCATCCTTGCCTTCTGCTTCTCATTTGCCACCACCCTCGCCTTCAATCCATCGTACTCCGACGTCACCTTCAATATAGCGCCGAGAATCTCCCCGGACCGTTTCCACAACCTCTTCTTTTCCCTCCTCAGCTTCTTCAACGCCGGGTAGAGCCTCCCGTCAATCTCCTCCCGCATCTCTTGCTTCTTCGATTTCACGGCCTTCAACGCCTCCTCCACATCGCTCACGTCACCATTCCCCTTCCTAGCTTCATCTACTGCCCCCAACAAAAGCGACACCGTCTCCAACAACTTATCGGTACAGTCCGAATACTTGTGACTCTTCGCTTTCTCTTTCTCGGCGCCTCTCTTTCGGAATAGACTCCACGGAACTGCAATTGCATGTGCGGGAGGAGGAGCTCGGAATGCGCCGAGCGCGGAGAAACCAATGGCGAAGCAGAAGAGCGCGCGAACGAGGTGTTTGAAGAAAACGTCGTCGCTCGGAGAGGCAGCGGGTGCGGTGGACTTGGCGGCGGAAGTGATTGGTGGAGTGAGGGTGACGGGAGCAAGTGAGAGCGGGGTTCGTGGTGTTCGGCGAGAATTGGAGAAAAGTGTTCGGATATGAATGGGGCGAATGGAAGTGAAGAGAGGACGGTGGGGAAATTGAAGTGGCGAAGAAGCGATAATGGAATCCATATATGTGGTTGGGTTTAGAGATGATGAATGAGGGAAGAGGATATAGACATTGAACTGAATGAAGTGAAAGATGCGCTATCCTGCCAGAACTGCAGGAGCAGGAAAGGGGATTGACGAATGGGTCATTGGGTTTTAGCCGATAACACTGCTTCGAGGCTTAAGACAAAAGTTTCAAGGGATAAATGAGAGTTTTGGGAGTAATTTTTCATAATGATAGTCTATTGTAGAACATGTTTAACTATAATTGATTATATACGATTTCTATACTTATAGTTAGTTTTGATGATGTTTGTATAATGGATTTTGCATTTGAATTTGTGTTCACATAACATTTATATGAAATTCTAGTTGTGCAATAAGCTAAACGTTAATTTACTTATTTTATTATTATAAATCATAATTTAAATATTTATTAGTTTGTATTTAGGGTTTAAGATGGTTTATTACTTTTTCTCATTACATGGTCTGAAAAATATCATGCATATGGCATTATTCTCGTTAGGAATTGTGATGTTTTTTTCATATCCAACACTTGGTGTTTAAAATAATTTTATTTATAAGGTTTTCCTTTAAATTTTTTATAATTGTTATTATCAATTACTAAATAATACTTTTAACTACTAATATTTTTAGGAAATAATTTATTTTTATTTTCTCAATTCAAATTTTTAATCAAAAAATATTTTTTTATTTTAAAAATATATTTAAGCACAATTTTAACATTACATTAAAAAATAACCTATCAATATTCATTAATTTAATCAAATAAATCGCATCAATTATAATTTTTACTTAAATCCACAATTATTAAATCAAATCATTTTACTTTTTTTTCAAATACTTCAACGTAATCCTTCATTTTTTATACTCTCAAACAAACCAAACATAAAGAAAATCATTAAAAGAAACCAAACATAAAGAAAATCATTAAAAGGTATCTCTATCATGTATAATGTTGATTTATCTATAAATGTTGATTGATTTTTCATATTTTGTCATTATGTTAGTTTGGACCAAATTAAAGGTCTAAGGAAAGATATTTTCTTTTAAAAAAAATTGTATAAATTATTTCGTAAAAGATAACATCATCTTTGTTCATCAAGTTAAATTTATGAAAATATTTGTTACTGTGGAAAACTTAAAAAAAAAAATTGCAAAGTTTCGTCTGATATACGTTAACCAACAAAGTTTCATATAAGTCTGACACATTATTAAGCGAGTTTTGTTAAAAATTATGTCTCATAAACTATTGTGAAACACAACTTCAACAAGAGAAACACATTATCTAAAAAGCTCTTTAAAATTCATTTTTACAAATCTCTCATTCTTAACGTAGGTGCATATAAATAACATGCAATATAAAAAGATGATATTTACACAAAGTATTTTTATACTACTTCATCTAATAACCTATATTACACTCACTTTTTTATCCACACAATCTAGGTTTCACTAAAGTAGACTAATGTTGCAACTTACAAAACAAGTACCATTTGAACTCAACCACTTCTAGCTAAACATAAGTATTATGTAAAACACAATCACTTTTGACTAAGAATGGGTATCTATGAAAAAAAATGTTTTTATAAGGTTTGTCATTTGATTTTTTTTTATCAAGTAAAAAACTACCAATCTAATTCTTTAATCACAAATTTAATATATTTTAATTTAATCATACAACATTTGTAGATAATTATGATTTTGAAAAAACTGTTATGGTAAGTAAAATAAAAAATATTTGCAAAAAACTAGGCCTGGAAGGTTAAAAATGTTTACAATATTAATTACTTAAATGAATAGAGGGGCAAGTAATTGAATTTAAACGAATAATAAAATTTAGTTATATAGGAAAAGGATGAAAAGCAATGTTACAAGCTCATAATTTATATGCTAATTGAAATGATTTTCCTTCCACTTTTTTTATCTGGACAAGTCACTCTTGAAGGATTTGTTATTGTACCAAAGTCCCTTTCAAGATGTTGCGTTAACATCTTTATCCACGAGGAGAACATGATAAAAGCAAAAGGGAGGGAGAAAATTGCAAAGGTTTTGGAAAGCTGAGATAAAAGAAAACAAGTGTTGTGAAGTACATGTTCTTCGTGTATCACATCAACAACAAATTATCAAACAGTGTAGAACTTCAACCCAAATACCCTCAAAAAATGACTATTGAAAAAGGGTAAATCATAGTATATTAAACTTTCGACATTAGTAAGGTCATTCATGAACCCTACATCTAATTGTGAATTCGACAAAGATTGAGTTAAAAATATTCGATCCCATAATACTATTTAATTCAAAATTATCTTTTGAAAATAAACGACGTCACTGATCAAAGTAATTCAATTAAATAAACAACATCCAAAAAATGGATGAACTAATGATCTGAAAGGTTAAGTTTGAAAACATAAGTGAAACAAAATTATGAATCCCAACTAGATATTCTCAACAAATGGTTCCTCTTTTATTTAATTCTAGTCTATATTCTCCTCTTTTATTTAATTCTAGTCTATATTCTCATATCAGAAATGACTTCTCCAATAAAAAGGGAAGTGTGAAAGTGTATGTCTAGGAAGGTTTTAACAAGGAAAGACTTGATATTTAAGTATGTCTATTAGTGACCCATCTCTTTCTTGAGAATTTACCTGGTATAATAGTTCACAATCTACAATCATTATTTTAAGAGATAATATTATTCGTAGCGAGAAGTGGCAAAGCAAAAAGTAACCCAACTTAACAAATATCATTAGATCTAAATAATACAATGAGTACTAAAAGTGGTACATCCATCAACTCGATCCACTTATACCTCATTCATGGATTCTGAGGCTGGGGGATTTATATACCTACTTACATATTAGTATTGGATTCAATCAAATATGATGTAATTTAATCTCATTAAATGTACTTTATGATGATTGACTGTATCTTTAAATGTATCTTTATGATGATGATTGATTGTATGACAAATATTTTATTATCAATCATCATAATTCTTAATTCTTATTTATTAGGAATAACTTATACCTAGAAAGGCCTATGAATAGAGATTAATCTCACATGGAGTATTCAATCATACTCAATTTCACTCAATTAGACTTAATATCATATCTATTTACCTATATCTATCTAAAAAGCTCTTACTGATTTTAGCTTTGGGAAATTTTATCCAAGTGGATCTATGTGCTTCATCAATAAATTTATGCAACCATTATGGGAGAAGATATAATTTAGTCAAATCTGATTCCACATAGGAAGGTTCTACCCTTAAGAACAAAAATGTTATTTTTATTTGTAAGAACAAAAATGTTATTTTTATTTTATGTTAAATTGACCGAAAACATTCAAGTATTTATTATAAGGTGAATAATAGAATATTCAATGTAAAAAACCCATTATTGGAAATAAAAAAAAATATTAAAATTTTTTATTTATTTAGAACATCTTAGCTGTGAAGGGTTTGTTGCGCTTTTTTTTTAGCTCGCATTGGAACTAAAAGGTAAACATTCACAAAAGTAACATGGGGTATGGGGTTCCAAGGATGCTTGGTGCAAAGGTTTGCAAAGATCCTAAACTGTGTCATCTCGAGAATTCCTTTTATGTATTTAAGGAACCTAGTAGGAGGGAACTATAAGAATTCATTATTTTGACAGAATATGATAGGAAAGTTTAGGAAAAAAGTTAGCCAAATGGAAAGGAAAATAAATTTTGATGGCTGGCCAGGTCACTATGATTAAATTTGTAATTACTGGTATACCTCTGTTCTGTTTGTCTTTATTTAAAATGCAAAATGTTGTGTACAAAGAGGTAAAGATTTTTGTAGCATTGTGAGCAGAAGAGTAGGAAAATTTCTTGGGTTAAATGGGATACTCTATGTAAGGTAGACGAAGAGATTTATGGACTAAGTTTTAGAATTTAAGTACGAGTCATGGAAATCCCTAAATAATTTTGGGAATGATAGGCAAGAGTCTAGATTATGGAGCAATATTTCTAGAGGTCCTCTATTTGTAATTGGTTTAATAAGAATGTAGTTTGGAGGTTAGGTAGGGATGATAAGATTTAATCTTTAGATGATAGGTGGGTTGGACAAAATGTTCTTCAAGATTCTTATCATAGACTTTATGTCAATAGTTTGAATAACAAAGTAACAATAGTTTGAGTCAGGTTGGGAGATGAAATGGTAGTATTTGGGAGTGGAATAGTGGAGGAGAATCTGGTTTCAGTGGAAGGAGGACCAACTAACCAAGTTAATCAAATATTTTTAGAGTTAGATAGTAATCTTTTAAATAGTCACAGTTCTGATGAGCCAACAATCTCCAAGTATATTGTTAAGTCTACATATAACATTTTGAATGAAGGAGTCTTAGGTAAGGATGAGGTGTTGTATAAGACTTTTTGGAAAATTAAAGCATTTCCTTCTTCTTCAATGTTGACTTGGAGAGTTTTACTTAATAGGGTACCTACCAAAGATAACCTACATAGTAGAGTTGTGCAATTGATTAATAGGTTGTGATCATTGTGGAAGAGAAGAAGGAAAGTGTTGGTAATCTTTTTCTAACCTATAGTGTAATTAAGAAAGTGTGGGATATGTATTAGTCATGGGTTGTAATCTGTGTAGCACCACATTTCCTAATTAAACAAAATTTTTATCACTTTAGATTGTTACATTTGAATTTAAAGGAAAAATATGTTTGGGATACTGCATGTGCAACAATTATTTGGAGTATTTTGTTACATAGGAATAACGTCATCTTCAATAATTTGAAGAGAAAATCTTTAATATGGCTTAAGTCAATACATGGACTTGAATACGAGCAAATACCCAAAAGCAAAATTTTCTTATTCTGATTGGTGTCTAAGTCGATCAAATGTTTTACTTAAGGTAAAAGGTTCTTTAATGCTAGTTTTCATTGATAGAGGATTTTGGTTTTGCAGGTTTTACTAACCCATACAGGTATTTAGAATATTGTTTTCGAGTGCTTAGTGAAGTATTAACTGATATTGGTGTTGCTGGAGGTAATGACATGACTAAAAAGGTAGAATGTTCAAGGTACCCTAACCCAATATGGGTTAACTTCAAAGGATGAAGATTTGTAGTTTACTGGGTGTAATTTTGTAAGGAAAATCAGTCAACTTTCAAATTACAAACATTCATAAAGAATGAAACTTTCAAGAGGATTATGTTATAGAGGTAAAAGACAGAGGGTGTTGAGGACTTGTAGGATTCATTTAAACTTTGTCTTGTGATATTTGCTCTCTTGAACAACAATTTTATCTTGTTCACTTGGACTTTGTCTTGTGATATTTGCTCTCTTGGACAAGGTAATTACTTCCTGCACCCCATCGTTTACTTCTGCACATCATTGACAAGAAAGGACAAAAGTGTCCCTATATATATATGGGTTTTGATTTTTGGTTGTGGCTGGGTTCGTGGGAGGAGACGGTGGTCGGTCCCCAAAGATAGAGCAGCGTCGTCATCTTTGTAGGTGGGTTCCCGTTCCATTTGCTCCCTTTGTTTTTACATACAAGTTGTGTGAAATTTTATTTTGATTTGATTTGAGTTTGATTTAGGATTGATTTGGGTTGATTTTTGGTGAGAAATTTGGTTAGATTTGTGTTTACTGTTGTTGGGAAGGTGGTTTATGGTGAGTAGTGATAATTTGTGGCGTGAATTTGAATTGTAAGTTCAGACATTTTTCTTTTGCAATTTGGAAAGATGATTCCAAAAATCTTTTTGAAGGTCTTCTCTAGAACATAATACAACACTTCCGGAAAATCCTTTTTAGAATGTAAAGAAACACTTTCTGAAAGTCCTTTTGGAAATACAAACAAACACTTTTAAAAAGCCCCTTTCAAAATGAAAAAATAATTTTAGAAAACTCTTTTTGAAATGCATTTTGTTCTTACAGAACACCTTTTCTGGAATGAAATTGCCATCCTCCATTGACTTCAGAAAATCCCTTCTTCAAATGTCATTTTTTAATTCGGAAAAGTCCATTTTGAAACAAGCCCTACACATCCCAATTCTAATCAAGAGCAAAATTGGAATACAGAAAACAATTTGACAAATACTTGTATAATTTTTTCAGATTTCTAAAACTTGATTAGTATGTACATTATTGTTCATTGTTCGACATAGTTGAAACACTCTTATTTATATTTCATTAATTATATTTTTCTATTATTATAAAATATTTTATTTATAAACAAAACATTGCAATACTTTAAAATTATTTTAAAAATCAAAATATAAATACTCAATATTATATTTTTGTCATTAAAATTAAGTTCAAATTTATATAAAAATATGATATTAACATGTTATTTTTATCATTTACATTTGTATGAAACTTTGAATAATTTTATTACAGACTAATAATTTTAAAAAATAGTTATAGCTTTTAATTTTCAATTAGTTCCTTCTTAGTTTTCAAACTGTCCACACCAAACGAAATGAACCATAAGTCAGCAATTAAATCAGTAGGTATTTTACTAGAGGAAACAAAATTGATAATGACTTTGATATCCTCTCCTTCTTTACTCACAGTGTTAATCCAAAACATTTTTACACAGTAAAAAAAATCCGGTTTTTGATGTACGGACGGTCTTCGTTGAATCTTTACTACACGGACTTATGTTTGTCCTGGATCGGAGGTGGGTGACTTGCATGTCAATTTTTTTTTTTCTATGACAATAAAACTTCTAAATTTATGTTTCAATTAATGTAAAAGATTTTGCCATGCCTCACCTCTAACTGCACCTGACACATATTTATATCGAGTCTTGAGTTAGATGAATTATTTAAGAAATTGTGCATCATGTAAAATTAAATTCTATTCAGAAATTAATAGTTTAACTAATTATATATTTATCATAATCACTTTAATATTTTTGATTTCTGTTTATACAATATATTTCTTAATTTTCTGCCTACATCTCAACAATTATTTCATTTTTACAAGTCACAGTATTATTGTTTTTGCAGCTTACATCACATGAATTATTTTATTTACTCTGTCTTTAGACAATTCTACACTATCCTGTAATTCTAAAATATAAATTTATTGATATATATATATATAATAATAATAATAATAATAATAATTAAATTCATAAAAATGTTTGTTACAATTTTTTATCAATACATTTAGATTAAAAATGGTTAAGAATTAATATTTTAATTATTTTTTTAATCAGCAAATTTAAGTATAAAAACAAAATGAGGGAAAAAAATATCTACGTTGGTGAATGGATCGAGTCGCTGCTGGTTTCGTTTGAAGAAAAGAAAACACGAAAAGCTTTTAAAAGGGAACCATTTTTTATTTTTGTATCTTTTCTCTCCTTCTCCCTCCTTTCAGTTCACGGCGCGTCACGGTACCTCTTCAAATTTCGCCCCAAACATCTAAACAGTGTGACTCGTAAGAACACACACTGTACCGGACTCGTATATGAACCTTTTCCTTTCCGTGCCCTTATTCTGAAGGAAGATCGAATCACTGGATTTTCGAAGGAGGTTCCTACCTAATTCCCTCTCTCTCATATTCAATGCTAACGTAGAGATCTAGAAGCCATTTGCCGCAACTACATCCCTGTTTTTCTTGTTTCCACGATCAAGGTACTACGTTTCATTTCTAGCTTGATTCAGGATATTTGCTTTTAATCAATAAATAAACAAATTGCATTGCAGAAATGCCGGTTCTGTTGATGATTGCATAGTTAGCTATTTGCTGTTTCTTAATTAGGTTTAGGATTTAGTCGCAACCGCAGAACTGTTGTTATTTAAAGTTAGAGTGAAATTGTAGATGGACAGAACTTTTTCACGAGTAACGTAACTTTTTCGTGCAACGAGAAAATTGGATAGGATTACCCTAGGGCTTGGCCGCGATTGCTGCACTTATTTGGCACTTGAGTGTACTTTAACTCATTTTGACAGGGTTCTATTTCTTTTTTCGAGGCAGATTTCATGAAAGGGCACGTCAATTGTACGGATATAGTGTAAAACATTGACGTTAGTTCTCGAAATCAGTGTGGTTATATTTATTAGAATGTAGAACGTATGTTTCCTATCTCAGAATTTGAATGAAGCTTGACGGTTTTCCATATTCATGAGGAATGGTAGAAAGTTAAAAGAATAAGATGATTTGGATTTTGTTGCTAAACACAGTTAATCAAGCAATATTGGTTCTTTGAATTTTTTTCATAAAACGTTTTCTAGTAATTTGGAAAATATTTTTTTTATGGGGCTGTAGGCTTCGGGGGATACATGACTTAGGCAGATGTAGTTTAGATTCTATTTGAAAGCTCGTGTAGGTGGTAGTCCAGCATTGACTTAGTTTTGTGGGAACATTGTTTTCCTGTTTCCAGTATATGTAAATAAAATCGGTAAATAAAATTAGGCATCTTATGTGTCAATAAGGTGTATGGTACAGTTGTTGCTCGTGGACTTGATGGTTATCAGTGACTTTTGCCTGCTCCTTTTCAAAGCTTAAGGTATTTGAAATCATGGATTCAAAAGCAACTGGGTTAATCTGGCTTAACTATCATAGGAAAAAAAAATATCATCTTTGGACATGGAATTATATTTTTAACATATTTTTGATTTGAATACTGCATGTTGTTCTGTTATTTGCCACCGTTGTACTTTTCCTCCACATTGTTGTTGGCCTCTTTGTCATTATCTGAGAAAGTTGTATAGTTACAATTTCCATATATAGTTTATCTTATTTAATATGCTATCTCGTATGTTTGTTTGTCTTCATGATGTAACCCTTCATAGAGATGGAGGGAAAAACTGAAGATGAAGTGTTGGATATTGAGAGTGCTTCCAGTGGTTCTTTCAATGATGATTCAGATGACGAGGAATCTGTAGTTCCTGAAATAGATGATGGAGTGCATCTTGAGGTCAGTGATGAAGATATTTTCTTTCACTCTCTCTTTGTTTATTGATGACTTTTTTTATGCACTTAAAAACCTAGCTGTCTGTCTATATTTGCTTTTCTGATATAAATTTTAGTGTGCTTTATTTCCCTTTTTATGTGTACCATGTAGGAGCCGTTAACAGAAGAGGAAATCCAAGATCTTATTTCTGAGTTGTTAGAAGTTGAGAGTAAGGTACTATAATTATACAGACACAAGCATGTAATGTGCTAGATAGGTACCCCGCATAACACATACTATTTAAGCTTTCATAATCTCTTATCTGGTGTTTTTCCACATTCTAAATTGTATCTTTGCGTTATGTTTCTTTAATTGCAATTTAATTGTAGTGTCTTTACTACTTTTTAATAACTGCCTACTTATTGTAATTTGTAGTTTATTTAATTGTTTATGGAACATATAAAAAAGAACTAATATTTCTACTCATCAAATATATGAATAATTAATCAAATAATTAATGAAATTATCTAGTTGAGTTGTTAATTTTTGTAAATATGTTAAATATCTTAAAGTGATTATATTTATTTATATTCACTAAATATTATATCATTAGAGTAGTCAATCATTGTTTGTTAGGCTAAAGTTGGATTTTTTTTCAGCTAGTGATTACTATCGAAGTGATTCTAAATATAGGAACAAGTACCACAACATGCATGTGCTTTGCCAGGGTTATCTTTAGCATACAATAGTGCTGCTATAGTTGTTCAATGTGGCCTCTTATAGCTTCCTCTGTACTAATAGTTTTGCATTTTTGCATAGTGGGAGTTTCACCCCCTTAACACTGCCTATATAATGGAAAAATGAGGCCATTGTTGCAAATATGTCACATTGAAATATTTCCCCTTTTTCTCATTTTTCACAGGTTGAACCTATTTTTTGGGTTTATTTTTATGTTTTGATTTAGATCAGAAACTGTGTTTCTTGTTTCTGGTGTGGTTTCCAGCAAAGCCATGCATGCAGACATGATTTCCTGTTTCTCCAACTCTTCACTGTTCTAAGCAAAAACAGCCAAGTTCTCACTCTGAGAATTTTCTGGCCGTTCTATTTATTGCAGCAGATTCAATTCTGGCTGTGATAGAGTATATATAGTTCTCACATTTTCCATTGTAATATAGTATATTCCTAATTAATTATTATTCTCTTAGGATGTCAGTCAACAACTGTAGATCAGGGGCTTGCTGAACATGCTCAAAGTAAATGAGAGTTTAAACTCTGTGTGTTTGGAAGAGTGTTTGCAAAATTTGTTTTGAATGAGCTTGGTTTTCATTAAAATTGAATTTGAAGTATGTGATTTATGTGTGTATGTTTTTATTATAAAAGCAAGTTAGTAGTAGAAAGTATATGCTTTTTATCCTAAAGTTGCTTCATTTTTCTTCAAACACACTAAGTCAGTGAGTACAAAATCAACTTCATTTTTCTCAAATACTTTCTCAGATTATCTGTATCTCACTATATATGGTGTCCATAGTTTTAGAAGCTTAATCAATTATTTTTGATCTGACACTACCAATTCGCCTTTGCAACCACTTGAGGTGTCAAATTTCTCTCTTACACCAGTGAGCAGATCCTATGGTTTCTGAGCCTCCTTTTACAATTATGTGTCCCATGCACCAGATCTGGTGACCTATGCTGCAAATTCGTATTCTCTAGTAACTCCCATGATTCCAGCAACAGTTTGGTGCAAATGCCCAATCATTGAAAAAATTGATGACAATAATTTTGTTTGGAAAGAACAAATTGAGCTTGTGCTTGGGTCACAAGCTTTATGAATTTCTTGCAAATCTAGATATTCCACCTTGATACCTCTCTCAAGCTAATTTTGATACTAGCATCATAGTTATCATTCATGGTATCTCTAGAATCATACATATCACTATTCCTATGATTTGTTACATTTAAGCACCTGTCAACTTGTATCATAAGATGACTCTGTATCATATCATACATGAATGGATACACAATTTCATGTCAACAATGGGGGTTGTAACATTTCTTTTAGGCTGCAGAGGCTCAAGAAGCTCTTGAAGAGGAGTCTCTTTCTAAAGTGGAGACTGAAGTTAGACAAGAACTGAAGCAAAATCTTCAGGGGGATGAGGTTGGTTTTTCTCTCTGCCCTGATTGTTTTTATCCTTCTGTATTTTTTACTTATGATTTGTGTGTCTTGTCTGTAGTTGGAAACTGCTGTTGCTGACGAGATGGCTACTTTTAAAGAAGAATGGGAAGCTGTTCTGGATGACCTTGAAACCGAAAGTGCCCACTTACTGGTTTGATTTTATCGTTGATTTTCAGTACATATTTTGGTTTGTAATATTCACTTTTCTATCTGTGCAATTATCAATTTTTGTTAATATTAATACTTTAAAAAATTCTCTCAGCTGTATTATTCTGCTAATCTGCTGTCTATGATGTTGATTTAGGTCTTGCTATTTATTTCTTTTGCTATGATACTTAGAAAGTAAAATAACAACCCTCAGAAATATGTTCATACTTGATTTAAGTATGTTTTAATTTGAAATTACCCAGATCATTGGTGACAGATTGAGCTGTGAACTTAAACCTGCCATCCTTCAAATTTCTTCTATTAGAGCAAAAATGAGTATGATTGCTTAGAATGATGTGGCACAGTGAGATCCACATTTTACATTTTTCAATGTGGGAAGTAACTCATGTAAGTTGCTCCCATTGGAATTGCCCTAAGGTTGCTTGCATTTGAATTTTTCCAGACCCCATAATGGTCAAAGCTTGTGTAATTGATCACCCATTATTTGCCTGAATGTGTGCTTTTCTTTTCTCTTTCTTTTGTTTCATTTGTAAATGTGCTAGATTCTAACATTCCAAGTTGCTAATATTTTGTTTGGTTGTAGAAAATTTTCTTGGAGTAAATTCCGCCTATTTTGGAATGTACTTGTGTTTTTTTCTACTATTGATTGATAGGATATTATGCAGGAACAACTTGATGGGGCGGGCATTGAACTTCCTAGCCTTTATAAGTTGATCGAAAAAGAAGCTCCCAATGTTTGCTCCACTGAAGCTTGGAAAAAGAGGAATCACTGGGTTGGCTCTGTGGCAACTTCGGAAATTGCTGAGTCAATTGCTGAGGCTGAGAAGCATCTACAAGTAAACAGACCTGTTAGAAGGTATGGTTCTTATATGGTATTGTATCTGGAAACAATCAAATATGTTCTCTTACAGGTTTTTGGTGTTGGTTCAGGCGACATGGTAAATTACTGGAAGAGGGTGCTAGTGGCTTTCTCCAGAAAAAACTTTGTGATGAAACCCAGGCGCCAGTGAAGAATGAAATTGAGGGTGATTGGGATATGTTCAATAAAATAGTTTCTGATGGGAGTGGCATTGATGCTTCATTTGGCAGTAAGCACTGGGCTTCGGTTTATTTGGCCAGCACTCCACAGCAAGCTGCCTTGATGGGACTCAAATTTCCTGGAGTTGATGAGGTGAAAAATATATTTTTGACTGTGCTTACTGCTTTTTTTTTTTGAATGTATATGTCAAAGAAATCAAGTGAAGGGGAAGAAGGAATTATTACTGGAGCTAGCTGATGTTAGTGATTTTTTAATTTATCCTTCATTCTCACCCCCCAGCCCCCTTGAATTTGAATTATTGATGATTTGCACTATACGCAGTGCTGTACAAATACATAGATAAATAAGTGTCATGTCAGGGAAATATCTGGGGTAATATTAGTGAATACTATTTTATCCAATCAAAGATTGCATTAGTACTTCCTCAGATCTCATGTTTCATTGTAAAACAATGTAGTATGTGTTAACTTTTCTTTCCCTGCTACCGGTTTAAATTCGTTAGGTTTGTAAATAATTTGGCATTGTGCATGTGTGCAAGGATCCTGCGATTGGGGAATAGTTGCTTGATGATTCATGAATTTCCTTTAGTCCTGTTTGTACGGTTTTTTATTCTACATGTAGAAAATTGTCTTAAGATTTTTGGTATTTGGACTGAAATTTTTTTATCTTTTCCAAGAATTCTTAAATCGTTGGCCTTTGCATAATTTAAAACATTATAGCAGCTGTTCATATAGCATGTTAATTACCTTTTTTTCTTTAGGTGGAGGAGATTGATGATGTTGATGGCAATTCTATGGATCCATTTATTGCAGCTGCTATTGCAAATGAAAGAGAATTAGATCTTTCTGATGAGCAAAGGAGACAATTTAAAAAGGTTGGTTAACAATTCATTATTTATTTATCGAGTGAAATGGGATGCTGGTCCTTGTAACTGCTTGATTTCGTGTGGATACCTTATTTTAAAGAAATTATCATCTTTTTCTTTTAGCCTCCTACAAGAGCTTATTAAAAAATATTTATCTCCTAAAAGTACGCAGTTGGCGAAATTTTTAGTCTTTAAATTATGCAAACACGTTTCCTGTTTTGTTATCTTAGTATCAGTTAAGTTTTGATGAATAACATGAACCAAGTTTGAATAATTTAAGAACTGAATAGTATAATTAAGTGAATGAGAGATTAAATTGTACACTTTGTTCAGTACGAAAATTACTGTTCAGTACTTTTTGTTTATTACTAATAATTGTTTCCGAAACTATGATGCTTGTTTTACTAGGCTTTTTGATTTTCCTTTATTTGTTGCAAAGTGGGATGTCCTGTATTCGTTTCTATTGTATCTAATGTATTGGTGATCATATATTTGGATGAAAAGGTTTTAATTCTTAATATAAAAATATTAAAATACCAATAAATACCATCCTTATTCAACATTTTATTTTCATAATAAAGCTAGCAATTATAGTATCTAAGTACATTACACTCAGAAATTGAAGGAGCAAAACCAATGTCTTATTTAGTTTATTATAATTTTAAATTTTATATCATATATTATGCTTTATTTAGTTATTATGTATATTACATGTTATGTTTTTAATTTTTATTTATGTTTTTAATACCATTATACTTTTTTTATCATTCATCTTCTCTAGCTTATAATATTTTAAAATAATTATATAGTAACTGAAAGTTCTTGATTAACAAGTTAAAGTTCACATGTTTTATTGGTTCAGTAAACCAACCAGAAATTTTGGACTCAAATAAGATTTAAGTTGAGCCCCCAATAAATGCAGAAAAATTCAACTCGTGTAATTTGACTTAGATGCTATTGTCTTGTTTAACTTTCACTTTTCCTTTTTTTCTTAAATTGTTGTGAATAATTCAATCTGAGAGTTTATTAATGAATTTAGACTCTTTGCTTTTTCTTTTAGTTGTATTGAGTTCTTTTGAACTTGGTACTTACTCAACAGCCTTTATTGTTCTTAATATTTCCAATTTGGAATGAACTCGTTATTGGTTGATTTCTGTATAAATCTTTGTTTTTTGGTTTATTCTGTCCGGTTTATGGTAAGTAATTATGATTCCATTGTTTAGCTTTGCCGTTTATTATTACAATCTTTATTTCTCTGCTTTCTTAATATAGTCGTCTATGAATAAAGTGTCTATTCTTATCCTTGTTTCATGTCCTCCTTGTGTTCTCAAAATTATCTTCGTGAAATATTATTGATTTCGCGCAAGAGAGGCACTAAGACAATATAGAGGTTCAGAGTGGCAATGTGATGCAAAAGTATTTGAGTAGTGGTCTGTTTTCGAGTGGCAATGCTGTAGTAAGATATTTCAAAAGCCATATTTTTGCATCTAGCCATCTCTTTCAGTATTTTTCAGTGTTAATACTCATATTCCATATTTTATATGTTCTGAACTCTGAAAGGCTGTTGTTCTGAATTGAGTTTTTTTGAACATTTATGTGTTTATTAAATTATAATGCAATTTTTTTTTCTCTGTTCTGAACTCTTTTAGTGTGTTTGGTGTCAGTTGCTATGCTCTGCTATGTGTGATTGATAGCAACAATATGATTATATGACTGCCAAATTGGCATTCATTCTTGTGGCCATATCTCAATTGTCAAATTAGTTATGGTCTTTGACATCTGGCCTTTTTGTATAATTATGCATACTGTAAACATAAGAACACAAACTGATATGCTAACAAATAGCAAACTGGTGTATTGTACATCAGTACATGTAGGGGTATTCCATGTTAATCAATGTTATGCATATGTATATATTTTCTTCTTCATGACGATATATTTTTGCTTGTGTTTATGAAGTTTATTATATTTTTCATGCACTTACTTTTACAGGTCAAAGAAGAAGATGATGCAATTGTTGATAAGAAACTTCAAATTCATTTGAAACATAGGAGGCATAAAAGGATAAGCAAACAGGCGAGTTTTTATGACTTCATTCTCCTTTTTTTACTTGAAATCGCCTGACATTACTGTTATGCATTTTTGTCATGGATGCTATTTTTGAGATTTTTGACGCTAATGGTTTCTTTTTGGCATATACCGAAATTAATGATTTTGTGTATGGGATAAGTAAAATGTGCTTCTTGGTAGTCATAATTGAGTGTTGGCATCGTAGGAAATCATATGGCTGAATGATGTTCAATTGATTAAATTCTATTGCTTCGACATTGTTATATCTTGTAACTAATTTGGATTGTAATTCAGCGAGAAATGGGCACACCTATCCTGTTGACAGAGAGCCCCACACAGAAGCCTTCATATGCTGATCATTTAAACCCTGATACGAAAGAAGGAACTAATGATGATGGGAAAATAGTCTCTGACAATGGCAAGGATACATGTATTCTTATGGAGACGGATAATATTAAAGGTTTTGATGCCAGTCTTCATCTTGACAAGGAAAGGCTTACAAGTACCGGTGGCTTGTCAGTTCCACCCAAATCCTCAGCGGATGGTGTTATTGAACAGAGAGGAATCAAACGTGTAAGCAGTGGTGAGCTTGATGCTGATAATAAAAAATCTCGGCTCATTGTTATTGATAGTGATAATGAAGAAGAGGTCACTAAGGAGAAATTAGATTGCAATACTCAAGAAGTAAAAGAAGATTTATGTAACAATGGTACTGGTTCTCTTCCTTCAGAGTGTCTGGATGAAAAATTTTTGTGCACAGTTTGTGATAAAATGGCTCTTGAAGTGCATCCACACCCTCTCTTGAAAGTTATTACTTGTGGAGATTGCAACCGCTTATTAAAAGAAAAGGCACATCAAGAGGTACTAGTATAGATCTACTATGTTTAGCTTTGAATTGTAATAGAATTCTGAGGGATCTTTGGTGCATAATAGCATACTTCTGTTTTAATACATTAGTAAAACAGACGTTACTGTTAATAAAATTCAATGAAAGTTTTTTGCAGTTGGAAGTCATATGTTTTGGTCATCCCATTTGTGGCTAGTATCTATTTTTATTGTGTAAATTGGTAAACAGTTCTGTCTTTGTATGCTTTGGAGGTCGAAAAAACTATTCTTTTAAGCAACCTGAAAAAATATTGTTGTTCAAAGTAATGTGTTTCATTAAACATTAATGGGTGGCATTTCCCTCACTCATCTCCCCTGCATCTTAGTCTCTAGTTAATATTTCTATATCCGTACAGGAAACTCAAACTCAATTTTAATGTTTACTTGTCACAGGATCTGGGACAAGATTGTTCGAAGGGTTACTGTACTTGGTGTGGAGGAAACAGTGAATTAGTTAGTTGTAAGTTATGCAATATTTTATTTTGCACCAAGTGTTTAAAGAAGAATCTTGGTGTAGAATTGGTTACTGGAACTCAGGCCACTAGCTGGCATTGCTGTTGTTGCCATCCAAATCTTTTGCAAAGACTGTCCTTACAACTAGAGAAAGCTGTGGGGTCTGCTAGTATATTAGTTTCTAGTTCTAGTAGTGATTCAGATGATTCAGATAATTCAGACAATTCGGATGATTCAGACGCACAGATTAATGTTACAACAAGGTGAAGTCATTGTTGCAGCTTAATTAATTGACAGCACTTCCTATGGCTTGGTTATATATCCTGAATATCAAACTATCTCGTGCTCTTGCTTTTATCCTGAGATTGCTGATTGTCATTTTGTGCTGCATTGACTTCCTTTCCTCCACCATCACGGCTTATACATATATTTTTATTATTATTCTTACTATTGACAATTTATTGTTGAAGCTTAGGAATTAGTGGTATTCACCTAGACTTAATGATTCTTACATCTATATATACGTTTTCCTTTTGACCATTCTTGTATTAATGTGTTCTGACTATGATTAAGGCAATGCAGGTGGTTTGAAAAACATTTAACTATTTTGTTTCGTGAAATGTATATCTCAAATTTGGAAATTTATTTGATGACTTGTATGTGTTTCTGTTGAATATTATTGTCTTCATTGTTGTTTGATCTTTGATATTCTGTCATTCCTTCTAACTATTCATGTGGCTGTCTTTTAGAGACTTAAGCATAAGAGGAGAGCCAATTCAAAAGACTTGTCCATTAGATGGAGAAATCTCGTGACTTAAAGTACCACATTAAGTTTTTTATTCTATTCAATATGAGATTCCTAACGTTGCCCCCATACATTAAGAGCCAATGCACAGGATGGCTTTCACTCTCTAAAATTTATAGATAGAGAAAGTATAGAATAAATTGAACTATTATTATTCCATTCTTTTCATCTGATTACAGGTAGAGTACTAACAACCTGACGGTTGTTGTAAGTCTGTTGTTATCAACTCAACAGTTGTCATAACTAACTGAGGTAGTGCTAAGATACTGTAACCTCCAGGTACTCACACAGAGTTAGGATACAAAAAATCAAAATAGTAGTACACTAGAGAAGAGAATAGATGAATAAGAACAGAGAAGGAATGTAAATGCTGAGGAAGGATATATAAGTATGATAAACCTTCAAATCTGCAGAAAATGTATATTGAAGTATTGGAAGTATGAACGTGTAAGGAAATACAATAAAAAGATATTTGGCATTCGAGAGGCCAATACTCTCCCCCAATTTCTCACCTCACTTTTTTTGCCTCCCTCCGCAATAGCTTCTAATTCCTATTTATATCTGTCTATCTCCTGTAACGAACCTCCTACAATTACGGTTCCCTTCCCACTATTTAGTTATTTTTCTTCTCTCTCCTGCTGTAAGTGTATTTGAAGGGTGTAATTTCTCCTTGTTGCACTTTTTCATTTTGGCCGTTGGGGTTTGTTACAGATACCTGAAAGTCTATTATACTAACAGTAAAGCCTACACTATATTCACTATAACATTATCGACCCTTACCCAATGGTAGCCATTTTTCCTTTGACTGCTTCTCTCACATGTCAATATTCAATATTGCTCCTTAGTCTGACTTTTAGGTAGTGTTTCTGTAGTCCAACTTTTAATGAAATTGGCAATTGTTGGGACTCAACTCAAGTACAAGAAGAGAACCCAATCAAAAGACCTGTCTAGTAGGTGGTAGAGTCTCATGGTTTAAGTACCACATTAAGTTTTTCATTTTACTAAATGTCAGACTCCTAAAAGTCTCATTTGATATGAAATCATATGCATACATTTTTGTTGTGCTATTCTAACTTCACACTAGTTATCAACAACAGTCTCCATTTTTTTAATTGCTGAGATGTTCATAATCTTATATTTTTTTTTTACAGCTCCAAGAGAAGACCCAAAAAGAACATTCGTAGGATACTTGATGATGCTGAATTAGGAGAAGAGACAAAAAGGAAAATAGCAATTGAAAAGGTTAATTTTGTGAATTTTGTTTAGTTGAAAACTGGTTTTGCTAGGCCAAATTGTTCATTATCATCCTCACTTTTGTAGGAACGTCAGGAACGCCTGAAGTCTTTGAGAGGGCAGTTTTCTGCTTCGTCAATTGAGATGAGCTCTGACGGGTGTAATGGAAATTTATCAGAAGGTGCAAGTGTTGAAGTTCTTGGTGATGCACTAGCAGGTTACATAGTGAATGTTGTGAGGGAGAAAGGTGAAGAAGCTGTTAGAATTCCTCCTAGCATCTCAGCTAAACTGAAGGCGCACCAGGTTTTTGATTTTCTATGCAGTTGCTTCTCTGGATACAAATTTTCAATTCTTTTTTTGAATTTCCAGTGTACCTAGTTCTTTCTCTCTGTGTTAATCTTGATTTATTTATTTTGGGATAATGAACCTTACTAGGATTCAATTTACATCATATTAAGTACACTTGTTTCTGGTTGAGCTTTCAATTGTTATTTACATATTGGTTAGCGATGGAAGCAAAGGAAAAAAAGACTAAGGTTATGTTACATGTCAGTTTGGTATTTCTGGATGTTAGACTGACACCTTTTTGCTGGATGTTCTAACTCAAGAATTTTAGGGCACTCCGAATACCTGTTTGGATTTTAACTTATTATTGGCAGCATGCCGAGCATTTATAATCAGACAATATGAACTCTGTACACCTTGGATAGTTGGTATGTCTTCATTTGCTACTATAGTAAATATGCAGGAAAGCTTGTTTTTCAGGAAATAAGCGTTTTTAATATCTCTCATGATCTTGTAACAAAGGGGATTATTTCTTCAAAATAACTAAACCAAACGTGCACAAAGTGTGGTTTAGTTGCTAAACAAGCAAAGGATACCATAGTTGTAAGGAGTATGAATACGTCATACTTTTTGCCAGTCTTATATCTTCCATTTCTTCATTCGCATTTTTATTGCTATTTATTGAAGTATTTTTGACGTTATTACATGGAGTTTGTTGGTCTTTTTCTGTAATATAATTTGTTGCACATTTGCAGATATCTGGAATAAGATTCATGTGGGAAAATATCATACAGTCAATTAGAAAAGTGAAGTCTGGGGATAAAGGTCTTGGATGTATTCTAGCTCATACCATGGGCCTTGGTAAAACATTTCAGGTATTTTACTCAATATGGAGAATTTACTACATAGATATAATTCTGAAGTGAATTCTTTTTTGTTGAAAATAAATGTAAGAACAGGGCTTTTCTTGTGAAATTGTAATTGTTTAGTACGCCATACATATTTTTTCTTCTTCCGTTCACTTTTAAAAAATTATCATCATCTACTTTAATATTTGGTCATCATAATCTGTTCTTTTCCGAATTGAAGTTTAAGTCAAATTGAACAAATATTACTAAAAAATGTGACTGTGTCTTTCACGGGATAGTTGGTCTTCAATTATAAACTATTATTCTTATTTTTTTGTCCCTGTTACTGTTCCTATATTTATATCATGCTTCTTGTTTTATTGTCTAGTTCTGTTTGTTTCTTTTTGTTAAGATACAGATAAGTTGTTAGGCCACTCCACAAAACACGAGTTTAACCTCGTGAACAAAGAAAACAGTGTAGGCAACAACAGAAAACAATGTTATTCCACACTGAACAACAAAGAATTACAATCCCTCACACAAAAGGAAAAAACTGTTCTTTTCACACAGGAAAAGTCCTGTCAAAGATTACAACAAAACTCACATAACCCCTACAACCAGAAAGTTGGTCTTATAAATAGACCAACCCCACGGGATCCTAATACTCCTATGACAACCTTAACTGCTCTCTACTCTCTTTATTTTTTCAATTTCCTCCTAGAATAAACTTTTCATATTTTTTCATTTCCAGTTTGCCTATCAGAAGTCTTGTTCTAATTGTGTGCATTCAATACATACTCAGAGCATTGGGTGATATATATGAAAATACTCCTCCTGTAGATTCTGCTGTATGGCAGCAAAAGGCTTCCCAACATGGTGGATTAGGGATTATTTACCACCAACACATGGATATATATATCCATTGAGAGATGAGGGTGTGAGAGAAGTTAAAAAAAATTAAGAAATCCAATTCATTCCGATCCATTTGATAAAAATCTTTCTATTAATAATCTTTTCATGGATGAACGTCCAATCCATCCAAAAAAAATAAAATACTACCTTAGGTTTTACATGTAAGTAACAAATATCAAATTATTAAATAAAAGTAGTTAAATTAGTTATAGTTTTAATTAATAAGCCTACCTTAGGTTCTACATACAAGTTATCCAGTTACGATGACTGATGGAAGTAGTTACAGTTTTAATTAATAATTTCGCAGATTTAAATTTTATTTTAAAGATAGGCATAAAATTAAATAGTTTTAAGTGGTAATTATGTTTAATGATGCTAATAATTAAATGAATAATTTTTCAATCAATAAAAATGACTTATATTGTTAATGGGCGTAAATTTATCCACTCTCATAAGAAATGAGTGGATGTTTAATTGATACACTTCATCATAAATTAATGTTATAAAGGGAAATTAACAATTGATGCATTTGAAAGTGGTTATATCTTTCTTGGTACTTAGAAAAAAATGTTTTTTTTTTTGTTTTTTGTATTAGATGGACTGAGTGAATGATGGATAAATGAATTGCTTTACCACTCTTAGTTGACATTTAAAGCATGTTCACTATGTAGACATGTGCTGATGTGCCTTCTAAACCAAAAAGAAATACCTAGGGTTAAATATTACATAATAAAAAGAGTCACGTACCAAAACTACTGAGCATGCGGCTAGGGGTTTTGAGTTCAAGTCCCTAGGAATGTAATTGTTTTAAACGCTTGAAGTAAGAACTTTGTTGGTTACAGTGGTCCTCTTTGATTTGTATCAGTTGGATGTCTGATGTGGTTGATACTGGTGTTCGTAAATAAAAAATATGAACATTGTAATGATAGCTTAACAATTAGGTTTGTCATGAACATTTGTTATCTTCATCAATCCTTTTTCTGTCCCACAAATATTGTTGTTGTTGATCTTGATAGGAATGTAAAAGGGCCAGTGCATGATCAAATGCTATGTCAATGTGTGGATTCACATTTGGTTATATGTGAAAAGAAGCTATATGTGGGTAGTCAAGTGTAAATTACTGGAAAAGGCATTATATTATATAAAGGACACACGAAGATTATACATAACTGAATATGGTCAAGTCGGGAGACTCAATGCAGATCCCCGTGCTGAGTGTTGTGAAGTGCTGAGTGTTTTTATTCTTTTGGAATATTTTGGCAAACAGTTGACGTGAAAGTAGTATACCTGATGGCTGTTAGATGTAAGATTAATGACTTTTGAGGAGAGACATTACTATCCATCAGCCATCTTTGGATTTTCAACTAGCGTATTTTGCTTGTTGAACCACATGTTTTTTCTTAAGACAAAAGCTGAAAATGAGACATGCTTTAAGTAAATTTAGTATATGGTGACAATAGTAGGTTATTTAGTATTCATGGTGTAATATTTTTAACAGCAACACCACTGGATTAGGAACAGGGCTCTGCTGTATAATGATGCACAGAAGTGAGAAGCTACGTGGCATCTGCAAGCAGTTGTAACAGCTGCCGTAACTGAACTTTGAGCGGTTTGCTAGAGCTTAGAGGTGGGACAGAAAATAAATAGGAGGGGGGAATGGAAATCAGGGATGGAGAAGTGTAAGGTGTGTTTGTGATATATAAATAAGAAAATAAAGAAAATTGCAGTTAGAATTTTGTGGCTGTTGGGTAGCTCCCTATAAATAAGGTAGGGCAGTTGTATCTTAGACAGAATGACAGTGCACAGTTGTTTGATCTATCTGTTTCTGTCATCTTTACCTCTATCCTCTCGATTCTGTTTTCTTCTCTCCTGTCTTTCTTTCTGTGTTCTTTTTTTTTCTTTCTCTTTCCCTACCAAACTGTATATAGGTTGGCCTCTCATAGAGAAAGAGTAGGAGACTATTGTAATTCTTAATCATTTTTGTCACCTCGGTCAGGTCTTAGCAGCTATTTTCAGAGAATAAGATTCATTCTTTTATTTGCTTTTCCTACCATTCTAACAGTTTATTGTTTTTAGTTTTCAAAACTGCCATTATTATGAAGAAAATTACAAAGGAATCTATTTAAAATTCAAGGAAACAAACGATAGTTTGTGCTAGTTTTCTGTATTATTTTCATGTTGTGAATAGTTTTTGCAACATTTTTGGATACATTCTCCTTTCTTTCTGTTTGATGGTTTTGGCCTGATGATCGATTATGTTGGAACTTTTAGGTTATAGCTTTTTTGTACTCTGCAATGAGATGTGTTGATCTGGGGTTAAGAACTGCACTTATAGTCACACCAGTGAACGTGCTACATAATTGGCGGCAAGAGTTCATTAAGTGGAGACCTTCTGAGTTAAAGCCACTCAGAGTCTTCATGCTGGAAGACGTACCAAGGTTTGCTTATTATTTTGTTGACATCATGATGCTATTCACTCGAATTAAAACGTGTAATAACGTACTATGTCACATTGAAGTTAAAATTTTGACTAGTAACTAGTTCTAATTCTTGATCAAAGAATCTTTCAATTTAGTGTTTATTTCTTGGAAATTTGAAGGACCCGTTGATTGTATGTTAAATTTGTTTGTCGGGTACTATGAGTGCTATATTAATACTCATTTAATTATTTTCCATGAAACTTAGGATTTGCGAAACGGCAAAATTTTATGGATATCTTATTATGTCTGCATTTTGCTCTGTTTTGGATTTCTTTCTGTTATACTGTTTTTTTTTTTGCTGTGTTTCGATCTCTTAAAGCTTCGTTAATGATTTTTATGATTTAATCAAAAAGATATTCATCCTGTTACTATTCCACGAGATTACTTATCACAATTAGATGCATGTCTAACATTGAAACAACCCCAATTCTTTTTTGTGGCTCTCTCAAATCTGTCCATTCGTTGGAAATAATTCTTGATCAAAGAATCTTTCAATTTAGTGTTTATTTCTTGAAAATTTGAAGGACTTCTTGATTGTATGTTAAATTTGTATGTCTTAATACTATAAGTGCTGTAGAATATTCCTTTAATAATTTTCCATAGAACTTCGATTTGCAAGAGGAGGGAGATTGTATGGATATCTTATTATATCTGCATTTTGCTTTGTTGTTTTATTTTCTTTATGATTTAATCAAAATATATTAATCTTTTTACCATTTAACCGGATTATTTATCAAAATGAGACATTGATAAGTGCCCTACTATTGCTAAATTCTATAAAAGAAAAATAGAAGTCGGGTAAGCAATTGGCCTGTTGATGGTACACAGGTTGAAGGGATGGAGAATATGCTGGTAACTAACTGCCTGCACACTTTTCGATGTAGGTGTGGGATTGTGTGTTAGTGAACAGTTAGGGGATATACTGTAATGGATATGGTGAAAAATTGGTAGCTAAGAAATTGGGGGTTAAGGTCTAGGAGGATACAGGTCCCTTGATTTTTGTTTCTAATTATCTCTATTTTTCTATTGTTTTCTTGTTCTATTGTTTTTTGGTTTGGAATCGGGTCAGTAGTTGAACTAGTGAAGGTGGAGGATTCAAAATAGTTTAGCCGTTAAACTAGTAATTGAATAATCTTTAAAGTTTTAATAAGTTATATTAAACAGGAATAACATCATATTTATTAAAAAAAATTAAATTTCACTTATAAATGTTGTTTGTCTTAAGTCATAATTCAAATGCTATAACATAATGTTTAAGAAAACACAATAATATTCATTAACATCTACAATTAAAAATCTTAATTAATATAATTGATGTCATCATATAATTAGGGTACAATATCGAGTTTTTTAAAAATTAAAAATGTTTCTCCCCCAATGAACTGGTTTTGCAACTGTGCCTATTAGACACCAAAGAACCTGTAATAACAACAATTTAATTGGAAGTCCACGTGGCTGTGCCCCCTTCGATTTTTCCATGCTTTCAACACAAAATTCATCTCATTATTAGTATATTTTTACTTTCCCAGGGATAGAAGGTTGGAGTTGCTTAAAAAATGGAGAGCTAAAGGTGGTGTATTTTTGATTGGTTATACTGCTTTCCGAAATTTGTCTTTTGGGAAGCATGTGAAAGATCGGAACATGGCCAGAGAACTTTGCCATGCTTTGCAGGTAAGTCTATTTGTTAATCAGTTTATTTATTCTTCATAATGTGACATAATTAGGCATTATATTCAACTGATGTTACTTGGGAAAGAGTATTTGAAACATACCATGTTCGAGTGAAAGTGAGCTTGTGAACTACGCATAATCTTCTTGTTACTACTCATATTATGAGTGCCTTAAGTATAATAGCTAATAAAGGACTAATGATATTGTTAATGTTTATTAGCTATTAACTACAATAATATAACTGACTAATATTCCAACATGTTTTAAATATACGCTAGTGAATCTAGGATCCATTTGTTTTTATTCTTTTTGAATAAAAAGTGTTTTTTTTTTTTTAAATTAGAAAATATATACAAATTTTATGACAATTAAATTAATTTGTTGAAGAGAAGGCAAAATCACTTTCTCAAAAACTAGAATAATAATAGCTCATGAAAAGCTAACTTTTTCAAAGGGTATACACCCTATACTTGTTGAAAAGATTGACTATAATATTTTTTATTGACTTCAATGTAATTTAGACTTTTTTGTCTACCCCTCTTAAGTTTATCTCTTTTTTAGATTGGTTGGTTGTGATAATAAAATTTAGGGACGTAGGTCAAGAAATTGTTAAATCCCCAAGGGTAATGTATAACATAAAAAACTTGTCATTTAAAGTGATACGTAAACACTAAGGACGGTTATTGGAAAAGCCTAAAAAACAATGATAATGTGAAATTTAGCTTAAAATTAAAGTAAGGTCATAAACTATTTAGCATGGCTGGAGCGAGAGCACAACTATATAAATTAGTCCAAACATTGTATGACTGCTGGAGAGACAAATGAGCTCTATGTTGGAAGGATAATGCATCCACAGGAGAACCAGAAACACCACACATGGATAATCACTTCTGAAATTTCGAACAGCTTGGACTGAAGAACAGTACAGAATGAGCTGTTGGCATGTGAGTAGGTTTTTGCAAACAAAGTTGATGGCTTACGATTCTGATATCAATGCCTTTTTTATTTTCTATTTAGAAAGTGAAATATGATGGTAGCAACAGATGAATTATCCAGCAATGAAGGTTGTGGATGTCTGGCTGGAAAAGGGGGTTTGACCAAAATGAGCCAGTAGACCAGGTCTGGAGAAGAAATGGCCTGAAATAGTGGAAAGATGTGTCAGCATTTCAGCAGAAAGCTGCTGGAGATGGGATATGTAGGTTGCATGTTGCAAGTGATGCTTAAATTTCAAGGTCATGAAGATCTAAACCTTCTGGTTTTATTTGTGGGGTATGGATTGCAGACCACTAAAGTCAAGCTGGTACGGCAGCCAGAGCAGAGAGGACAAGAACACTGAAAATTTAGAATGGGTGAAGACAGGACATTGAATATTGCAGTACCATAGTTGTATAATGATAGAAAACACTCTTCTTCAAATAGTCTTCTTGATGATTTCTTCTTTGTATGGATGATGAAGGAGATTTGATCAGCAGAAACATTCTTAAAACTCAAGAAGAGTTTCAATGGATTGATGTGGAGATAAAGAATTTGTGAAAGTGAGAGGAGAGACCAACTCACTAGGAAAGTGTCTAGGCTAAAGTCTAGAAGGGACAAACTCAGGTAGAACTTAGGAAAAATTAGAATTGCCAAAAATGGGCTGCATTTTATTACTAATTCCAAGTCAGTTTTACATGTAGTGAGCACCTCTATTTATAGGCCAAAGTATGACTAACCGTAACCCTAACCCTAACCCTAACCCTAACTTCTCTTGCAAGCTTAGAAAAACTCTCAAATAAGAGCATGACAAGTGGCAAACTATGAGTGGAGAGGATCCTCTCTATTGAGAGAGTGCCATGTGGCGTCGAAGCATATGGAGGAGGCGCCTAACTCGGGTTTTTAACCTAACTTGGTGCCCAAGCTAAGGCTCTTATCCTAGATGGTGCCTTCTCTCTCTCCTAGGGTTAGGTTTTGACTCTTCTCAAAACTTGGTCCAATTTCAAGGCTCAAAAAGAAATTCTATACTACTTGGCCCAAAATAAGTTCTGCACTGTTCTCTACATTGTTTACCATAAAGGTCTTGTAATTTTCTCCAATATTTCTAGAGTGATCTTCTTCAAAGTTGAATCTTGGACCCAAATGCCTTATTGGAGGTCCAATCAAGTCTAATTAGGCCCAATCTCTTGTTAAGCTCTTTATGAAGTCTCTAGCTCTGTGACCTCATTATTTTTGTATAATTTCATCATATAAGGCAGCAGTAGAATATTAAATGAATTATTATCTTAAATCTTGAATAATCGAAAATTTGAATTTGTGTCATTTGCAATTGCATTCCTTTGACATTGTTGATATGTCACTGCAGGATGGTCCTGACATTCTAGTGTGTGATGAAGCCCATATGATAAAAAATACTAAGGCTGATGTAACACAAGCGTTAAAACAAGTAAAATGCCAGAGAAGAATTGCGCTTACTGGGTCACCCCTTCAAAACAATCTCATGGAGTATTACTGTGTAAGTTTATCTAGAAATTAAAATCTTATGACCACTAAGTTTTTGCGTGCAGTCTTTGACCCTTTTGCATTTATATGAAATAGATGGTTGATTTTGTAAGAGAAGGTTTTCTTGGAAGCAGCCATGAATTTCGGAACCGGCAAGGCTTTCTTCGCTCTTTGTTCTGGTTTTTGCTGTAATTTATTAAATGAATGTCTCTAACCAAATATTTTAATTTATGTGCAGCTTCCAAAATCCTATAGAGAATGGACAACACACCAATTCAACTCTGACAGATGTGAAAATTATGAACCAGAGGTCTCATATCCTCTATGAAGAGTTAAAAGGCTTTGTTCAAAGAATGGATATGAATGTTGTGAAGAAGGATCTACCACCCAAAACTGTCTTTGTGATAACTGTCAAGCTTTCTCCCTTACAGAGAAAATTGTATAAGAGATTCCTTGATGTGCATGGGTTCACTACCCAGGAGCATCCTGAATTGTTAAGGAAGAGATGTTTTTTTGCTGGGTACCAGGCATTAGCTCGGGTAAGTGTGCCTTCGGGGAGTTAGTAGTTCATTTAATTTTCTGAGAAATATTAGTATATATTATAATCAATTATAAATTGATAGGGTATCAGATACGATCCATATCTGATAAATATGTCAATTCTTGAGAATATAGGATACAATACATAAATTCAGCTAGAGGTAGTTTCCAAATTTGTCCTCCTAGTTTTCAACTACTCCTGTATTATTTATTTCAAGACAGCCGATTTTGATGTAATTAAATTCATAGCTGCTATTTTCCAAAATTGTCCTTTTCGTCTTGCAGTTATTTCTTTTAAAAGGAGGTAAGAAAGCTACAAACTTAAAATTTTTTAATATAAAATTATGCTAGTTTCTACTTGGTACCATGCGAAGCTGTGTAAATGGCTTTTAACTTCTTTTTCTTTCCTTCATACATCTGACAGCTTGCTTATATACTAGAAGTGATATACATGATCTGAATGTAATGTAATTGTATAGTGGCATCACAGTTTTCATGTTTTTTACTTAAAGAATTGTTATGTGTTCACAGACTCTAAGTGGTGGACATTTGTAATCGATTTGAAATTAAGATGTTCTTTTAACTTTCATATGATTTCAGGAACGTTAAAATTAGATATCAGATGTGGGTATCCCTTTTTTATTAATTATAGATTCACCAGCAAGTCTTTTGGACTGAAGTTTCTGCTGACAATAATTGACTAAATCCTAGTCTAAATTTGAAACAATTTAATGAAATGATTTTGTTTATTTGGATACTAGTTTCTTAGGCAAGCTTCTTTCGCAGATGTCTCATGCGGCACATATCTTGGGGGCTTTGGTACTTTATTTGATAAGTCACTCATTTTACTGCTGAATATTGCTCCTCAATGATAATTGTTTTAGTAGTTTACTTTCTTATTGTACCATTTTAAAAGCATGGTGAAAACTGTTTTAAATATCACATATTAATGAATGGATGATGTTTCACATTTCTCAAAGCTGCCTATTTGTTTTTGCGACTTTCCTAAATTTAATAAATATTTTGGCTTTGGGCTGAAATGAAATATTATTGTTCTTGGACATTTTTAAATTACGGTTATTTTCTTGTTTTAGCATTTGATGGTGAAATTGGCTTTTACCTGTAGTAGATATGGAACCACCCTGGGATCTTGCAGTTGACAAAAGAAGCCAAGGATTATGCAAAAGAAGAAGATGCTGTTGAGAATTTTCTTGTGGATGATAGTTCCAGTGACGAAAATTCTGATTATAATGTTCTTGCCGGAGGTAAGCCTTAATATGTAGGATTAGTTTTTACTTCTAATATTTGTTTTTTGTTATTGATTAATAAAGTTATTTGATTGAACCCTAGAATTTCATGTTTTTTATTTGCTTAATCTTTTTGTTATTTTGTCATTGTATGTTTGGGATCTCTGGAATCCTGTTCTCCGTATTGTATGGTGACATCTTATATTTGAAACAAGGTTAACTTAACATTTATGTTGCGCATTTGTTTTGTTGTAATTTCCATAAGCTTATTGAGATAATACACTTAGTGGGTCTTTATATTGAGGAACAACTGTTTCTGTAATGTGTGAACATAGTTTAGTTGTCGCAAGTGCCATCAGTTTTGTGATGGGACAATAAGAATTAGTCAACTTTTTTATAAATGATCAAATTTTACTAGTTTTAAAAATGTTTGTCAAGGTACAAATGTGAAAAGAACTATTAGGAATATGCTTACCTTAATAGGAACTTTCAAATAAATAAATGAACTAATTTAAACTATTGCTTTTTGTGTGCTTAGAGTGTGAGGAGCTAGGGATATGGTAATGTTAGGCAGCTAGGGCGACAAGGACAACATAATAAAAATAAAGGGTTGAAAGTTTACTCTAGAAGAAAACTAAATATATAAGTGGGTTAGGTAAGGTTGCTACGGGGAAGTGAGCATGGCGTGTTGTAAAGGTGGTCTATTTAAGGAGATCAACCTTGGGGAGGAAAGGCAGAGAGTTTTTAGTGAAATTTGTGACAGGATCTTCTCCTGTGTGAAAGGAAGATTAATTCCTTTGTGTAACTGTGAATTGTGTGATCGTATAATAAAGAGGTAATTCAGTGTATCGGTTCTTGGATTGCAATCCAGCTAAAAAGTATCGCATCATTTGCTCCTCCGTAATGTTTGGTGTTTGCGCCTCCAAGATTTCAAATTCTTGGATGTAATCCTCCATGCTCTCTTGTTGCTTGATCTTTGCTAGCCTCTCAAAGATCGAGCTTCTTTACCGTCCTCCATACCTTCTAATTAAAGCTTCTGTAAACTCCTCCCAAGAATGGTTCTTGGATTTTTTTTCTCCAGAATTTAAACCAATGATTGGCACTGCCTTCCATACTAATGAATGCCAATTTCAATTTCTCTTTGGCAGACACGTTTTGTACCTCGAAGAATTTCTCTGCCCTTGAGACCCACCCTTGCGGGTCTATACCTTCAAACGTGGGTAACTCCACTCTCTTTGCCCAAGTCTTCACTCCTTCTTCCTCCTCCTCCTCTGAATTTCCTTCACATTCATAGTTTCCTTCCTTCTTCTCTTCTCCATTCACTGAATTTTCCCCACCTTCCGAAACCTTCTCGGCCTTCTTGAGATCTTTCAAAACTTCTTTAAGTTCTTTCAGTTCCAGTAGACTTTCTTTGACGGAAACCATTTCATTCTTTAGCTCCGCAATTGCCCTTCCTTGTTCGTTGGCTCATTTTTCCATAGTGCTCATTCAATGCTCCATTCTTGCTTCTCTTCAAAAAGCTTTTCTTCTCCAATTCTCGTATCGGGCAGGTTGGACCACTTTGTTACACTCTAAACTCTCAAAAACAAGATACATAACCGGTACACTGAATTACCTCTTTATTATAGGATCACACAATTCACAGTTACACAAAGGAATTAATCTTCCTTTCACACAGGAGAAAATCCTGTCACAAATTTCACTAAAAACTCTCTGCCTTTCCTCCCCAAGGTTGATCTCCTTAAATAGACCACCTTTACAACACGCCATGCTCACTTCCCCCTAAAAACCTTAACTAACCCACTTATATATTTAGTTTTCTTCTACAGTAAACTTTCAACCCTTTATTTTTATTATGCTGTCCTTGTCGCCCTAGTTGCCTAACAGGTAATCGTTTGGAATTATTCCTACATGTCTCATAATGGTATATATGTAAATGTAATCTTCATATTTTAAGTCTACATCATCTAGTTTGCTGCTTTTCAAACATTATGATATTGCTGCCATTTTATAGTTAGAATAGAGGGATATTTAACATCTAGAAAACATACTTCCAGTGACATTCAGAGTGAACAATAAAATTTGCTGTCAATTCTTAGAGCACTTCCAAGCATGATAAAGTGGTTCAACACACATGGAAAACAAAACAATTTTTTTCTTGTAATATATAATCAATTGACTATTTCTAGTTTTATTTATTATGTCATTTGTTCTTCATATCACAAATTAAAGTTGTTCTTGTACTTTTTAACAATCCATTACTTTGCAGAGAAGATGGGGTTTGCAAATGACTTACTGCAAAGGAAAGATGGTAATGGCTATTTTTTGAAGGTATGAAACTTAACAAAAGTAAATTCATGAATGAGATTCAGTGTTAGTTGTTTTGTTTGTCCTGTTCTGGAGATATTATTTTTGCATGAGTTTATGCTAGGTCCTGTGGTATGAATTATCCTTTTAACACATGCTTTCAGTGGTGATGCTTCTAAGTTTTCACGTTCCAGGATTGGTGGAATGAACTTCTTCATGGAAAAATATATAAAGAGATCGATCACAGTGGCAAAATGGTTTTGCTGATGGAGATACTTACTATGAGTTCTGATGTGGGTGATAAGGTATTAGTTTTTAGTCAGAGCATACCAACCCTAGACCTCATTGAACTTTATCTCTCAAGGATACCTCGACGTGGAAAACGAGGAAAGTTCTGGAAGAAGGGGAAAGATTGGTATAGGTGAGTCCTATTTTTGTTAAACCTGTTCAACTTGATGCTACTCCTTAACATACTGATTTGCTTAAAACTCATTTTTTGGTTTTAAATGTATGTTTACTTTCTTGAAAGACTCTCATCTAAAGGCATTGTCTGGGTGGGGATGATCTATCTTTTCTGTGTTAGTTGCTGCTTAGATTTTCTAAAATTATTTCAGATTGATGTTTGGTTTGATAACAAGCTTCTGTATATATCTTTTTATCGGCTTGCTCAATATTCTTTATACCTGCAAAGTTTTTTATTTTTTTTTTCTTTTGTGGTGAAAAAATTATGATGAAACCACAAATATGATTTTCATTAGATATATATAAGTTGGTTAGTTCAGTAATATTTGGAAGGGCATATAATTTTTATTGCCGACAGTTTATAAGAAAAAATTAGTATCAAGAATTACCAACCATCTTAACCATCTTATGATTTAAATACTTTTAGTCCTTGTTCACCTCAATTTCCCTATCATTAAAAAAATTGTTTTAGACCCTGTAATTACTAATTTCTCAAGTTTAGGATTTGATCCCCATAATTTTCACTCAATTTAGGTTTTGATCCCTGTACATTTATTTTGTTTAGGTTTCTTTCCCCGTAGTATACCAGACATCAGCTAGTGTTTTGGCATGTTGTTGATAGCAGGGACTAAATCAAATTGTTTACAACTTAAGTGAAAATCAAGGTAAAGCTAATTGTAGATCAGAAATGTATGTAAACCTTATTTTTATCCTACAAAGGAGACAAGAGCTAGTCATTAGATTAAATGTATCATTTTTTCTTGGAGTTCTTAAGCATATTTATTTATTTTGCTTCTTCTGGTTATTTATTACTTTCCCTTCTATGAATTTTGTCTGTTATTCCGCACTTGTTTAATCTTGTATGCTTTTTATGTTTCATATGTTTCATCTCTCTTGTACTGGTTTCGTCTCAGAATGCACGTGATGTTCTATCCAGAAACTTTCCTTTATCTTTAACACTTCAAAATTTTGAGGGCTCCCTAGTTTTTTTATTTATTGCATTATTTTCTGATATGATTTAACCTGTAGGTTGGACGGGAGGACAGTGAGTTCTGAGAGGCAGAAGCTTGTTGAGAGATTTAATGAGCCTTTGAATAAGAGGGTAAAGTGCACTCTGATTTCAACTAGAGCTGGCTCCTTGGGTATAAATCTTCATGCAGCTAACCGAGTTGTTATAATTGATGGTTCTTGGAATCCAACATATGATCTCCAGGCTATCTATAGATCATGGAGGTAAGCTCCTTTTAATTTTTCCCTCAGTCAAAGTAAGCTTTCTTATGATGGAAACATTAATTATAAAATAATGTACTTTGGTACCATCTATTGAGAGAAATCAGAGTAGGAATAATTTTTTTGGAGAATGAGGATGATATAATAAGTTTACGATTAATGGTACCTTAGGGAGAATTCTTCACGTATTTGTGTTTGGATTGTCTCTTTAAAGCCATTTCTTTACAGATACATCAAAGGACTGATTGTATCTGCTTAGTTTTTTATGTTTTGTTTGTATTTTTGTTTTTTTTAAGTATATTCTGTTATCCTCCAATTCTTTTGCATTCATCTTCATTTATCAGAATAGAATTGAAAACAAGAGATATCCAAGATTTCTTACTTATCTAACAGTTAACGCTAATTTTTAACAAAAAACTCCTGAAAGCTTAAGCTGAAAGTGAAATCACATTAATGGATTTTATTTTATCTTGACATAAGCCCTCACGCAAGAGCCCATTTGGCTTGAAGAAGTGTGCGCAATGCATATTCGCTCTCCTACCTTTTGCTTAAACTTAGTTTTCTTGAGAAGAATGTATAACAGATGGGTGAACTCTATAGACCATTTGATCTTATAGAGGCTCCAATATGGAAGTGATTTCGTATTGGCTTCTCGAAAATCATATTTTAACAGGTCTATGAGCTAATTTTAGCTTGTGAAAAAAATGATTTCATTTGTTCTTCATATTTTTCTCGCTCAGAAGTGCTTGTGAAAGAGTTTTCTTCAAACAGACCCTATGTTAATTGTTAACAATGTGGTTGAAATCAAAATAATTTTTGTGTTTGCAGGTATGGGCAGACAAAGCCTGTATTTGCTTATCGATTGCTAGCTCATGGAACTATGGAAGAGAAGATATACAAGCGCCAGGTTGTACAACATGATGTGCTTCTATTGTTAATTTGTCAATCTTTTCTAACTCCAGGAATGATTTCAATAGGTAACAAAGGAGGGGCTTGCTGCTAGGGTGGTTGATAGGCAGCAGGTGCATAGGACCATATCTAAAGAAGAAATGCTGCATCTCTTTGAGTTTGGCGATGATGACAACCCTGAGACTTTAGGCGATCTAGGTCAAGAAAACGAGCATCAAGACAACCCAATTTTGGTTGGGCATTCTCTGAAACACACAGCACCACATTCAAATGGAAGTAGTTATTCTGATAAGTTAATGGAAAGCTTACTTAGCAAGCATCATCCGTGGTAGGTTCTCTGGACTTTAGCCATTTTTTCATTTGAGACTTTTCTCATAAATGTGGTGTCTTTCTCAATTGGACTTTTTGGTATCTTTGTATGCTATTCTCCCACATTCTTTTCAATTTCCAATACTGGATCCTGTTGAGTGGTGAATCTACATGTACACGAAGTTCCCTAGAGAATTTTTATTTTATCATCATACTTTTTTTATTTAGAACTATTAAAATAGAAAAATAGGTATAGGATTAATTCCCTTGTGTGTAAATACACATAAAGGGAAATTTATTTATAGATGATAAAAATAACAGAAATAGTAATAAAATAACAGAGAACATGGGCTAAGTCCGTTATATTCAACACTCTCCCTCAAGCTGGTGCATATAAATTGTATGTACCAAGCTTGTTACAAATATAATCAATCTTGGGACCCCTTAAAGATTTGGTGAAAATGTCTGTTGATCATTCGAATTAACAAATTCAGTCTTGATGTCTCCAGATGTAATTTTTTCTCGAACAAAATGACAATCAACTTCAATATGTTTAGTCCTTTCGTGAAAGACGGGATTTGAGCTAATATGAAGAGCAGCCTGATTAGCACATATGAGTCATTTGAGTGACCTCTCCAAATTGCAATTCTTTTAGTAACTGTTTGAGCCAAATAAGTTCACAGGCAGCTAAGGCCATGACTTTATATTCAGCTTCAGCACTAGATCTTGCCACAACATGTTGTTTCTTACTCTTCCAAGATATCAAATTACTACCAATAGAAACACAATATCTGGAAGTAGGTTTTTTATTTGATGGAAATCCTGTCCAATCCGCATTTGTATAACATACAACTCCAGTATAGTCATTATGACCATATAGTAGGCCTTTTCCAGGAGAACCTTTAATGTACTTCAATATACGAGTAACTGCATTCAAATGATCAACACATGGAGAGTTAAGGAATTGACTCACCACACTAACTGCAAAAGAAATATCAGGACGAGTAACAGTAGGATAATTCAGTTTTCCAACTAATCTTCTATACTTCTCAGGATCTGAGAGGAGCTCCCCTTGACTAGGTAGAAGTTTGACATTAGGGTCCATGGGTGTCTCAACAGATTTAGAATTCAATAATCCAGTTTCTTCCAAAAGATCCAATGCATATTTTCTTTGAGAGATAACAATACCATGATTGGATTGTGCTACCTCAATCCCCAAGAAATATCTAAGTTTACCAAGATCTTTGGTTTGAAAATGGTGACAAATATGCTGTTTAAGTTGAGAAATACCATGGTGATCACTACCTGTAAGAACAATGTCATCAACATAGACAACTAGATAGATACACCCAACATTCGAATGACGATAAAAAACTGAATGATCTGCCTCACTGCGAGCCATACCAAATTCTTTAACAACACTACTAAACTTTCCAAACCAGGCTCTGGGAGACTGTTTGAGACCATATAAAGATTTGCGAAGACGACATACCAATCCAGAAGACTCCCCTTGAGCAACAAAACCTGAAGTAGATATATCAATGTGAGATTTATCTGGTACACGCATAAGGGTGGAAGAAGTAAAAGTAAGCGTGGGCACAACAGGAGATCCCAAAATCTGATCACGAACAGGAGAATAATCATCAGGAAGTCCATATAAGGCTAACAACATGAAAAACTTGGACCGTTGCTCTATCTCTTGAGACGGAGTGGATGTAGGAGGTAACAATTCATTAAAATCATGAAAAAGAGCATGGATTTTACTAAGATACTCAGACATTGTACCATCAAGACGTTTCGAAGCAACAACATGAAGGAGATTTTGACATATTCCATAAAGACGTTGAGTATCATTGGTATATAATAATTTGACATGCTCCCAAATTTCTGAACACGTCTCAAAAGAGCAAAAAATTTGTTTCAAAGACGAGTGAATGGTCGATTTGAGAACCATGCATAATTGAGCATCAATTTTCAACCAACGAGAAACCCCATTCTCAGAAACATTAGCAACAGACGTTGTAAGATGATTAACGTAGCCTTGACTTTTAAGCCATAACCTAATATCTGAAGCCCAAGTATCATAATTTTTACCATATAATTTGTCAATTGACAAATGAACATTGACATAATTAGTATAGTGCTCCGGTATAGGAAAAGTAGAGGAGACGTTGGTAGTTGCGGAAGAATCCATGGAGGAGAGAGAAAAAACGTAAAAAATCAAACGTTCTCTGATCAAAATAATAAGGACTGATCCAGAATGCTTGCAGGACGGCGATCACAACGGCGGTAATCGCCGCCGGAAAAGTCGCTGGACGTGCCGCCACGCGCGGTGGCAGCGATGACGTTGACCGGAACTAAAACGGCCACTGCAGGCGCATCGGTGCTCCGATTGACGCGATTCCAAAGCCAGGCGCTTCTGATGGTGGTGGTGTCGCCGACCCAATCGGCGGCGGCGGCAAAGGTTACGGTAGAGGCGACGGAGGCACTTGAATGAGACGGTGAACAGTGGGTTCACCGAAAAAAATTTAACCCTATCCCTAACCCTAACCCTAAGCTCTAGATACCATATTAAAATAGAGAAATAGGTATAAGATTAATTCCCTTGTGTGTAAATACACATAAAGGGATGTTTATTTATAGATGATAAAAATAACAGAAATAGTAACAAAATAACAGAGAACATGGGCTAAGCCCGTTATATTCAACAAGAACAATGTGGAAGACAATATCCTATTTAAGTTAGTTAGATATAAAATCCTTATATAAACCTATGTTCAACAACTTAAGCTTTTGGGTTAGCTGGTTAATGATGCAATATTAGGTCATACACAACCAAGCAGTAAAGACTTTGATTATTCCTGCCCCATTTTTTAGATAAAAGTTGAATTTGAGGTTAATGTACGATGGATTGTGCATTATTCGTTAGTCCTACAAGGCTATACGTTGTTAATGAACAAGCAAGTTAGATATGATATCATTAATGAGCCTTCCCCAGAGAGCTTAAGCATTTTGGATAATTGGTGCTGTGCAAGGCAGGTGCATGTACAAATTAATAATGAAAAGTTTGTGATTATTTTCCCTACGGACTCAAATGATATGTAGAAAAGCAATTTTGTGGCCAATATGGGTTGCTTGATTAATGGGATCAAAAAGGTTTCGGGTTTGGTTCTATTGGTGCTCTTTCTTTTAGAAGGTCATGTTTCATGCCATGCCACTACTTCGAAATAGGGCAACAGCCACTCCCTGAAAAAACTTGTTACCGGGATAAACATATTGTCATGTTTTTGGTTTAGGACTATAATATGTCAAAGTTTTTTGTTTGAGATGCATATATACTGTATTGGACTGGTTGTTTCTGCTTTTTTTTTTAAATAAATAAGCATATTTCTGTTTTTAACGTGTTTGTCTAATCTGCTTATTTTAAAAATTGCAATTTTCTGTCTTTTTTTTAAGCAAATCCTATTTGCATCCTAAGTAAATGATTTTTGGTTATTTATTTATTTTTATTTCAAAATAAGTTTAAACAAGTTTACCCTTTATTTTGTCTTATTTTTAAGGAGTAGCAGTTTTTTACCTTCAACTAAAAAATGTACATGGTTATTTAAAATCATAGTTTCTTCTATATTTCAATATCTCCACTTGTTTTATGCTTGCAATTTATTTCCAAGTTTGAACTTAAGAGGTGACCTAGGTGTAGGAGGGGAGGAATAATTCTCTTAATGAAGGATTGAATCTCAGCATCATCACACCTATTCTAAGAGTCTTGAGCTACTGCTAATTGGGCTACAAGCTTATTAGTAATATTTTCTATTCCTAGAAATTTATTATTTCTTTTGAAAAGGCTATTCTGAAAATAAATTTGGTAGATTGTGTTATTTTAGAGAAACTTATTTTATATATATATATGAGTTTAAATTTCAGTGTGATAAAAAGGAATAATTTTCTTGGATTAAGTTAGTGGTTGGTTCTGGTGTTATTATATGTTTCATTCTTTTTAAGTAAGTAAAATCTCAGGTATAGTCTTGTATATAGTATTAATCTCAGATAGGAGAACTAGCTCCACTATGTGGGGAATTTTCTAGTATGAACAAGATTGTTTCTTGTAGAGGATACTTGTGATGCTGAACCCAAAAATCACTGCACAAGGTAACTTAGAATTTTTCTTTTTTTGTGCAATTTTCAAGGTAAAACTAGAATGTGTTGAAAATAATAGTTGGCTCAGGATTTAACTGTACAAAGACATATTTACTACATATAGCTTTGCCAACTAACAGATAATCTAGATCTAGACGCTTGATCTAGAGGTATTTTGCATCAGTTTATTTATCCTCCTTTTCTTCGGTTTCCAAAAGTTTTCTGCAAATCTGTTGCAGTTATATTTGCCTGTTGATTATTCTTTATCATTCTCTGTTGAAAATGATGTGTAATTAGTTTAGGTATTGGGTTTAGGGTTTAGGTATTGAGTTATACAAGTTGAGATAGATATTTAAGTCTGTACATTTTATTTTAAATTGAGAAGAAACTTCATCACAAAGGTTTTCGTTAAGACTCGTTTAATTTTTCTTTTGGCAAATAGTTAAATGGAAAATTGGATGTTAATTTTGTTTAATTACCTTTAGTTTCGACAGTTGGGACTGGGTGTCTCAGATATTAGGAGATGGAAGTTAAGGATCCGATTAATGTAATTCTTAATACTTCTGACGGTCTTGCATTGCAGCTAACAAAAAATTACGTTTGTTGTGAACTTGCAGTTCTTCATTCATTAATTCCTAATAATCTGATTTATATTTTTCTGGATATATTTCTGCTTATGAAGTCATGTCACGTTAGCATGACTAGAACACTAGCTGTACCAGATTTTTGAGTGGTCATATGTACATTAATAAGGATTTCAGTTAAGTAACAAGACTAAGGATTTGTGCTAGATACAGATCTGTAGAAAATATGGATTCTTGTATTTAGTTTTGAATTTTTTTTTCAATAAGTGGAACGTATGTGACACGTCAGCGAATATTTTTTTAACAGGTGGATTGCCAATTATCATGAACATGAATCCCTGTTGCAAGAAAATGAAGAAGAAAAACTGTCGAAAGAGGAGCAAGATATGGCTTGGGAGGTGTACCGTAAATCCCTGGAATGGGAAGAAGTCCAGAGAGTACCATTAGGTGAGTCTATCGTGCCTATTCAGAAACCAGAAATTCCAAATGATGTGCCCCACGTATCAGAAACCTGCAACATATTGCCAAGTAAACTAAGCCGACTTTTCGCATCACGGAAATGCACAAACCTTGCGCACATGTTGACACTTCGAAGCCAGGGAACAAAATTCGGTTGCAGTACTGTCTGTGGGGAATGTGCCCAGGAGATTAGGTGGGAAGACTTGAAGAAGAGATAGGAATGTGGCAACATGAAGGATGGCCATAATCTAATCTGTTTATATATAATTAAATCTTATTTTTTTTTTCTAGTAAATGGTTATGTCCCATGTTTAAATATTTTCTGGATGAAACATAAATGTTCCTCCCAAAAAATGAAATAGAAATGTTTATTTTATTGCCGTGAACATTTAATGGCTATTCTTTAGCTCGGCATGTGGAAAATATTTCCCGTGTTTTATCAAGCTTATTGGATTCCTGGAGTTGCGGTGACAGAGAGGATTCATCATATGCCATATCAATAGAACATCTAAGGATACTTGACTATAATCAAACCATGGAAACAGCCGCACTGCTTACATAATTAATCTTTCCAAACTCAACATGGTAAAAATTTCGCGCATGAGGTAGCCTTTTGTTTTTATTGTTAGATAAACTAATTACATAGGCACATGTCGAATGTTCTTATACTTTTGGCTATCCTATTCTTACAGTAATCATTGTTGGATTGCTTAATTGCTTGTTAAGAAAGATGTGAGATGAAGGAATGAAATGAGAGAACTTAGACTATAACTTGTTCTTGCTCCTACGTACGTGTGTCAATACAGGGTATGTTTTTATTTGCTTTCTGATGCACATGTTTTCTACCTGTGATGTTATCGAGTAAGAGAGGAATTATAATCTCCTTTTCTTTTTGTACTACTAGGCAAGGTACATGTGATGTTATCGAGTAAGAGAGGAATTATAATCTCCTTTTCTTTTTGTACTACTAGGTCAAGGTAGTACTTGGTCTTAGCAGGTTGTTGGTTATCCTGGCTGATAAGTTGACGGTCATTCCTACTATTACATATCTTGAGTTTCACACCATGCTTTTGACAACAAAGCAATTTTCGTTTCCTCTTTAACAAAAAGTAGGTTGTGTGTACTTTACATTTTTTCACTAACAAAAAACAAAAAGTAATAATTACACGTCAGAACAAACATTACTATAACTAACAATGGGACACAAGAGAATAAGGTATGTTTTTCATATATAATAAATTATATTTTCTACTATTTGAAAACTGACTTTAGCATCGGAGTGTCTTTTGCAGGTACCTCCACCATTCGCATCAGTAATCGAAAACCGGAATCAGGGAAGGACTTGCTAAGGTTGATATCAAGGAAAAATTGTTATAATATAGGTCAAGTAAGAACAGTTGGCCCACCATGGAGCTGAAGAGGTGAACAAACAAGAACTTCCATGGTATCGACCAAAAGCAAAGTTTATCAAAGATAGGAGGACTTCACATGACCATACTTGCTGTTGTACAACAGGAAATGGCTGAGATGTGGTAGAGGTACGAAGAGGAGATTTATGCTCTGAGGCATGAGAATGAGGAAATGAGGGAGAGGCTTTATGACCGTCCTCTTTCACCTTCCCTAGATGTTGGAGACCATACCAAGAACACAATGGTGAACGAAACTGAGAACGAAGGATCTAAACCTCACTCAAACACCCATGCTTCACATCAAACTGGAGGGAGCTAAAGACACCTTTCACCGATAAGATTATGAGTGTTGAAATTTCTTTTCATTGGAAAGGATTAAGTATGAACCGATATGATGGAAGCACAAATCCTGAAGAACATGTTGACATTTATGTCACTCAAATTAGCATGTACACTAATGATGACACAATTTTTTGTTGTGTATTTCCGATCTCAATCAAAGGGGTAGCTCTAAGTTGGTTTACCCACCTATTGCCTTATTCCATTGATAGGTTCGAGACATTAGTAAGCAAGTTTAGTGCTTAGTTCACTACTAGTCAGCCTCACTACGTTACCTCCATAACATTGATCAACATACGGCAAGAGAAAGGGGAAACCTTGAGAAACTTTATGGAAAGGCTTGGCAAGTTGTCTTTATAGATTCAGAATTTGAATTCTAACGTTGTCTTGCATCACCTCGTAACGACATTACATCTAGGACTGTTCGTGGACAGCCTGTGTAAAAAGCCAGCCCTTAACTTGGACGAGTTAAGGTACAGAGTAGCCAAGTTCATGCAGTTGGAAGAGTTGTGAGAATTTCGTAACCAAGCACGGGTTGAGAACAATTTGGACAAAAACAAAGGGAAAAGAGAGAAATACCTCTTAGCATTTTTATAGACAAAGACAGTCGAGAACCCCCAGTTCTCTCACTATACTCCTCTGAATGCTGACAGAGGAAGAATCCTAGAAGAAGCACTGAGTGCAGATTTGATCCCAACTTTGATGGAATACCTCCTAACGTATTAGTATTGTTCTGTTATTGTAACTATTTCTATAACAGTTTTCTAATCTTTTTATTTTGGGTTGGACTTATGTTTGTTACAACCGTATATAGACCTATGAGCCTATATATATTGCTATCTCTTTTCTCTTGTACTGTACAGAATTCTATTGAATAATATTCAGCCTTTCTTACGTTTTTCTTTCTATCTTGGTTATTCTAATATGGTATCCAGAGCCAGTCACTGATCCTAATCAGTCATGACTCATTCCAATTCGCTTCCTTTCCCTTCCCAAATTTTTCCTAATACCGTTGCTGAAAAACTTGATGATTCTAACTATCTTATTTGGAAACAACAAGTTGAACCAGACATCAAATCCCACAAACTCCATCGGTTTGTGGTGAATCCTGTGATTCCCTCCAAATTTCTTATCAAAGAAGATTGCGTTTCTGGAAGTGTTAATCCCGCTTATGAAGAATGGGAGGTCGAAGATCAAATCTTGCTCTCTTGGTTGCAATCTACATTGTCCAAGACCATTCTTTTAAGAGTTCTTGGAGTTGTTCATTCATACCAAGTATGGGAACAAATACATGACCATTTCTTTACTCAAACCAAGGCTCGTGCAAGGCAGCTGCGGACGGACCTTTGATCTCAATCCCTTGACAACAAGACCATGCGTGAATTCTTGGAGCAAATTAAAGCCATTGTTGATGAATTGGCTGGAATTGGCTGCCCTATTAAACCAAATGAATACGTTGATGCGATTCTTAAAGGGTTTCCTCAAGATTATGCCCCGATGATCTCTGTTATTGAAAGTAAGTTTGAAATGCCTCCTATTTCAGAGGTTGAGGCACTTTTGCTTGCCCATGAGTATCGGGTTACTAGATTTCAAAAAAAAGTTCTTCCATCTATTAACTACACTCAAAGCTATACTGCTGATCCAAGATTGTTGGTTCGAACTAACAATTTTCGTGGTAGTTGTGGTCGTAACACCACTGAAAGGGGAGGACGTCATTGTGGTGGTCGTGGGCGTGGCAGATTTGCCAATTTCCAGTGTCAAATCTACCTTAAATATGGTCACACAACCAATGTTTGCTTCTACAGAGGTGATTCTGCTTATCAGCCCCATGAATCTCTTACATTGTTTGATCCTACAACCAATCAGCCGCTGCAACTATCAATCAGTCAATCCAATTCCAACTTCAAGTTAAATACTTGGATCAATCCTGCCACATCTCAAAACAGAACCACGCCTCTGCTTGATGTCCCAAGTGCCTTATTAACAAATTCAGTTGTTCAAGAAAATGGTAACTCCACTTGGATACCAAATTCAGGGGCTTCTTTTCACGTTACTGGAAACTCCCAAAACATACAGCAACTGAATCATTTTGAAAGACCGGATCACATTTACATTGGCAATGGTGAAGGTTTGCAAGTTTTTGGATCTGGTTCCTCTTGCCTTCAAAATTCTAAATTTCCTCTTTATCTAAACAATTTATTACATGTTCCTTCTATTACTAAAAATCTTCTTAGTGTCGTTAAGTTTGCTCTTGACAACAATGTTTTCTTTGAATTCTATCCTTACCATTGTAATGTCAAATCACAGGCCACCAATGAAGTCATTCTCCGTGACATTGTTGGAGCTGATGGCTTATATTCCTTTCCTGACTTCAAGATTTCCAGTCAACCCAGTTCTGTTTTGTCCAAGAAATCTCAAATAAACACTGTTTCTGTTTCAGCCAATAATTCTGAGTCTTTTGTTGTTAGTTCTTCCAAACCGAGCAACTTGTGGCATGCTAGACTTGGCCATCCTAATGACCATGTTCTACGTCTTGTCTTGACTCAATGTAACATACACTCTATCAATAAAACTATTGATTTTTGTAATTCCTGTGGTGTTGGCAAATCTAATCGCTTATCCTCATCTTTATCTAACACCGTTTACAACTCTCCTTTGGAATTAATTTATAGTGATCTTTGGGGACCATCTCATGTGCCTTCCAATGAAGGATATCTCTATTATGTATCTTTTGTTGATGCCTTTTCCCGGTTCACTTGGCTTTACCCTATAAAACTCAAGTCTGAAGCTATAACTGTTTTTCAAAGTTTTAAAACTATGGTTGAATTATTCTCGTCCAAAATTAAAAGTATTCAAACTGATTGAGGAGGAGAATTTCGGTCTTTCACCTCCTTTCTTGCTAATCATGGTATTGTTCATCGGCTTATTTGTCCCCATACTCATTATCAAAATGGGATTGTTGAAAGAAAGCATAGGCACATAACTGAATTAGGTCTCACCCTTCTTCAACATGCCTCTCTTCCCTTAAAATTTTGGGATTATGCTTTTCAAACTGCTGTGTACTTAATCAATCGATTACCAACAACTTCTTTACAATTTTCTGTCCCATATACCGTTCTATACAAAACTAAACCTGATTACTCCTTTTTAAAAGTCTTTGGGTGTGCTTGTTTTCCTTTTCTTAGACCTTATAACAACCATTAACTTGAGTTTCGTTCTCAAGAGTGTGTATTTCTTGGTTACTCTAAATCTCATGAAGGGTATCTTTGCTTAGCTAAATCTGGACGTCTTTATATTTCCAAAGATATTGTCTTTAAAGAAATTTTTTTTCCCTATAATGATTTGTTTCCTAAGCCTACCCTCTCTGCACCTGTCACAAAACAGTATTTCAATCTCAATCCTAATCTTTCTCCTCCTACACAACAATTAATCCCTATACCTCAACCTCAAATCACTACTCCCTATGTTGTCTTCAATAATGCTGAACCTATTGTCTCCAATACTACTGAACATGTTATCTCCAGTACTATTGAACCTTTGTCTAGATCTGCTAATATTCATCCTATGCAAACTCGGTCTAAATCTAGCAAGGCATTCATAGAACTAATCCTTCACTATTGCTAACCAATGTTGAACCGTGCAGTGTATCTCAAGCTCTAAAAGATGTGAATTGGGCTACTGCCATGAGACAAGAGTATGAAGCCCTTGAAAAGCTGTGGGCTACAAATGGGTGTTCAAAATTAAGGAAAGTCCTGATGGTACTGTCAATAAGTATAAAGCAAGGTTGGTTGCTAAAGGTTTCAATCAAATCCAAGGGATTGATTTTCATAAGACTTTTTCATAGTATATCAAACCGATCACTATTATGATAATTCTTACTATTGCTCTAACCAATGGCTAGAATCTATTTCATTTAGATGTTAATAATGCCTTCTTGAATGGGAATATTGATGAATGTGTTTACATGTCACAACCTCCGGGTTTTGAGGCACCAGATAAATCTTTGGTCTGCAGGTTGAATAAGGCAATTTATGGTCTTAAACAAGCACCTACACAGTGGTTTGATAAACTCAAAACCACCTTGTTACAATTTGGGTTCTGTTCCAGCAAAGTTGATCCCTCTATGTTCATTTATCAGCACAATAATCACACTATTTATATTCTGGTTTATGTGGATGACATTATCATCACATGCACATCTTAGTCTATCATTCAGCATATTTCAACCAAACAACATTATGCTTTTTCTCTTAAACAACTAGGACATCTCAATTATTTTTTTGGCATCGAAATACAACATCCGTCAGATAATTCTATCATAATGACCCAAAGCAAATATATCTGTGATCTTTTGCATAGAACAAAGATGGTTGAAGCTCAATCAGTTCCTTCTCCTATGATTACTTCTTCTAAGCTATCTAAATCAGGTTCAGATGTGTTTTCAGATCCTACTTTATACAGATCTGTTGTTGGAGCATTGCAGTATGCTACTTTCACTAGACCAGAAATCAGCTATGTTGTTAACAAAGTGTGCCAATTTATGTCTAAACCTCTTGAATCACATTGGATTGCTGTCAAAAGGATCTTAAGGTACCTTAAGGGTATCATTTTGTGGTCTTCATCTTCAACCAGCACTACAGTCTAAACCTATCTATTATGGCATTTTGTGATGCTGACTGGGCGTCAGATATTGATGATAGAAAATCGACATCCGATTTGGCTATATTTCTAGGTCCAAATTTAATTTCTTGGTGGTCTTGAAAGCAAAAGTCATTGCACGTTCCAGTACTGAAGTAGAGTATCACAGCCTTGCTCACTCTTCCACTGAAATTCTTTGGATTCAGGAACTATTGAAGGAACTCTCCATTTCATTTTGCACTCCAGCACTACTGTGTGACAACCAAAGTGTTGTTGCTATTGCACATAATCCTATTTTCCACTCTAGAACAAAGCACATGGAAATTGATGTCTTCATGATCAAGTGTTGTCTAAGCAACTTAATGTTTTTCATGTTCCCAGCTTAGATAAGTGGGCTGACATTTTGACCAAGCCTCTTTCTACAAATCGTTTTCAGCAATTTTGGAGCAAACTCAAGTGTAGGATTTCATTAGACAAAATCCCCCACCTCGAGTTTGAGGGGTTGGGGGGGTATTAGTATTGTTCTGTTATTGTAATTGTTTCTGTAACAGTTTTCTAATCTTTTTATTTTGGGTTGGACTTATGTTTGTTACAACCGTATATAAACCTATGAGCCTATATATATTGCTCTCTCTTTTCTCTTGTACTATACAAAATTCTATCAAATAATATTTTCAGCCTTTCTTACGTTTTTCTTTCTCTCTTAGTTATTCTAATATAACGACATTAATCAAAGAATAAAGAGGATAAAGAGTCAGAGGGTGAATCAAGAGCTTTCCAAAAGATTAAGCCCATCTCAGGATGTTTGGGCTTTCAACCAGCTGCTTGGGCCAAAATGCAACGTTGAGAAAATGACTTTGGAGAAAATAGAGCATTAAAGAGAAGTCTTCTAAATTGTTTAGAATAGTTTAAGAATAATTTGGGTCTTGTATTTGGGCAAAGTAGAATAGATTTGAGTCTTGTATTTTTGGCCATGTAATGTAAGTGTTGGGTCTTGAGGCCTATAAATAATGTTGGACGTAATCAAGGGGTTCGAAGTTAGGGTATGGGAGAAGCTCTCTTTTTGTACCACTTGTCATCACTTTGTGAGAGTCTTGGAGTGCAAGCTAGATTGGAGAAGCTTGTCATAGAAACTAGGGTTAGAAGTTTGTCATAGAAACTAAGGTTAGAAACTTGTTATAGAAGCTAGGTTTGGAGAGCTTCTCCTACAAACTTCTTCCTCTCATTCTTTCTATAAAAAAGTGTGTAGGCAATGTATAAATTAGCTTGATTCACATTAATGAAATGTTGCAGAATTTTTAGCACTTGTGTTAAGCTCTTCTTTGAGTTCTCTCATTGAAAAAGACTTAGAGAAATCCTTGGTAGTTGGCCTAACCTTTACCAAGAATTCTACTCCTCCATTCCTTGCAATCTTCTTCTACAAGCTTCCTTCATCTTCTTCATTGCTCACTCCTAGCTTATAGAAATCATTTCATCATAAATTGCTTCCACTTCATTCAAGGAGCTTTCTCTCCAATCCAATTGGCGCAAAACCTTCTCCAAGGCTTCCCTTCATCACACAGAACTCATTGAAGCAAAGCATCAAGAGACCTCTCCATAAAACACTCCAAAAGATCCCAACACCTTGGAATGCTGACACCAGCAAACACTGTCGCTATCACCATAACTATGGGCATAAACATTGATGAGTGTATTGCGTTGAAAGACAGAATAGAGGAACTAATTTGTGTGGGGCAGAAATCAACACTCTCCCAAAAGGAGTTCGAGGAGAGAGGAACTAGATAATGGTCTTCGAGAAGTAACCGTTTAAGGTTGCCAAAACGGTAAAGTGAAAGAGAAGGCCGTTTAGGAACTTCCGTATGAGGAGTGATCGACACCATTGCAGGAGGCTTTGCAGGAGGAGGCTCTTCGGCCTCAACAAAGAAAAGACATTTAAGAAATGTATAAGTTGTGAACTCGACCACCACTCGAATGCAGAGACGAATGCCAACCATAACCTTCATAGATCACAACTTCAAGGTAATAGACCCAAAGTAGGATGACCTTATGATCATAATAATAACCATTGAAGGCTTTGTTGTCATGAAGAACCTTGTCGACCAAGTGAGCTTGGTCGACATCTTGTATAGGAAGACATTCAAAAAACTGGAAATCCCAGAGTCTGAGATCCAACCTTATGAGGACCAGATTGTGGGATTCTCAGGTGAGTGAGTGGACACTAGAGGATTTATAGATCTCTACACAAAGTTTGGAGAAGGAAGGCTTCAAAGTTGAATCATCAAGATCTGCTACTTACTAGTTGACGCAAACAAGTCGTACAATGTGCTCTTAGGGTGACCGTTGCTAAATCAACTCGACGCCATTTTGTCCATCTTGCACTTGGACATGAAATTTCCTTCTGCTACTGGAGACATCATAACAGTTAATGTCGCCCAAAAGATAGCTAGGGAGTGTTATGCCTAAGCAGTCCACCAAGAGAGCAAATTAACAAAACATGCCCAAAGGATGCATGTCCACTGCCAAGTATTGACCGACTAGTGGACAATATGGCTGGTCACAAAATGCTTAGTTTTCTGGACAACTATTTAGGCTATGACCAAATCAGAATGCATTCAAGAGATAAGGAGAAAACCGCCTTCATGACGGAAGACTCGAATTACTACTATCAGGTAACGCCATTTGGCCTTAAGAATGCAGGAGCCACCTACCAAAGACTCATGGACAAAGTCTTTCGAGGTTTGATAGGCCAAAATGTTGAAGTGTACGTCGACAACATCGTTGTGGAGTGGGACTCATGTGAACAACATAAGGTCGACCTCCTAGAGGTCTTACAAGCATTGTAAAAGTACAATATAAGATGAATCTCGACAAGTGTGTGTTTGCGGTTGAAGGCAAAAAGTTCTTAGGCTTTATGCTTACACACAAAGGAATAGAGGCAAATCTTGATAAGTGTCAAGCCATAATAGAAATGAGGAGCCCAATGATTATGAAAGAGATACAAAAGTTGGTTAGCAAGTTGATGACCCTATCCAGATTCATTCCAAAGTTGGCCAAAAATACTAGAACCATTATTCGGCTACTTAAAAACAAAAGCAAGTTTGAATAAAGTCAAGAATGCGAAGAACTTTTTGTGCAATTAAAGCAATTCATGACATGACCCCCAACGATACAGAAACCAGTTTACGACCATACGATCCTGATGTATTTTTCAGTTTCTGAGGAAGCGATTAGCTCGGTCCTCGTCCAAGAAGTTGATAAAGAACATAAGACTCCAACATGCAGAGAAGAGATACCAAACGATTGAAAAGATAACGCTGATGTTGGTGCACACAATAAGAAGAATGAGAACCTATTTTCAGAATTACCTGATCATTGTCAATACTGACTATCCAATCAGAAAAGTGCTAGCCAAACCCGACCTGGTAGGCCTAATATAGGGTGGTTGGTCGAACTTTCTAAATTTGGAATAATCTATGAGCCAAGGGGTTCTATTCGGTCTCAGAACTTAGCTCATTTCTTGGTAGAGTTGAGTCTTAAACCAACAACCATGGATCCAAAGTGGATCATATACGTGGATGGATAGTCAAATGCGAAGGGAAGCGGTGTAGGGGATTATCTTGGAAGGACCAACAGGGCTAACCATTAAACAATCTTTAAGATTTGATTTCAAAATCACTAACAATTAGGCAGAGTATGAGGCCCTCATTCCCGGGCTAAATCCTGCTAAAGAAATGGGAGCAGAGGAAGTAGAGTGCCGAAGTGACTCAAAGTTAGTAGTTGGTCATCTTACTGGAAGAGTTCCAAGTGAAGGATGACATGATGATGCAATATTATCACAAGGTAATGGACTTGTTGTCAGAATTCAAAGTAGCTAAAGTTCAGCATATCAGGAGAGAGCAGAATACAAGAGTTGACTTGCTCTCCAAGTTGGCAAGTACCAAGAATATGAATCATTACCACTCATTCATACTTAGTAAAGAACAACTTTTATTTCCATTGAAGAAAAGTTTCTTTACATACAAAATAGTGGTGTCGTGCAAACAACACAGGGTCGACCCAACAAAACCAAAAACATAAGAAAATAAAAACTAACCTACTCGGCATTATTAGAGGACTCTTGCACTAATGCCAATTCCCACTCCTGAGCCGATGCCTGCTTGGCCTTGATCCCTCGCCTCTTCACTTGGGATGTCGTCAACTAGAACTAGTTCACCTCAGAAGACATCTTTTCCAAAGGTCAAATTCATTGTCTTCGGTCGTGACCCCGTACAAAAAAAAAAAAACAACTTAGCGCACAACTTGATTAAAACCCCCGACATGAACACCAAGAATATAATCCTTCAAGTCAATACACTCTTGCTCGAACCGGTTTATCTGGGACATGACCTAGTCCCTTTCAATGACGACCTCGTCCCTTTTATAACTGTTTAAGAAGCTTTTCTTCAGCTCTCCTCACTTTGGCCAATCGATCCTTGTTCCTTTTCTCCAAGTCACCACACTAAATTTTTAGATCATCGATATCGGCCTGAGAGGCCGCAAGGTCAGTGGTAAACTTGGCTACCTTGTCATTTAAAGATGCATTAGATTCCAATGACAATTTTAAAGAAGACCTCCAATCGTTCAACTTCCTTTTCAAGTTTTCGACCTTTTTGACCGACCCACAAGAAGTCTTATTACTCAAGAGACAAGCAACAACCAATGCTCTAGATTGTAGTTCTAACGAGTTGGCCATTAGATCTCCCTTCGAGGTTGCTAACATCACACCACTCTCCACTGAAGTACGGAAGATATTAACACCCTTGTGGAAGGCCAAGTTATAAGCCCACTTTTGCTAATCCCAACCTCTGCAGTTGAAGTCTTGGCCCTTTTGGGTGATCATTGAGAAGAAGAATGCCTTCTCAACTCCTCCTTCTTTTTGCTTCTCCTCTCAGCCATAGGAGGTACGAGATCAACAAGCGATACTTGTAGAAAAGGCTCAAAAAGCACCCTAGAAGCATCAATAACAGCAGCTTTAGTGTCACCTCTCTTGTCCATTGCACCTTCTCTTAGTGAATCTTTTTCAAAACATCGGCAAGGCCGAGACCTAGTTGAGTTATAATTCTTGAAAAATGAAAAAATAATCCATCAAAGTTAACATTAACTAAGAACTACATAGAAATATGATCGTACATACCACTCAAATCTACCTAGCGTTGAGTGCAAAAATAATAGAGGTGTCTATTGTATTTTGGAATGGGTAATTTGGATGTCAAAATTACATTCCAAAAAAGGCATTTTGAAAGTCAATGGGGGTGGCAATTGTATTCCGAAATGGGTGTTATGGAACTAAGAAATTGCATTTTGGAAAGGACTTTCTGAAAGTGTTTTTTTTATGGTAAGTGTTCAAAAGTGTGTATTTGGCATTTTTTTTTATTTTTTTAAGATTTTTAACTATAATTTTATAATTGCAGAAACACCATGGATCTAGGTTTTTGTACTAACATTTCAGATGAGGTAGACTTATAGAGGTTGGAGGACGATGATGTTGACATGATGGTAAAATAGCTTGAATGCATAACATAATGAGTATAGTAATGCTTTCATTACAAGTAAGATAAATTTGTTTTGTTGAAAAATATTTTGATATGGTGAATATGTGATAAGTATTTGAGAAATTAAAAATGATGTTGTGATATGTTTGTGTAGGTATTTGCTAGTCATGATGATTTGTAGAAGTGAGCAAGAAATATTGCGTTTGAGTTTAGATTTATTATTATTATATTAGGGCTAGATACATGGAATGGAAAACAAGGAAGGAATATGTATGCTTTGTTAGGTTGTGAGAGAGGAGGAAATATAGACGTTATAAAAAGGATTTAGAGGTTAATGAAAGTGGAAGTAGGAAGTGTGAATGTCATTTTAGATTACAAGGAAAACCTACAAAAGATGGTGAAGGATGGATGGTAGATATCATTTATGGGTTTCATAATCACAACTTGGTCAAGACGTTAGTTGGTCATCCATATGCCGACAAGTTAACAGAAGATGTAAAGACCACTCATATTGACATGACAAAGACTTCAGCGAAGCCCAAAAATATTTTATTAACACTAAAAGAGGATAATGTGAAGAATATGATGATGATAAAGCAGATTTATAATGTCATGAATACGTATCGAAGATCAGATAGAGGTCACAAAACTGAAATGTAACATTTGATGATGTTGCTTGAGCGAGACACGTATCTTTATTGATGTAGGTTTAATAAGGGTACTAATGTGGTGTATGATGTATTTTGGACACACTATGATTCAGTGAAGCTACTGAATTCGTTAAATGTTGTGTTGATGATGGATAATACTTATAAAACAAATAGGTATATGTTGTCATTACTTTAGATTGTTGGTGTTACATCAACATGATTGACATTTTTTAGTGCATTTATTTTACTTGAAGCTGAACGTGAAAATAACTTTATTTGGGCCCTTGAGAGACTTAAAGGATTGTTTATGGGAGTTGATGTATATCCTAGGATCTTGATCTAATGAATGCAATAGGGGTTGTGTTTTCTGAAGCTTCAAATATTCTATGTTGCTTTCATGTTGACAAAAGTGTAAAATAATTGTGCATATGAGAAAGACATGAGATCAAGTAATGGAAGCATATAGATCTGTTGTGGATTGTGATAATCCTATTCAATTTGAACATCGTGTACAAGCATTTCAAGTTATTTGTTCTCACCATAGCCCATATTTGTTGATTATGTGATTGGTACTTAGTTAGTCTCACGTAAAGAAAAATTCATCAAGACATGGACAAATAGGTTGATACACTTAGGTAAAAACAACAAGTAACATGTGTGTTAGTGTTAGGTTTACATTATTGTGTAATATAATTGTAAACAAGGTGTAATAAAATTCAATTTGTTTGTAGGATTAATGTTTGTTCATTGAAATTTGAAGAGGATGTTGTATAGGAGACATAATGCTTCTGTTGGGATTTTATGAATAAGATGATTATTTTGAACATAATGCAATTAAAGCTTCATTTGAGAAGAATCTTAATGTGGTGGGGCATTTATTTAATGTTACAACATACAAAATATTATTAGGATTTGTTTCAAAATATGTGCATTACAACATATTGATGAAGAGATGATTGAGTTAAAAGGGTTGATTTTGATAAAGGTTATTGTGGTTTCACTCTTAGATAAATTTATGGTCTTACTTGTACTTGTGAATTGACATCATTTGGTGTAGGTAGCATACCCCTACAAGCAGTGCATGTGATTTGGACACAATCAAGTTTTGTAGATCTTTCATGTGATGAAAGTGCAACAGAGTTGTCGATCCAATAAGAGTTTGATGTTATTTTGAATCATTTCAAAGAGGTTGACATTGCTGATAAGGTTCATATTAACAATAAATTGTGTGAAATAGCATATCCAGATATGACATCTTTGGGGACACCAAAGTCACAGGTAAAAACAAAAATGACAGAAAAAGGGCTGGGTAAGAAAATTTGCAAGATCAACTAAGCGAATCCCATCTTATTTTGAGCATGTTGATACCCTTTATTCACAGCACGATAGTTCATCAACTTTGAAATCTAGCAAGGGATTCAAGGAAGAAATTCCTCGTTAGAAATCAATCCCTATGATTGATCAATTTCCTTCAGGGTTTCATCCGTATATTGTTGATGTTGTGAACTTACTTAAAGAACTTACTCAATGTCATAATGAGTATGTTCAACTGTTCAAAGGTGAACATCGAATTTGAATATTTGAAGAACTCACTTGTTGTTCCTATGTCTAGTATGAAACAAATATTGTTAATGGTGTTTTTATTTTGTATGCAAACCTTATATCATTTAATGTAATTAATTTCAATTATCTTGTAGGTTGGAATAATTAAGTAGATGACCATACTTATGGGCTATGTTATGCCAATTATTATAATGTTATTGTTGTTTGTTTATCACTAAGTAGTCAATCACAATTTTTCCTTTGAGGACACAACCCCCACTGACTTCAAAATCGAATAATTTCAATTGGACACATCTATGAAAATCACTTTATACATATACACTTCATTTACTGACATTTTAATGTAAGTACGACTATGTATTTTTTTTCCTTGTTATATAATTTGATATGTGAAATTGCAAAACGATTGTCTAATTCCATCAACTTAAGTGTTATGGTCAACATCCCATTACCAAAGTTTGGACCTCTTTCTACACTAGTCACATGCAAGTTTTTACACAAATAATGTCAATTAGATGACATTAGTAATTTTAATTTGTATTTTAAATTAATATGACGATATTAGTAATTTATAATTTGTATTTTAAATTAGTGTCAATATTTTTATTTTATAGTTTGTATTTGAACATTTGTATTACATTATATATTATCAATTTTTTATTCACAAATTATAAACACTTCAAATAATAACATAGTAACAACATGCATTTGAGATTAAATTTGAGAAAAGAATTCCACGTTTCGCACGGCCCTAATTATTTAAAAAAGATTAAATTTAAAATTCACTTTCCCACAACACAAAAAAATCGAGTTTACACTTACAAAATGAAAAAAAAAAATGGCACAATGCGAAAATATCATTTTTCTTTCAATAATAAACTTATTTATTTTATGACGGGGTTAGATAGTTAAAAAAGTATTTTATGACAGGGTTGAGAAGTAAACTTTCCAAGATCAGACAAAAGTTCCCAATTCCAATCAAACGAATGGAAGTGAATTAAGTAATATAAAACCACACAAAGATATTCCAATTCCATGATCACCAACATTCCAAACACTAGCTAAAATTTCTTATATTTCCCACTAAACACGAAGTTCACAAATGAGATTACAGCCGATAACCCCAGCTTTGTACATGTTCATAGTTTTTTTTTTTTTTTTTTTTTTTTTTTTTTTTCTCTTAAACACACTTACTAATTTATTAAGAATCTCCAAATAATAGGAGAAATTCATGAACTAAAGAGTGTATCAGAATGTACATTCCTGTCATTCTTCTCACAATTTTTGTGCGGTTATGTATATTCTTTTAAGCAACTAAAACATAAGAGAACCGTAGTTCTTCACGATACCAATAATCACATAAGTTGCTACTATGTATGGTACACCCACTTTACAAGTGATAAATGATGATGTTGATGTCTTGCTCCTCTTCACCTCTCCCACAGTAACACAATGCACACATACTATTACCAGTATATGAAGACACTAATTATGAGTTTGAATTCCTTTCCCGTTAAAATGAGAGAGGAAAAACAACAGCTTTAAGATCAAAAGAAAAGATGGTAGCCTGAAGCAGAACTAGCAATATTCATCTCCTAGCCAATTATCCTTCTCCTTTGGACCTGTTGGTCCCTCCTCACCATAAAGCTCTGTTGGAAATAGTTCAAATAAGTTCTCCACAGAAAATCTAACAAATAGTGGAAGCATATCTATTATCTTGTCTATCTCAGAACGTGAATCATATACAATGGTAGGACCCCACTCTCTCATATACTGCAACCAACATGGTTCTGTAATGACTCCTCGACCAAGGTACTCGGCTGCAACAACCTCATACTTGATGCTTGAATCCACAATAAATTTGCTTTGAGCTGCGTCATTGCGTACTCCTATTCCTAGTTTGGATGGTCCTTGAAGATAAGTCCCTGGATGAGGGAAACTAGCATGTCCATCTTTTGATGAATAAACAATAGGCTTATTTCCCTTGATAAACTCCAGATCAAATGCATTTACCCATTGACCTCCACTGTGCTGAGAGAAGAATACAGACCATAGTTCTCCGGTGAAGTTGCTTATACGAAGGGTGAAGTGCTCCCAGTCACCTACATGTTCACCTACCTTGCTCATCTCAATGTTCATAAGTGCTACTTTAAGGGTTGCAGGTCCATTGAAGGGGCAAAAAATCCACATCACAATATCAGTAAAGGCTCCTCCCAATGCTGGTTTTACATGAACATACAGTTCTGCACTCTCTATGTTTCCCTTCTTTAGATTGTTTCTTGCATCTTCATCGGTAGGCAAATCAATCCAAAAGGCACCATCATTGGTTCCTCCACTAGGTAAATTTGAGCCCTTATATTCTATAGCTTTACCCTTGCTACTGCCAGCAGTATACAAAACAGCACCATTCTTAAAAAACCATTGCACTGATGATGGCAAGTACTTCTCATCAGGATGAAAGTATACAGTGGGACCATAATGCTGAATAAGTGCATGAATTTGGTTCTGATTCGGCATCGCATGCAAGGAAGAATCAAGATTCTTCAAGCATGCAATATCCACCACTTGTTCAGAATCCAAGTAGGCACTATCACAGAAGAATGTCCCAACAGACACACCTCTAGCTAGCATACCTCTATCACAGGGTTCTGTATTCCAAACCTGAAATGCCTTTTTTCCATATTTTGACTTTACAGTCAGTAATAGATCAGAAGTCTGACAAGTTTCTGTGAGATCGGCTCGCGTGCATCTAACTTCTTCAACTTCAGGTTCATTAGGACTGCTAGTAACTACTATGCCCATGGCTTTATAACCAGTAGGAGGGTTTGGCAACCAAAAGTAAACACTTTCATCATGTGAATCAGTGCTCCATACTAATGAGTAGCCAAGTGGTTTTTCTAGAGCAGGAGATTCTAACACAGAGGCATTAGTTTCCCGTGCCACAAGAACATATCCTCTCAGTGGCTGGTCATTAGACTGGCAGTAGTGACCAAGGCAGAAAAAGCCTTCTGGAATTTCCAAAGGTCTATAAAATGTGAAACCCAACGATTTCCCACCCAAACTTGTGCATCTCCAAACCTTCTCAAACTTGTCTACTTTTAAAACTTCTATTTCTCCAAGGCATATTCTTCCACTTGCAAAACTACCACCTGACCAGATCACTCACAGGCTTAGATAAATAAGATAGTGAAGCCACAAAGATTTGACGGCATAGCCAGAGAAGATCAATTATTTAGAACCAAACAGAATTAAAAGCTCATTGACAGAAATAGTTCAATTATCATGTCTGCCATAAACATGCTTACTTGATGCACTAATGCATAAGTATCAAGCAAAAGTACAAGCTAAGCATAGCATTGGAAGATTTGGATAGCTGTAAGTTCTACACAGTGCAGAAGTAATGAATTGATATTGTTCTATTCTCAAAGGAAAACAAACATCCATCAATAAGCTTCACAACATTTGACAAAACATTTAGTGTGAAGTCAAAAGATAAGAAATTCCAGTAGGAGTGTTGCAAAAAGGGTAACATCATGAACCTTTCTCCTCCTTGAAAAGCAAGATCTTTTAAAGGACTTTCGAAGTGAAGCAGTAAGTGATGGAAGATGGTCAACGAGACATGGAATTAATGGAACTACTTCACATCCAAACAAAATTTATATATAAATAAAGTAAAACAAGGCATTTTCTCTTTGTTCACACTGATGGTATATGTGTAGTCAAACGATTTTTATTTTTTATTTTTAATTTCTATAAGCTATGACATCGGCTTTTCTCAACATCCTTGTGAATTTACTAAAGGTGATCAATTTGAAGATATGTGCGGATAAACCTGCAAAAATACTTAAAGTAGAAGAAGATAAGAAGGGAAAATAAAATAATTTCTCTATATGTTAAAACTAGCTTATAAATGGGCAATTTTGTAGAAACTCTGTTGCATCAATATAAAACTTACTTTTGACTTATCCATGAACAAATTAGTTTATAGAGAAACTTTGTTCCTTTTTTTCTTCTTATTTTCTTATGTTATAAGAGTTTTTGGATAAGTTTATCCACTCAGTCCCCAAGTCTGTCAACAGAAAGTGTATAATTTCTCTTGACACTTATTTTCAAACAAATAATTGTTTTCAGAATATACTGCAAGATGATTGATAAAAGAAAAGGATAGTAATAAATATCAATTTTGATCCAGTCATCTCCGTAGTATACTCAAATTCTGCACTTTTTGAACCCCCCACCCCTCCTCCAAAAATCCTTAAACTCTGGTTTATGAATTACTCAGTAAAATTAACAGACCAAAAACTGTTTTTTCAAATGATACAGTATGTATGAAGTTTAGACTCTGGTGTGATTAATGAAGAAAGTTCCTAATCCAAGTAACTCTATCACAAAAAAGGGGCGAGAAAAAGGAAACCCATGAGTGAAATTCAATAAAAGAACAGAAAAGATTGTTCAAAAAGTGAATGCTAAGGACATACATACCTTGTGGCCATTGAGGAAGGGGTGAAGGCAGAGAGAAGGGAAGTGGATCAGGGTCAGTGAATTCAGGGACACAGTCCCAGCACAGTAAACTCTTGCACCCAAACATCTCTAAGAGAGACAAGTATTCTTCAGAGACCCTCTTCCACAAGAAGAGAGAGAGACAGAGAGAAAGGGAGAGGGAGATTTTCCAAACAATAGTAAAGGAGAAAGCCTTCAACTTTCTCTCCTCTTCTCTCTTCTCTCCTTCTTAGAGATTATGCTCTGTTTTGCTCTGCTTTAACTTTAGATTAGTTTCCAGTTTTTGAGGTTGTCTTTTAATTTGTAAGGTCAGAGTTGGGGTGCTTCTCCAGACCTTTGGAAAAAAAAAAAAAAAAAAAAACGGGTATTTGGTTGTTAAGACATAAAATATAAATAACAGAGTTTGCGTAAACAACGTTCAGTCGCCACCTCTTGGGTGTTGGAGACACGCATGTGTTACTTCAATATTCATTTATTGGGTTTGTTGTTGTTGATTAAGACATATTTCTCTCTTTCTTCAACTTTTGATTTATTAGCATACTCCACAAGCATATGTTAAATCTTTCTACATTCACTTGTAAGGTTAATTTAGTGTACCTATATTCCACTTTCTCTTCCTATTTATTTATTTCTTTCTTTCACCTTGAGCGATATGTACAGCAAAACTAGAGATAGTAGATTAAAAATGAAGAAAAAAATCAAATCAAAATAAATTAATTTAGAACTTAATTATAAGTTAATTTGTTTTAGAGTTAGTTGAATTAATTTAGAGTATTAAACATAATTTCAATATGTTAAATATATAATTTGAATATATATATATATATATATATGCTTAAACTAGTCTTAATTAAATATTATGCGAGAACTAGTATATTTTCCGTACTATACATGTTTATTTTTTAAAATAATTTTTATATAATAGAATATATAATAAATTCATATTTTAATTAATTTATCAAATTATCTATTACATATAAATTGAAATTTGAAAAATATTTTGAAAACAATTGTAAATTGTTTATTATGAATAACAAATAAAAAATAAAAAATATGAATTTTTTATATAATTTTGTAAATATAAAAACTGAAATAAAAATATGAATAGTATCAGAAATTTATAAATAAAAAACGTGTGTGTATATAATTGGATTAAATTTGATTTTAAAAATTATATTCAAAATATAACCAATCCAATCAAAGAGTATCTTACTAACGCCCCTGCCAATACTACAAAGGTTTAACAATTAAATTACAAAATTTAAGAGGTTAGATTATTTTAAAATAAATAAAGATCTAAAACTGAGAAAGTAGCTAAACAACAAGTCAAGATTATTTGAAATTTGAGATTCAAAATTCCTTAAAGAACAGGTATCAATGACTGATTACCATATTAGCGTAAGTTCTCCTTTTATATAAAAAAAATTAGAATTAAACATAAAATCAAGTGACTCTTTAAATATTTATTATTCTGAGATAAAAGGTTATATAGAAACTATATATAGATGGATAGATATATATAGAAAGAGAGAGGTTTTGTTAGGTTTTTTCCTGATCTCGTATAATCTAGATTCGGATATTCACCAAGGTATTTAGAATTAGTAATACTGAACAATCTTAAGCATATTTCGATATTCATTGTTTTAATTCACTTATAATCTTGGAACTGGGTAAAATATTCATATTTTATGTATAATTGTATAGTTATTAAACATTTCAAACTTAACTGTTTATTTATATTATGTAATATAAATTTATTCTTACACAAATACTTCCTTAATAGATCAAAGTTGCAAGTGGATGAAGGTCAAAGTTTAATAAAAACTTTAAATGTTTAAAAGATAGGCAAATAAAAATATCTTCAAGCTTGAAGGTGTGCTTCACGCGCATAAAATGCTATTGTTTATGCAATTAAGGAGCAAAATATTGGCATTTTTTTCTTTTCTGAGTATTATCTTGTTGGTGTTTTATTTTTTAGTCAAATTTGAAATTGAAAAGCAATAAAGTTTAATCAATTTGGAATATAATAATAGGAAAGGTGAATATTCCGTAGCAAGTCATTTGATGAGATAAGGCACTTAATTTGTCTGAAAGCTTTTGGGTAATATATGCAAGAAATATAAGTAATAGTACATTAGATTGTGTTTATTTATTGCATCTTGTGATGATAGTAGAAACTTAGAAGGATGCATTTAATAAGATATTTGGATAGGCTGCATGATTATATATTTTATAATGTTCATTCATTACCATGTGAACATTACCACATTTAATAATCATTGAATAAAGCATAATATGCATAATATGCTATGCTTGTACTAAGAGTAAAAAGAAAATATAATCATTGAACATTACACTTGTATCTTTTGAAAAAATGTTTAGGATTTATGGTTGCAGTTAGATTTGGAGAGAGTAAAGTATAAAAAGAAAAATTTGTTCCTATCCATTTGGATGGATATGAGTGTTCCAATTGCTCTTTTTATTTTATTTTTTCACCAAATCATGAATTTAACAGAGGAAAATGATGACTTCGAAGTACTTGTTAAAATCATGATTCTAATACTCTCTCCTACAATAGTCTTTTTAACACGACGTGTTAGTGGAAGGATAAAATAAGGTTTCAACTTATTTATCTTTAATTTCATTATTTATACAATACGATAATTTTTATTTATTATTTTATTTCTTACACACTTAAATAATTCCATTATATATGTTTACTACCGCCTTCTAGTTAATTAAGAAAATATGTGGAATATTTTTTTGAAAGTACATACAAAAATATCTTCATAACTCCATTAAAAGAAGAAAAGTTGTTGACTGAATTTGAGGCTTAGGATTTCATAATGAGAGGCTGCAGCGGTGGCATTTGACTAATGTCAGAAAGCAAAAATTATGCCAGTCCATCTCAGACGATAATTAAATTAATTCTTCAAATTTTATTAACAAAAAGTAGGTGTAAACACCGATTATGATTATTTTTATATTTTTTATTTAGCATTCTTTCGTGTTTTTTTTTGTTTGATATTTTGGTAAGTACGGGTTTGTTTGATTGGTTTACTTACTAGCTCCGGGCTCGGGTAACTTTTGATTTATTATTATTATTATTTCTGTTTGGTTTAGGACTTCGTTTAGAAGAGTTATATTTGAACATTATTTTGAAGTAAGAAAAATAATAAAAGGAGGAAAGTGGTGAAACTAAACAATATGATAAATAAACACATAAAGTCACCTTTGATCATGTTATATATTAAATTATATATTTAATCTTTCATTTTTAAAATTAAATAATTATATTCCTTTATTAATATATTATTCAGTTAGAAACAAAATATTGATATATTTGTTAAATTACTTATTTAAAATGATTATTTTTAACTTTAAAAATTATAAAATCAAATATACCATTAAATATTTATTGAAACTAAAGAAATAATTTAATATAAGAAAAAAGAAAACAATGAAAAACCTGTGGCGGAATGATTTATCTCACTATATTTTAAGTAGCCTAGACTCTAAATAGTTGGGCAAAGCATTTAAAGCTAAAGTTGTTTTTGTTCTTTCGTGTTATAAATTGATTCGGACTAACCAAACTAATCATTGACGGGCTGTTGACCATGTCGAAAAATTTGTTACATGAAATATAAATTTTATATTTTGTATTATATAATTTAAAATACAAGTTTTCTTTTTTTAACATAATTCATAATCTAAGTCGTATAATTTGAAATATATATTTCAGATTCATAATTAGAAATATAATTTTTATATTTTAAATTATACAATTTAAAATACAATCTAAAATATATATTTTTATTTTATTTTTGACTGTATAATTTAAAATATAATATTTTTATATTTTGAATTAATAATTTAAAATATAAAATTTTTTATTTTAAATTGTATAATTGAAAATAATTTTTTTTATATTTCAGATTAAAAATTTATTCCTGATTAAGAAGTGAGGGGTTGTAGAATTTATTTAACTATTTTATTAAGGGTAGTAGCAACCGTAACGTCTGGTACGTTCCTGGACAAGACATCTGCTGCTATGTTTTCTTTACCTGATGTTCTATTTTCAAATTCAACCCCATTAATTTTTTTCAGTACTCAATTCTGCATAACAGTTGTAGGTGGCTGATCCAATAAGTGTTGTAGGGTCTTTTGGTCTGTTCTAATAATTACATGTTGATAAAAGAAGTAATGTTACCATTTTTTCATCGGAAACAAAATTGCATAAAACTCATTCTCATAGGCAGACAACATTTGATATCGGGGTCCCATAGCTTTACTAATATAACTTAATGCTGCAGAAGCACAACTCCAATACCCCAATCCTGAAGCATGTGTTTCAGTAACAAATTGTTTTATGAAGTTAGGTAAACCTAAAACTAGAGTGGTTGTTAATGCATTCTTTAAGAGTAGAAAAGTTGCATCTGCATCCTTATTCCAAATAAATTTGTGTATTCTTTTGTAGCAACTTAGTTAAAAGGGCTGCTATTTTGCCATATCCCTGTATGAATCGTCTGTAATAACCAAATAAGCCTAGGAACCCCTTAATTCTTTTAAAGATTTTGGTGGAGATCACCTTTGCAAAACTTCAATCTTGTTAGGATCAGGTTTTACACCCTCTTCTGAAATCATATGTCCCAAATAGAACCTGGGGTTTAGCAAAATTACACTTGAAGTGATTTAAAACTAGAAAATTTGCTTTCAAAATAATCAAAGTCTTTCTTAAGTAGATCATATGATCCTCCCAAGTTTTTGAATAAATTAAAATATCATAAAAAAGATTAAGATAAAATTATATAAATATGATCCAAAAATGTCATTCATTAAGTTTTAAAATATAGCTGGAGCATTACTTAGACCAAACTATTCATACAATTCACTGAGTAGGAAAAGCTGTTTTATAAATATCAGCCTCACACATTATTACCTGATTATATCCACTTCTTAAATCCAGTTCTTGAAAAAAACTTGCCCCTTTTAGTTCATCTAATAAATCTTCAATTAAAGGAACTGGAAACTTATTTTTCACGACATTCAATTTACGAAAATCACTGCCACATGTCCATGATCCATCCTTTTTCTTTACCAAAACATAGCAAATAGAGCTTTCCTTGATGAAGCCCATAGATAACAAAGATTGAATTTGTCGTTCTATTTCTTCCTTCTCAAAATGTGGGTACCTGTAGGGTTTTAAACACATAGGAATATCACTGGTTACATTAATTTTGCATACCGTCCTTTTGGTGGTAATTGTTTTGGTTCCTGAAAAATTTCCTGATGCAACACTTCATCCAACCGTTGTTGCTGAATTTCTGTCAACTGATTAGAATTTGGAGTCGTATGTATAGCCTCTGTCGCTTTCAGCACTAACAATATGGGTTTATCTATTGTGGGTTTCAAATTACCCGAAATATGAACATTTAAAGTTGCATTATTACCCTCCTGTAACGTCATTGTTTCACCTTCATGTTGAAAAGACATAATTAGTTTATCTCGATTCCAAGATATGATTCCTAAAGTCCTAAACCATTAAATATCCAAATTGCACTAGAATGATTACTAGGTAATACCAAGAAATTAGCCTTGAAGAAATGATTATTAAATCTCCAAGAAACTTGAGGACATATCCTAGTAATATCAAGTTTTTTATCAGATGCTCAATAACAAAAAAATCTTTAATAAAATAGTTTTAAGGCCTAACAATTTCATCCACTTTTTGCTAATGAAATTATGTGTACTCCATGTATACATTAAGAACGAAACTTTCTGCTTCTTAATGGTGCCCATCAACTGTAAGGTGCTTCTACCAATTGCAGTGCATTTAAAAAAATATGTATTGGAGAGTTTACTAAATCCAAGGTTTGTTGCAGAACATGTACATCATTAAAATCATCAACAACAATCGCTATCTTCATTCTCCGTGTTATTTGCTCCAAGAAGATGGCAGAAGATGGCATTTAATCGTCCCCAAATTTTATAATTATTTTTGTGGTTCTTTTACCACTTATCATCAGAAATTACATAATCCTTTAAGTACTCATTCCCTGATCTCCTTTTCTTGAAATATTAGTTGTAGATGTTTATTGAGAGTCTGTTCCCATTTGGTTTTGGTTGATGACTTTGCTGCAATGAAGTTATAAGAGTTGAACGACTATTCCAAGTTGGAGAAGTCGTTCAACTATTAATGGCTTTACAGTCCCCAAATTTGTTCCATCAAAAGATAACAATTGAATTTGTGCCCTTCCAACGTTGAAACAGTAGTTTGAGTAGATTGTGCATGCATATCATCCTATTGTGTGGATTTGTTGGTTATCTTCAAGGCTACAAATGTTGCCGCAAGAACTTCAGTGGATTCCTGTACCGTCTCCAAGGACTGTTGTACAGATTCTTGATGACAAAAAGGTTCTTTACATAAGAATACATTCTAGATTCTAATTCTTTCATGGTCACCATCATCCACGCAACTATACTAAATGTTAGCAATTAAAGGTACTAATTTTCTGCCCACTACTTTACTTTATTGCTTACTGCCACACTTTCCTCTTTACAATTCTTAAATCTTGCACACATTACGCTTTCCTTCTCTCTTTAAAACTCTCTTCTTCTCTACAGCTCTTTCAATTTTCACGCGACTCACTCTGCAGCTTTTGCAATCACAGACTCGCAGTATGAACCTTTCAACACAATTATGGCAGATTCGACACGTACTGCTCAAGCTGTAGAGGATATGGAAGACCGAATTTCTCAACGGATGGATTCGCCTTTTATGAAACTTGCTGCCTGATTGTAGCAAACCCTTAAACCTTTCTACAAAGAAAACATTACAAGATTTGATTAATCAAAAAAGTGGGGATAACACTCTTAATCTACATAATGATCAAATGTCTCAAGGATCACATTTCAACTCTTCTTATATTTGTGGAACTCGGTTGACACACATTAACTTTCCATGAGGACAATGTTAATCAGTGGTTTCATCAATGTGAAAACTATTTTCTCATAGATAACACCCCAAATGAATTCAAGGTGAAATTAGTCATTGTGCACTTGGAGGGAAAAGCATTACAATTCTTTACACTTTCTTGGTCTGACTTCAACAACGATTCCATGATCGCTTTGGTGATATATGTAATGACCCGATGGCAGAACTTATGCGCTTAAGGAAGCAGAAGTCGGTGGTTGAATATCATGAAGAATTTAACTAAATAATTACACGTTTGGATCTCAATGACAAATATCTTTTAAGTTGCTTTGTTGAGGAGTTAAAGAAGGAAATCCAGATGATGGTCAGAATGTTTCGGTCCAGATCAAGATCAGTTCAACATGCTTTTACTTTGGCCCGGACGTATGAGGCTGCCAATTCAGTTCTAGCATCTAACAAGTTTTAGAGGGAGTTGACATTTAAGAGATGTGCTGCTTTTGACACTTATGTGTTGGGTTAGTTTCATGAAATATTGTCTGAAATTCGAAGCATTTTTTGCAGTTATTAGTTTAGATTTCTTTCTAGTGTCAGCTTTCTTATTTTCTTATCAAATCTCAGTACAATTCACTTGAAAATTTATTTAGTTACCTAAACGATGGTTTTCTTTTAAATTGTTGATGTCTCGGTGGAAATTTTATTCATTTATTTTCATCTTTGTTACCTGAAATCCCCTTTCAGGCTTCCATGTTACGGCGATTCTGCTCCCTATACGGTCTTCTGTAAAAATCTATTATGATATTCTTAAAGTTGGTTGTAGGGTGGTTTTAGGATTGTGAAAGTATTATTTTTGTTTGGTTAAATGATGCACATAAATATACATTATGGATGTGTTGTTAGAGGAAAGAGTTAAAGCGGAGAAAGAAAGGGGTTTGAAAATTATGAAACGGAGGAGAGAGGAGGGAAGAAAGACAACACTCCTTCTACTTCTAAATCCAAACTATGAATGTCGTCCATTACAACATAAATCAATTCCTCCGACCACCATGCATGCATTAGTTTATCTTGTTATTCCTTAAATCTCGTTTGCATCAAATATAAGATTCATCGTAGGTGAGTTCAGACGCAGGAGTAAGATGAGCCTTGCTACCACCACCACTGTACCTCTTCTTTCGGCCGCCGTTACCCCCACCACAAGTTATCGAAAACTCACACCCCATCGCCGTCCCAAAACACGAAAACACACCACCCCGCCTTTGGTTCGGCCCTTTCCCCTTCGGCAAATTATGCTTCACCTTCTTCTCATTCTGCCCTAGGTGATCGTAAACCGCCACCCCACCACGCTCCATCGATCGCCACCGATCGATCCTCGTATTCAGCTCTTCCGGCCCCTGCTCCTTCCCCGGCCACCCATCAAACACCAAGTTCCCCTTATTCCGCGGCGCCATCAGCGGCAACGGGTACAGCCCCTTAGCTATTGCTGTCGCCACCACCGACGGCGAGGGCCCCACGTCCGAACACAGCGACCCGTTCAAGTTCATAATCATTCCTTTCTTCGTTATCGGCATCCCAAGCTCAGAACCCTGGCAATCCTCATTATCTTCGTAATCCTTTGGATAATTGCTGTACGTGTAGTCGTTTATGGTGGAGTCGTTCTTCTCGCTCGCGGAGCGCTGCAGCGTCAAGAGCTTGCAATTGGAACTGTTAAATTCGTTGGTCGGCGTTTGGTTGGGCGGCGGTTTCTGCTTCTTGGGGTCCGTGTCCCAGTCCCCAACGGTGGAGGATCCGAGCTCGGAATACATGGGCATGCTCCTCCGCGTGGGGTCAACGAGGTTGACTCCAATGTTGAGAATCCCTTGGGGGCGACCGGAGGGGCGACGAACCTGCAATGCGATGAAGCGAATCTTATTGGATTTGCGGGTGGCGGTGCGTGGCAAGAGGTTGGAGAGAAGGACGCCGACGGTGCCTATGAGAACGTCGCGTAGCCATGCGGAGGCGTAGATTTCGATCATGACGACGGAATCGTCAGCGTAGAGGAAGTCTTCGTCGACGCGGAAGACGAATTTCTCGTTCCAAGTGGGGTTGTCGTGGCCATCGGGGTCTATTTGGGTTGTGAGCTTGCGTTCGGGGTCAAGCCATGCAACTGCGTAGGCTTTGATGGATTTGGAAACGGGTGCGAGGTCTTGCGCGGATATGATGTTGAGTTCCAGGAGCTGGAATGGGGCAGCTAGCATCGACATTGTTGTTGTGGTGTGGGGAATGGAAACAAGAGGGGTTGATGGTGGGGGAGCTACTTCTCCCCCCACCCCACCGTCCAATCAAACCCACGCTCTCTCTCCGATCAACGATGCCTTTGCTTCCTTCGATTGGAATGCAAAGTATGGCTCCTTTATTTAGCATTTATATTTGGTCCCAGGATTCTGGCTCTTCAAACACATTCGTTGTAAGCACTTCTTCCAGACAAGATCCGTGTGCTTCTCCCAACAATAGAATATACAAAATATATTGGCTGGGAAAACTAATCATCAACCAAATTCTTTATTTTTAATTACCTATATAATATCTATAATTCTTCTTTATCCCTCTTTCTCTCATCACATCATATTTCTTTTATAATATCTATGTTTTTTTTTCTCATTATTATATATCTTGTTTTTGTCACCATTATTTTTTCTGTTTTTCATCCCGTATAAAATATTATATTTATTCTTTTCTTTTCTTTTTTTCATTATTTACAGTTTAGTACATAATTATCTACTCCCTTTCACTTTTATTTTATTTTCTAATTATGTACGTTTAAGTGTTTCATTTTCTTTTATCTGTATCATAAAATGTTATGCCCTATATATATACTACTATTTGTAATACATAAAACATTTCAGTGTATAAATATATATATATACCTACAATTTCAGGTATAGTACCCAAAGACTATTGGATTTTACAAATTTTGTCTTTTAAAATATAATAAACTCATTCTATTCCACTAAGTTATTCTAGATTGTTTTTCTGAATTTATTATATGATATATTATTATTATAAAGATTATCACATACATTAAAGTGGTATAACATGATAAAAAAACCACAAATACGTTATTTCACATATTCACATATAATATTAAAGTTTATTATTAGTCGTATTTTTAAAATTATTAGAATTTAAGTTTAACTTAACTTTACAAAATCATCTTAATAAGATAAGGTTTACAATTATTTATATTATATAATATAATATTTTGGTAAAAATATTTTACGTTCATTGTGGAATTGAGTAAAATTTTCTCTGATCTAGGTATCTAGTGTTGTCCCACTATCAAATCAACAACCAATCAAATATATACCTCATCCTGAGATGGATCGAGCATCACTCGAAGCTATCAAGGCACACATGGAGTTGGTGGGTCAAAGGGAGGCACACCGTAATGAGTTCGCGACTTTACAACAACAACTGACAAACCTCTAAAAAGAACAAGTCATTTATATATACAAAGACATATGACGACCATCACCGACACAAGAACATGGAAACGAAAGTCGGCCAGATGAAAATGTGATTATCCTCAAAAAGCAAGATTTAATCACATAGGACAATCTAGGTTTATTCACAGCTCCTCCTTGGTAGAGGACTGAAGCAGACATACCAAGGTTGTGCCTAGCTCCGACGCAATAGATCAAAGAAAGGTTGTAAAGATCTCTCGAGCAGTTGACCAAGAGATCTCGTTCTGAGAGACTGCAACTCCTTGCCTCAATGTCGAGTTGGAAGCCTATATGGAAGGCTTCCACCCCTTCACTATCGACGTCATGGAAGTACAACTCCCTGACAAGTGGAAATGGCCAAAAGTAGACTCAAACAATGGGACCTCAGATCCAGATGCACACATCAAGGCTTATATGACCCAAGCCAACCTTTTCTCTAGAGATTTAAGAGTGCACTACAGGTTGTTCCCCACCACACTCAAAGTAACAACCCTTGAGTGGTATTACTCGTTGTCACATAACTCGGTCGACTCATTCCGCACTTTATGTTCAAAGTTTATAGCTCAATTTATAAACAGTAAACCAATGGCTACGTCCTCGACCTCGCTCCAACACGTGACTCAAGGCAAGCATGAGTCATTGATGGCTCGTTTGGCAAAAGCCTACCTCATCATTCCCAACCTACACCCCGCTATGGCAATATGCACGCGCTAACAGTGAGACTAAAACCCAACTCTTCTTCAACGCCTTATTCATTTTTTCCAAAGGATTTGTGAAATATAAGACAATAAATACAATTATACTATATTCAAATTTAAGAACTATTCCATAATTTGATGTTATGTACAAAAATTCAAAAACAATTAAAAGAATATTTTATATTTTTATCAACAGGTGAATGCATAAAAGGGATTAACAATTACATGATGAACTTGTTAGGGTTAAATATCATCAATCTTCACTCTCATGTATAAAAAATGTTTACTTTCTTTCCTACCATTAATCAATGTCAACTCACAAAAATACTCAACCCCAATTCCTCACTGGATGAGCCTAAAATTATCTATTAATCGTCAATTCCTTAATCAATTATATAAATGAATCTTGCATTCTCATAAGGGTTTTAAGACAACGATTTAGTCATGCTCTATTGATAGACATTAGTTTTCGTTTGGTAGTTTAATTCAGATGTAGAATTGAAAGATATTTTTCAATACTCTCAAGAATCAATAATTGAGTTATGAATCAACACAAGAAGTACTATGTATAGAATTAAAATACTCATATAATGAAAAGAAAGACATAAATATTAAAGTAGAAATGATTACATAAGAGTTTACAAAGGTTTAACCTAACCCTGACAAGAAAGAATTTAGCTCCTCATAGACATGATGATACCAAACCTTGCAATAGAGTAGTGGAATACGAACAAGAATCTACAAGAAATTCTAAGACTGCCTTCCAAGAGTGAATTTGAAGCTCTAATAGCCTAAAATGCTTAACCCTAATATAAGCAACTATTAAATAAACTAGAAATTTTGATTCTCGCGTCTGCCCTAAGTCAGCTATGCTGGGGGCCACTATATTCTATTATTGTTGCAAGCTCTGAAGCCTAACTTGCGTTGGGCCCAAGTGATGTATATCAGGCGCATTTCTCTGAACTTCCTCTTGGATCCTCTTACGTCGAGCTCAAGTTTTCTAAGCCGAACTTTGCTTCTTTTATTCCAATTTTACACTTTTCTCTCACTCATTCAAGACTTCAATCCTTCTTCTTCTAATCCAATGCTTTTCTTCTCAAATTCAATCAAAACATCATAATTTAGCAATCAAATCATTTTTTCAGACTTTCATAATCAATTATTAACAAAATTCAAATAAAATTAAGGATTAAGCATATTTTTAGTATGGAGATAGTTGATTTTTGTCATAAAATAAGTCAATAATGTCATGTAAATCTATTAGTTATCTAAGTTTCATGATGTCGTAGTTATGTCTACTACAAAAGTTGAGTATATGGCAGTTAATCAAGCTTTCACGAAGCTATTTGGATTCAAATGTTAATGGAGGATGTTAGGCACAAGAAATAACAACTTGTTGTATATTGTGACAGGCATAGTGTCTTTCACATTATAAGGAATCCTACCTTTCATTTCAAGACAAAACACATAAGTATATACACTACACCATTTTGTTTGAGAAATAGTAGAGGAAGGAAGTGTGCATATACAAAAGATTCACATAAATGAAAACCTAATAGATGTTATGACAAAGTTAGTTAGTGTTAACATGTTTATGTGAACTCAATCCTACCATGGTCTATCAAGAAAATGAGCAACATGATGGCAAATAATAAAGCATGGTTAGAAGATTTGATGAATTTCATCAAAAATTTCAAATAGAAAAATGTGAGAAGAGAAGTCTCACATAGTAAAAAAATTTTATAAAAGAAATAGTGTTTCCTCCGTAGGAAACACCAAAATTTTTTATTTTTTATTATTATTTTAGTGCTTGAGAGAAAAGTTAAAAAATAAATAGTTTCACCTTTAAGGTTTTGCTTATAGTTGTTTTTCCTATTTTTAAAAGTAAGTATCATTGTTTTCTGAAATATATTGTAATTTTTTTTTCTTTTAGTAAACTGCTGTTGGAGCTAGTGAAGGTCATCTTAGAGTGCTAATTTGATGAAGAAATCTCTTGAAGACACTAGATTTTAGGTTTGGGGTAGTTCTTACTTGGATTAGGACTTTCATGCATTAGTTTGTGTCAATCAATCAAGTACTAGCATAGCTCTTACTCATGGTTAAGTGAAAATAGCATTTCAAAAACCTTTTAGAAAAATTAGTGTTGCAGACCCAAATTTAACATGTTAAATTTCAAAATCAACATGTTAAATTTTTGACAGTTTAAGTTATCACGTGTTTAAAAGGGTGTTGCACACAGGGTGTTGCACACGTTTTGTCATAACAATTCGATTTCAAAAAGGTTTTCAAAGAGTTTTCAAGAGATTTTCTTGGAGGGAAAATCAATTGTGAGAACAAAATGCTTTTGATTTCGAAACTCATCATGATTTCAAAGACTTGAAGAGGAGCTTTGCTTGGATTTGATTCAATTGGCATGGCAGCAGCTTTCTTGTGAAGATAAGTGTTCTTCCTTGAGCTTTTGATTGTGCTTGGTTGCTGCCTAATTGAATTTTCGAGTTGTATTGAATTCTTGAATAGTTTCTTGGTTGATTTGTGCTTAATAGGTGATTTAAGCATTGTTATTGAGAGAATTGTAAAATTGAATTCGTGTATTGGTGTGTTTGCATTCAAATCTGCAGTGGTGTACTGCACTGACACAGTGGGTGTTCATCTTGTGCGGCGGGGCTGCACAAGGGGGTAGAAGCTCTTCTTGTAGGGTTCAAGAAGGGTTCTAAAGTGATTTGTTTGTAAACTTTGTTTGAATTAGTGGAATTCCTTGCAAGTGGTAGCAAGGGACTGGACGTAGCCCAAGTGGTTGGGTGAACCAGTATAAAAACATCTGTGCAATCTTCTTTTCCCTCTCTCTTTTAATTTTCGAATTGCATTTGTGCCATATTCAATTCCGTAGTCAAGAACAACCTGTTAAAATTGAAGAACAACCTGTTGAATTCTGGACAGATTTAAAAATACTCATTCTGGTTGTATTTTTAATTGGTTAAAATCAATTTTAAGGTGTTGTAATTCTATACTTTACTGCAGCTTATTAATCTTGGCTTATTAGCTCATTGGATCTGTTTTTGAATTGTAAATTGTCTACTGATTTGGTGTTCTGCAGTTTGATATAGTAAATCTGTTTTGCATCAATTTTGGAGATTCTTTGAATTGAAATTTGTTTTGTATTTTTGAACTATTCTAGTTTGGCTTGTTTGTGTACCTTAAACTCTGCTGTGCAATTTTCATAATTTGGATTAAGTGCATTTGGTGCAGAATTCTGTGGGTTGTTTGTTGAAAAATTCATTCTATGCTGTTTTGGTTTAAAGTAGAAAAATTTCATTCTAATTGTGACTTT
>Ga0209700_100113_pt1 | contig 116721 bp, 45 predicted proteins | sample SiratroredBW_FD_187528 | JGI IMG/M metagenome (GOLD analysis project Ga0209700, IMG submission 187528) | Root nodule microbial communities of legume samples collected from California, USA - Siratro red BW (SPAdes) (version 2) | ecosystem: Host-associated > Plants > Roots > Nodule | place: USA...
AAAAAAAAAAAAAAAAATATATATATATATATATATATATATATATATATATATATATATATATATATATATATATATATATATATCACTTCTTCGTATGAAACTTATAAAAATAAAAAATAAGTTTTGAGAAAAAAACTCTAAAACATTATAATCATCTTTATATAAATTATCAATAATATAAACTGCAATAAAATTCAAAATAACTGTTAAAAATAAAACTAAAATAAACAAATAGTTAAAGGTGCAGTGTGGGACGGTTGGTTTAAATTAATTATTTAATTTAAACTAAACATTTTTATATTTTAGATTGATTTAAAAAAATTATGTAGTATTTGTTAAACAGTTATTTACTTTAAAACATTAATGAATTTAAAACAAAACATTGTATATTAATTATAATAGTCAAACATTATAGGATTACAATTACAAATCACAATAAAATTATCAAGTGAAAAGTAATTAACTTTGTATTAAGTTAATTAAAAAACTGAGTAAATAATAGGTATATGGATTTTATGGTTTTGAAGTTTTGTTTATTTTAGTTTTTGTTTTGAATTGTTATTTTCAATAAAGTTAAAAGATTACGGAACCTTCCTGCATATATTCGTACTCCTTGAAAAAAAATATGTATGAGTGAAAAAAATACATTCACAAATATTATTATGCATACACTAATTAATTAATACAGGTGTAATAGTATAATGGACTCTAAATGTTAAAATTATTACTGTTGTATTTTGAAGGGGTACCTTAAGTAAGTTCAGTTAATATTAGTTCATTATTAATTTTTAATCAAAATAGCTTATTATCTATCAAGTTAACATTATTACGTTTTATTTTAAAATTCATTTGATTTAGTATTGATAAGCCCACGCTACATAAAATTTATTTTTAATATAAATTTAATTGATTTAATGGAATATTAAAAAAAAGTTTTTCGTACAACACCTTCATATTCAAAGAAATAAAATGCAAACAAAAAATAAATAAATAAAATATAAAGGAAAGAGATAAATATAAATGAAAGAAATGGGATCGAATAAAAGATATGTGAGGAAGAGTATGGATGAAGAAGATGTGTGAATGAAAAAGATAAATGAGTATGGATGAAAGACATTAGCTTAGATGAAAAAAATGAATGTGGACAAAGAAGATGAGTGTGAGGAGATCTATATAGAAGGTGAGAAAATAAAATTGTGAGTCGAAAGATTTTTCATCTTTAAATCTAGGTCTCTTTGGATTAAAAAGAATCATATTTGTTGTCAAAAGACATACATATCTATATTATATAAGAGTTGACTTAGCTGACACTAACATAAATAAATATTAATGATACTTTATATTAGTGTAGGTACAACTTGTTCTAAAAAAAGGGGTTGAATGAAGTTTGATCTTTTTTCACAATAGATAAAGATAGACTATCTAGTAGATTATCTAATCAAATTGTCTATCTAACAAAATCATATAGACAACCTGTCTAATTAAGTTAAGAAGATGAGTGTAAGGAAATCAATGTAAAAATTGAGAGAATAAAATTATGATCAGATTGCCAGAAGTAGGAAGATTGTCATCTTTAAATCTAGGCATTTGTATCAAAAATAATTTATGATTTATAGTCATTGTAAAACAAAGTGACCAGATTCATAACATTTAACTAATGTTGGCTTAGTCGATGCTAACATAAATATTAAAGATATATTATATCAGTGTAGGTGCAATTGATTTCAAAAAGCAGGTTAAATGGAATATGAACTCTTTTTATAATAAATAGAGATAGACTGTCGAATAGAACGTCTAAATAGATCATATAATCAAGTCAAGATAAAATAAACGACAAAACAAAATCATTAAAACCTAAACTAGTAAGTACAGAGAAAGAATAATATACAATAAATTATTATGGTTCACCCAAACCCAGGCTACATTTAGTCTCTTTTAGCCAATTGCTTAAGAGTTCCATTAACCAATACACTTGATTATAACGAGTATTCTCACCTCTAGGGATTACAACAAGTATTCTCACTTATCCATGTTAGAACATGTATTCACATCTCTCTAGATTATAATGAGTATTCACATCTCTTCAGGTTATATCTTTTTAATTTTTAAAGAAAATAAAGAACACTCTCAAAGATAGTACAAACAAAGATCATAAAATTGAAATTCTTCATAATGTGAAGAATTTCAATAATTTAACACTCAACCCGATAAAATAGATGCTCTAAAAGCTAGATTAAATTTACTGTAACTATTATATTTTCAACAAAAGCAATTGTAATAACTTTTATTACTTAACCTACTTATCTCTCTTTTCACCTTCAATCCCTTCATAATATTTGTATAATTTAAATACAATATTTAAAGTTATATTAACATTATCAATTTTTATCTTAGTATAATATAATTATCCACAAGACCGTTAGTTGACATGTAAATTTTAAATTTTAAGGATTCTCTCACTTGTTCTTTTTACATTTTTATGATCTTTCTAAAACCTAAATACACTTAAAATTATATTAACGTTATCGATATTTTTTTCATATTGTTTGAAATATAATATAATTATTTATAATTTTATGTTAATTTCAAGATTTATTTCAATAGTTTACTGTGTCTAAATATTATTGTTGAATGAAACTAACATTATTGTTGAATGAAACTAACACCATTAGTTTACATCTAGGTTTACAAATTTGATAAAGACCAGTTTTCTTAATTTTGTACAAAAGCATGCTTAAGTGGTGTAATAACGTCTAACAACAAAATAAACTCAATAGTGCACCCCCACATTTTTTTGTTGATTGTATCACACTTTTCTAGCTCAAATCTCTTTTGTTCATGTTACTAAAATATTTTATGCAATTTCAATTTCTCTTCCACTGTACTTCCCAGACCTATGTGGAAGTAGTTACACTTCTATGTCATACATTAAAATTGGTTTTACAACATTTTTTTTTAATTTATTTCAATTTAATATAATTCTCACATTCAATAATAATTTCAAATCCCAAAAATTTAGTCTATCAATTAAAGCCACATTATTTCATCACATTCTACATAACACACACATAAGTTAAATCCAAATGTTATAAATAGCACGATCTAAAATAATCTCACTATCAAATAGGGAGAAAAAGTAATAAATCTTAAGATCTTAATGAGGATAATTACATAATAAATCAATATATAATAGTTAATATAGCAGTGGTTGAAAGCATTTTGTGCAATGAGTACTCACATGTAGCCTAATCGTAGTGATATTTAAATATTGTATTTCTACTCATAATTCTTATAAATATTCCTACATGGAAAAGAAAAAAAAAAAACCCTAGTGATTATTTATACACTCAAGTTGACGTAAAATTAAATTTACAAAAATCTAACTCAACTTCCTTGCTAACTTTTCTTTCTCGTTGTCAACTTAATTTTATTTTAAAAAATACCTTTATTTAATTCTCTTAATCCAATTAAATAGTTTAAGCAAGTAAAATAATTATATTATACATTTTATTTCAGCAAAAACAATTCGTTACATCTTAGACATAAATGTATTTAGGTAGAACATCAACATTTTTTGTAACAAGCAAGAGGGTTTCTTATTTTAATTTAAAATCATAAAAATGTTATGATGACGGCAAGGATGACTAACAAAATTGGAAAAAGTTGGGTTCCTTAATGTGAGCATGAAATGTAAACGAGGTTTGGTGGATAACAAAAACATGAGCTGGTTTGGTTAGGTAGCTGTATTGTGTGTGTGTGGAAGATTGATGCAAGACAGACAGCAACCGGACATGTGCTGACAATACCAGTTGGGCTTGTTCCATAGAGACCAGAAGAAGAAGCCCATCAACCTCTTTAGTCTTTAGGATTTAATTTTTCTTAGATTAGGGTCTAAGCCAACCATATAACATATTAGTCAATTGGTATAATATTCCTCACTTTAATAATTTTAAATTTGTATGCTAAATATTAAAAAAAAACTTTAATCATAACCTATAATAGATGTTGGAAATCTAGAATTTTGTGTAAGAACGATGAATTTTTAAAAAAAATGAATTTTAAGTATAAGTCAAAGATAATATTTACATTCATTTGTATATTATATTATTAAAGAATTTTATCTCATCTTGTCTTAACTCATTCTTAACTCATGTTTAAAATTATATATCTAATAATGATCTTAATAGGTCTAACAATCTTATTATGATAAGTTCTGATACTGTCATAATAAATAATTCAAATTCAACTTAATTTTATAAAATTAGTTTTTCATGTTAAAGTTTATACCTATTTATATATTATTAAAAAATATATTTTTAATTGATTTGGAGTCTTCCATCTTATGAAGAGTGATTAAACTGTTTTATTGATAATTAAAGATAATGCACTTGTTCCATATTATTTATTTATGTACATAATAAAAATGATGTAATTAATACGTAATTAAGAAGAAGAAAAACTGGTCCATATTATCTTGTAACTACTAAATAATACACTCTAATAACTTTACATAAAAATTAAATATATTAAAATTACACTTAATTTAAATATTATTTTTAGTTGTATAATTATTGAAGAATAAGATTCCTTTGGGTTGTTGGCTTACCCATCAAATGAATTGTAATTGTAAGGATTACTGGCCCCATGGGAGAGAAGAAGAAAACAAAGAGAGAGACAAAGGTTGGCAGGTTGACCAGTGGCATTTGTACTTGGTGGTGTGGTTGGAATCAACAGTGAAATGACAAGTAGAAGGGTACCTCAATTTATGAACTTTCCAACTGTGTAAAGCGACATAAACTATTCCCAGTTTCCACTTTTCAGTAATAAGGCCACTGCTCAATATTTCTCATTCTCAGCATATATGTGTTTCATGCATAACTTCAAATTCACCCTCTGTCAATCCAAATTTTAAATTTGTTTGTCTGCTTTGTTATATACACATGCTGACAATTTCCCCTTCTCAATTTTCTGGCTTCCACAGAATGTTGTGTGGTAGATGCAATAATGCACATTCATTCTATTCATTTTAGTCCTTTGTTTTGTTTTTCCGTGCGATAATGAAGATAGGTTCTGATCACTGAGATAATTTGTAGAAGGTGGCTCGGCAACAAAACCGGGGGCAAATCACGTTACTTGTACCAAACACTGAACATCTTTCTAGCTTTTTTTAAATTTTCTTTTCATAACAAAATTATACACATATTTTAAAGTATTTTTTTTTGTCAAAATTAATAAATTTGTCATGAAAATATTTGATTGGTTGATGTCGAAAACATTATATACTATTTGCTTTAAATTTGAGTTATTGTAATTTCTCAATCTCGAATCAACTCAAATTTCAAATATAAAAGCGTATTATTTATTTTCAATAATTTGCTTAGATTATAATGCTAAGCTCTAAGTAAGCTTGTTGTAGTTTTCCTATAATATAAGTACATGTTTCTGCCTTCAAAGTTTTTCTTCTGGTTTAAAGAACCATATTTTAATAATATTGCAATACCCAATTTGATATTAATAGAACATTTGTTTTTTCTCATCTATAAGACCTAATTATCTGATTTATTCAAATAAAATTCGACTACGTTTGTAGTATGAAATGTTCTTTTTCCTATAAAATCAACAAATGTTCCTCTAAAACAAGATCAACATGGTAAAGAATTAAGTGCACAGTCCACGTGTCACGTGACCCATAGGCCCACTGATATTTAATATTTTTAATTGGAGACTTAATACAGTAGTAAAGGTCCAATCATAAATTCACATGCATTACTTGGATCATATCATTAATACAAAAAATTTTAACAGCAATTTATTTAATATAAGAGACTAGGACTTTGTTTACAAATGGGTGAACTATAGTTACTTTTATTTTATAAACTTAAATAAACTTTTACTCGTTAAAAAATTATTATTATTTTAACAGATAAAAAGTTTTTGTTCATAATATATTAAAATTAAATATAAGTTACATGTGATTAATTTATTATTAAAAATATTAAATATTTTACTTTAAGACACTATGCCCTTGAAAATAATATATATAATCATTTAGTATTATAATATCAAAATTAATATATAAAAATCAATTATCATTATTTTAATAAAATATAATCTTAAAAGTAAATTATTGAATTAAAAATGAAAATAATATATAGAAGTTGAAATTAGGTCATAAAAAAAACAAAATGTTGACAAATTCATGTGTAATACCTTGTAAAAATTATTCTGTATGCAAATTAATGTTATCTATGAGTATTTAATTTTATTTTTTTTTTCTCATGTAAGTCTTTAAGTTTCTCTTTGAAAAGAAATCCCAAATAATATAGAGGAACAAAAGTTAAGTTTTTTACCAGCATGAATAAAGCATTTAAATTTTCACCTTAACATAACCTAACAAATATTAAGTCTGAGTGAGTCATGTCATTCCCTAATACTTATATTCAAATTCTACACATAAAAATACACATGACATTCTTGCACAATCATTCAGTAAAAAAGAAAATCAACCATAACCATAAATTATTAATATGAGGAACTTCATTATTTTTATAAGCTTAGATCAGTCAAAAACATAAAAATAAAATAAAAAATCCATATTGTTGCTACATTAAAACTCTTTGGGAAGCACACTGTGGCCCATTTGTGGTCCCATGGAAGATCAACCTCTGTTCATAGTCTTCCCTAATTTTTATTTTATTAAATTAGCATCACCTTGAAGACACTGATTTAATCATCAAGGCCAAACTCACCACCAACAAACCCAAAAAAAAAAAAAAAGTCTTTCTCCTAATTTCTTCGGATTCCACAATGTTTTCAACCTTTGCCCCTAAAAAAGAGGTCATACTCATCAATTTACAATTGACCATGCAAATTTTCTTTTACATGTCAACAATTATTGAATTTGAAACTTTAGCACCAAACCTAATAGCATGCAATATGTGGACCAAAGATATGATACTGAACGTAATAACTTTTTCGTAATGTAGTCACAATAAAAAGAAATTATAATGTTAGAATAAAAACTTTAATTTCATAAATTCTATTTAAACACATTTGAAATAATTAAATGTTTAGTTTTAGTGATTCTTACATATGTTTATTAAAAAATTGACATTAATAAAGAATGTTTTTTATTTTTTATTTTATTTTGTAAAATTTTAAAAAATAATTAAATTTAGTATACTAAAATTATAACTTTTTTTATTATATCAAAATTAAGATAAGTAATTTTGTGGTTCCATAGTATTATTAAACCATTATTTAATTTCTTTTTATGTGTTTTTTTCCTAAGTTTTTGAAGAAGTTGATGCGACACGACCATTACATCCTCAACGTGGAGTTTTCTCGGCAAAGGTTGTTCTCCAATGTCAGGTTCAGGTTGTCGTTTCTTTCTTTCCTACTTTGTTGATGTGAACCATTACAATTTACTGTGTGAGGAGCATTTTCAACAGCACAAAATTAGTATAACTTTTTATTAATAAAAATATTATTTTATTGTGAGTTTTATAAATATAAATTTCTTAAAATGTAATAAACTTTTTTAAAAAACTTCCCAAAATAAACCTATTTTCTTAAAAATTTACACAAATAAACCTCCTCAAACTTTATTTGTTCAAATAAACTAATTCACTATTCAAAAGTCAGAATTAGCGATCTTTCAGAATTCTGATCTGTAAACAGTGATCTTAATATTCACGGATCAGAAATCAGCGAATCAAAGTATGGCCTACGAACAATAAACGGGTCTTGTTCTATAAATAAAGTTTGGAGGAGTTTATTTGTGTAATTTAAAAAAGAATTTAGTAAGAACTCACATCAGAAATTAAAATTGCTCTCAGGTTCATGCCTTTTTTCTTATGACAAAGATTAACCTCTCAAAGTTTATCATAAAATGATAATAATATGTTTGAACAAAATTTTCTTATCAGATTTTAAAAAAATAAAGGATAATTTTCTTCATAAATTAATTGGTGTAAACTTAAGAAACACTAAAGAAAATTGGTGTAACTAAATTAATTTCTTAAGTGACTGGTTTGATATATTAAAGGGAGGGCTTTCCACACCTATTTATTAATGTTACTGATTTGATAGCTTTTATGCAGCAAAAGATAAAGTGATAGCTTTAGTTGCAGTTTGATGTTAAAGTTGAAGATGAAATAGAAGTGCAGAGCTTGAGTTGGTGGAGAGTGATATTTTAGGGTGAAGATTTATGATATTTGAGTGGATCAAGGAGGTTGGTTTTGGAGCATTTGAAGTGAAGAAGAATCACAGAAGTGTTTTGGAAATCCAAAAGGAAGGGTGAATGGTGAATTTACATGAAAGCCCTAAACTTAGCTATCAAGAATAAATGGGTGGAGATTGATGGGAAAGGTCCCACATTGGAAAACTGGCAGAGGCGAAAATGACCGAACATTTTGCTGAAGGTCACAGAGGAAATGTGTAGGGTCAAGAGCTGAAAACTTAGTTAAGAAGGATGAATGGAGGCAATGATGAATGAATAATGTTGTGAGATGAGATGATAAAGGAAAGAGTTGTGGAAAGAGGCTGCTAAAACCATGTCGGGTCTCCCAAGATGCTTATTGCCTTCAGTCCTTTTCAAGGATCACTCAACCATCTATCTTTTCATTTAATACCATTTGTTTCTTTCCCCTTCCACTATCTTCCCATATTTAATACTATGAAAGCCACTTCCTATCAAAAATATTTCCTTCTGTTTTTCCAAAATTCATTTTCTACATGCTTCTTTTCTTCTTTTTCAGCTCCATGAGTACAATAGATTTGGTTTTGCAAGTCATTTGTACTGCCATTATGGACTTACAATCTTGCTTTCTTAACAAACTATGAAAACAAGCACATTGAAGTATATGGGCATTGATGTTTTTGATGGTTTGCAATTGATCCTCAAATGGTGACTATATACTTAGGCTTTTTTCTTTCTGCACCTCTATCATTACTAACTGCATACCGCTGCTAACATAGAAAGACCCTCTCTCACTAACACCATCGCCATAAAAGAAGGGAGGAGAATGTGTAGCTAAAAAAATCACGTTTCAAAAAAATTGTTCTGGAAAGCTTATTTTAAAAAACACTCACTGGAAAATATTATATACATTTCAGAATGTTTATTTCAAAAATCTTGTTCCATAATGTATTTCATACATTCTGAAAATTCTTTTACGAAAAAATTCCAGACCAGATAATCTAGAAGTTACTTTAAAAAAAGATAAATTTTGAAAATTACGGAGGTACGCTAAGAAACTGTGGGGTTGCAGGAAGAAAAGGCCAGAAACTTAATGGGTGAGTTTGTGAAAGCTTTAAGTGGACTAAGGCTAAGGCGCTTACAGAAGGAAAAAAAAAAAAAAAAACTCTATAATATGTCATTATAAGACTCTTCTTCCTGTATCTCTAAGATTTTTTTGGGACACCTCCAAGTTTTTAAATTTTTTCTAAACTATCCCATTTAAAAAAATTCATTGTGCCCCTTATTATTTAAAGAAAAATAAAAATACTTTCGGAATAGAGAAATTCAAAAGTTAATTCTAAATCCAAAAATAGCTTTCAAAATTTTTTATTCTAAAAAAGGAGATTTTATTAAAAATACTTCCAAAATAGATAAATCTAAAAGTTATTCTCAATTTAGAATTGACTTTCAGATTTGCCTATTATAAAAAAAAATGAATTTCAAAATAGGTAATTGCGGAAGTCAATTTCGCATCGAGAAATAATTTCCAAAATTACTTATTCCAAAACTGAATATATAAAAAAATCATTATATTATTTATTATCTTATTATATTATTGTTTATTTTGAAATTTTTTATTCTGAAAATAAATATATCAAAATAATTATATTATTATCTATTTAAGAATTCTAAAATAAGCAATCATAATGAGAGATAATTTTGACCTTTTATGATAATTTGGAAGTGTCTCAAGAAACACTAGGAGATGTAAAAAGAGGTCCATTAATGAGTATGAGGCCCATGTATGCCAGTCTAACTCAGCACAGCAATGTTTTGGGCTCAGTTCCAAAAACACCAGCATTAGCTCCATGTTGCCTTCAACATTGTACAGTTTTCATCACAGATCATGATGAAAAATATATTTATTACATTTAGGTTATAATAAAAAGGTTTAATAAATCTATTTTATTTTTTGTATGTGACTCGATTGTTTTGTTTAATCCTTTAAAGCAAATATATGAAAATTAGTCCTCCAAAAAACATGATTATTGTTTTAGTCCTTCAAACAAATAAGCAGGAATCAGTCCTCCAAAAAAATTTACATTCTTACTTAACAACCCAGTCAACACATAACATGATTTCACACTCCCTCACTCGTCCAACCAATTTTTTCAGGACTATTTTTTGTAGATATATTTGAAAAACTAAAACCATTGTAATTTTTGGTTGACTAATTTCTATAATTTTTTTAAGACAAAATTAGCATATCAAATTGAGGTCTAAAAACAAATTTAAATCTATTAAAAATAATCAAGTTTTTAGCATAACATTATGTGATTGGGTTCACAACCAACACATTATTTTCTTCCTTGAGTGCCAAAAAAGTTCTTCAGATTAGTAACGACCATATATCTCAAGCGGCACAATCATGAACTTGAAATTCAATGTACATCTCTCCTCACACTAATCCTAGACCTCCTTGTAATCAAAATAACTAAGGTGTATTTTCCACATAAATGGATAATTTTCCTTTGAAGTAAAAAATAAGCATGGAAGTGACAATAATTACAGCTCACTTTTTTCATACTAAATTTACACAGGGTGTTGGTATTTTATAAGTTGTAACATTCATAGGAAATAATATACAATGTTCAAATCACCCTTGCCAAATACCATCTTCTGATTCCATAATTATTAGTTACCATAAAAATCATTTGGCAAGCTATTTAGGAGACAATGACCAACAGGAGTCAAATGACTGATATACATGAGTTGGCAATAGTGGTTCAAATTAGTGACGGATTTCTGTTTCTTAGAGCTGTGAATTTAAGTTCTAAAGCCTATGCTATAGAACTCAATCACACCTTCACAAAAGAATTAATGAAAAGAAGGATAAAACGAAAAAGAAGCACCACCTTAAACCACAGTGCACAAGTCGTAGTGGGAATTCAAAGGTTTGTCCACTTCATTCATCTTCAGAATCTAAATAGTAGACAAGCATCAAAACAAGCCTGCAAATGGAAAGTTGAGATAAAAGTTGACTTCAGGTTCCTTGAGGAAAATGATAAGGGTATATATGTTTTAGAGGATGATGGAAGGGAGGACACATTTTTCATTTCTAATTAATAATTTTTTATTTGATAAGTTTTAAAATAAAATAAATAAAATGATAGATTAACACAAACTTTATGAGTTAATCTCTTTTTTAATTTGAAAATAAAATATTTTTATTTCCTTCCATCCCCTACCAAATCCAACTTAAAAGAAAAATCACATGCCCAGAGCAAAGCATTCATTTTATTTTGTGATAAGATAAAAGGGAAAGAACAGTCATCAAATTTGAAAAAACAAGGCAAGTGAACAGGCTAGGTACTTTCCTTGCAACCCAATACCTCAGAGCCTGGAATGGTTATAATAGAGGTATATTACTGTCCATATTCTCCAATCAAACACAGCTCACTTAACCTTCCTAAAAGGAGCCTTTACTCACGAACACATTAATATGGCAGCAAAGATTTTTGAGTTCCACTCAGCTAATGGCGTATAAGCACATACTTTAATATAGTAAAAACTCTAAATTTAGTCAATCCTAAAACTTATTTTCAGAAGTGGAATACACTAGGAAGCAAAGTTCAAGGTTCTCGTATGATCACCTAAATGAAAACACACGCTTAAAGATCCAAAATATGAGTTCCCAATTGTGTATGATGAAATCCATTGCAGCATCCAAGCTGTTTCATCACAATCTATACTAACTACAATCATACTATTGGTATGACTTGGAAGGAATATCAGGAACCTGTTCAAGGATCCATCCTCATCAAGCATCAACTGCCAGTTGCAATGCTCCCTTGTGACGGCAAGTATACAAGTTATTTTGTTGAAGGAGGTTCACATAAGGTACAAAATTTGTGAATTCAATTAACCTTAAAGGAAATTTTAGTACACCTTATTTGCTCCAGAACTGCATCTACGTAGAGAAGGTTTTAATGAATAGTAGACACATGGCAGTTACTTGATATCAGAGACTAAAACTCAAGATATGAGCAATACCACTTCACAAGGACGGCTATATCTTGTAAGTCCCAAAACCAAGTATTAAACTAAACCCAGCTATAGTTAGATAATCTGTCTTGACAAGTATCGTTTCAAACCAGAGTAGATATGAAGATATATATGTATAGCATAGGATAGTAACGATGGTGATGGGCTGAGTCTTTATGAAGTAACCCAAAAAGGAAAAATGAATTACTGCCTAGGAAAACATTAACAGCAAGTCCCAACTCCATTACTTCTACTTTCAAGCAGTTGCTGTCTTTATGAGACCTATTGAATGCTGTCAGGCTATTTTTATTTTATGAATGGAGAGGTTCCCCTAGATAACAAGATATTAGTTGCTTAAACTTTACTAAGTACAAACTAGGGACTAACCCCACAACGCATTTTGGGCATAAGTAAAATTTGTTACTTGCTCCGAGAATGCATTATGGATAAGATTTTGCTACAATATGTTTACTGAATCCTGGAACAGTGGCCCATATACCTAACTTTCATCCTTAGAAATGTAAAATAATATGCTTCCTGAATTATGAATCTGATAATTATTGGTTCAGAGATCAGAGAAAGAACTAATGAAAAGATGAGATCTCCCTTAGCTTTGGATGAGTGAAAAACCCAGTTTATGAAAAGAAATAATTAATACAAGTAGTTCCTGTAAGGATTTTGAAAGCTTGAGATCCTTCCCTCCTAAACCCGATCACAAACCACAAACAACACCTTCAATCTTCTCTCATTATCTTAACTTATCCAGACACTGATAACAGAAACCTCCAACCTTCTCTGAACAATAATAATCAATTCTAACACCTCAGCCAACAGTAACAGAAACCAGGCCATTGGGCTTGCCTAACACAATCCATCAATGCATCACATTAATCAGAAAATAAATAGACATAATATTAAGCAGTGAGAATGTAAAACACTAAACATGGTAGATAAGCATATGCTATTTTAAGAGCAGCACAAACTAACCTGAAGACAGTTATAATGATGATTGTTAAGTAATAAGCAAGTTTGGCTAAGCGAAATTTCTTCTCAGAGCTAAGTACTCTAAATACTTCAGTAACATCGATGAGATGCTGCTGTTTCATGTACCTGAATCATTGAAATGGAACAATAATGAACTGAAAACAGAACATACAGGTTCATGTTCTAAGCCTTGTATGAAAGTTCAGAACAAAATATGTGCATAATGGTTCAATATTTATTGCGACCCAAATATATTCACAGTAATCGTAAATATACAATATAAGTCAGAATGTTCAAGCACAAAACTAGTGACCATAAGTTCCTCTTATTGGCAAAACCATATAGCCTATAACAAATTCAAATCTCAAGAACACAATCTAGTAATGCCAACTAATAGAACAATAACCCTCGACATAAACAAACAAATATCCAGATGGCAATAAAGAGAAGATGAACCATTAAGTTAAAGCTACTGGCAGGGACAGTCAAAAACCACTACTCCTTGTATTCATTCCACTATTAAATGCTGAAATAAAATCAATAATCGACAGCATGAATAGCTGCGACCATGTTTCTAAAATTTGCAATTTTTTAATATCAATTATGTAGCATTATAGGAAAATGAAGTTGAGTTGACCCATATTCTCAAATTAAAAATTGTGGCGAGCAATGAAAAGTAAACAAACAGAGAGGGCTCATTTAGTGACACGGAATTTCTTTGAATCAATTACTTACTATTTATGAATGCATCTAAGCCTCAAGCCTTTAAATTTTATCTTTCCTTAGTTCTTCACTCCCTTTAATGCCCCAAAACAAAGTTGATGCTGGCTTGTAATTTATGTAAGCAAAAAAGACAGAAGTCCAAACCAAAAGACCAGGCTATTAAGAGGAAGATTCTCACAGCAAGAAAGACACTAATCTTAGACTACCCCCACCAAAAAAAAATCCACTTTAGCAAATTTATAAGAAAGGGAAATCAAAATTTGAAAAGGGGAGAAATCATGTTATGCTTTCACGTAACTTGAGCAGCACAATGTTCACCTTTTGTGTAAAATTTAGTACTTACAGCATCCCATGGTAACATGTAACAGGAACCGTAATCAAAAACATGATCCAGTGACCTGTTAAAAGGCAGAAAGCGCACAATAATCCCTGCCCAATAAACTCGGGAACGATGAAGTAATTGATCCTTGATGAAGCATCATATGGGTTGATAAAGTCGGCTTCTAAGTCAGACAGCATCAAAACCTTCAACCCAAAAAAGAAAGAAACAAAATTTTTAAAATCCATCGAAGCTAAAAATAAATCTGAACGTGAATCCCCTCTTACAATTCAATCACATTGGAACATAACAACGAGCTTTGGCGAAGAAAAAGAAAAGTTAAATGAATACCTGGTAGAACGTTGAGGCTAAAAAAGCGATGTGGAAAGGGAAACAAATGATAAGCCAAAAGAACAACTCCAAACCCATTATTAATTACAGAGAAGCAGAGAGAGAGAGTTAGAGTATATTGATTGGTGGAAGAAGGTGAAACCTCAACAAACAGTTGACAACGTTTGAGTTGTTGCCTTGTTGGAACACTGAACACGGTCGAGGTGATGAAGCCTCCGCATGACAAGTTGCACGTTACCTGTTTGCTTTAGTTGCAATTTTTTAAACAACATTATGTGATGAGTGAGTCCTTTGGATATGAATAATTTTTGTCCAAAACCTAATTCATCAAGTCATGAATTATATATACTTTTTCCTACAAAAATTGTGAGTATCTTAATAGTATTGATTAAGTAATTTAAAACTGTTTTTATTAAAACTGTTGTAAACAATATTTTGGCATGCATATAAATGCCAAAATCAGAGAAAGAAAATTCGAAACTCAAGGCGAATCCAATAAGCTATGTTAATTCTTTTTTGTACTTTCAGATTTTCAACCATTAATGGTGCTATGGCTTCATCATTCTTCATCTTAGTTCAATTAATAAGCATTAAACAAATAGTTAGGTAGGAACACCACAAAACTAATCAATTTGAACATTTTGTATTGACGTAGCAACATTATGATATTAATAACAAAAACTTTCGCCAATATAATAAGAAATTCTGTATTAATAAATTTAGCCACGTAACTATAGATGAGAAACAACTCAAATAACAATTTTTGATACCAACCTACTCCAGCTTAAAAGGCTAGACAATCGAACTTTGTGAGAACATTTCATATAATAAAAAATTATGTTAATTTTTGTGTGAGGATATTTATTAGACCTATTGTATTATATATTAAAAATTTTCAGTAAAACAAATATATACAAGAAGATTAAAAATAAAAAAAAATAATGCGCTTTTAATTATTTTGTATATAATTATCCTGAATTTTTTTAGTACTGTAGAGGATCCGTACTTATGGAAAATACACTGGAAATTGAATTTAACATTTATATCATCAGTATATCACTTGTTATGATATTTATCAAATTAAACATCTTATCTCATTATAAATTTTTAAAAATATTATAGAAATAAAGATTAACAAAGTTTCACAACAGAAAGTGGTGAGATTTGGGAATTGATTGGAGTTTTCGTTATTAGGGCATTGCTTTCACTTTCAAGCTGAAAAGTATCATTTTTTTTTGACATATTAACATGATTAAATTTCAGTTAAGAAATTGAGTTAAACTTCGTTAAAATCAAAATAAATAGTTTATAGCAAATTTAAAATAAATTGAACTTTGAGATGAATTTTGTTTTAAATTTAAAAAATGTAAAATATGATAGATACAGTAATCAATAAAAAGTGAGATTAGTTTAAGTGTTCAAAACTGAAATCCAAATATACTTAACCGTGATATTTGGTAAAAAACCAATAATATTAAGTTATTATTAGATAATATTAATTTTTTTTTCTAAAAAAATGATGTTTTTGGGAACACTATTCAAGTTCAACATAAAAAGTTCGTAACACACACGTAAACACATTCAATAATATTTATGATTAATCAATCAGTTATCTTTTAATAAATCATGATTCTCACATAAATCTCTTTTCTACCAACACTCCTTGAATTTAAAAAATATCAATGGGCCAGTCTAATAGTGTTTTAGCTTACCCATTACCAATTATTTTATGTGGTCCAGTAAGCATCTAATTGAAATCTATATTAATAAAACTGTTCACAGCTTGGCTCATGTAATGAATGACAAAAACTGAGTTGCATAAACCTACGAGTGTTTAATGTGCTCTTTTTAACTAAAATTGGAATGTCAAGCTTTAATTTGCATTTTTGACGAAGAAATTAACTATAATTAGGAAAACAGCATAAAATACTTGAAATTGCATTTAAAATTCTTTTAATAATAAATTGTTTAAATTAGAGTTGTTCTCAAATGAGGAGGAAAGAAAACTTATATTGCATTGTTTAATTAAAATTTTCAACTTGATTATTTTTAATTAATTTACTTTTCAAAATTTTGTTTTATTGAGTATTTAAATTTTTAAATTTTTTTAATTAAATCCTACGATTTGATTTTGTTATTAGTTGGGATGATGTACGTGTTATTTTGTATTGTTATTTTTTAAGTATTTTTACATAGAAAAATAAAGATGGCTTATTCTTTTCTTTAAATTCTTTTATAAATTTAAGTATTTTTGTTTTATTGATTATTTAAATCTTTATATATTTTTAATTGATATCTGAAGTTAATTAGAGTGATGTAACATTTGATCTCTCAATCTCAATTAGAATATTACGAACTTAGATAGCAAAAAAATAAAATTTTATAATCCTAAATCTTTTCTAAATATCATCGTTTTATGTTTTATTAATTTGATTTTTCTTTTAATATTTAATTTGTAAAATAAAACAATATATTTTGTATAAAAATAACTAGGTTTTCAAAATTTTATTTTCATTATTATCTAAGGCTGCACTGTATAAATCGTGACGTGCACTTATGACTTTTTCAAAATATCAAAAATATCATTAGCGTCATCCACACGATTCTACCATTGATAGCATATCATGCATTCTCTCTTCCATGCGTCTTCTTAATATCGCATAGACAGTATTTTAAAAGAACAAATTACCATCACAAAATTATTAAGTTGTTATCAGTAAATTACTGGAGTATAATTTTTATATTTATGATCATGTAGTTTTTTTTATTATAAAAGACTAGGAAGATAGGAATTAATTTGACAAAGAAAAAATAAGATTATCACACTTATATTTGTCGATGAAGACGTGTTAAAGAAAAGGTGATTTTATTTTGTGAGGAACTAGAAGGACAAGAGGAAGAATCAACCACACGGACACTGATGGAACTGATTTCAAAATAAAACTCATAAGGGTATTTTTGACATTTAACAGAATTATTTAGTGCAGGTAGGAATTTCTATAGTGGAGGAAGCAACAACCATTATCTAAACTCGTGTGTTCTACTTGAACCAAATGGTTACTTGTTTTTTATTTTTCATTTCAAGACATATAAATAATAACAATAATAAAAATATCAAATGCCATGAATTCAATTTAAAAATATAAAAATTCTAAATGTTTAATAAAATAAAGTTTTTAAATAAAAAGTGAATTGAAAGTAGTCAAGTGAAAGATTTAAAAGAGAATAATTAAAAAAATAGTAATTTCTATTCAGACATGTGCTTGTTGTACCACCCTGAGCTGATTTTAGCTTAATTAAATGATTAGAAGGACAGAAAGAAAGTTAAGAAAATCTTAATAGCATAGAATAGCAGTTTGAATCCCGTAAATGGATTTGCGGGATCTATGCAGGTAGCAGCACAGGCCCATTTTTGGTTGCAACCGAAAAAAGTGAAGGGAGGGTCACAGGCGTGGTGTCCTTGTTTATACGAAGCGATTGTCTGACACCAGATAAAAAATACACTAAACTACAAACACATAGCTCATCATCACCCATTTTTCTGACATCACAGAAGCCAAACACAATATGCCAAATATTTGTAGTCCATTTCAAAATTTCAACAACAACCCTGTGCTATACTTGTTATGATTTAAATAAAAGTTACACAACATAAACCTATTATCCAAATACAATTTGAGAGTTCAAACACAATTTCATTTCAAACACAATTGTAAACAAGCCACACTTTGGAAGTAGCTTACAGAACAAATGTAGCATGGTTTTTTTGGATGGACTAAAGTTGACTGAACCAACTTGGAACAACATAATGGTACCACAAAATGTTCACTTTCACGTGTATTTATTTTAAGTATTCAAGAATAGTAGGACAAATACAGTAGCGGTGTTTAAAGTAGAAGCAAGGACGGTCAGAGAAATTCAAACTCCACCTCGAAAAGTAAACCAATTTCAAAAACTCCACCATTCTCATTCTTATTCTTCTTCTTCTTCACCTTCTTCTTCTTCTTCTTCTTCTTCTGTACTAATGCTCTTTCACTAACCAACAACAATGCCAATGCATCATCTTCTTATAACACTCCTTCTCTTCTTCTTCTTCGTCCTTCCTCCAACCACCTCTCTCGACTCAGACGGGCTCTCCCTGCTGGCCCTCAAAGCCGCCGTCAACTCCGACCCCACCGGCGTCCTCAGCTCATGGTCGGAAAACGACGCCACTGCATGCCACTGGCCCGGCGTGTCCTGCACCGGCGACAGAGTTACCCAACTCTCTCTCCCTGACAAGAACCTCAGCGGTTACATTCCCTCCGAACTGGGATTTCTCACCTCCCTCAAAAGACTGAGTCTTCCATACAACAACTTCTCCAACGTCATTCCTCCCTCTCTCTTCAATGCCACCACCCTCATTGTCCTCGACCTCTCTCACAACTCGCTCTGTGGTTCCCTTCCCTCAAACTTTCTCTCCCTCAAGTTCCTTCGCCATTTGGACCTCTCCTCCAACTATCTCAACGGTTCCCTCCCTCCTACCCTCTCCGATCTCACCTCTCTCACCGGAACTCTCAATCTTTCTTTTAACCTCTTCTCCGGCGGGATTCCGGCCACCCTTTCTAACCTGCCTGTGGCTGTGAGCCTCGACCTCCGCAACAACAACCTCACCGGAAAAATCCCCCAGGTTGGGTCCCTGCTAAACCAGGGTCCCACCGCGTTTTCTGGCAACCCTGGACTCTGCGGCTTCCCCTTGCAAACCGCGTGCCCCGAAGCGCAAAAGCCTGGAATTTTCGCCAACCCTGAAGAGGGTTTCCCTCAGAACCCCAATGCGCTTCACCCCGAAGGCTCAGACCAGAGAGTGAAACAACACGGTGGCGGCTCCGTCGCGGTTCTTGTCATCTCCGGGCTTTCCGTGGCGGTTGGAGCGGTTTCTCTCTCGCTTTGGGTTTTCCGGCGACGGTGGGGCGGCGGCGAGGAGGGGAAACTGGGGGACCAGAAGTTGGGGAGTGAGGTGGAAGCGGGAGAGGGGCAAGATGGTAAATTTGTTGTGGTGGATGAAGGGTTTGAGTTGGAGTTGGAGGATTTGCTTAGGGCGTCGGCGTATGTTGTTGGGAAGAGTAGGAGTGGGATTGTGTACAAGGTTGTCGGGGTCGGAAGAGGATCTTCCTTGGCGGCGAATGTGGTGGCTGTTCGGCGACTCAGTGAGGGTGATGCCACGTGGCGATTTAAGGAGTTTGAGTCTGAAGTGGAGGCCATTGCAAGGGTTCGTCACCCCAACGTTGTTCCGTTGAGAGCTTATTATTATGCGCATGATGAGAAGCTGCTTATCACCGATTTCATTCGCAATGGAAGCTTGCACACTGCTTTACACGGTATCAATTCTTTGTCTTTCTTTTTCAAATTCATTTGGGGTGGTTTAATTCTGCGATTAATTATCATATATGACTTTATTGGATGCGATAATGGGGAAGGCACGTGAAATTTTATGGCGTTTCTTGTTGTTCTTAAAATGGAACCAGTATGTCTGCTTAAATTTGCTGCAGTGTAGTTGCATAAGGCCAATGCTTAACATGCTGCTTATTTTGAGTGTGAATTGGTGATGGCCAGCGTGTGATGATGAGTTTAAATTCTAAATTTTTCTCCTTTTCGAAAGTCAATTTTGTGATCATGTGATTAGTATCGTGATGATTGTAGTGGGGCTGGTGGATGAAACACTCACCTGTTCCTACTTTTTACTTTCACATGTGTCTTCTCTTTTTCTAACCTTTAAGCGGTGTTCCGTATTTCCAATACATATTTTGGGGGCCATGGTCATCGCGTCCTTTGTGAATTGTGCCTCTGCTCTTGATAACCAAAGTCCCTTTTTTGTGTATTTTGTCCGTTATAAGTTATAGCTTTATGCTGGTGAATGCTTGTTATCATAGCTATGAGTGATGCTGGCAACACACTTTCCATCGATGGTTACAATTTTTGCATGGCCCATTATCTAAGGCGGGTCCCTTCCCCATTCACTGCCTAAACTAAATTTGAATCAACGATACTGTGTTGCTAGTTTTCTCTTGCTACAATTTCTCTTAATTGGTGTCCTGTATCAGCTTGCAGTTGTTCTAGGATTTCTCGTGGACATCCAATAAAATTCTTCCATAATATCTTCACGTTCATAGTTTTGTGCCAATAGTGATAGCTGCCAAAAAGTAATTATGCTTTATATTTTTGCATGACGCCATTTGGGTGATTCAAAATCCCATGGACCACGGTCCCAATGCAGTGTTTGATCATTGTCTTCTAGCGATTCTAGGCTGCATCCACATGATTGGTTACTGCCTTGCAGGTAGTGTGGTGGTCCTCCAAGTAAAAAGAGTTTTGTTTACCTATAATATGGTTTTAGCATTATAACCATGAAGTCACTATCCATCAAATTTTATGTTAAAGAATGGATTTATTGAGGCTCTACTATAACATTGGCATGGTTTGCGAAATTACATTCGAATTTCACATGATTATTGATGCTTTGCTTCTCATTTTTTGATCTCACACTGGTCGTTGAATTTTCCACTTTTGAGGGCTTCTTTCAATCATTTTCTTTCTTTATATTTGGTTTTGTATGGTTGCAGGTGGGCCTTCCAATTCATTGCCAGCATTATCATGGGCAGCAAGGTTAAAAATTGCTCAAGAAGCAGCCAAGGGCTTGATGTACATACACGAGTTCAGTGGTCGCAAATACATCCATTGCAACATTAAGTCAACAAAAATCTTACTAGACGATGAGCTCCATGCATACGTGTCAGGTTTTGGACTTTCTCGGCTTGGTTTGGGCCCGCCAAAGTCTACTACAACAATGGCTCCAAAACGTACCAGCTTGAACCAATCTTCTATAACCACTGCAATGAGTTCAAAGGTTGCAGCTTCCTTTAACCACTACCTGGCACCTGAGGTGCGCATGGCTGGTGGCAAGTTCACTCAGAAATGTGATGTGTATTCATTTGGCATTGTGCTTTTGGAACTTTTGACGGGTAGAATGCCAGATTTTGGAGCAGAAAATGATGACAAGGTGCTGGAGAGTTTTGTGAGGAGAGCGTTCAGGGAGGAGCAGCCACTGTCTGATATCATTGACCAAGCACTCATCCCTGAAGTTTATGCCAAAAAGCAAGTCATTGCTGCATTCCATATTGCTCTCAACTGCACTGAACTCGATCCAGAGTTGCGACCAAGAATGAAAACCGTGTCAGAGAGCCTTGATCACATCAAATACAGTGAAAAACAAGAAAACCATGTATAGCTCTTGGCTGCTGCTTGTGCTAGAATCTTTTCTTTTTCTTTCTTTGATGTGTTTAGAGAGGGTGGTTTTGTAACTCAAAAGCCAAGTAGATGTATCTCTTTCTTCCTTGTCTCAATGGAAAATGCTCCTCTCGTTTTCAAGGGAAAATCATGGAAAACCCCAATTTGATAGATGTGTTGTCTCTTGCAAAGTATTGATTGAGAAAGTAAATGTAGTTAATGTATTAAAAATATGGTATTTAGTTAACATGATCATATACAAAGAAACTGTCACAGGTATGGCTTTAATTTAGAATTAGTTTCATTCACAAAATAATTTGAAGATGTTCAAATGATTGCATTGTCCAATGGTTTAGAGCCAATAACTAGCCTTGCAATAATGCAGTTCACAACAACTGGTCTTATCTTGAATAGTTGGTATTGCATGCAGAAAAGTAAAGAAGGAAAGGTGACTAATGAATTGTTGGTTGAAGACATGAAGTTGAGGATGCACCCCACCAAACTCACCAAATAATTCTCACCATCACACAATGGGAAAAAGGTTAAACTTGTTCATGGCATGGCTTGAGGGTGAAAAGTTTCTTTCTTGGATATATGCTCACAAGTTTTATAAACTGGGACACATTCTTAATGCACTGTCTTCATAAATTGAAATATATATGGGAATATCTAACTACTTGTGAACTTTTTACGTGATTGGAAATGGTAACAACTATAGAAACTTATATTTATAAATCTGAAAAATTGAATAAAATTACGAGTAATTAAAATTAAGATATTAGAATTGTATAAAAAAATTAAGGAGAAAAATGTCGATTAATTAAAAATCAAAGAACTGAAATTGCGGGAAAAAAATTAGGGATCAATATTGCAAATTTTGTATTAAACGTAAATTTTACCTCAAATAATGCATCGTTTGGACATGCACTAACGTGCTTTTCTCTTATATTTTAAAGAGAAAATATTAAAAGCGAGTGATATTTTCTCTTCTATACTATGCTACACTCATGTACTCCAGTCAAGTAACAGATAACCTTGTTATTTTAAAATATCAATTTATGTACGCCAAAACATATTATGTGCAAAACATTTTATTGTAATTTATGAACTTTGGAAACGTCAAATCAAACTTGAGGTACAATTAATTATTTTGTGTTAGTGCAAGAAAAATGCAGTTAAATCTATCTATAAAGCATGTGATTTTATTTAAGCTCCAATAATAAGTTTTGCCAATGTCTACTTTTTCTTTTCCTTTTGATCTGAGTTCGATTGTAGGATTTGTAAGACTTTTTTACGAAACTAATGTGTTTGAAAAAGGTCCTTTCAGAGGGACTTTTACTTTTGATACCATATAATGGGCCGAAAGTTTATCTTTGAAAAAAGTTTAACAAAAAGTAGAATATAGCCCAAATGTTATTGGGTTGAACACTAAATCAACTAAACAGTGATAAAACATGGCCATGAATTGATGGTGACCTTTTTGTTTATGGGCTAGCAATGAGTCTAATGGTCGTATCTTTCTACACCTCAGTTTTCCGGGAACTACGGAGTGATTAAAAGACTAAATTTTCTCTTTTTCGCTGCCACCCCTTACTGTTGTCACCCCCATGTAGCTATTGTTGTCGCCCCTTACCATCGCGTCACTCTTATCTATATGCTGCATCATGAATGGATTCAAGGAAGGAAGAAAGTGTGAAATTTAGAAGACATTATGCAGTTTGAAAATCATTTTTTAATAAGAAAGTTTTTAAATTATACAATTTAGAATTCATTTTTTACTTTTTAAATTGTGCAATCTAAAAGTCACTTTTTATATAAAAAAGTTTTTGACTGTGTAATTTGAATGACACTTTTAAATTACCTGATTCAAAAGTTAAAAAATAACTTTCAAATTGTGTAATTTAGAAAATTTTTGGATTACACAATCCATTAACATTTTATGAAAAATTAACTTTCGAATTATACAATTTGAAAGCTTATTTTTTATAAAAAAAGACTTTGAGATTGCATAATCTAGATTTCGGATAGCACAATCTAATTATTTTTTCACAAAAAATAACTTTTAAATTGCATAATCAAATAATAAAAACTTTTAGATTACACCGTCTATAAATGAAATAATTCCAAATTGTACCATGAGAAAGTTATATTTTATTTCTAAATTGTGTAATATAAAAGTTTTTTCTTTATTAAAAATGACTTTTAAATTATATAATCCAAAAATATTTTTTTATAAATGAGAAAGACTATGAAAATTTTCACAATAATAAAGGTGAAGAAGAAAATTATAGGGTGGAAAAAGAAATCCAATAAATACCTATGGACAGTTTGACTAGGACTGTTTTGGGCCTGCCATTCCAACGCATTGCATTTTTGAAAATATATTATTCTTAAATCAATTTGTATTGTAAAAAAATAGAGATGAAAAAGAAAGTATTATATGTAGAAGCAGTCGATGGTGTAATAGAGAGATAAAAAGAAGAAAATTACATAAATTGTTACTTGAATAAAATAACCATCAAGGCACACACCAAAAAACATCTGATATTATTTTTTCATATATATAAACAAGACAATAATTGTCTACCATAATTGATAATTGATTATTTATTTGCTAGTTGTTAAAAGCTTCATTGATATAAATTAAAATAATAGTTGTTTGGTAAAGGTCCATCCAATATTTATTTAGGATAAGGCGCAGGTGGGTTTCTAGGGTTTTGTGCGAATAAAATCCATGTTGATCGTAATTTCTTAAACAGGTTTGTTCATAAACAATACTTCAATAGCAGGAAACATAATTTTTTAAAAGAAAAAAAAAGTGTAAAAAAGATGAATAAATAAGTAAAGTAAGAAAAGAAAAAAACGTGTATTTGTTTCACTCCACACATACAGAGAGACTTTTATTTTGGAGAGATTTGAATTGAATGCGTGCCCCTGTTCTGTACCTCTCTACCTTTTCTCCTTTTGTTGGCCTTTTGTGGTTTCTTTTCCTCTTTATCTTTATCATCACACGAGGTACCACGGTCGAAAGAGACACCACCACCACCATTTCTATGTTCCAACATTAAAACTCAAGTTATTGCCAAAAACATCACAAGAACAATAAAGAATGTGAAACCCAAAAATAATACTTCCCTTTATCTTTGTAATCAACACAGATATTATCATGTCCTTCTCGTGACTTTGGCGGCTTCATAATTATCAAATCTAATCGAAGTAAAAAAGAAACAATAATAATGATTAGTGTAAAGCTATAAAGTAGGGATTAGATTCTATCCAAAGTTGTCTTTCTTCAAGCTATTGAAATTCTTTGGGATTTTCTTTGGGAATCAATGAACTTAATTTTTGCTCATTTGGGTTGCATACGATTTTTGGTACCCTAAGAATTTGTTCCATAATGGACTCCGCACACACATGATTGCCAATATTCATCTATGATGAGACAGATAGAGATGGAATTGGATTTATGCGTTATGCAATGTTCTGCTTTATTGTTGCCCAATAAAAGAAAAGGGAATGAAACTCAAAACTTTTGTTTTTCTTGCACTATAAGGAAAATATCTTCAAAATCGTACTGAATTAGAGTTTTTTTGTTAACTTTTTGGTATTTTGTTTACTAATCTACATAGGAGTATATATATTTTTATATTAAGTATAGGGACTTATTTTTATGTCTTGATATAAATATGTTAAATAGTTTTTTTTTAAATGACACTTAAATTAATTGAGTCTAAGTTATAAATTATTTATTGACGTATTTAATATATAAATTATATTTTTGAATTACTTTATATTTTTTTTCAAAGGGTAAGTGTGTTTAAGTGGGAAGGGATGATAATAGTAATTATGGAAGAAAAAAAATAGTAAACAAACTTGTCTTTTTTTCTTTGGGTTTTTATAAAAGAAGAAATTGAATGGAGGGGTAAACTTTGTAAAGCATGAGTTGTAAATAGATGAATAAAAACAACTCCTTCCTTCTTACTAAGCAATCGGCTCCTCTATTCTTTCTTTTATTTTTCTTCAACTCTGTTTCCTTCTTCCCTTTCAAGTTAAAAACTACACTTTCTTCTTCTTCTTTGCGGCAGATTTATTTTAGATAATATCATCCTCGTCTCTTTAATTTTGATTTTTTTCTTATATTTTTCTTTTATACATGCTTGGAGTTTGATAAGGAGAGATAGATTTTTATGAATTTGAAATTATATTTGAAGTATTTGACGACTATGAATTGATTATTAGAGGTCGTCAAAGAGTTATTGACTAATCCCACATATTTTAATTTTCTTAAAGTACAGAGGAGATCAAAGAGTTAAAGGAAACTAGTTTCATTTTAAATTGTATGATTATAATATTTGGTTAATAATGTATGGCTGATTGAAAATTCGGAATTTTAAAAATTATATTGTGATTACATACACTTGAATTGCATTCTACAAATTTTTAACGAGTTTGATAGTGTTAGGGTTCTTGAATGATGAGCATGAATGTATAGTTGATTTAATAGTTATTTTATGATTGAAATTTATCAAAGGATGATTATGCTTGTTTGTACACATAAATTCTAATGGTGAATTAGATTTTTTACAAATTGGTGCGATGAATTCCATCCTATCATAGTACCCACCTTTAGCAGGTAAAGTTATTTTGCAATGTCAATTTTCTGACATGCATTTAAGGGAGGGGAAAGCTTTTCAACTGGCTAAATTATTTGTGTAGTTTTCATTAATCATGTTTTATTTATTACTTGAGCAGTTAAGAGTATTTGGAACATGCAAGGTCAAACTTCCTCTCTTGTCCAACTTTTCACGTGGAAAAGAAAATATCATCTTTTAAGATGGTTAAAGAGTATAATAAATGAGGAGTCATATTAACTTTTGAAATATGATAAGTTAGTTCAATCCTGAACATATGTAAATTGAATTCATTGGTATTCTTTCTTTCACAAAATAAGATTGTGATTGAAAAAATTTTAGAATCAAATAATAGATAGTCTATTACACCGACTAATAGTCTAACAAGATTTAAACTGTAAAAATTAAAAAGTAAATGAAATTATGAAACAGAATTAAAGGAGAACTAGAAATGTAAATCAAAAACTGAAATGAAATGAATAGATACTAAAATTACAGTAAAAAAATAAAAAAAAAAGAGCATGTATTATACTATTAAACTAAAACTACACTAAATGATTCAACTAATATTAATATATGAATATAAAGTAAATTGAAACTACAATACAATTCTATAAAAAAAATAAAACACAAATGAATTCATATAGTTTGAAAATTAAGTACAACTCTTAATAGTTATACCATAAAAATTATGTTAATCATAAGAATTTGTACTTAATACATACATAGAATCATACAAATTGATCATAAACCATATATATATATATATATATATATATATATATATATATATATATATATATATATTATATATTTTTATTCATATAATACAACTCCACTTTAACATAAAAATACAATTTCAATATAAAATACTAGCAAATATAAAATAAAATTAAATCAATTATAACTTAAAATGGCTTCACTTACTTATCAGTTACTTATTATTTAAATAATAACACATAGTAAATGACATAAAAAAATACTAGAGAGTTACAGAAACATTTCAAACAATTTCAACTTTTAGGCAAGTATAAACTAGAGGAGAGAACTTTTTTTTTCTCAACTCCTTTAAACAAAAAATAAAGTCAAACATTCATAAACTAAGAAACTAAAATATATTAGAGTAAATTTTAGACTGATACTAAAGTGAATTTTAATAGAGTACGAACACTTTAGCATACATAAATTGCTATGTAATATGATATGATTTGGAAAAGAAATAAAAATTAAAGTAAAATGCTTCAAGAGAAAAAGATCTGGTTGAAGGGAGAAAAATGAAAAAGAAAACCACAAAAGAAATAAAAAAGAAAGAAATTGTGGACGAAGCCTTTAAAACTCACAACTCTTACCTACCAAAAATTTTAAAATGCATGAAAACATTCTTAGCTAGGACATTAAATGAACAAAAAAAGGAAATATCAAACTACTAATTTTTTGTAATTAATCCACCGCGGTGTCAATATAAAATATAATATAAAAAATATTATACATCTCAGTCTGTATATTCATATACTATACCACCATCAAGAGTCAGTGGCGGCTCAAAGTTTTAGGAGACTTAAAACAAATAAAAAAAATGAGGCCTATTTTAAATTAATAAAATAATTAAATTATGATATTTTTAATATTAGAATAATTTTTTCTTGCAATTTTATTCTCGTTATCCTAAGTTTGTGTTACTATTATGAGTTTGAGAATCAAAATTATTATCCTACCTTTGAAAATCAAAATTATTATCTTTGTTGACTACTTTATTATTATTATTATTTGAAAACCAAAATTATTATCTTGGTTGACTACTTTATTATTGTCTTCACCTATATTCATATATTTATATTGTTATCTTCAGCTAAATTTATATTGTTATGTTCTTCATTTGAAGACAAATTTATATTGTTATGTTCTTCATTTAATGAAGACTCACCTGCATTTTCTAATTCATTTTTTTTTATTTTTATAAATTTATACATAGTCCATTTTTGTGATTCAACAAAAAGTTTAACTCTTATTTTTTTTTAAGTTTTGAATAACCTGATTCAAATTTTCTAGTTGCCATATTTATATATTTTTATGTAAAATTAAAAATTATAATATATATCACACTTAATATAACATAAGATAAAACCTGAATATCAAGACAATAAACTTGATTGTAGAGTCTCACGTCTGTCCTTTGGTATGTTTTTAAATATAATTTGTAACTTCTATTATCTTTCGATGTCTTTTGGTATGTCTTTAAATATAATTTGTCCTTTGGTATCAATCTCATATTATTTTTACCGATTATTGATCACTCAAAAGGAGTCAAAGTGAACACAAATTCTTCCTCAATCAATCTACTGCTCAAAATCTCTAAGTAAAGGCACGCACATAATTGCACACTACTATATGATTAAATATGAAATGACAGAAATTTGAAATTGAAAATAAATTGAAATAATATTATGGAAGGAACAAAGAGATAGAGGAAGAAAGGAGATAAGTGAAGAAAGAATGAGAGAAGTGGAAGAGTCAGACAATGATAGGACATATATAAAAAGATTATATCAATCTGTTGAAATTTTGTTGAAATATAGGAAAGAGATAAATTAGAAAGTTTTGATAGGAAAGATTTATTGACTGTTCAATTTTTTTAAAATATTATTAATTTATTAGAAAAAAGTTTCAAGAATATTATTTATTAAATAGTATTTATAGTATTAATATAAATTTAAAGTCATTAAATAATATTTAAATTTTTAATTAAAATTTGTTAGTATAAGTTTAAAATTAAATATTTTTTATTTTATAATAATAGATGAGTATTAAATTTTTTTTAGGCCTTTGAGGCCTTGAGGTCTAAAGCATATTAAATTTTTTTGAGGCTTTTGTAGCCTTGAAGCCTAAAGCATATTAAATTTTTTTGAGGCTTTTGTAGCCTTGAAGCCTAAAGCATATTAAATTTTTTTGAGGCCTTTAAGACCTTGAGGCCTAAAGCAGTTGCTTTACTTGCTTGGGCCTTGAGCCACCCCTGCAAGGAGTATACCGCCATCAAGGAGGATGACAGACAAGTACTCAAGCCAACATGACCACCAAAAAATGAGGCAATACCATTTATCAAACTCCTCTTAGTCTAACAACTACTCAAGCTTGGGAGAGGTTTGTGTACTATACGACCATCAAGGAGTGTATGGCCAACAAGAGCCCAAGCCACTAAGTGTCCAGACCTATAAAGATCCAGGCCGACAAATACCCAAGCCAACAAGTACTGAGGCTGACAGGTACCAAGACAATGCCAACAAACCAACATCCTCATTCCTCTTGCATCGGGAACAAGCATCTTATATATGATAAAAAAAGAAACCGCACCTCTGCACATAATGCATAACAACAATACCCTATACAGAAGAGACTGCACGTCTTCCCTCTAACATGTAGTGCAGAACATATGCAGAGGAGACTCTAGGTCTTTTCCCTGATACAGTGCAGAATAGTCAATCATACATGTGATAGAAAAAACTATACCTCTTCCTTCATAACACCATACATGACAATATAAATACTGAAGAATGATTAGGGCATTTTTATCTCATTAATACAAAACAAGAACTCCTACATCTTCTTAATAATTTACATCCTTTTCATTTCTCTTGTCAAATCTATTTTATTTTTTAATTAAATGCTCAAATTTTGTACCTTAAATACCAAGAAATAATCCCATGTTTCCAACTAAAAGATAAAAGAAAAAAATGGAAGTTTTCTTAAAAAATACCCGTAGAAATATACGGACTGTCGCGCATAGATGTCTACATTTTTTACAATAATAAAAATAATTTGTAGGAAAAAGTAAATTATTATTATAATAATAAATATAAAATTGTAAGAAAATTATTTGCTTGAAAAAACATTTATTAGGTGTAATATATATATATATATATGGGTTAGAGTGACGTGGTGACAGATATAAGATGGATTTTGTCGTGTGAACCGTGACAAGCAGCGGTGCCACGTCGTTTTTTCTTTTCTTTCGTTTCGGCTCACACGCGCCGTCTTTCCACAAATAAAACTCCATACTATATTGTCCATATTTCCAAACTCACCATTTTTGTTCTTATACAACAAAATTGAGGTTAAGATTAGGACTTTTAAGAACGATGGTTTCTTATTAATTAGTATGTCTTCTTTATTCTTTATTTGATTCCATGGATTTTTCATTTTGAAATTAAAGTATTTTTTTAGCAGCATGCAGGTAAAGTATAAACCATTGGCGCTGCAGTATTCTTCTTTAATATTAAATGGATTTAATATGGGTCAAGATTGAACAAGTAGTAGCCAGTGATAGGTTTCGTAATGTTTTCAAGGGTTGTTATGCACTTAAAAAGAATCCTAATTTTACCAACCTAAAAAAAATAATCATTCTTATAGAGACAAAAAAAAAATGTACCACCAAATAAATTTTATATTGCAGTGAATTAAAGTAATATTTTCTGGTGTTTGGAATTATCAAGCAATGTAAGAAAGACAAACAGTATCCGGTCCTGTGACGCTAGTTGATGTACTCCTTCAATCTCTCAATCTCTCATTGGTTCAACTGCCTCAAAAAACTACAAAGACAAAATTATTATTTTTATTAAATTTCATTATTCATTTCATACCGTAAATGTTTTTTTTTCATCTTGATTTTAGAATTTGTAAAAAAATGTCTGAACCAGTTCCTTCTCTTTCTCTCTCTGCATTCACTTCCTCTGCCCTCTGTGTTTCTCTTTTCTCTCTCTAGTTCATTCACAGGATCCTGCTTGCTCCTGCTCTCTTTTTTCAAAAAGCAAAATAATCAGAGTTCTGAAACTGCACTAACTCACATCTTTTTATCTTTCTCCACGCCTACATATCTCTCTCCTTGTCTTTTTCACTGCTTCTATGTTTATCTGTTACGCTTCTGCACAACACCGACCTCTCAACCTTCCCTTTAAACCCCTCCTAGAATTTTGAGCCACCAAGCTTTCCTTTTTCCTTCCCATTTAGGTTTCTTCTGCAACCTTTTCGATTTCCAGCATAATGATTCTCTAGCCTCTCATATCAGTATCACCTCACTCCTTCTTTTTCAACAACCATGGATTCCAATTCCCGCTACCAACTTCAGCAACAACACCAACCCAATTCTGGGTTACTCCGCTTTCGCTCTGCCCCCACTCAAGTTCTCGCGAATTTCAAACAAGGCGAAGCTTCTATTAACGGCAACAACCCCTGGGAGGGTTCTGAACCATTTTTAAGATTCTTCAATTCCGGCGACACCCTCGATACCACGTCCCCTACCTTACGAGAATTCGTGGATAACAAGGTTTCTAATGATCATAAACAACCCAAGGAGTCAACAATATCATCATCGTCCTCATCATTATCACCTCTGAGTCGCATGAATTCCCACCAAGGTTATAGTACTTCTGTGTTACCGTCTCGGTACCCGAGGCATGACTCTGCCGTAACGGTTACTTCATCTATGATGGTGGGTTCTATGGGAATGGATCAGACCGGAAAAAGCTTTAATCCCAATCTTCTCAGGCAGAGCAGCTTCCCTTCTGGGAATTTCTCTAACAACATCTCCTTTCACCACGGTACTGTACTTGTTCTTCTGTATTCAGTTCCTGTTGACCATTTTTTATGGCACTGATTTTAGGGTGTCCGTACATTTTTTTGGCACCAAATGGAAATTCTTTTTGCCGAATGAAATAAATTTGTTGAAGATGGTGGTGGTAGCTTATTCAACTGCAATTGCGTGTTCTGACTTTTGAAATTAGACAGCAATGATACGTTGGGTCGTTAGACGTAGAAGATTTATTTATGATTCCCAACGTAATATTTGATTTTGGAAGAGTTCAACAAACATTTATTGTCAACAAAGCGCTTCAAGAGCTTTCTAAAGCTGTGGTTTTTGTACGGAACAACATATGTCAAAAATGGAACTTTAAGCTTGTCTTTTCGTACTTTTTGTAGCAACTTCAGTTTGAGGACTTTAACTTTGAGATACGCATTGACGTGATCTTGTGAAGAAGAAGAACCTCTTAATTCTCAGAACTTGGTTAGAAGTGTTCAAAATACCTTTACCCGCAAAACAACACATGTTATGAGTGTGGAGAATAACTTCAATTTCCTAACATATTTTATTATCTTCAAAAATATGCTTCTGTTTTAAGTTTTTGTCTAAAAACCTTGTTTGTAAGATTTGGATTTTTCTTGTGAACTTAATTATGTAAAAGTGAGATTGGGCATCTTTTTACTTATGAACTTAATTTAACCCAAATTTAAAATTACAAATTTTAATCCACACATCCATATATTCTTCCTTGTTCATTTTGTGTATCCAAAATTGGAGACATGCATTAAAATTTCTGAAAACACGTTTCCAAATTTTATATGAAGATAACCGAGTTGTTACTGAAATAGTTTCAGTTTATATTCAAAATTGCAGGGTATGATGCAACTATGAAAGGTGTTGAAAACTTTGGTGGTGTTAATGGCAATGATGGTGAGCTTAGAATATCTATGAACAGAATGAAGAATCACATTAGCTTCTCACCAAGGAGTCCTTCCTTGGGAATTTTATCACCAACCTCTAAAATAGGCACTGAGGGTCTTAGGGTAACTAGCCCTGAGGATGGTAGACTGGGAGGTAGCAATGGTGATGCTCGATATTACGGCCCTGGATTCCCTTGTGCTTCTTGGAATGAGACGTCAAACCCCAAAAGACAGCGAAATAGTAATGATGAGTTGCTTTCTGGAGCTCAGGTATACTGAATTTTCAATTTTCTTGTTGTACTGTTCCAAAAAGTTTCTCCGTTCTTAATACAAATATGCTGTCATACACTCAGAATGAAGAGCTGGGAAATCAAGTTCATTCTCTTTCGCATCATTTGAGTTTGCCAAGAACATCCTCGGATATGTTTGCTATGGACAACTTGCTTCAGTTTAATGATTCTGTTCCTTGTAAAATCCGAGCAAAGAGAGGCTTTGCTACTCATCCTCGAAGCATTGCCGAAAGGGTAAGAGAATATCATATTATCTATATGTGCCAAAACTTGTTCTTACAAACATTTGGTACGTGAAGTTGTGCCAACTAAAATTGAATTCTATAACACTATTCTGTTCCTTTGCCAAAACTATAAGAAATGATTATGTGAAAAGCTTATTCTAACAAGCACTTGTTATTCTCTCAGGTGAGAAGAACTAGGATCAGTGAACGAATAAGAAAATTGCAAGAGCTTGTTCCAAACATGGAAAAGGTAAGAATTATAACACAGGTTGATTTGGCCTTGGATTGTTTTGTGTTGGAATGTTAACATTCTTGAGCTATTGGCAGCAAACCAGCACAGCAGAGATGTTGGACTTGGCTGTAGAGTACATAAAAAGTCTTCAGAATGAATTCAAGGTACTCAAAGGGAGAAGTTAGTTAGAACCATGCACTTATTGACTCTTTTCATGCATGCACTAACATTTTGAATATACCTTTCTGCAGACTCTGAGCGAAAGACGGGCTAAATGCAAATGTATAAACATGCAGAAATCAGAAATAGATAAAATTGATTGAGTTTCTTTTGTACAGGTGATGAAAGGAACTATGCAAACATGGATGCTCCGGGTAATATATTTTGACGTGATGAATCACACAGACAATAAATCAAATAGTTTACTTTGTAATTTTTTATACACAAATTGTAATGAATTGGTTTTAATGTTATTCTTTTTTCCCCTATGAGTTGCTTCTTTTTGATTTGATGCATTATAAATGAATACCAATATCGAATATATTTTTTTTTTCAGTAGAAAATGGCAAAGTATGACCTCACTCCCCCTTAGGATCCTTGTAGAGATTCAAGATATGGTTAGAAAATCTGATGCAAAAGCTTGACACTCACACTCAAAATAGTAAAATAGGTTGAAATTAACAGCTGAAAGATAAAGACAAAAATAAAGTAAGTTAAAAGGATTTCATTTTCTAAAAAGAAAATCATTTAAATTTGGACGTTTGGGGGTCTCTTACATGAATGACACGAGCAAATATTATTATTTGTATCAGGCCAAACTTGTTTGTATTGTAACAAAGTTTTGAATTGTAATTTAAAATTGGTATATTTAAAAAGGAACTCTTGAATATCAATTACTAGCTTTCTTGTTGAGGAATACATATGATACGTTAAATCTTTTATTAGAAACTTCTAAGGTGTTAGTCAAGTGAAATAAGATGGAATTTTGCTTATAAAAGTAGTATATTTGAGTTTTCAAGATAAACATGAATACATTTCTAACTGACTTCTATGTCTAAGTTTTTCTTAATGTGGATGAATCACTAACTTCTTTTGAATATAAATTCTCTTATTTTTTAAGTGTTCTGTCTTGCTTATATGATGAGGAAAAAAGTGCTAATTTTGACTACTTATTTATTACTTGGCTTTCTCCATAATAAGATTTATCTTCTCCATTTCTTTCTTATTTTTTCACTTTTCACCATTTTTTTATAATAAAGCTCTTCTACACATTTTTGCCTAATGTGAGGAGATTTCTCACTTTCTACTCATGATCTCTTCCAGATAAATCCTTAAATCACTTAAAGCATATATGGTTTTAATAATAATAGGCATAGGTGAAAGAACTTACTAAGTTCATTTATTTTAGTATCAATCTTGAATTATATTCAAGATATTTGTCTCTAAAAGAAAATTTTAACCATAACCAATCATCTTCTTCATCTTATCTCTCGGCATAAATAATTGATTGTCCTTTACATTTTGCGGAAGAACAATTAGAACAACACTAATATTAAACATATAAGAAGAACAATAATTAATAAATTTTAATTGAATAAAGAGAGTAACGACCACATGAAAGTATATATCTAAATACATAAATTCTAATAAAAGAAAAATTTTAGCTACTCGTAACTACGAAGGAAGAATCATTGATAAAGAAGAGTTTTTTCTCGTTTTAAAATATTTAAGTTTGTAAAATTAAAGTTCCGAAGTTTGTTTGGTACACACATTTCAAACTTTCCTGTAACGAGGTTCAGATAAAGACATTTAAGTTGCCAAAAAATTATCTGCTTTAAGTGTTTATAAAAACTTTATTATTTTCTTCTCAAGTTTGACTAAATCTCTCCCAAATTTGGTGGCTTATATTAGATACTTAGAAAATGCTTCTATTCTTTTAGGGATAAGCTTATGTTATCTAATTTGATATTGCTTAAATCTAAATAATAAGCTTCACTTTCTATACTTTGATGTTCATAAAACTCCTAATTTCCTTCAAAAATTTGATCATTCAATCAATACCTTTAAAATTAAAAAATAGCAAAGATAAATGCAAGAGAAAACCCAATTAAATTTAAACTTGAAAGAACCATTTATCCACAATTAAATTAATTTAGCATAATTAAAGTTTAAAAAGCATAATAAATTACAAATTTTATATCTAAAGTAATCTTAAAGATTATGTACGAAGGAGAATTATTAGGAAGACTTAGACTTCTTGTTGACATTATCATGGTATTTTATTAACTATGTTATTTTTATTCTAAAAAGTATACAATATGTATTATTTGCGTACATAATGAAGTAGTTTAAGGTGTTCGGTATTGAAGACAGTGAAAACTGGTAATAAATAATTGCGATACCTAAAAGCACACTTCAAAGTTTAATTTTGAAAGGATTTGACAAAATGATAATATTTTAAGGCATGTTTTTATCAAAATCCTTTTAGGTAATATACACGTATTTGGGTCCGTCACATTACAACACACTTTGGAAAGAGATGAATTAACTATTTTGTTTTTTCTTCCTTATAACACACAAACCCTAAAGTTATATGCATGTTATAACTTAGTTTAATTTCTCAAAAATTACCTTGAACTCATCGTGTTCAATTCATAATTTCTAACTAATCGTCTTAATTCATGATGTTAGATCAGACAAAGCAATGTCGATACTATGAAAATAATCATTTTTTAAATTTTAAATTAAAATAAAATTTAGATATTTAATTTGGTTTCTCGGTTATTAAATGGTTGAATTTGGATTATGGAATTTTAAAATTGATGTAATGGTAATTATTTCATCCAATTGCAATAAACGACGTTGACTTCTTGTATTCGCGACAGTGTGAAAAATTACACGTGCTCATCATAGAGGACCCATTCGCTAGAAAATTTAAACATTATTCATAGAAAAGGCAACAGTGCATTAATTTTTAAAATTAAAAGAGGAGATTGAAGTTTTAATAGTTGAAAGACCAAAATGATCTAATTGAATAAATTGACAGATCAAACTTTTTAGCCAATTTAAATCTTTGAACGAATTCAACTGTTTTTTTTTTTTTTTCAAATGGGGATATATGTTTTAATACTAGCAAGTAATCGTCAATAACATGGTGAAATGAGTTGAAAAATACTTTAAAAAAATTCTTTTAAAAGCCTAAATTGCAAATAAACTAACTTCATAATAACTATAACTAATATGTAAATGTCACATGTAGTTGATAAAAAATGGCTTATCACACATGAATTGATTCCATTCCGTTTTGGCGGCTATTTATTTTATGCTTGCTTTCAATTTGCATTTTAATATAGAAGTGCCGCAAAAATAGGGTTTGGGAGGGATACGTAAATTACGTATCATGTACTTGCAATTATTATTTTAATGAAATGAATTGTCACTACAAATTTAGGGTTAGGTTCAGATTACAAATTTTCTTCTATAACCTCCTTACCCGGTGTAAAAAGACTTGACTTTAATCAACCTAAAAGATAAATAAACATTAGACTATTAAATTTTTAATCATATTATTGATAAAAAAATGTTATCTACAATTTAATCTATATGGAAAGTTAATAGTTTGATGACCGAATCATCAGAAAACTAATCTCCCAAAATGGGTTGGGGAAAAACCAATCTCCCAAAATGTCGTTTTGTAATTGTTTTATCTAAAAGAAATTGATTAATCGATTTCTCAACATCTTTTTCTCTACTATGGTTTAAAAATAAGTTCAGTTTATTTATTTTAATTGATTCAGTTCTAGACAATTCAGCTGTGTTCAGTTTCAAAATAAAATAATTTAGTTTAAATCAGATTTTTTTTTTTACACTCCAGTAAAATTTTCTTTTATCTTTTTTTTTTTTTTCTTTAAATTATTCTTGTGTATGACCTTAAACTCTGCGTCAAATAGAAATAATAAATTAGAACAAATTATTTCCAAAATTACCTATATTTAAAACTATAAGTATTTGTAACTCTTAAATACGAACAAATTAAATCACTAAAAGAAAAAAATTTAGTCAATCATTTTAATGATTGAAATAAAATGGTTACAAATTATCGGCAAAATAGCCATTGATTGATATTAACGACAGAATAAATTCTTAGTGTTATTAGTTTGTTTAACGACTGAAATAGTAATTAAAAATGAGAGTAGTAAAATTTTAATTGCTAAATTAGTAGTTGTATAAAATAAAATGAAAGTGGTGTTATATGCAATCAATAAAAGTTATTATTAGTTCATTACTATCACAATTTTTTTTTTGTCACTAATGAGAATTTTAGTTTCCCCTTAAGACATTTTTTAGCTTTTATCCATTATTTTCAAAATCTAATTTCTTCTTACTTGTTCAATCATTGAAGCACTTGTGCCACCTCCTTCATAGATGGTGTCAAACCCTACCATAGTCATCACCTACCTTAAACTTGTTCCCCTTTCTTTTGTGATATAGAAGGTGACTAATGAATTGATTATCACCGTGCATAATTGGTAATCCAATCAAACAAAGTATCTTGTTTTCGTAATGTGAATCAGTTAGTTACGCTTTTAATGAGGAGACAAAAATCATGAGTTGGTGAGTTTGCATATGTGGGAAGCAGTTGTGTGAAGGTTGTGAGAAAAGGTAAATTTTCCATTTTTTGTTGTATTTTATTGAGTTTCATGTAGTCAATGTCTTTTTGTGCTTTTTATTTTACTTTTTGTTGCTTCGTAACAATATCGATCGAGTAGGAGTTATGTGATTTAGCAAAAGTAGATTAGGAAAGTAGCGAAACGAGAGATTCTCAGTTATTGCAAGCGATAGAGTAATGAGGTGCTTTGTAGTAGTTGATGGTTCTTGCAGTTCTAATTTGTAATCATAATGGTTTATGAAATGCTTTGCCACTAATGTTACAACATAAGTAAAAATTGTAGAATTGTACTATTATTGTAAATCATTAAGCAATTTGTTAAAAATTAAAGCAATGGTCCATACAATTTACTAATCTTGAGAAAGAAGTTTTAAAATCTAACATGTGCACATGACAATTTTTTACTTAAAAGAGGAGAATTGGATTGGTGGCTTGATGTTTGACATCATTTGGAATCTTATTTATGATGAATATATTTTAGGGGTAAACTATAATTCAAAGTTTAGATTGTAAGTAATAGATAATTCTTCTGAACTATAGAAGATATTCATCAAGTGCGAAACATCACAAAAGGGATAATTGGTTGGTTAAGTCTCGCATACCACAATGTAATAGAAAAAGATTGGGTCTCCATCAGTACCATGTTTTATGTATTAGAAGAAATTATCCAAGTGGTATCACCAGAGTGTTATGATAATATTGATTATTTTTATTTGTACTTATATATGTTTGGTCTGAAATTTTTATAATCCTTAATTATTATGGAGAACATCTTGATTCATTATTAATAAACTGCTTACATGCAAGTTATTTTAAGAATGAGATTTGTCTATGTTATTATCATTCAATTTATTTTTAATTTCAAGTAACTATTCTTAATCTAAAAATTGTTTGAACACTGAGTAGGTTTGTAATTATTATTATCTATATATGACCACATGTTCATTTGGTATCAAAGCAATGATAAGACTAGACAATCAATGTGGTATGTTTAAAGTTTAAGTTACGATTTAATGTTTATTATATATTTTCTTCACAATAATCACATTTGACTTTATTTTCAGGAAAAATATAAGCAACACTAAAAAGAAACCCAACAACATTTGATGTTTGAAGGCTCATCGCAAAACTCTTTTGGTGTCTCCATTAATGACAACAAAATATACTTTAATATTGTTGGAGGTGAAAATAAAAAGGAAATGTGTTTTATGGACTTAGAGCAATGAGCAAAATTTTTAATGTTTCCACAAGTGTTCACTTTGTTACAAGCCAAGCTTCAATAGTTCATTAAATAGAAGAAATGCGTGACAGTATTCAAATGTTGAACTCCGAACTTATGACAAAGGATGTCAAAGAAGAGACACTCAAAGAAAAGATGTAGCAATTGATGAAAAATCATCAATAACAAAGTGAATTCATTCACCAACAAGATGAGTAGATAAAACTTATTTTATAATACATTCAAATGAATGATCCAATGTAAGATCTTTTAGATCCTACTACCAGTAGACATTGTAAAAGAGATCATATTACAAATGATAATGCAAAAGAGGATTAGTTCATGTTGGATTGTGTAATAAATTTGACTTTTTTAATTTGTTTACAATAATTATTATCATGTAATATAATTTACTTTTAATTTGTATACTATTATTTCTTACAATGTTTAATCAAGTTCATTGTTATTTAAAAAAAATATTTATAAGTAGGTATCAAAGTTGTTTATAAACATATTAAAATACAATTTAAAAGTAGGTAATAATAAAATTACGAAATCAAACTCAATTTCAAAAATCAACTTGAATTCTAAAACCAACAAGACTGATTTGTAACGATTGAATTATTTTTTATCACTATTATTTAGCAATTGAAACATGTATTGTCCCAAAAATATATTTAACCATCAAAATAAATTTCATTCCTGCTTCTCAAATTTAGAAATATAATTAGCTAGCAAAAAATCCAAATGAACCATACGAATTTAGTAATCTATTTATTAACTAAAATTTCAATTAACTTTTGGTTGCTAATTAGTTAGCTTGAAATCACCGAAGATTGATTGAACTTGTAAAATTGTAACTGAGAGAAAAAGTAATCACTAAATTCTTTACAATTACGAATTTTACTATCATTTAATCGCTCTTTCAATCACAAAAAAATTAACAACCAAATTTTTAATTTAAAAGTCAATTTTATTGATAGCTAAATGTCTTTTTTTTCTTTTTTAAATAACATTTATTCAAACATGTTAGAAAAGGCAACAAAATACAAAATATAACTAAAGAAAATTAAATTGTTGATAACATGTTAGGTATTATTCGAGAACACTGTTACCCTAATGTCATTGTTAATAACAAAAAAAAAAAGTAAAATTATAAAATTAGACCGCAAAGTAATCCGTGTACTATAAAAAAAAATTGTCAATGTATTAATTTTACCAAAAAAATACGATAATATAAAATATTATGTGGATAAATTATTATCCTGATGTATAATGGTAATATGATGCTATTTATAACTTAAATTTACATTGTTAATTTATTTCTATGTACAAAATTAAGAAATTATATATTTCTTAATCAGTAGACATTTGAAAATTTTGAAATCAAAAATAATTTTTTTTTATAACTACATTAAATTGAGTATTCATTCACCTAATTACTAGAATTAAAGGATTTTATTGTAACAAATCCCAAATGCAACATTTAATTAATATTAACTAATCAATACAATTATTTAAAGATGTTTATAATGTGTTTGTGATTTTATAGTTTTTGTAATGGATATTACCTTACTAAGACCAAATAAGTTATATTTTGCCAAGACAGATAAATATAAAGATCCAAGTCATCACCCGTAATATGCATAAAAAAATAGGAATTAAATCAAATACTATTCTAAATACAAAATCTTTAACTATTTTTAACTTTCGAAGGATAAAAAGGAAGGTAATACTCACCCTTAAACCTTAATTTGTGTTGATCATGAATTTAAACATCAAGATTTGTAAATTAACATAATAAGGAACTGTAGAATGTCTTATTAAAAAAAATATTATTATTCCTCTCAAAATTATAAATCAAATAAGTGGAATTTAATTGTGTACTTTTATTGAATGTTGCTAGTTGCGTTGGGTTATTTGAAAAAATTCATTTCAGTTGGGGAACGAACTCCTTGATTCCGTGACAACTAGATGCACGTCAGTGAGATTCTTGCTCCAAAAAGTCCATTGGATATTTTAATAATCATGATATTGATACACATTATTCATCACTTCAGAGGATAATTAACAAGTAAATAAATTGATTGATCAATAATTTAATTATTAAGATTGCTAAAAGATATTTTATTATAGACTGGAAACCAAATCACAAATATAAACGTCTAATTAAATATAATTAATTAATAGAATAATTTAAATATATTTGTAATACAGTTATGATTATAATTTTTGTCACAGATCTTATTTTTTTAACTGATATTAGTACAGTTATTCATCGAAAATAATTATTAATTTAAGTATATTTATGATTCTAGACTGTTTCTGTAGATACTATATTTTATTTTTCTAACGATAATATTGTTTATCACAGTAGACATTTTTAAAAAGTCATGATTTTTCCCACACTGAAAGTTGTTACCAAATAGTTTTATTAATTAGTTGTAAAACAACAACATAGTTTAAATGAACTAAGTTTGTGTGCTTATTTATTAGAATTGAGTCTCTTTAGTTACATGGTTTATTTGGTAAGCATAAAATGTTTTACTGAGGGCTTAAGGCCCAAGAAAAAAGCCCAAGAATTTGAAATAACGAATGTTGAAAGTGAAAGTGAATCTAGGATGGTCCCGCGCATAGCGGGATTTGAAATTCAAAATGAGCCGTTTCATTTTTGAGGAAGGAGGAGAGAGAGAGTACCCAGAATTGAATTTGATTGAGTTTCAGAAGTTTTGGGGAGATATAAGTGCGCCTTTTTTCAATTTCAAAATTTGCCAATTCGGTCTTCACCCAAACCCTTACTCTTCTCTTCTTATTTCCTCTCCAAAACCCTACCTCCTCCTCCTCCCACCACCACCACCACCACGGCACCACCCTCTCCCTCCGTCCCCCTTCAGCCATGCCCCAGTCACGTGACCGTCGCGTAACTCCCGTCGACCTCGCCGCCGCCTTCGCCCGCAACCGCGCATTCCTCATCTACAACGACCCCCCGCCGCACCGAACCCCTCCAAGAACCTTCCCCAGGGGACGCGCTCGCGCTTTTCTCGGCTCCGAGAACACTCCTCCCTCCTCGCGACGCTCTCGGGGGCGCGTTCCTTCACGCTCCCTGCTACCCGCTTGGTACCCTCGCACGCCACTTCGTGACATCACTGCCATCGCCCGGGTAAGTGAAAACTAATGCGGCGTCGTTTTCGGTTCTTTGTTTGAATCATTTGTTAAACGTTTTCTTTATGCGTTGTCGTTTAGGCGATTGAGAGAAGAAGAGCTAGGTTAGGGGAAGTCGAAGGCCAGCGAACCGAAAGCCCTGTTTCTACGGCTGATCAAGTGGTTCTAGAACCTTCCGAGGCTCCTTCTGCCTCCGCTGCCTCTTCCTCGAAATCTCCGAAGTCTGTCGGCGTTAAACTCCGAACGCCTCTGGGCTGCAAAGTGCCCAAGATCTACCTCGACATTTCTGATTTGCCCGAAGGGGAATCCGAAACCCTTACACCCCAGAAGAAGCTTCTGAACAACATTGACCAGGTTCAGGAGGCTGTGCTTGAAGAGCTGAAGAAGCTCAAGCGAACTCCCAGTGCGAAGAAAGCAGAGAGGGAAAAAAGGGTGCGCACTTTGATGTCCATGAGGTGAATTTTCGATTTTCTGCATTTTTGGATTGGGATTATACAGAGGCAGAACAAGGTATTAGAGTCATTTTTACCCCCACTTGGTTGGTTCGCGCAACAGGGTTTTCTGTTTGCTTAGATTGGATCTTCTTCTCGAAGGTGCAAGAAGGATATTCTTTATAGTTTGATCTAACTTCTTGGTTAGAACTTTTTGAGCAGTGTTCATAAATACCATGCTTCCTTGTTCATTCCATCATTCTTTGATGGTATTGGGTCGGTGTTGTAGGTGTAGTTGTAAGTCCCAGTCTCTGTACATATTTTCCAAATCTTCTTATTTGGGCGTTTCACCATTGTACCATTGGTTAAACTGTTCAGGAAGTGTATTGATTCTTTTTCGCTTCAATTTCTTCCCATTGCTTTCAATTTTCTTGCATTTGTTTACCCATTTTCGTTTTTGTTTGCGCGATTTAGAAACTGACGTTTGTTTGGGCCATTTTGTTGACTTTAAGAGTTTGGTAATGAGTAACGAATATAACGTCTAACTGATCTGTACATTATCTAACGGCTGAAATAATTGAAATTCAGTAAAAAGGGAAAAAAAATGTTATCGGAATTTGGAATTATGTTAAGAGTAAAATTTAATTTGAGTTAGAGAAAATAAGTTATTATAATTTTTAAATCCATGAGGATATGAGGTAAGTTTTGTTTTGATTGAGATTAAAATGAATGTTCAATAGAAGTTAAGGTGTTAATTTTATAGAAGCTTAAGCAAAGGAAGGCTGTACATGGCTAATAAACTTCCCGTTGCTTCCTAAATGACGTTGAAGCAACGGCTTTTGGTTCTGATTTTCAAAACTTTCAAATTTTATCCTTTTCTGAACTGTTTTCAAAACCGTGTTAATAATTGAACACGTGAAGGCATTAAAGATTGAGCAGTTTCTCATCATCTTCTTTTTTGTAACAAAATGTATCATAATTTTTGTTGAGAAATTTAATGCTTTAAATACTTGTCACTAATTTAATATTAAATTAATGTTACACAAGGTAAATGGTTGGTAGCGCGAATAATAACGTAGTATATTTTTAATCCAATAATGTTTGAATACCTTATTAGTTATTTTTTCAAAGTTTGAAGGAAGTTCCATTTTTTTCCCTAAATTTAAGTTGATTATTTAGTACTTATAATTTGAAACAGTATTCAATTCTTTTTATAATAATTAAAAATTGTTTATGTACATAATATATTGTATACATTTTATTATTAAATAGTATTTAACTACATATTATTTATTTTTTAAGTATACATTTTGAAAGATATATGTGATTTATAAAATGTACAGGTAAGTCCAAGTATAACTAATTTTCATTCCTTCTCAAGTCTTTTAATATAATAGTGACAAGGGATGGGTTTAAAATATTGACTTTTTTTTTTATGAATTTCTAAGAACGAAAAGTAATAAAAAAAATCAAGAAAACTTATATATGTAGTAAAAGAGTAACATGCAGAAGAAAAGATCCAATACTAGTAAATAATTATATATATATATATATATATATATATATATATATATATAAAAAAAAATTATATTTTTCAAAAGAATGTATCTAAACTATTATTTTAATCAATTAAGTTATATAAAATAATATCTATAGTCGAATTTAGTATTTATAGTTTCACTTATAATATATTTGTTTTAATATTAATTACAATGGTAGTTGTTTACAATATCAACCATTTGAAAGAATGAAAGAATGAATGACTTAGACTTATTCAAACTAATTGATTTTTAAATATTTTTTGGAGAAAAATTTTCTTCTTGAAATTTTTAAAACTCTTTTAAAATTAAAAAAATTGAATGCAACATTTGAAACAAGAATGGTACAAGAATTGAATTATTTTAGTTCCAACAATTCAATTTTAAAATTGTTGGTTATGTTAATTTCACAAAGTTATTAAAAAAAATCAACTTCTAAATAATTTCAAAAAGAGATATACTTTAGATAATTTATTCTAAGATATTTTTGAAAATTTAACTAGCTTTTTTTTTTTATATTTATTTAGCTTATTCAACATAAAATTAAACTTCAATTCCTAAAAATTCATAAGAATAAACCTATATTCAAAAGGTTTTGATAAACTATCTAAATATAATTTATAATCTTAGACTAATAGAGATTCGTTCTGATTCTTTAAATCTCACATGCAAACTTTATCTTTCCCAAATATGCAAAACTTCTCAAAATTGTTTTCTGAAAAAAAAAAAAAAAATTGGGAAAGAACTTACCTTAGACATGCTTCATTTTCTACCAAGATTCTTAATACAAGTTTCGAAAAGAATAAACATATTTGTTATAAATCTATAGAATGTAGAGAAGATAAAAAGATTTTTTTAAAATGTAGTTTTTCCTTCTTCTATCTATAAATTTTTTTAATTAAATAATAAAATATTCATACTTCTTAATTATATCATTTTTATTTTAAACATTTTTCTTAATCCTTATATTATCATTTCATTTAACACACCGAGTCAAATATGTTTTTCCATAAAATAAAAACAAAGTATGTATTCTTTTTCCTTTAGATCTCTATTTTAGTTAAAACATTTACGATATGGGTCTTCATTGATGAAACTCTATTTTCACAATTGATTGTTGTAAACTGAGTGTCACTGGATTTTGTACTGTTTGTGAGCAAAAAAAAGTCTGGAAACTTATTCAAAATCAGAATTTGTTGATTATTTATTTTCTATATAGATTAAACTACAGAGGAGTGATGAATATTCCAAATAAGAGTAATGAATATTCCAATAGTGGGAGAGGAGGAGCACATATGTCTCAGAACACTAGAATCCATGTGAGTTGCTTAATTGTATACAATTTTAAATTTTGACCTTTAATAGTGCATCTCACATGTGTATACATTGATGGATCTCGATCAGACAATTTGTTAATTAACAAAATATTCTTTTATAGAAAGGATCGATCATGAATATTTAAAATAGATAGGAATCAAAATAAATAAATAAAAATGGAATCAATGCAGAAAAAAAAAAAAAAAAGTCATGGTTAACTCTCTCTGTGTCTGCTCTTCCGCATGTAAGCGATGGCATGAAACTTCATCATGTTAACATCATATCCTGCTCTTCGAAAAAACGTGTGATTGGTTAATGGCAGATGATTAAATTAAAGAAATAACTAATTTTCCGTAGGTTAAATCAATGAAAAAACTTAAAAACTCTTGCCACGAAATTCAAAGTTTCAAGAAATAACTTTTATCATAGAAGAAAAAAAAACTTAAATTTGCATGCGTTTAAATTATTTTCTTAGAAAAATTACCTAAATAATAAGAAACTTTTTCGACATTTTAAATTCTTTAATATATAAATTCACAGCCACGTGTGTTGAATGACCCCATATTTATCCATATAATACTACTACTACTACTTATTTATATGTAAAGTCATTTTAAAATATATACATACATTTACAATTGTACTAAAAAAATTGTGTTTACAAAACATAATAATGAAATATTTATTATATAACATTTAAAAAAAATAAAGCATCTTATTCTATTATGTATGTAATTCTTAGATAAAAATTCAATGAAACTAGAATTTTATTTCTGAATCAATTTAATTATCTCGTCATTGGTTCAAATCATATTTTATTGTCAATATAAATGTAAAAGCATAATACTCGTTCATTATCATGTCAAAAGAGGTGTTTAAAAAATTAAGAATGAGGTTTTGAAATAGTGAGAAATAGTTTGAGATGTCATACTTTATTAACATTCTTCTCGTGGATAGAGAAAAAATTAATAATAATATTAATAAAAATATCTAATTAAGTATTTTTTTAGCAATCTAAATTAAGATCATTATTTTTTAAATTCTCTCATTAAAATTTTTCAGCTTTCGTGATTTAATTTTTTAGTCCTCGGGATTGAAAAGAAGAAAAAAAAACTTGTTTAGGATTAAAAAAAGAAAATAGTTTGTGTTATTATTGTTTGGTCAACCGGGTACGGGTCATGTGGGTAAAATGGTATGGGATGGGTCATGTGGAACCCACTATTTCCTCACCAACTTCGCACCTACCTAATAGTTTCGAGTAAGGAATAATCTTATACCTTTATAATGGAACCGGAAAGGTAGACTTTTCAAAAGAGTATAATCTTTAAAATAATTAATAGAAACTGGTAAATTTTGAGAAGTGATATGATTTTATTGTTAAGAAATTGTGTACGTATGATCTATGATTTAATATTTAGTGAGAGGAGAAGTCACCTTTTTGACTCAAACAACTTTAATTAATATTAATAGATTTTTTTATTTATTTTAAATAAAGTCGTCCATTTTTTCTTATATTAAATCAAACTCAATGTACTCTTTACACGATTTTTATATATGATTATTTTATTATTTATGTTAATATTAGTAACTATAATTTTGCATAAAAAATATTAATATGTTAATATTAATTTTTTATATAAAAAATGTTAGTTTTGAAATGTGAATATTATTATCTATACAATTATTAAAAAAATATTATATACCTAATTTTATAAAAATTATAACAAAAATAAAATATGTTAAAAATATAAAAATTATTATAAGGATTGTGATTAGGAATAACATTAAAATTAACTTCTTAGTTTTATGCATTTATATATCAATATTTATTTGATTTTGTTGTGTGATAGTGGGAGAAAATAAAGTTATAGATCGATGATGCAAATAAAAAAAAGAAATTTAAAATGAATATGGAATTTTTTTTTATCAACCTTGTCTATATGTATAATTGCTTCTATTATGACACTTACTATGATAATAACAGTATTTTTTTTTTACTTATTCGGAGTTGACTAATCTATTTTATTATGGATATGATGAGTGTTTGATCATTTCAATTTGGTCGTTGCATCATGGGGTTAGGTATGAAATTTGGTCCTATGTAAATAGACCAATAATCTACATTTCAAGTTGGATGAAATTAGACTTCACAAATATTGTGTAGACTATACACGAAGACAAAACAAATGTTATTAGTTGCAAATGATAAAATAAACAAACAACAATGATATTAAGACAAGACAAACAAAGAGCTTGAAACCCCTCACTATCACACCGACATTCAGTTAATTTAACTGTGTATGACTTAGGCCGGAGTTGAAGTTGGGGAGTTGGTATCTCTTGAACATCTACTTTGATAATACAACTAATGATGTAATCGCTCAACATGCATGAGGTATATTCTTTCATTAACTGGGAATTCACTGATGCCAGATACTTCAACAAGCAGAATGCATTTCATGTACCTTATTTCTGGCTAACTTGATGCATATCTCAAATTATAATTGTGTTTTCACTAGTAGGAAAAACACATTTTACATCCATTTTGGAAAACATTCTATATCATTTCCAAAATTGATGTTGATGCAAGTGATGTAGAAAGTCTTGAACTTTCTACATCGGTTATATAACTAATGTAATATGTGTGTATACTACATCGGTTGATAGATAAATCACCAATGTAAAATACCAATCCTGAAAGCACTCAGGACGAGATACTACATCAGTTGTGGCTCCCAACCGATGTCGTATCTACCCTATTACATCGATTGTGAGTAACAATCGATGTAATATTTTTATTTTTAAAAGAAAAATTTCAAAAAATTTTCATAATTCTTTGATAAATTTTTAATCAATACAAGAAAACACAAAAAAAAAATATTTTTTTTACAGGTATAGATATGTGAAATAGAAAATAATATGCCAAAAATAATAAAAAAATAAAAAATAAATAGTAAACGGTGGAATTTTGGAAATAAATTAGATTCTGAATTCCCTTTGGATATTGCCCACAACTTCGTTATCCAATTTTGAGCAACTTTCATTTTGGAGCGTCTCAATCCGAGCTCTTTATCAAAAGTTATGATCATTCGAAGTTTTTTCACCCTAAATTTTAGCAACTCAAAATCAATCTCTTTAATGTAAGAATTTTATCATCAAATATACATTAAATCAAGTTGCTGCTAAACAATTTGAGTTAAAAACAAATTTCTAATCATTTTTTATTGAATTTTACAAAAATGCTAACCTCTTGCAAAGAGAAACGACAAGGGTGTCGAACCAAGTATTCATAGAAAAAGGCTCACACATAAAGTGTATAGCATTCTTAAAAACCTGAAACATAAAAAAGTTAGCAAACCACCTATGTCGAAAATGCTAAAGAAAGTAGATGAAGGCAACGAAAGAACTAACGAAATGAACGTGAGTGGGAGTGAAAACAACAATAACACAAGAGCAAAGAATGCACTAGAGAGACTTAGCGACGTCGCGAGGGAAAGACAAATAATAAAAACAAGACAAATAATAAAAACAGTGAAAATATTATGTTAATAAATTTGCGCACACTGACTTAAAAATTGAATTTTTTTGACATACCGAAGCATATTACATCTGTTGTAACGAGAACCAATGTAACAATCACTTTCTATATTGATTTTAGGCAACAATCGATGTAGTATCTAGAACCTATTTCACCGATTGAGGCTCACAACCGATATAATAGGTTCAACGCCAAACCAAATTTTGATTTTTTATTTTTTTAGTATTTTCTACATTGGTTAGAAGTGTCAATCGATGTAGAATGAAGTATATTACTTCGGTTCGTCAGTAACCGATGCTATATCTCTTAACATAATTTAAAAAATGCCACAACATTTTTATTTATCTCGGTTACGTTTTAACCGACGTTGTATCCTGTTGTAATATATGCTTTTTCTACTAGTCTTTGACTGTCTTAGTTTGTCTTTATTAAACTTTATATCATAATTTTTTTTTCAAGACAACATAGGAGGTTGCACGTTATTATTATGGTGTTAGGCTTGAAAATGATTAAATGCCTTTCCCCATCAATTTAACTATTAATTGCTAAGGTCATTTTGGTATGACTTGATTTTCTACTCCAAAAAAAGATATATATATTTATTCACACAATTATCTCCCTAAATGAAACTTTCAATTATTTTTAACTTTTTTGTTGTTTATAATAAATAGATTGTTTATAAAAGGAGGTCTCAGTACACCTTGCTTAATGAAATCAAACTTATATCTAATCCGTATAACATTTATTGTCTCATACTAATGATAATTTTCGCAGTTTTTATGGACTTCTTACAGTAGAGATGATATCTTTCCGTTAACAATTACTGAGATTTCTTCTGTTAGTAGGGCAATAGTTCCTCTGATTTGTTTTTCCATCGTTGACTTTCATCAAACTGATCAAATAATGCAACAATTTGAGTTTCAACAAGGTATTCTATCAGACTCATTAAACTTAGATCAGTTGCACAAAAAACATCTGAGAGGTATCACCAAAAGTGGATAGTAAGGTGGACTGATCAACATAATCATCTCATTCAAGATATTCAGTTCAATGATAATGACCATTTGCGTGACAATATGCAATGATACATTAACCATACTATTCAATATATATTATCTCCAGAATCAACATTTGATGACGATGTAAGTCATTGTTTTACTTTTCATGATGTAATTTTATTTATCTAAAGTTTGACTTTGTTTTTATATAGTATGACACACCATAACAACCTGATCAACCGTAACCACAATCTCTTTGTCAGCATGTTGGGTCTTCTTATTAATAATTTATGTTGGTCGGTCTAGTCAGTCTGGTCTTGAACAACCATCAATGTCTACATACATCGATTATCATCACTACTTGTCTTTTTGTTCTCCACACTAACAAATTTCCTACACATACAATATTTTTGCTAGTCAACCAATTTTTTTTTGGTCCACCAGATATGTTTGAACTTTGACATTCAGTCTTCTATCTGTATACAATTTGACATGATTCATGCATTCTACCCACAATGACCTCGTAAAGACCCGATAATGAAGGTAACAACGATAATGATAAATACAATAATGATGATCCACCTCCACCTTCTTACAATCATCATCTTTTGTAAAGGCCTAGAAGATAAACAAAAAAAATGACTTTATGATACTTCTTCTAATAAATAAATTAGTTGATGTAATGTAATAATATTTATTATTATTTAATAATAATTTGTATTATTCTAATTTTCTCTTTCTTTATGGTGTAGTCAAATTATATAACTTCCATATTTTTTTAATTTTCTCACATTTAATTGCTAATTCCTATGTGTTTTGAATATGTTTTTTCTTTTATAATTTCTAAAAAATTACTTACTGTTCTTATTTATTTTCCTATTAATCAATATGATTTTTTAATTTCACATTTAAGATTTTTATACAAAAAAATTATATTAAAATATCAACTACCTTATAATAATCTCATTTAAAAGTAAATAATGTACAACTTCAATCTAATATGAAAAAGAAATACACAACTTCAGTTTAAATAGCCTATGAAGTTATACTAATATAATCTATTTGAATTAAAGTCGTGTAATGATAATCAAAGTTGGACATATCAAACAGAAGTCTTTTCTTACTGTTTTGAGATCATGTCATTGTTACGTAACTTTTCACGGTAAAAATTAATAACTTATCAAATAACTAAAATTTTTAAACCTGCTTATTTTAGTATTTTTTTTTTTAAATTACAGTATTTCGAAAGATCTGGCGGAAGCAAACATCCCTGGTTACTTACTGTCTCACTGTTTATGTGGGGGCAGGGTAATATGCGACATGGTACCATCATAAAAATACATCATTTCATCTTGTCGTATAATCAGTGCATCTCGGTAGCACGTGGGTTGCACTGATCATTATTTTCTGAATCTCAAAAGAGCTGTTTTCCTGTTGATTTCTTCACAATATTATATTACAACTGGATCTCTATAGCTAATCCAAGAACAATATAAATAGTTTTCGTTGAATGATTTTTCACTTTGGAGTGGACATTATTAGATTTGGTAGAAACAATATAATTTCTCATGTCTTTGGCAAAACCGAAAAATCTGATGGGTAAAATCGAAAATATTTCTAATAAGGAGAACTGAGATAAATTTATATAAAAAATATATTATTTTTAATTTAAAATTTTAAAATATTAAGTTTGTAAGTTTTTTTTATATATTATTTAACTTTCTTATTTTTATCTGAGATTTAAATTCATACTTAAATACTTAATCTCATAATATGATAAAAATAAAAAAACATTGTGTGTTTAATTATTATATTTTGTTTCAACTTGCCTTTAGTACTTTTAAATCGATGAAATTAATTTGAAAAATATATGAATTTAATTCATCTTTAAACTTTGTGAAAGAAGAAACATAAGGAGGAGAAATAAAAAAGAGAAAACAGGAAAAGTCTACATGTTATTGATCACCAGCAAAGAAATAATGAACATTATGTAAAACATGATAATAAATGGTGACAAGTAATGTAAAATGTGATCAAACTTAGGTTTCTCTCATATTTGAGAAAATGTTGTCATTTACACACTTATTATTATTATTCTTACAATTGGTGTGGCATTGAAACTAAGCAACACAGTGTACCAAAAAGTAAAACTAGATTACAGAGATCCATAACTTCTAAAGTTGACAAAAACATTGGATTTGAGAAGAAGCTAGGCCTCACAACAACATTAACAACACTTGATAAGAACTAGGAATGAAAAGCAAGAGCAAGCATCTGTGTTGTGGGCAAGTCTGCATGAAGGCCCAGAGGGAATATAGGGCTGAAATGATGCCAGCATCGAGCCAGTGAAGTTGACATTGTTCTGTTAAAGCCGAAGGAGTAAACATTACCGAATAGAAGTACTTTCACACGTTGAAACATAGCATGAGTGTCCAAAAAGAAGGTTAAACTTGAGAGAAACCAGAGAAGGAACAAGAGATAGTAATATTGGCAACCGATCAAGGTGGCCATTGGTTGCAATGAAGCCACACAGATCCATCGCTAATATGGGGTGTTTCTTATATGGGCTTTCTCACTTCCCATTTTCACACTAAAAATAAAATAAGTAGAAGCACGTTTTGCAAAATGCTTTTTCTATTTTTTTATTACTTGCGTGGAACGCGAGGCCGGAAATAATATTGACGCAACATGTTCAGACACTATTCTTATAAAAACAGTGCCTCGCTATGCTTCCTCCACGTGTTCTATTAAAGGCTCCACGTACAAATTTTGGAGATTTATGCAAAAATTCAAAATAGGAACAATTTTCTATTGTATTTCTTTGATATTATAAACTCTCAAATTTTATTTAGGGTTTTTTTTATAATTGAATAATTCTAACGTACATGTCACTTTCTATAGGTAATATAAAGTAATATAGTGGATTAACTATAATTGATGTCATATAAAATTTAATATTTGTAATGATATCTCAACTTCATATGCTCATATTTCATTCAACTCTTTTATTTACGAAAATAAATCAAGACCATCAACGTAAGAACAATTATTAAAACTCAATATTTTTAAGATTAATGCAATATTTTTCAATTCATCTTACTCTAAAATTTTAAATTTGTTTAAATCGAATGAAAAATTAAACATGTTTTCATATTTTAAAAATTGTTTGAATCAACACTCAACAAAATAAATAAGTTGATACAGTATATACAAAATATAATGAATGCTAAAACAACCTTCAATTAAATGAGCTATCTCATACTAATAATTTTATCAAATAATTTTTTCAAAACAATGTCACGTTTTTCTTTGAATTTGGACTATATATCCATTTAAATAGCTATTTCTTTAAATTTAAAAAAAATTAAAAATTTGGACCCTACAAGTTTTTAAAATAATTTAAAAAGGCCTGTTCGGTGATGTATAGCAACATTTTATGCATATCTTTAGATTACGATTCTTACTGTACAATTGACAGAAAAAATGGCATGTCAAATATTCATTCCCGATAATAGAAGTTCAAAATTCTCCATACGTAACTAAATGTATGTATCTTAAAAATGTTATTTTGGGATAACCTGTTATTTGTAACACGACCAGGCCCAACAATTGTACTACGTAATATTGTAACACATTCCTGTACTACATAAATTATGATGTACACTGTACATTTTTTTTAAACACCGAAATTGTGCTTAATATTATTATTGAACGATGATGCAGTGCAGGGACAATATATAATACAATGCATACGAGTTGTTCACACACAGAAACATAATGTGTTTTAGTGGCAAATGGGTAAATTTTTGTTCAGCAACAATGTTAAGGACAGTTTTGATATTTAAAAAAAAATTATATATATGCAAGTCACAATTTGTGTAGTGCAGAAAGCAACAGTATCCAACATAATTGTGTACCCCACTATTACATTAGGCTAAACAAGAAGAAAACAGATTGCTTCTAGCCCAGATTTGGATTTAAATGTGTAAGAGTATGTTTTTGATAAAATGTTACTTTAAATTTTTTAAAATAAATATTTATATTTTAATGAAATGAAACTTCACTTATATTTTATTTAGATATAAATTATTCATCAAAAAATGAATAAAAATTACGATCATTAAAATCAAATTTCCAAAATATAAAAAATAAAGAATTTTTATAAATAAAAATTGAATTATTTATAAAAACTTATTACATTTTTTGTCTCAGCTTAAAAAGGATGAAATTAATTTCTATATAATTTAAATGTTCTACTTTTTTACAGAACAATTATGTTTTAAAACTTTAATTTTTAATTTTATAACTTTTGATTTAAATTTTAGTCAATTTGATGTTTTTAAACAAAATGAGGATGACAACGTTCCTTTAGACAAGTTACAAGACACAAATATTAGTTATTACGAATATAATGATTTGTTTGAATGGGGAATGAATTTGAGAAGATGAATTTGAGTTTATTTAGAAAGAAACAGTATAAAAAGTTTAATTGTTTGGATTAAGGAAAAGTTAGTAAGATTTGAATGAAAAATTTGTGAGTGATGTGATAAGTATAATAGATTTTAATATTTTTTTAATATATAAAATTGTAAAATTACAAAATTCATCCTTATAATTTAAAATAAAATATAGTTAATTTATTTAATGTAATTTGATAATATTTTTAAAAAATTATGAAAATATTAAATTACATAATTAAATTTGAATTGAAATTTAATTTATTGAATGAGACCAATTAATTTTTTAAAGTATAAAATTATAACTTTTTAGAATAATTTCAATATTAAATTTAAATAATATTATTGTTTTATAACAATAAAAAATTATTATCATATAATTTATTTTTGTTTTAAATAATTATATTTATTTTTATTAAATTATTAATATAAAATATATATAATCTGGTATCTAGATAATAAATTATTTGAGATTTATTTTCGAATTAAAGTTTAACGATGATGATGTTTAAGTTTTCCGATAAACAATCTATTTAATCACAAAGCAGTTTCATCACCCATCCTCACTCATGATGAATTTCTGTGATCACGACCAAACTTAAAGTTAAATCGTGACTAGAGATCTGTTAGGTATCTTTCCTCGCCAATATATGTATATACACAAGACGCTTTCGACATCCTCTCGTCTATTTCTCTGTCTCCAAATCAATGTCTTTAGTTGAAAACAAACATAATCCATTTGTGTTTTTGCTTCCTTCTCTACAGAGCTGTGAAAGTAAATACACGAAATGAACTAGTACACCATTTTATTAAAAATAGAATGTATATGAAAAAGAAATCAAAGGATATTAGTAATTTACACCAGTTATTATATATTTGTAATAATTCTCTAGAATCTAATAGTTGAATTATAATTTATATACGGATAGTAACTTCCTCAAACCAATAGCTTTTAAACAAATTCTTCCTCCACCTCCATATCCTCTTTCTGTACCTGCATATCAGATATAGAAATACTATTTTATTTTAATGTAAAATTATAAAATCAAGACTGCCCTCCACTCCTTTTACCCCTTGTCCAGTTCAGTTCTTTACTCTAGGATTTAGTTCGTTTTTGCCTAAATCTTCAATTAAAGTTTCAAACAAATTGGACGACACTCGTATTCGGTTTACATTTTGTAAGTAAATGTAAACCGGATGAGATGTCATCCGATTGTCATTTGCAAAACAAAATGACCACTGAATGACACCTCATCCAGTTTACTTTTTTTTTTAAATGTAAACCGGATGGAAGTACTATCTAGTTGTCATTTTGTTTTACAAATGTAATCAAATAACCAAAAGTCATTTTGGTCATTTCTCTACGAGTACTTTGGAAATTGAATTTTTTTTATGGAGATGTAGGAAGAGGATGTGAAAGGGGAGGAAAAATTTGTCAAGGTTTCAGCGATGTAGCTTGTGCCTAAGGAGGGTTTGGGCTAAAGAGATAATATTTATTATGCTCATGTTATTTACACTGCCATATTCCTCTAAATGCACCTCTTTTATTTATTTATTTCTATAAAATGATATATGTAGTTTTATTTTATCCTTTTATTTTGGTTTTGTTTCATGTTCTAAAAAATGTGAAAGAGGAAAGTTTAGAGGAGTACGGTTTAGAACACTCTCTACATTTCAGCAAGTACTTGTCGTCACACTATCTTCATTTTCATGTGTTTGGAAAGTACCTTTAAAGATATTAAAAATAAAAAATAAAAAAAATCTTATACATAATGTATAAAAGAGTGTTACGAAAATTAGTTCTTTAAATATTCTGAAACATTTTGAAAATACATTTTTGTTTTATAGCATTTTGAAAATTACATTCTAATATATTTTATTTTCTTAATATTCTGAAAAGTACTTTCTCAAACATAAAAATAAAAGAGTATTATGAAAAAGTACCTTTTAAGAATGTAAAGATAAATTCTCAAACACTTTTTTTTATCTTTTTTTTTATAAAATTTATGTTAGGCATCACTGTGAACTTTGACATCTCAGTTAGGCTGATACCTTAAAAATTAACAATCATATGTCATGACATGAAACATATTATTAAAATAAAAAAGAAAAGATACAAAATCATGGGAGGACTAAGTCAAACCCATGGCAAGAAAGATTGACAAATAATTCTCAACCAAGCTAAACAAAACGAAACATAGAGAGTTGATATTTATTATGAAAAAAGTCTAATTTAATAACAACCGGTAAATCATCATACCATTTAAAATTTAACTTATTCTCGAGACCCATCGAAGCTAGCTTGTCAGCACAATGATTTTCTTTATGGAATATATGAGAAACTTTAAACTCAATTTATTTACATAACTTTATACACTTTCTCCATCTCCCTCTCAAAGACTAAGGAATGAGATTAAACGAACTAAATTCTTGACAAAACAGAAAAGAGTCACACTCAAGCCAAAATACGTTTGAAGCCTTTATTACAAGCAAACTCAATTAAAATTACATTTTATTTTCTTAAAAGAAAGTATTTTCCATAATATAAAATTAGGAAGTGAAAATTAAGATAAATATATTATTCTAAATAGTAGAATTAAAATGAGTGTTTTTTTATGATATAATATAGAGTATAAATCTTTCAAATGTTACCATATCAATAATTTTATATAAAAAATAATTTTTATCCATTCATATAAAATTTGGTTAAAATTGAAACATAATAATAAAATTATTAAATAATTTGTATTTTAATATATTTTAAAATATATATTGTGTTATTAAATGAGATATTAAATTAATTTCAATTAATATAAAATTTTGTAGGTATAGTTTATATTAAAGAACTTTAATTTAATTGTAAGTTTTGAGAAATTCTAATACGATTAAAAATATTAAATAATTTAATATTTAGTATATATATATATATATATATATATATATATATATATATATATATATATATGTGTGTGTGTGTATTTATAGTTTACTATTTACATAGGACCACTGTTGATGATTGAGAGGCTTTAGGACTATTTGACGTCTGTTTTGGTTTGTCTTCCATAGTATTTAATTGAATTGGTTGAAATATTGCCATCAGTGGTCTCATTCCAAATATAGAATAAAATTACATTTGTAATGAGGGAGGGAGAGATAATGCTCGACAAAAAAAATATATATAGAATTAACATTAAGAAATTTGATTTCATGTTTGAAAAGAGTTATAGCAAGTATTATTTAGGGTATAAGATATTCTTATTTTTCCATTTATTTAATCCCAAACTACTTATATAATGCATAGCTAGAAAAAGAACCAAATAGTATGACCCAAAACCAATCTATGGATGCTGCTAGTGTTACACTTTTGTGTTACATCTTCTCCTCCTCCTTAGCCTTCCTTGTTTTCACTCTACTTTTCAAGTCTCTTGGCATTTTAAGAACCAAAAATGGCAGTGTTCGACCTCCACCAACTCCACCATCGCTTCCCATCATCGGTCACCTCCACCTTATGGGTTCCGTCATACCAAAATCATTCCAAGCTCTGGCTCGCCGTTATGGCCCTCTCATTCGGCTCCGTTTAGGTGCCTCAACATGCATAGTTGTCTCCAACGCCCAAGTCGCCAAAGAAGTGATGAAAACACATGAGCTCAATTTCTGTTACCGACCCCAGTTTGGATCCTCAGACAACTTCTTATACAAAGGCTCTGCTTTCATCACTGTCCCATATGGCCCTTATTGGCGCTTCATCAAAAAGCTTTGCGTTACTCAACTTCTCTCCCCCACGCAGCTCGGGCGCTTCCGCCACATCCGCGAGCAGGAGATAACGAAGCTCTTGAAATCTCTTGTGGAGTGTTCCTCTGAAGGCAGGGACACGGATTTGAGCCGTGAGCTTACTGTTTTGACCAACAATATCCTGTGTCGGATGGCCATGAGTACGACCTGTTTGGACAACGTTAATGATGCTAAGGATGTTCTTGGCCTGGTGAGGGAGTTTCTGCACTTGGGAGCCAAGTTGAGCATGGGTGAGGTGTTGGGACCTTTGGGAAAGTTTGACTTGTTTGGGTATGGGAAGAAGCTTGTGAGAATAGTTGGGAAATTCGACCGGGTTTTGGAGCGCATCTTAGAGGAACATGAAGGGAACAACTCCGAAAGAGGGGACATGATGGATATCCTATTGCGAGTCTACAAAGATCCAAATGCTGAGATGAGGTTAACAAGGAATGATATCAAGGCCTTCTTCCTGGTAAGTTCTTATCTTTTGGATATTCACTGTTTCTTACGTAAAAAAGTTTCAATTTTTAGAATGGAGATTCAGTTTAGTAGAGTAGAAAAGTGACTATAGCTTTTGGGGTGTGGTGCAAGGATATTTTCCTAGCGGGAACAGACACGTCTGCAACAGCGTCCGAATGGGCCATGGCAGAAATCATGAACAACCCAGGAGTGTTGACGAAGGTGAGGGAAGAGATTGATGCAGTGGTGGGTTGTAGCAGGTTGGTCACTGAATCGGACCTTCCAAATCTACGTTATCTGCAAGCTGTTGTGAAGGAAGTGCTGAGACTCCACCCAACGGCGCCGTTTGCTCTTAGAGAATCAGCAGAGGAGTGCAGCATCAACGGCTATGATATAAAGGGCCAGACGCGGACACTGATCAATGTCTACGCCATCATGCGGGACCCAGAAGCGTGGGACAAAGCAGAGGAGTTTATACCAGAAAGGTTTTTGGTAGAGAGTGATGAGATGAAGGGTGATTTCAGGTACCTTCCATTTGGATCTGGGAGGAGGGGATGCCCTGGATCTTCCCTTGCCTTAACGGTTATACAAGGGACAGTTGCGTCACTGATCCAGTGTTTTGAATGGAAGACGAAAGGGGGAGAGAGGGTTTGTTTGGAAGAAGGGTCATCGTTTTCTACAGGATTGGCGAAGCCACTTGTTTGTTACCCTGTCACTCGTTTTAATCCTTTTTAACTCTACACTGCTGTTATCTCTGTCAAAAGTACTGTTTTGTGAAGTAAATAAGTGTTCTTAACATAAGGTGGGTTGGAAATACCATTCCACTGTTACGTTGTTTTTGGGTTGTTCATCTACTCATTCTCCACTGGTGTTTAGTGGCTTATTAGTCTCCTATGATTTGTGCACTGCTCATTTATTTTAGCACATATGCCAATCATGTCTTTTGAATATTTAGGATGAGAAAATGAAGGGAGTGAAATCTAAGGCTGTTTGATAAAAGAAAACAAGGATGAGAAATGAGGTTTTTTTTTTTGTGTGCATATTTAGGTGGAAAATACGAATTTGGGTAAAATTTTAAAAAAATTACAGAATTGGATTTAGTGGTGAGAGGGAAGACGACTTTGAAAATAAAAATCCTGTCATCAAAGCTGATTTTAGTTCGATAGAATAATTTTTTTTGTCATCTTAGAAATCGTGCAACCTATAACTATTTTTGATTTTTTTTTTAATATGGAGCTTGGTTATCTAGAGATGCATAGGTTTAGGAGGTTGATTATGAAGCTTGACGTTCTAAAGATGGGCTTTAGAAGTTCTCTGGAGACTGATCTCAGCCATCTTGAGATTGATTTGAGAAGGTTGACTATGAAGTTCAGTCTCAAATGATAGACTATGAAGCTCAACTTCGAAAGGTAAGCTAGGGAGTACGACTTCGAAAGGTTGGCTAAGAAGCTCGACTTCGAGAAGCTGACTATTGTACTAAGAAGATGCAAGACACATACTTCTTAATCCTTTGGTGTAGTAAGAGAAGAGGTAATCTCCATAATGATGAAAAATATTAGGGAGTGTTGTTCATATTTGGTGCATGTGAATTTAACTTTTTTATTCTCTAAAGTCACAATTAACATAGTGTGTAGGGTTGCACTTGGAAGAAGATAAAATGAAGAAAGTAAGTTTCTGAGAGGCATTGAATGAGATGCAATTGCTTTTAGGAAACAATATTGAAAAAAACTTCATTGTCTTATTTATAAAGTCATGCTACCCAACAATGCAATTGCTTTTAGGAAATAATATTGAAAAAAATTTATAAAGTCATGCTACCTAACACGACTTCTAATAAGATAAAAAATAAAATAAAATTGTTCCGTCAAACTAAAATTGTAGTTGATGGTATAATTTCTATTTTCAAAGCCATTTTTTCTAATATGACTAAATCAAATTCCGTATTTTTTTTTAATTTTACCCAAATCTATATTTTTCGCCTAAACTTGCACCAGTAAAAAAGCTAAGAAACGAAGAGACCATGTCTTTTGAATATTTAAGATAAGAAATGAAAGGAGTAAAAGATTGTTTGATATAAAAAAATGAGGATGAGAAATAAAGAAAGAAGAAAGAAAAATTTATAAAATATAGATATTATTAATAATTTTAATTTTTTAATTAATAAAATCGTAATTTTATAATTAAAGTTAATTTAAAATTAAATATTTCTTGAATGCGATTGATTAAATTTTATTTTAGATTAATAAAAATATAAAATTATTAATTTTTTAATTTTAAAATTAAATTACAATTAAATATAATTAATTTATTGAATTTTTAAGCATAGAAATTAAAATATTAAAATTTTATTATTGTACTTAAAATTAATTCAAATAAAATTTGATAAATTAAAATTCTAAATTTGATAAATTATAATAATATAAAACATATAAATTAAATTGGATCAAAATTATATTGTTTAATTTTTTCTTAATTGTTTAATTAACAAGACTTTCAAAAAGTTTATCAAATTAATCATTCACAACGAATGAGAAAAGAAAAACGAATGAAAAAAGAAATTAATGGATTGAAGTGATTTTTATTACACTTTCTTATTATATTATTCCTAATTCAGTAAAGAAAACCTTATAATAGAAGGAGTCACTCAAAATAGAAGAATTTCTATATAAAGGTATGTATGTCACTGTAAACTAGTGTCAGAGGTATAATTGTGAAATGGATCATGATACTTTGATAATCTTATGTGTCATTACACTCATTCGATATTATTATATGACAAAAAATAAAATAAAATTAATTCACTTACGTGTCTTATGTTCAAAAGTAGTTATTAGCCAATCACATATCAAAATAGAACAAACCACTTAAACAATTTTACTTTCCATATCATTATAATTGTATTTTTTCAAAATGAGAGGAGACATGAACACACTAGATTCTTATTTTTCATATCTGTTAAACGAGTTCAAAAGTATTTATTAACAAACCACGTATCAAGAGAGAGGAAACTACTTGGACCAATTTTTTTTAATAAAAAAAAATATATTAACTCATGATATTTCTACTTTTCATATATTTGTAATATAAGTTCGAAAGTCTTTATCAGTAAACCACATACCAAAACAGAGAAAACTACATGGACGTGAGTGTCATATATTTCAAAATATTTTCATAATTTTCTGAAAGTACTTCTGCTTTAACAAATTTAAAAGTACTTATCAGTAAATTACATATTAAAACAGAAAAAACCAATGTGCTTCATAATTACATGAGTTCCATAACTCATTAAATATTTTTTTCTATGTCACAATATCAAATGTCAGAATATCAAATATCAAATGGAAGTACTTTTAAAAATGGTATCAAAATATAATTTTTCTTATAAATGATACAAACAATGACAAAAGCCATGAGTTTCCATCTACTCTCCTAATTTCACATCTTCAAATCATTATAAATTAGTAAATGTAAATAAAATTTCCACTCACTTTTCCTTCATCAACAAAATATAAACAAATTTTAAATTTTATACCATAAATTAAATTTTAAATCTTAAATCTTAAATGTTAAATCCTAAAGAGTAAAACCATGGGAGAAGAGAAAAAACAGTAGTAAAGTTTGCAAGAGTATTATTTTCCTTAAAAAATTAAAATCGTTAACGTGATTTTGTAAACACATTTATAGTTTCTGCCAAATAATGCTGTCATCCAGAACCCAGCAGTCTCGAGATTGGTATATACTAATGCCAATAAGTTGGGAATAAGCTGCCAAACAAAAAAACCAAGAGGTGGATCGAGATGGCTTGATTAAATAATGAAGTAATCAATGAAGGACAAATAAAAAATAAATTTTATTTTAATTATTCATGCATTATTTTGGTGTTATGCAAATCACAATATAATATTATTCAATTTCTTTTATCACGTAACATCCCATATTTTTCATATAATAGAAACTTTATTGTATAAAAATTTATATAATAAACTTGAATATAGAAATTCACACATTCATTACGTATTTTAAATTATATTTCTCCGTATAAGATTTAATAAAATATCTTTGTAAAATTACAAATAAAATAAAATGAAGCTTCTCCATTACAATTCACTGGGACTCACACCACCTATCAAATTCTCTGCTTCCGTGTAATATACACGATCATCGCACTTTTAAAAACAAAACAAACAACCCACAAAAAGAAGGATAAGCTAGAGTTTTAAAAAAATATATATTTTCATAAATTGAATTTCTATGTCAACAAAACAACAACAATTCAATCTTTCATAATTCATCTCACATCATACATACATTGACTCAGAAACAAAGACACTATACTCTCTACTTCCGAAAGACACTCGTGCATTGAGTTAGACTCAGAGGTGTGCACCTGTCATATACCACCCAACTGTTCCGATAGGACTCATATTTCAAACCTCAGAACAATCTATTCCGATCGGGCTCATATTTTAAACCTCGGATCCCGTATGCACAGAGTTAATCCATATGTCCTATTCTGATCGGGCTCGTATTTCAAACCTCGGACAGGACCATATGAACCTTTTTCGACTCTTCACCAACTGATAATCTTCATCCATGTGAATCCAATGTACCAGTAGAGTCAGGATACCATCTTAGAATCCCCAAACAATTCACATCCTAATAATCTTAGCACAGGTATCTCCTTTCCTGAAGATACGATGTCTCGATCACACACCACATCATTCACAAACATTGATACTACATCATACCATACATAAACATTCATTCCATTCCATTCATATTCATCCAATTCATATTTAATAAAATAAATAATTACAATATATATCTAAAAAAAAAATCAAACTAGCTTCCCTTACCTCTATAGAGTAGAAATACTCAAAAATCCTAAAATCACTGGTAACCTAACTCTGTTCAAGAATTTGATCGGACACTCTTGATCTACTCCCGCTAAGAATCTAGGGGTGTCCTCTGATTGTCAATCTGATAACCTATGAGATCACAAATCTAGAGAGAAGGTAGGAAACTTTAAGATGAATTGTTTGAGAGATGACAGTTTTCATAAGAATGAAACTGAATATCTTCTTAAAGAAAGAAAGAGAGATTTGGTAAGTTTTTACAAATAGAATATATTCTCAGAGATAATTGGTGGTTTTTTAATAGAATAAAACATAATATCTTCTTATGGAGAGAATTGATAGTTTTTATAAAAATAAAATAGAATATCTTTTTAGAGAGATAAAATATCTTCTAGAAAAGAGAATATATTCTGAGAGAGAGCTGACGGTTGTTATAAAAATAAAAAGTAAATAACTATTTTTATTTATTTAAATAACTCTTCTGTTAAAAAAATAAGTATTATCTTAATTATCCTTAAAATTAAATTCTAGATTAGTTTTTATTCCAGAATTATTTTATAGGGTATTACATATCCAACGTCTGTATGGGATGATAAACGTTATTCAATTTTTCCAAATAGAAATAAGAATGAAATTGAATATATAATTAACAGGTCCGTATATGTACTTGTTCCATTTTTTTTAAATAATTTTCTTACATTATATTGTAATATTAATAATCAATATCAGTAACTACATATAAATAGATGCCGCACAAAAAAATTTATACAGCTAAAAATATTCAAACAACAGAAAATAAAAATAAACAAATATATTACTTTAGAATAAATCTCTATCCTCCCTCCCTCCCTCTCTCTCTCTCTCAATTATATACCACACTAATAACATTTAAGATTAGCTCTCACATTAAAGTATCCATTAAAAGTAGATCTTATTAGAACACTGAGTCTATAATTAATAAAAAAATATTAAAAGTATTAAGTTAATTAGTATCAGTGAAATCAACGATAACCAAGTTATTTCAAGAAGAAAAAATAAAAAAGTAATAAAAAAGATATCGTAAACTGAACTTTAATGTTTAAATAATAATATTTTAGCATATATTTGACTGACACAAAGATAAATAAATATTAACTAAATAAAATAATTGAATGCGTCTGCTTAATTGATGTTAAGAAATTATCTTTTAAAATAGATAGCATAGGTTTGGTCGCTGATGAAAAAAATAGTATAGCATTGGTCTATAGAAGAAAAAATGTTAAAAAAATTGTTGAGCACGTATTTTAATATATGAGTTATTATTAGTTTACTCTCACACACTTGATCCCTTAATTTGATTTTAATTATAATAGTGTTACTGATCAAGTTTTCTTTTGTTTCATACTGTTCATGCATTTTACAACCTGTATATTAAGTTCTAATATGAGAGTTGACTTCAATCGTTCGCAGATTTAAGTTTTGAAGATTGAAGTTGATCTCCATCGTGGTTAGCAATTGTGTTCTTTATGAATGACATGTCGACAAATGCTATGAAATCTTCCCAGTATAATAATCTGGCCCCTTAAACATTTTGTTAGCTGAAAAGTTATTTACATACAATTATAGATTCTAAGTTGATGCACCTACTAATGCTTGATCCAAACAAGAAGGTGGAAATTGTTGGCTTCATTGAAATTCAAAATCTTAGAAAAAGTTGTATGGCTTGTAACAAAAATTGAAAATAAAATAAGGTAAAAATTTATGAATCTATCACATCATTTAGAAATATTAATAAACTTTTTTTTCATTTCTCACATTTTTTCTTTAATCTACACATATATATATTTTATTTATTTTTCACTTCAAATACATTTTTTTTTCACTCTCAAATCCATCCTTATATTCAAACAAAAACATTAAAGTAATGAGTATATAAAACTTTTTTTTCTTTTAATATAATGTGAGTTTGTTCTTATATTGAGTAAGAACAAATTTCATGATAATAAATAAAGAAACAGACCTAGACCTACATATACGTTGTCTTAAAATTTTAGATTGAAAATGATATTTTAACTTTCTTATATATCATAAAATTTTAGATTGAAAATGATATCTTAACTTTCTATAGAGAATATTTATAATTGGTTGTTGTTAAAAGTGGTTGATTCCTATATTATTAGAATTTCTTATATTTAATTTTTATAAGAAGATTTAACTCTTTATGTGTAGGAATATAACTTAGATCCTACAATTAATTTTAATTTAGTAATAAATTTTTTATTTTAAGAATTATTATAATATTTAATCTTTTAGTTATATTTTTATTTTTTATTATCACAAAGAATGAACGGACTTATTTTTAATATTAAGTGACTTTTCTTCATTTTGAGTGTCCTTCCCCTCTCTTAAAATAATTGTTTTTTTATAACGTGAATTAACACTATTAATTCTATTCAACGCTGCTTATAAATAATATTAAGTGATGTGGAAAAACATTATTAGAGGAACAGGAAGGAGAGAAAAATATTGAGATTTGATTGCAGTTGAATGGCGACTAGGACCGATGCAATCACAAGATAAAGATGATTTTTGAGAGTTTGAAGAAAATGAAGCTCAATCTTCTAATTTAACTTATCTCATTTCATTTTTTATTTTTTTTTGTCATTTTAAGCAAGAAATGTGACTAAATATTAATTTTAAGAAAAAACTATTAAAATTTAATTAATGAAAAAGTAATGATATTATGTTTTAGAAAACAAGTGTTAATCTTTAGTAAGTCTTTTTAAATGATATTACACAATAAATTAGTTTCATCTAGAATAATATATTTACATAAAAAGATATTACACTATTATGCTGACATGATATTATATAGTAATATTATAATATGTAAAATTGAAATGTTGAGGTGCTTCTTCAACATTTCTGACAAATATTCACTGCAAACGTGTCTGATTCAAATGGCGGATCAAAACTAAATAAAATGGATAATGTTAATTAATCAATAGTGAATCATGGTATTCAGCTTCAACCTTATAAAAAATAGGTGCAAGAAAATGAAAGCATACAGAAGTCTCAGAAAATAAATATTATATAAGTGACTTTTAACCACTACGTCGTCAGCTGCTGGCTGCGGTCTTCAGTATATGTGCAAATATAAATGATAGGTAGGATGTTTCAAAGCACCTGGGGACTTTTTTTCTTATTGGAGGTTGGACTTGGTAATAACAGAGGCTCGACTTGGTAATAATTGTGGCTGGACTTGGAAATAACAGTGGCGGCTCAAGAATTCAACCACCTAAAATAAATTATAAAATGAGATACTGTTGAATTAATAAAATAATCTATTAAAATTATGATATTTTTTATTTAAATTTTATTTTTTAAAATTTATTATAACAAAAAATTATCTATTAAATTATAATAATTAATTTTATTTTATTTTAAGTAAGATTTTATTAATATAAATTTTAAAAATTCTTTTAATTGAAGAAATTGATGCTGAAATTATTAAAATTATTATATATGTGTTTGAAAAAGAAATTATTTTTCTTATGTAATTAAGAATCTTAATGGATTTATTATTTTTCAATCTCAAATTTTTTTAAAATCTTTTTTGAGATATTTAATTTTGAATCCTATAAATTTAAATCCAATAAATTATAAGTTTAAAAGTTTTCTAAGCTTTAAGCATTTTTTTTTAAATGACGACTTTATTTTTTATGCTAAATAAAAATATCAAAATATCTTTATATATTTTAAATTATTCAAATCTACTATTTGAGTGATAATTTTTTTTATCTACGAGAAAATAATCAATTCTAAATTTTCTTGAAGTGATTTTATAATTTTACTTTCAATACTTTCATCAAATTATTTTTTATACGTAGTTTTTCATATACTTTAGGCTTTACATCTATTTTAAAAGTATTTTTTTTATAAAAATCTTACATTTCTATGCATTCTTATGCAAGTTTTAGAAAATAAAAGAAGAAATTTTAATTATTTAATAGTCATATTAATATAAATATGTTTTGATTGTAAATTTTATTAATCGAGTTAACTGTAAATAAATATAATACTAAATAATCATGACTAAAAAGAATTCAAAATTTTTAAGTTCATAACTTATTAATACTTTGCTAGGTTTTAAACTTTTAAATTAATAATATTTTAATAATAAATATAACACGATAACCAGTTTTATTTTTATTTTTATTTTTTACCTTGTATTGATCACTAAAAAAACTTAAAATTAACAAAAATTTCAATTATTCAATTTATTGTTAAGTCTTCCAATATAGACATACACATAAATATATAATAATAATATACAATTATTTATAAAATAAAAATTTGAAATTAAATAATAGATTAATAACAATTAAACATTCAAATTAGAATAATTCATAAGAGAATTAGTGAAAAGTGAAAGAAAGGAAAAAAAAAAAAAAAAAAAAAAAACAGATGTCACTATGTTGAAAAAATAAAAGAAGATAAAAAAATTAGAAAGCTCTAGAATATGCTTTGAATATTCAATATTTTAAAAAAATAAAAGTATTGTTAATTTATTATTTATTAGGAAAAAAAAATTAAACTATTATTCTATTATAATTCTGATATTAACTTATACTTAGTTATGATATTTTAAATTTTTAAGAAAAAATATTTTTAGGTAAAAAATTTTAAAATTAAATATTTTTTAATTTTATAATAATATATTAATGTTAAATATTTTTTAGCCTAAATACCGATCTTAAGACAGAGTCCTGGATCGCAATGTCTTAGTCCGACAACATATAGTCTGACAAATGAAATGATACATTGCCCATCCGATAAGAGTAGCAAACATAAACTACAGATTAAGCAGTTTGTGTTAACAGGAACAAGTCTTTTCCTTTCCTTATATATAGAGGTTGCCAACCACTATATTTTCATCTTGCCAAACACTTCAAGCAAATATGGCTGATTACCAAGACTACATGCTGCTTTTCATCACATGTTTAGTCTCCACAATCCTGCTTATAGCCATAGTCAGCAGAAAACAAAACAAGACTAATAATAGACCACCAGGTCCACCACCCTTACCCATCATTGGACATCTCCACCTTCTTGCTCCAATACCTCACCAGGTTCTTCACAACCTCTCCACTCGCTATGGACCCATAATGCAACTTTTCCTTGGCTCCGCACCTTGTGTCGTAGCTTCCACAGCAGAAGCTGCTAGAGAATTCCTCAAAACTCACGATACCCATTTCGCTAACCGCCCTCAAAATTCTGCCGTTGATTTTCTAACATATGGCTCCCAGGACTTCACTTTAGCGCCATATGGACCTTACTGGAAATTCATGAAGAAAATATGCATGTCTGAACTTCTGGGGGGTGCCACGCTAAGTCGGCTGCTTCCTGTCAGGAGACAAGAGACGTTAAGGTTTCTGAGACTTATGCTCCAGAAAGGGAAGGCGGGTGAGGCTGTTGATGTTGGGAGTGAACTTTTGAGACTCTCCAATAACGTTGTGACGAGGATGATGATGAGCCAAACATGCTCTGAAGATGACACTGAAGCTGAAGAGATGAGGAAGTTGGTGCAAGACACTGTTGTTCTCACGGGGAAGTTTAATGTGTCAGATTTCGTTTGGTTCTTTAAGAACTGGGATGTGCAGGGGTTTCGGAAAAGAGCCAAGGAAATTCGGGACAGGTTTGACACCATGATGGAGAGGGTGATCAAGGAGCATGAAGAGGAAAGGAAGAAGAGAAAGGAAGTGGGAAGTGGAGGAGATGGGAAAATCAAGGATGTACTTGATGTATTATTGGACATACATGAAGATGACAACTCTGACGTAAAATTGACAAAAGAGAACATAAAGGCCTTCATATTGGTAAGTGACGAAAATTTCAATGACTTCTACTCTACCCGTTGTATGCTTTGATTGACGTTAGATATGTTAAAATATCAGTTAAATGATGTAAGATAAATGTTTACATGTGTGTTTTTACATTAAATAATTGATTTTAGGTTCAGAACTGATTCTAACTAACAATTTTAAGTAATTTTTACGCTAGATCCGGAATTTGTCGGACATGAAAAGCTGACGGTATAGTTCTAAAAATTTTGCAGGACGCATTTATTGCAGGAACAGACACTTCAGCCTTGACTATCCTATGGGCTTTGGCTGAGTTGATTAACCACCCACATGTGATGAAGAGGGCAAGGGAAGAGATTGATGCTGTGATTGGAAGTGGTAGATTAGTAGAAGAATCAGACCTTGTCAATCTTTCTTACCTACAAGCTATAGTGAAAGAAACCCTGAGGATTCACCCCACAGGTCCATTAATTGTGAGAGAATCTTCTGAAAGCTGCAAAATCTGGGGCTACGAGATTCCAGCCAAGACTCAGTTGTTTGTTAATGTGTGGGCTATTGGCAGGGATCCCAAACACTGGGAGAAGCCACTTGAGTTTAGACCAGAGAGGTTTCTTAGTGAAGAGGAAAGTGGTAAGAGTCTGTTAGATGTGAGGGGACAATATTTTCATCTGATTCCATTTGGGAGTGGAAGAAGAGGGTGTCCTGGAACCTCACTGGCTTTGCAGGTTGTACAAACCAACCTTGCTGCTATGATTCAATGCTTTGAATGGAATCTTAAAGCTGGCAATAAGACTGTTGACATGGAAGAAAAACCTGGGACAACTCTTCCAAGGGCTCATCCATTGGTTTGTGTTCCTGCACCCCGGCTTAATCCTTTTCCTCCCCTGTGACAGTGATCAGACAAAATCAAGATTGGGTAAGGGAGAAAAGGAAAAATTTCAAGGCTCATTCTTGTTTATCTGTAGTATTCATCTATCATAACTTTCACACACCCTTTATTTCAAACTTTACGTTCTTCTGCGATGTTTACTGTGACGCCAGTCACAAATATAATAAATAAATCGTCCTTTTTCTCTCGTAGGATTGTACCTTCATTTCACACTTTTATATATTATTATTTTATTTATATATAATATTTTATTTATATATAATATTTTATTATTAAAAACAGTGTTAAACGGGAGTAATATGTAAATAGTGACAAAATAATATTTTTCTTATAATACTCTATTTTATTACATATGGGTAATGAATAAAGGATGATATTAAAATATGATTTCTATTCATGTAATATATATAATATATGATTATAATAAAATTAGATTAAAAATAATTTTATAATTTAGTTTGATATGCATAAAAGTAAAATAATATTTAATATTATTTTCAATAATTAAAATAGAGAAAAAAATAATTATAAATAATATAAAAATTTTTAAAGATAGTCTTTATCTATCCTCACTTTCATTTATACAAATATTTACTTTCTTTACAAACAATAATCAATGTCAAGTTACAAATATACCTAAATCATAATTCTTTAAATGAATGAGTTTAAGATTATCTATTAACATAAAAATTGCAAGAATTTTAAAACAACAAAAGAATTGTGATATAAACACAAGCTTTCATTTGATATTTTAATTCAGATTACATAATATATTTTTCAATACACAGAGAATCAAAGATTAAGCTACGAATCAATATGACAAACAGTAAATATATTAAAATACGAATATATTGAAAAGAAAGACACAAAAAATATGAATACCAGAACAATATTACATGAGAGTTCAAAAAGGTTATTTTTAAATCCTACAACAATAAATTTAACTTCTCATAAGAGAAAACTAAACATAAGAACAATAGAAATATAAAATTACTCTCAAAATATCTTAAAGCTGTCTTAAATTGCCAATTTCACTCATTGACAACTTGTTATCCTCACCATAATGTAGAGCAACTATTAAATAAGATGTGATGTGAAAATCAACCCTCACACCCGACTCAGGTTTAACAGCACTAGGTACGACTTGATGATTCTGCTAGTAATCTCCACTTCCAACCCCAACTACAGACTCAGGTTTCGTATGTCAGACACATTTCGTTCCTCTGACTCTTGGATTTAATGGAATCAGACACATTTCCAGTCTCTTACTCTCGGGTTTGCTCAGGCTAGGCTCAGGTTTTGATGCCAGACCTGACCTTTTCTATGTCAAATTATTCTTTAATCACCCATCTTTAAGGTTTCAATCCTTTTTCTCTTAATCTAATGTTTTTATTTTTATTTTTAGGCAAAATAATAACAATTAGTGATCAAATTTATTTTTGACTCTTATAATCAATTATTAACGATATTGTTTTTAAGAATAAGAGGTGTGATGTTGTAGTGTTATTTGCTTTAATAGAATCTAAATCATGGGTTGTCATTAGAGGAAGATTTAAAAATGCTTTCTTCTCTTATTTAGATTGGGTTCTAGAACCACTAGTTTACATGAAATTTTTAAGTAGAAATGTGAAGGGTAGGCAGAGATAGTGTGGTTGTTTCTGTCGTGTTAGATGGGTTCGAAGGTGTTAATTGTGGATGTCAATTAAGTTATTACAACGAATAAGAATCCAAATGCTGGTATATGCGATGACACATTAAAAAAAACAGATGCTTCTGTATGGCATACTATGTATATTTAATATTGCAAGAAGTCTTATTGTTTTGTGGGTGCAGAGTTCTTTTTGAATTGGCGCATAGCAGAGCTGGAAATTCTGTATCATGGATGCTACTCGTAATCAAATCAAGCATTGTAAGAGAACGTGAGGTACATGGGTTTTTTGCACTGAATTTTAGTACTTTATGTTGAACTACAAATATATTTTTTGGTAGGACCAACTGGGAGGTCCTAGAAGGTGGTGCAGGATTTGTTAGGAGGATAGGTTGGAGGGTTCCGTAGCTAGGAAGGGGTGGGGGAAGGAGAGGATGAATTTTTTGTGTGAAAGTTATATTGGTGAGTGTATGGGAGAGGATGAATTTTTTGAGTGTGATTTTATTATAAAGAGTAGTCTAAAAATATCATATAATTTAATTTTATCAAATTATTCGAAACTTAAAATCTTATTTGTTTCTAAGTAAAAATAATTTGACATAAATGAACAATTATTCAAGAGTGATATAACAATTTAAAAACAAATTCATGCAATCACATTTATTCTCCTCAAATCAATCTTAGAAAAAATAATATTATCTCATCCCGTCTTAATTATGCTATTAACACTATAAATAGAATAAAAATGCAGACAACTTTAAACACAAATAATAATTTTTGGTAACAACTAAAAACATTATTCTTTATTGAAAAAAGTGTTTCACTCATAACTTGAGTGTCTCAATATAGTTTTCTCTCATCTATCATTAATTTTCTACCATTTAACTTTGTTTTTTATTTCAAAAACAAAAAATTTCAAACTGGTGTAATATCGGAATGTGACTAGACTAAGAAAACAATTAGCTTTTTTATGATAAAAATCTCTTCACAAGTTAAAAAGAAAATCAATCAATGAATTCAGAAATTTTTACCTTCTTCTATTTTAATTCAAACTAATTATCAACTTTCCCTAACTTATTTATTTGAATATTTAATTTTTTAAGATTAATCACATATTTTCATGATTTCCTCCTTGTACTCCTATCTACGGTTTATAATAGAGTCCCTCAAATTTGAATCTTACGAACTATGGCGACAACCTCTTTCCTCTCTCAACTCATAGTCGAATAGTCAAACAGGACTTAAAGGGATTTCAAGGGCCATCCATTGGTTTATGACGCTTAATCCTTTTCCTCCCCTGTGCCTGGGATCAGGCAACATGAAGATTTGGTCAGGGAGAAAAGAAAGGAAAATTTTCAAATTAAAAATTCACAATTTTGGCCCGTTCTTGTTTATCTGTAGTATTCATCATCACAAATTTCACAGACCCTGCCTATGCTTTGAAAAATGAACGCAAGCAAGGTTTATTCCAAACTTATGTTGTTATTCAATTAGAATTAAGATTTCGTCCCAGTTATACAAACCTTTGCTATGTACTGAACAACAAAATGAACACTTAAAAGAGCTAGATCTAACTTTTCTCATTGTTTCTAAAGAAATTTATTGTAGCCTATAAGGAGTATATGATTGACTTCTTCCTTATGAGTATTAATCACAAACAGGATATTTGGTGTCATGATGTGGTTTTAAGTCAAAATTTGGTTTACAGCCGGTTATTATAATTGAAGCCATAAATGTATTTGTCTACATTAATGAATTTAAAATGAATATGCTAGATGAGGCGTTGTAGCGAAGCAATAATGAATTTTAAAATATATTCATAAAAAATGATTCTCAAATAAAATAAATTAAATAGATTCGCAATCCAAAGTAGAACTTACTCGCAGCAACTTGCTTTAGCCCCCATTTCTGACCATTGTTCTCAGTTCAATGCACCTCGTTGCTCTCACTTTTTCTGTCATGTACGCTACATATTCTTCCATTTTAGTTAATTTCATAATTAAGAATCTATCTTCTATACCCCTTGTCCCAAGTCTATTTGCCAAATTCCTCACTTGCCAAAAAAAATCATACCAGTGTAAAGATCTGAAGCTATAGTTGAATGGTTAGACTCTGAGGATGTCTGTTACTATTTAAAATCACTTTTGGTTTCTCACTGTAACACTGAAGGTATGGAATTTCAAGTGTCACTCCTTTGTTTGATCTCCACCATCGTCATTACATTCATACTGTGGAGAAAACGAAACAAGACCCTCCTTCCACCGAGTCCACTGGCCCTCCCCATCATTGGCCACCTCCACCTTCTCTCCTCACTACCTCACCGAGATTTGCACAAGCTTTCAATCCGCTATGGACCCATCATGCACCTTTTCCTCGGCTCACTCCCTTGTGTGGTGGCTTCAACCGCAGAAGCCGCCAAAGAGTTCCTCAAAACTCACGAATCCTCTTTCTCCAACCGCCCTTCTCAAACCGTGGCCGTTGAGGCCTTAACCTACGGCTTCCAAGACTTCTTCTTCGCGCCTTACGGACCCTATTGGAAGTTCATGAAGAAACTGTGCATGTCTGAACTTCTGGGTGGCCACATGTTAGACCAGTTCCTCCCCGTGAGGCAGCAAGAGAGCAAGAGATTCATCAAACGCGTGCTCGAAAAAGGGTTGGCTGGTGAAGCCGTGGATTTTGGAGGAGAGTTGATGACACTCTCGAATAACGTCGTGTCGAGAATGGCTGTGAGTCAGACAAGTACTGAAAACGAGGAGGACATTGAAGAGATGAGGAAGCTGGTGGCAGATGCCGCAGAGCTCGTGGGGAAGTTCAACATTTCGGACTCCATTTGGTTCTTGAAGCGTTTCGATCTGCAGGGATTCAACGTGAGGCTCGAGAAAACTCGGGACAGGTTCGATGCCGTGTTGGACAGAATCATAAAGCAGCGTGAAGAGGAAAGAAGGAACAACAGCCAAACCGGTGGAACACGTCCGTTTAAGGATATGCTTGATGTTTTATTGGACATCTTCGAAGATGAAAGTTCTGAAATGAAACTAAACAAAGAGAAAATTAAGGCCTTCATCCTGGTAAGTTGATAAAGGAAATGTTTAGTATATTTTTTTAATTTTTATATGTCTCTGTATATTTGTAGGTTTGTGTGTATGTGAATTTTTCTAACATTTACCTATTTCATGTTTGTATAGTTTGTAAATTTACTTGGAAAATAACATACGCAAAACTTTGAATTGTCTGTAGGAAGAAAATAAATAAGCCAAGAAAATTTTAAAAGGAACAACTTTCTCTATCAATTATAATTACACCTAACATATAAATGACATTGATTATAGCCACTATATATATCGACTTAAAAACCTAGTTTTATATCATAATAAGCTTTCATGTTCATGTTATTTTATGACTGTTTGTAAATAAATATCGGTACAGAAATTGCTACTTACTGTGTGAAATTGTTAGCCAAATTTTCTATCTCATTTTGTGTCTATCTCTTTCTTATCGCAGCGAAAGAAAACTATTATATGATAATTATAGTTGTTTTTATTTTGATGAAAAATGAGACTCAATTATTGTTAATACTTTTCCTTAAAAAATGAACTTTTTCATATAAAAATAAAAATACTTAAGAAATAGAATGTCCACTAACTAAAAAAGCGTTTCTGAAATAATATTATTAAATGGGATAAAAAAATGTATATTATTTCTTATAGCTGAATTTTGAGAAATAAGAGATCTTCCTTATCCGAGTGAAAAGCATAATAATTTGCAGTCGTATTGTGTAGGTCTCCATTCTTGATTTCCTTTCATGCACACGTAACTAACATGTCGGTTTCTAATGACAATATTTAGGACATATTTGTTGCTGGGACTGACACGTCAGCACTAACCATAGAATGGGCTATGGCAGAGTTAATCAACCACCCAGATGTGTTGGAGAAGGCACGGCTTGAAATAGATGCAGTGGTCGGAAAGAGTAGAATCGTAGAAGAATCAGACATTAAGAACCTTCCTTACTTGCAAGCCATTGTTAAAGAAACATTTAGGCTTCACCCAGCTGGTCCATTACTTTTTAGAGAGTCCTCAAGCAATGTAGTGGTGTGTGGGTATAATATTCCAGCCAAGACTCGATTGTTTATCAACGTTTGGGCTATTTGTAGGGACCCCAATCAGTGGAAAAACCCTCTTGAGTTCAGGCCAGAGAGGTTTCTTGATGAAGAGGGAAATGGGCATAGTGAATTCGATGTTAGGGGACAAAATTATCATCTTCTTCCTTTTGGAACTGGAAGAAGAAGGTGCCCTGCTATTTCTCTAGCATTACAAGTTCTGCATGTGACTCTTGCTGCCATTATTCAGTGCTTCCAGTTAAAGGTTAATGGTGGCAATGACAAGGTGGACATGGAAGAGAAGTCTGGCCTTACTCTTCCAAGGGCTCACCCTTTAATCTGTGTCCCTGTTCCAAGGCTTAACCCTTTCCCTGCTATGTGACTTTTTTAAAAGAAACATTTTTCCATTCATATGATGTCATGTCAAAGATGCAAGTTTTTTTTTTTTTTTTATTTCGTTTTTGTGTTTCACATGTGCATAGGCACTGTATCATTGCCATCCTTAACAATTGAACTTTTCCTGTTACTATAATTCTTGAAGAATATTTGTATCTTCTTTTTGAAGTGCAAAATGTGTCCATATAACTTAAATTTGAGTTTCAAGTTTAAAATTGTTCGTACTTAGTAATATTCTCCACTCGTGCAAACACTAAATTAATATTCTTTCAATAATACTTTTCAATAAAAAAAACACTAAATTAAACGATACCTTAATTTTATATCTAAAACTAGGATTCAATAAAAAAAATGTTCAAACTAATATCTTATATTAATGCAAGGTTCTGATAAACCTTTGAATCATAGTAATCCCATAGTCAACAAAATAATATTTACTTATTCATAAAAAGAAAATTTATTAAATTATATATTTATCATATAAACTAAAAAGCAATTTGCATAAAACTACCATCCGGAGGATTGAAATCGTAGATTTAGTTTTCAAAGAGTACATTTGTCTCACCATAATGTAGAAATCATTCTTGAGTTTGTCTATTTGTGGATACTTAACCTACTATATACAAGAATATAGCAAAAGTTTCCCCTACTCCAATATGCTTAGTAGGTTTCAATCCATGGTTGTTGGTTAACACACCAATTGCATGAATATAAATTTTCTTATTCGAAGAATTTGTTCCAAATACGGCAAATATATATATAAAAAAAATTCAATCCTAAGCATTAAACTTCCTACAGAGAACCATAGGAAAAGTCTCGCTCATTGAAAGTATTTAGGGAATCCACGATTATCCCAAGATATCGTTGTTCATGAAGTAAAGAAAAGCTATCTTATCTTCTTTGATAGTTAAGATTCTGACATCCAAGATGAGAGATCCTTTATGTTCGTACCCTCTTATATCAAGCTATATAAAATCAAGATTGTGAAATGACGACGAACTCACATAATCATAAATTATATTGATTTTATATATATATATATATATATATATATATATATATATATATATATATATATATATATATATATATATATATAATATTGTTTATCAATAAAATAAGTAAAAAACATCTAAAAAATATTATCAAATGAGTAAGAGAAATACATATTAAAAATATCTTTTTTATTTTAATTAAAATTAAAATTTCTTTAATTCAATCAATAATATTAAAACTGATAATACCTTCAACTTAAAATTTTAAAAACATTAGATTTGTAAATAATTTTCTTTATATATTAGTGAACTTATTTATTTGTACCTAATATGCTATTTATACTCACTTAGTACGTAACCTATCGTAAACCAAAGTCAAGACCATTCACACAGAGTACTTTTACAGATCAACCAACCTTCTAATAACATTAAGATTTAAAAAAGTTGGTAGTACATTTGGTTGTAATCCATTACTGACTCGAAACCAATTTGCTTGCCCTTCATTATGTGGAGTTTCTTCTTCAGAAAAAAACGACAACAGATGTTTTAATTACTAGCCATATAAACACGAGAAACTCGCATGCTATAAAATATTCGCTATTATTAAGGTTAAAGAATGCGTGTTATAGTATAGAGCAATCTTTACGCACACCAAAGATGAGTTTTGCGAATCCTCTTTTGACATTACAAAGTCAATAAAACAATACTTATATTATTCATAAGAAGAAAAAAAATGGAAGTATATATTTATCATATAAACTCAAAAGCAATTTGCATAAAACCTTAAATATGCACAAATTATTTTAAGATTAATTAAACAATAACAAAAAAATAAAAAAAAATTGAGATCAATTGATTAATCTCATATTATTTTTACCAAATATTGATCACTCAAAAGGAGTCAAAGTGAACACAAATTCTTCTTCAATCAATCTACTACTCAAAATCTCTAAGTAAAGGCACGCACATAAATGCACACTATTGAATGATTAAATACAAAATGAAAGAAATTTGAAATTGAAATAAATTGAAATAATATTATGGAAGAAACAAAGAGACAGAGGAAAAAATGAGATAAGCGAAGAAAGAAGGAGAGAAGTAGAAGATTCAGACAATGATAGGACATATAAAGAAAGAAGGAGAGAAGTAGAAGATTCAGACAATGATAGGACATATAAAAAGATGATATCAATATGTTGAAATATAAGAAAGAGATAAATTAGAAAGTTTTGATAGGAAATTTTTTTTAAAATATTATTAATTTATTAGAAGAAATTTTCAAGAATATTATTCATTAAATAGTATTTATAGTACCAATATAAATTTAAAGTCATTAAATAATATTTATAGCACTAATGTAAACTTAAAATATGTTAAAATATTTAAATTTTTAATTAAAATTTTTTTAGTATAATTTTAAAATTAAATATTTTTTATTTTATAATAATATATGAGTATTAAATTTTTTTGAGGCTTTAAGGTCTTAAGGTCTAAAACATATTAATTTTTTTAAGATTTTTGTGGCTTTGAGTTCTAAAGCATATTAAATTTTTTTAGAACTTTAAACGAAAGTTGGTTGGCCTTCAGCCACCCCTGTGACACGGGGAACTCGCATGCTATAAAATATTAACTATTATTACTCATTGAGGTTAAAGAATGTCTTTATTGTAGTACAGGGCAATCTTTACACACACCAAAGATGAGTTTTGCGAATCCTGGAAGATGGGCTCGTGCGAGGTCTATGCTGATGAAGACACACACACGTTCACTTCTCAGTCCCCTTTTTCACACTCGATCCGTAAACACTGTGAGAAGACAAGAAATTGAATTCGATTTCAAAGCTTACATGCTGCAGAAGATTAACACAGTGAACCGAGCCTTGGACGCAGCCATTGAGCTCAGGGAGCCCAAGAACATCCACGAAGCCATGCGCTACACGCTCCTCGCGGGCGGCAAGAGGCTCCGCCCGGTGCTCTGCATTGCTGCGTGCGAGCTCGTCGGAGGCCTCGATCACGCCGCCATCCCCGTCGCATGCGCCGTCGAGATGGTCCACGCCATGTCGCTCATCCACGACGACTTGCCCTGCATTGACAACGATGACTTCCGGCGAGGGAAGCCGGCGTGCCACAAGGTATTCGGCGAGCACGTGGCGCTCCTCGCCGGCGATGCGCTGGTGGCGCGCGCGTTCGAGCACATGGCGGCATCGACGAAGGGCGTGTCTCCCACGCGCGTGGTTCGCGCGATAGAGGAGTTGGCGAAATCTATCGGCGCAGAAGGCATTGCGGGGGGACAAGTGATGGATAAGAGTTCAGAAGGGTTGTCGAATGAGGTGGGTTTGGAGAGGGTGGAATTCATCCACCTTCACAAATCGGCGGCGTTGTTGGAAGGTTCGGTTGTGTTGGGAGCAATAATGGGGGGTGGGTCGGACGAGGAAGTTGAGAGATTAAGGATGTTTGGTCGTTGCGTTGGGTTGATGGGTCAGATTGTGGACGATATTCTGGATGTTACTAAATCGACGGAGTACTTGGGGAAGACGGCGGGGAAGGACTTGGTGGCTGATAAACTCACATATCCCAAGGTTTTGGGGATGGATAAGTCTAAGGAGATTGCTCAGAAATTGGTGGAGGATTCCAAGGAAATCTTGGCTGGGTTTGATACCCCGAAGGTAGCTCCACTCTTTGCTATAACTAATTACATTGCAGGCAGAATCAATTAGGAGAATAGTGATGTTTTTCTCTGTTGACTTTTAATAAAGTATGTTCGTTTTTGTCTCTTGTTTTGCAAAAGCTTCTTATAAACTACTTGGCTTGTCCACTGTATAATCAAATTTCACATAAATTATGTTAGGTATGATCAAACGCTGACCTAAATTTCCATCGAGTATGTGCATAACGGATATAAAAGTTTTCTGCTTTTTCTTTTAAATTTGATTATTTTTTCTTAAATTCAAAATCTGTAATGCAGAAAATACATAGCTATAACAGTTTAGATATACAGTATAAAATAAGATAATGTAATCTAAAGTTTTAATAAAATGATTGAAGTTAACCTAAATTATCTAAAACAGAATAAATCGAACTGTATTATTGGGTTAGAGAAGTTAAGTTGCTTATTATTATTTTGTTTGTTACATATCATTATGACGTAATGGGGAGTTATTTTGAAAGATCTAAAATACTTTACCTTTATTAATCAATTTTTAAATGAATTACTTCTATTTAAGGATCAATAATACTCACACAAAAAATGTAGTAGTCATACTTAAATGAATCTTTTTACTTATTACATAAAAATAAAAAAAAATGATAATATTATTTTCAAAATTTATAAATAAAATAATTAGTGTGTATTAAAAACTACCAACCTTATTATAAATTAATACAATGATCTTGTTTTTTCTAATTAAAATATTTGTTTCCGTCACAACTTTATTCAAAATAAAAACAAATGTATGCGAATACAGTTATACTTTTGTAACAAAACCTGTAAGCTTTTGATTCGATTGATGGGGTGCGGTTGTTGCCAACAAAGTTACATCCATTGTAATCTCTAGGTGTAATGACAATTAATTCTCAATGACACTTATATTCAATAATAATTAGTTATATAATTAATATAATTAAGAAAAAAATAAGTTAGAAAATTAATCCATCAATCAATATTTATTTGGATATATGGTATATATGTTCTTATGAATCAATCATCCATATATTTATAACTGTTGTTGGATCTACACTTTTTTTTGTTTATAGACTTTCAGATGGATTAAGGTTTAGCAAATTCATATACTCTTATTTTTCTTGTTTCACACTCAATTTTATTAATGTACGTAACATAATGAAATTATTAGTTAAATATAATTATTATAATATTAAGAAATATAAGCAAATACAGCTTACAAGATATGGTTGAAATGTTTAACATGCAGGTTTTTCCGTTAATCTTAATATATGTGGTAGGTTAATCTTAATGTATGTGGTAGGAAAATGTACAAAGGAATATCATAATAGTTGACTCCAAAAACTTTGACATGTTATTGTATCTATAAGAGTTTCTTCCTCAATCTTGATAATGTGGTTAGAAGTTGAGCAATCTCATTATCGTCGTCATCTTCAATAATAAGTTCTCTCTTAACCTACTTATCACGAGAGATAAAAACTTAAACAAAAGACAAAAATTAGTTCAACAATAATAAAATTATAAAAATTAAAAAACAAAAAGAAACATAATGTTTGCTCATGCTGAGACTCACATAATCAAAAGTGTGGCCAAACCAAAATTGTGTTTAAAGACACCCACAAATTTAACCTCTTTATTTGGGCAAAACATTTGAGCAATAACATCTTAATTTTCATCACCGCTACCTATGTATAGTTTGGCTGTAAATAAAGGGATACCATGGATGGTTAAGTTATCTTCAATGTATAACTCACATTGGTTTACTACATTAACGTGAGGGATTTGCAACCCTTTAGTGCTTAATCAAACAACCTCAAGGATTATATAAGATGTTTCTTGAGTGTGTTGTTGAAAACAAGCAAGGAATTCAAACTTCCAATTAAACTCTTGTTGCATGATCAAGTTTCTCTTAAAACTATATCTCCATGTTCAGCAAAGCATCATGACTATAATATCACTAGTAAAAAAATAGTCATTTATGTCGATTCTGGAAGACGTTCTTTGTCAGTTCTGGAACTAGATAAAAGTAACGTAGAAAGTCTTAGACATATAATGTCGATTATGTAATCGACGTAATATGTACGTCACTACGTCGGTTGAAAATATAAACTGACGTTATATAACCAACTAAAACAACTGAATTACAGTATAAGAGGTGGATACTATGTTGGTTGGAGTTGGAACCGACATAATAGATGACCTTTTATGTCGGTTGTAGCTTACAACTTACGTAAAATCTCAATTTTTCTAAAAAAAATCCATAATTTTCCAGAATTCTTTGATAAATCTCTAATCCATTGAATAAAGCACTACAAAAATTTTCATATTTTTTTGAGAAGTATAAAAAGGTGAAATAGAAAAAAAGATATCAAAAATACTAAAAAAATAAAAAAATAGTAAACAATGAAATTTTGAAAAAAAAAATGATTTCGAATCCCCTATTGGGTATTGCCCACAAGCTTTGTTATGTAATTCCGAGCAACTTTAATTTTTAGAGCATTTCAATCCGAGCTCTCTATCAAAAGTTATGGCCAGTTGAAGTTTTTTCTTCCTAAAATTTTGAAACCCAAAATCTCTTATACAAGCATACAAAAAACAGTCCAATCATACAAATAATACAACATTTCAAAGATTAGAAAACATACCTCTTGTAGATAGTAAGAGCAAAACCAGTGAATGCAAATAGAGGCAAATGAAATCTACCAAAATCAGTAAATGCAAAAATGAAGTGAATGAAACCACAAAGATAGTGAGAGGAAAGGAAAATTGGAGAGAACCACGATGTACCAATGAACCAATGACACCCAAACGTTAATCGAAAACGTTAACCAATAGCACTCAAACACGAATTGAAAACGTGAACTAATGACACCCAAAACACGAATCGAAAACGTGAACAAATGACACCAAAAACGCCAACAAAAACATGAACTTAAGGATTGAAGAGTGAACAAAACAATGGATGTGAAGAGTAAAGAGTGAACAGTGAAGGAGAAGACAAGGCGACATGACTCATTGAAGCATAAGAATGAAGCGCACGCGAGGATACCTTAAATCCCTAATTTTAACTTGAGGGAGATACTACGTCGGTTGGGAAGTCCCAACCGACATAATATATGGTCAAATTTTATAAATTTTGCTCAAAATTCACTAGCTCACCATGAGAGAGTTACTACGTCAGTTGAGAGCTTCCAATCGATATTGCATATGGTCAAATTTTATAAATTTTTCTCAAATTCTACAACTTAATATGACTATATATTACATCAGTTGGGAGATCCCAATCGATGTAGTATCTTTACCGCCATTTCAAAATTTTCAAATTTTATATTTTATATTTTCAGTCTTTTTATATGGCAGTTATTTGTGGAACCGATGTAGAATATGATATATTACATCGGGTTTGTGTGAACCGACGTAATATCTCTTCAAATATTTACAAAATTACCACCGTATTTTTATTTACATTAATTCCTTTTTAACCAATATAATATCCTGTCATAGAATGTATTTTTTGTACTAGTATATTCCGCATTGCTCCTCTATGATTATACACCAAAGTAATCACAAAAATCTCCTAAATATTTCGGCCTTCCTATAGTCATCATCATATATCATCACGACCATGGAGAATAAATGAGTCCGAGGTGTTTTGCTCAATAGAGAATTATGCAACATATCAACAATAGTTAAGTATATCACTCACTATTTATAAATGATGTAGAATTGAGAATGTTATTAGGTATATTTTATACTTACGATTTTATCAACAATGATTTGTACAGATTGAGATGACATTTATCCTATTAATTTTGTGCGACCTCCTTCTACGTCTCATAGCATGAAGGTTTATCAACAATAATTTGTACAAATTGAGAAGACATTTATCCTATTAATTTTGTGCGAACCTCCTTCTACGTCTCATACCATGAAGGTGGAGACACAAGGTCAACAAAATCAAGTCCGATTGACTTTGTTGCAGCCTTCATAAGTCGTTGCTCCAACAATATATCGCCCGATATAATAGATTAGGTGCATCATTCAACTTTCATGTTTTTTAATAACTATTCTTTTCTCTTGAAATGCAAATAAAAAAGATGGGATTACAAAAAGTTGGAGTACATATATATGTGATTACCAGATTTATAAATTACTAACCTGTTAAAAAAAAGTCCAATCGACTGAGATAACTCCATCCAATCATCCTTACTAATTTGATACTTTAAACATGAAGTCTCACTATTATGCTTTTCAAAAAATCTTCTTATGTAAACAAAGTCTTGATATCCTTTCATTTGATGCCAATAGCAGATAAAGTCTTCTTCCTCGTCAACTCAATATTAAAAATCTCAAAATTTTGGTGTAAACATAACAACATGAAATGTTAACAAATTTATCAAATAAGTTAACATCATTTTACATTGATCTCTAAAAAGTATAAAAAAATAAATATGCATCCAAAAAACAATACTAAATTATTTGAACCGAAAATACCCCAAATTTAAAGTTAGATTTATAATAGGTACATATTAACAAATTATGAAAAATATTTTTTCCAAAATATCTAATAGAAAAATTCAATATTTAATGCAAATGATTAATACTTAATCATTTGTACTAAATCATAAATAAAAAAAATTGCTAAATGTGTGCATAAAAAATAAACTAAATATAAATTAAATTTTTAAAAAGAAAACAAAGTATACCAGTTAAACATACTATAATACATTTTACTCCTGCAATAGGTGCAAACTAATTTTTTTATATTATTTCCCTACAACATGTTTTATAAATTTCTTATAATTTAATCCTAAAATTTTAAAGGTTCTAGTGACCAAATAATTTATTCATACTTACTAAAATAACTAATTTGTCTTTACAATTTTACTATTCAGAAAGTCTAAATTATAATTTTAAACAGATTATAATATTTGTTATAGTTTCGAAGAAATAAAATTAATAAATTTAAATGTCATCCCTTATCTCATATATTATTTTTCAAAGAGGTAAAATACTAAAATTTTTAAAAAATAAATGAATGGTCTGCAAGTAAGGTAATAATTATATTATGGTAAAGGAAAAGGTAAACATTGAGGTGCAAATGAGAATTAGGTTAAAATAAAAGGAGAGAAGGAGCAAAGGGACATAATGAGCATTGTGAGCCTCTGTCTACGACCTCTCTGCATTCCTTTTCCTAAGTTTTTTCTTTTTTCTCTGAATTCTTCTTCTTCTTATCTATAGGGGAGCAACCTATTCTTTCTCTTTCGTCATCTCTCTGAGTGCTATCATACCCATACTGATAACTGTGGAGTACTTCTTTTATTTATATTTTAATATCAAACTTGATCAACTATCCCTGGGTGTTAGTTTGTTAACGTACATTTTTGCGTGGTTTTCTTTTGAGATCTGTAATAATACGTATCATTTGATGCTTTCATTGAGTCTGATGACAGAAAACACATGAATGCAATTGATGCAAGCAGTGATTAACAAACTCATCGAACAATCTGAAGGTTGTAAGGACCAGCTAACAGCGATAACCCAGGCTTTAGCCTCGCTTCAGGGTCAGTTGGGACAGAGAATAGAGCATTCTCCTCGACACAGTTCATCCCCATTTGCATCTCCAAGATATTCTGCAATGAATTTATAGAGCAGAGAGATTTTTTTGAATTTACGAGATTCCTGAAGATCAAAAGATGTATCTCGTGGCAGTTAGCAAACCCTAGCTTAGTTTCAGAATTAGGAGAAATTAAATAAGATAATGACGTTATGAACAGCTAACCAAATCCATTTTGATACATATTTTAATAATTAAATTGAATTAATTGATATATGTTTGATAAATTCAACCTTACTGTAACCTTACTGTTTAAATATTAAATGAACGATATATTGACTAACGAAAGAAATTGTTTTGTAATTGAATATTCAACTTTTTTCTATATTCATTCTATTTATTTGATTTTAATGAATATCAAATACAATTTTTGAAATCAAAAATTTAAAAGTTGAAATCTCAAATAATATTTAAAAATGGCCTTGTGTTGTTCATCTTGCGGGTAACACGACATTAATTAGTTATATATATATATATATATATGCATGCGTATGCTTGTGCTTGAATTTTTCTAACATTTACGTGTTTGTATAGTCTGTAAGTTTGTTTGCCCAAATTGAATCTTTTGAGCAAAAGACTATATATTCTTTTTAACCGCTCATATCTTATGACTTGTAGATTTCTACAGTGTTTTCTACAGTTATGATCATTTGTAGATTTTTATACATGCAATGATATTTTTTTTGTGTTTAATATAATTATTTTATTTTATTTTTATATGTCTGTGTATATTTGTAGGTTTGTGTGTACGTGAATTTTTCTAATATTTACCTATTTCATGTTTGTATAGTTCGTAAATTCACTTGGAAAATAATATAAGCAAAACTTTGAATTGTGTATAGGAAGAAAATAAATAAGCCAACCAAATTTTGAAAGGAACAACTTTCTCTATAGCCAATATCGACTTAAAAATCTAGTTTTATATCATAATAAGCTTTCATGTTCATGTTATTTAATGACGGTTTGTAAATAAATATCGGTACAGAAATTGCTACTTACTATGTGAAATTTTTAACCAAATTTGCTATCTCATTTTGTGTCTATTAGCGAAAGAAAATTTATTATATGATAATTATACTTGTTTTTCTTTTGATGAAAAACAAAGAAAATGAGACTCAATTATTGTTAATACTTTTCCATAAAAAATGATCTTTTTTCACATAAAAATAAAAATACTTAAGAAATAAAATGTCAATTAAGTAAAAAAACGTTTCTGAAATAATATTATTAAATGGGATGAAAAAAATTATATTATTTCTTACAGCTGAATTTTGAGAAATAAGAGATCTTTCTTATCCGAGTGGAGTATAATAATTTGCAGTCCTATTGTCTACGTCTCCTTTCTTGATTTCCTTTCATGCAAACGTAAGTAACATGTCTGTTTGTACGAAGGGATGTAAAACTTTTTTTTTTTTTTTTTTTATGAAAATAGGTAAATTGTGCTACGGAGGCACCCCTTCTTTACTTGAAGTTGTGCCAACGTGACAAAAGGATATACACAAACAAAAGATATTGACTACTTTGAAACTTTCTTTCGGCAAAAATGATCACTATAAGGTTGTTTTTTTCTCTAACTTCTATTTATAATTGGGAATTGAAACATTTAGATATAAATAATGTCTTTTTGCATGGAGAGTTGAAAGAAGATGTTTATATGGTTGCTCCTCCTGGTTTGACTTTTATTCAACCAGGACAAGTTTGTAAATTAAAAAAGACTTTATATGGCCTGAAGCAAGCTAGCAGGGAGTGGTTTGGTAAATTATCAATTTTTTTTCTATTTCTGTGGGATATACTCAATCTATGAATGATCATTCCTTGTTTATTAATTCTTTTGAAAGATCTTTTACAATAATATTGGTGTATGTGGACGATATAATCTTGGTAGGAATGATAAGGAAGAGATTGATCGAATTAAACTAGCTTTGAATAAAACATTCAAGATCAAGGATTTGGAGATTTAAGATATTTTCTTGGTTTTGAAGTAGTAAGAAGTAAGAAAGGGGTAATGATGAATCAAAGAAAATATGCACTGGTATTATTAAAAGATGCATGTCTTTTAGCCCGCAAACACTTCTATGGATAAACTTGTTAAATTGTCTTCTCCTGAAAGTGTGACTTTCACATATGTTCATGCTTATAGAAAGATGATTGGAAGGCTTATGTATCTCACTAATATCCGAGCTGACATAATTTTTTTTTCAATAACTTTCACAGTTTTTTGATAAGCCTACAATTGTTCACTATAATGCAATAATTATAATTCTCATATATATTAAAGAGCTCCAACTCTTGGCTTATTTTTCTCTTCCAACTGTTCATCTAAAAATGCCTTTTGTGATAGTGATTGGGGCAAATGTAGTGATTCAAGACAATCAATGACTGATTTTAGTGTGTATCTTGGAATTTCTCTTATATTCTGAAAATCAAATAAGCAAGGAACAATATTAAAGAGTTCCTGTGAAACTGAACACAGGGAAAGGCCACCACTGTTATATGTGAAAGGGAAAGGCCACCACTGTTATATGTGAAAGGGAAAGGCCACCACTGTTATATGTGAAATTCAATGACTAGTATATCTTTTTAAAGATTTCAAAGTTCCTTTTGAGCAATCATCTCTTTTATATTGTGACAATGACTCAGCAAGATACATTACAGCAAACCCAGTGTTTCATGAGCGTACGAAACATATAGAAATAGATTGTGACATTGTCAGAAAAAAATTGAAAAAATGTCTCATCTATTTGCTTCTCATTTCCACCACAGAGCAACTAGCAGACATTTATACAAAAGTCTTAGGTCTATCTTTCAAGAATATTTGTTTCAAGCTGGGTCTCATCAATATTTACTCTGGAGCTTGCTGGGGTTTTAGAGGATATGAATAAGACTTCTAGAAGAAAACTAATATTTATGTGATTTTTTCTTTATAACAAAATTAAATTATAATCAATTCTGTTTATTTATTTTTATGACATTATCATATTATAATAATTTTATTTTATTTTCTTTATTTAACTATACCTATAATAGGTACATTACTTCTTGTATATATTTAGTTCTCTACTTTCTGATAGGAAAAAAATAGAAAATATTTTTGTTAATCTTTTTATTTCCATAATACTTATGGATATTTAACCTACTATATATAAGAACATAGCAAGACTTACCCCTACTCCATGCATAGTAGGTTTCAATCCATGGTTGTTGGTTAACACACCACTTGCATGAATACAAATTTTGTCATTCGAAGAATTTGTTCCAAATAGGACAAATATATAAAAAAATTCAATCCTAAGCATTAAGCTTCCTACATAGAACCATAGGAAAAGTCTCGCTCATTGAAAGTATTCAGTGAATCCACGATTATCCAAAATATCGTTGTTCATGAAATAAAGAAAAGCTATCTTATGTTCTTTGATAGTTAAGATTCTGATAATAAATTTTATTATTATTATTGTATATATAATACATTTTTTTATAAAAAATGTCTGAAAAATATTATCAAATAAATAAGATAAATACATATTAAAATTACCTTTATTTTATTTTATTTTAATTAAAATTAAAATTTCTTTAATTCAATAAATAATATCAAAACGGATACTACCATCTACTTAAAATTTTAAAAACATTAAATTTATAAATAATTTTACTTATATATTAATCAACTTATTCATTTATACTATGTTAGTTAGACTCACATTTATTCCATAACCTATCATAAACCAAAGTCAAGACCATTCCCTATCTTACAAGAAAAAAAAAATCACAACATTACACTTATCCAACATAAACCAAATTCAAGACCATTCCAACATCACAACATTACACATATCCAACTGAAAGACTTGACGACATGAGTACTTTTACATATCAACCAACCTTCTGATAACATTAAGATTTAAAAAGTTGGTAGTATATTTTGTTGTACTTTATTACTGTCTTGAAAACAAATTTAGTATTATCTAAAGATTTTATTTACAAATTTATTATATGAAAAATTGGTAAATAACTACATACAGATTTTATGATTTTATTGATGCTATGATTGTGATTTATGTATGTAAGAGGAAAGACTTGAACTTGGACTTAGAATCCTTCTCTAGAAATATTTTGTATTTACATAAATAAATGTAATTTTTGAAAATAATAATAAATAATTTTAAAAAAATATTTTCTGCTTACATAAATAAATGGGATTTTTCTCTAAAATACCATAACAAATACTTTTATTACAGCCGTACAAACACGAGAAACTCGATCGCATGCGTAAAATATTCACTATTACTATTCATCAAGGTTAAAGAATGCCTTTGTTGTAATATACCCCAATCGTTCAAATCCCATTATTTTATACTTACGTAAATAAATGTGATTTTTCTTGAAAATACCACAAGAAATACTTTAATTACAGCTATACAAACACGAGAAACTCGCATGCTGTAAGAATGACTTTGTTGTAGTATACTGCCATCGTTTAAATCCCATGATGGTGCAGTTTAATGACCAAAATCTTTACGCACACCAAAGATGAGTTTTGCGAATCCTGGAAGATGGGCTCGTGTGAGGTCTATGCTGATGAAGACACACACACGTTCACTTCTCAGTCCCCTTTTTCACACTCGACCCGTAAACACTGTGAGAAGACAAGAAATTGATTTCGATTTCAAAGCTTACATGCTGCAGAAGGTTAACACAGTGAACCGAGCCTTGGACGCAGCCATTGAGCTCAGGGAGCCCAAGAACATCCACGAAGCCATGCGCTACTCACTCCTCGCCGGCGGCAAGAGGATCCGCCCGGTGCTCTGCATTGCCGCGTGCGAGCTCGTCGGAGGCCTCGATTACGCCGCCATCCCCGCCGCATGCGCCATCGAGATGGTCCACACCATGTCTCTCGTCCACGACGACTTGCCCTGCATTGACAACGATGACCTCCGGCGAGCGAAACCGGCGTGCCACAAGGTATTCGGCGAGCACGTGGCGCTCCTTGGCGGCGATGCGCTGATGGCATGCGCGTTCGAGCACATGGTGGCATCGACGAAGGGCGTGTCTCCCACGCGCGTGGTTCGCGCGATAGAGGAGTTGGCGAAATCTATCGGCGCAGAAGGTGTTACGGGGGGACAAGTGATGGATATGAGTTCAGAAGGGTTGTCGAGTGAGGTGGGTTTGGAGAGGGTGGAATGCATCCACCTGCACAAATCGGCGGCGTTGTTGGAAGGTCCGGTTGTGTTGGGAGCAATAATGGGAGGTGGGTCGGACGAGGAAGTTGAGAGATTAAGGATGTTTGGTCGTTGCGTTGGGTTGATGTATCAGATTGTGGATGATATTCTGGATGTTACTAAATCAACGGAGTACTTGGGGAAGACGGCGGGGAAGGACTTGGTGGCTGATAAACTCACATATCCCAAGGTTTTGGGGATGGATAAGTCTAAGGAGATTGCTCAGAAATTGGTGGAGGATTCCAAGGAAATCTTGGCTGGGTTTGGTACCCCAAAGGTAGCTCCATTCATTGCTATAACTAATTACATTGCAGGCAGAATCAATTAGGAAAATAGTGATGTTTTTCTCTATTTAGTTGTGGACTTCTAATAAAAATATGTTCATTTTTGTCTCTTGTTTTTTAATATTTAGCTTGCAAAAGCTTCTTATAAACTACTTGTCCACTATATAATCAAATTTGACAAATTATGATCAAACGTGACTTATATTTCCATCTGAGTATGTGCATAATTGATATAAAAGTTTTCTGTTTTTTTAATTTGATTTTTTTACTTAAATTCAAAATATGTAATAGAGAAAATAAACACATATAACAGTGTAGATATACAATATAAAATATAAATTAAGATAATGTAATATAATCTTAATTAAGATAAACATACTGTAATACAACAAAAACAAAATACACAAGATAAACAAAATACATTTTCTCTAAACTAATTTTTTGTTCTTATTATTTCCCTAGAACATCGTTTTATAAATTTCTTATAATTTTAATCCTAAAGTTTTAAACGTTCTATAGTGGCCAAATAATTTAGTCTGGAATAAAATAATTAATTAACCCCTATAATTTTTACTATTTACAAAGTCTAAATTATAATTTTAAACAATTTATAATATTTATTACTGTTTTGGTTCAAAATAGTTACTTTATAAACCAATAAATTTAAGTGACATCCTTTATCTTATATATGTCCTATTTGTATTTTAATTATAGTTTAAGAAGTAAGAGAATAAAATCTTTACCAATAAATAAATGGAGACAGGTAAGATAATGGATATATTAATTAATACATGTTTCATTAAATTGTTTAAATATTGAATAAATGATATATAGGTTAACTGACTATGAATTCATTCTTAAATAACTTAAAAGTCAACTTGTTTTCATCTATTTATTATTATTTATAATTATTGTCTTCTTTAAATCCATTTTTATTTTACTCTTATTTGTAACTTTTATTGTGTAGATAAGTTGAAGACTAAATGACCTTTTATTTTACTCTTATTTATATATATATATATATATATATATATATATATATATATATTTATTTTAGACAATATAACACTCTTTAAATTGTTACTAATAATTATATATCAAAATAAAAATTATTTATTTATATCTAAAATACAACTTATATATGAAATGTTTATTTATTATAAATTTAATTATCATTATATAATATATTTAGTTAAATGATTATATAATATAAATTATATATATATATATATATATATATATATATATATATATATATATATATATATTATTGAAAGTCAAACACGTTTTTATCCTACTAACTTTTAAAATTACTCTAAAAAGTAACTCCAACAAATAACTGGATAGTTTATTTTTATTTATAATTTTAAAAGATAATTACAAACTAAATTTAAATATTAAATATTTTTTTTATATTGTTATAATATCTTTTTTAATTCTAAAATATAATTAAAAATATAAACTATATATGTATGAGATTTTTTTTAAGTATTATAGATATGGATTTTATAAGAATAGATGTAGTTTCTATTTAGTAATTATTTGATTCCAACCGCATATCTAAATAAACAAATACTTTGACAAAAACTATAAACAAAAAAGGTCCGTTGTAGTTTTTATCCCCCTCCGCCCACAGTTTTATATTCTGGTATGGCCAGTTTCTGGTTATCTGCCTCTCACATGCCATCCATATCTCTTTTCTTCTCTTCTCTTCTCCCTCTATCTTCGTTTCTTGGATCCCGTCACAATTACAATCTCCGTTTTTTGTTCTTCCTCAAATTTTCTCTCGCTACCAATAACAACACCCTTTTAACCTTACCAACGAATTGACTTCTCTGATTTTTTTGACAAAAAAAACATTGGTCTTTTAGATCTACAGATTTCACAACATCTTCTTCTCCTTTTCCTGTATTACCGCCATCATCCGACACCCTTTTGTCTGACCGGGTTTGATTCATCTCAAGTGTTGTGCTTTTTTCAACTGGGCTGGGAAAGCAATGGTGACGGTGAATCTAGGAATGCTTCATTATGTGTTGGACCACATTTATGGAGCATTCATGCACCGAACTAAGATGAGCACCCCGTTTTTCTCCCGAGGGTGGGGTGGCACGAAACTTGAGATGCTGGAGAAGATGATAAATCAATTGTTCCCGGAAGTGGCGGGGCAAAATTGGCCTCCGAAGTTGATTCAACCAGTTTGGAGAACCGTTTGGGAGACGAAATATGCGACTTTGAGAGAAGGGGTATTCAGAACCCCTTGTGAGGAGCAACTGCTAGGTGCATTGCCCCCCGAGAGCCACACTGCAAGGGTTGCATTCCTCATGCCCAAGTCTGTGTCCCCCAACAGAATGGCCTGTGTTGTTCATCTTGCAGGTAACAACGACATTGCTGATTAGCCACACAAATGGGGAAAAAAAGTTTTTTGATAGGATAAAATAAAGTGTTTTTGCCTGGTTGACCTGATTACATTATATGCTAAATGCAACCATTATTTGAAGAGTAAATTGCTCTACTGCCATGTGATTTCTTGAGATTACATACAATGTCTCTATTTTTTTGTTAACCCTTATAACAGATTCCCTTTGAAGGGTACATGGTATCATGTTTATCATGTTTTCCAAACAATTAAAAGGGTTCATTTTTATGGATAAAAAGTGACAGTGTAATATTTTTCATATAAGGGGACTGTGTAAGAGTAAAAAAATGAGGTATTGAGAGAAATTTGACCAAATATCTGTCATTGTAATTTTCTCTTATTTTAAAGTTCTTTAGAATGGAACCGTATAGTTGCTTTGTAATGATATGATCTTTAGTCAACTTCCCTATAGACAAATTAATCTCTGTTTTGAACATTTTATTTATGTTTCCCGAAATTAATATCCTTTCAAAATACATATTTATGAATATCCTTTTCAAAATTCATAACGATTCAATAGCAAGTGACACATCTCCTTGCGATAAAGTTTAATGTCATCTTAGAAAGTGAATTTCAAATTCAGTCTTACAAAACTTGATTTGTAAAGTGAAGTTTGAATCCACTTGTATATTATAATTTGATCATGGTTCTAGTTTCCCCCTGTCATGTCCCTTGCAAGGATCTACTTTAGCACTTGCTTTAGGACATTGTTTGAGGTCAGCACTTAACATAGTATGTTGAAAGTTATTATGTATTGTTTGTCTATTTACAGGCAACAGAATGATCTGATTTTGTGGTTTGACCAAAATCGTAAGGGGACCTCATTCAGTGAACAGTACATTGGATGGATTGGATCAGCCATTATAAGTAGTGAAAAGGATTGTGGTCTTTGGAATTTCACTTCTCACAAGAGTTACTTAGTTGAATGGCAAACTTAAGAAAACCATCACTAAACTATTTTATGTTAGTTTTACTATTTGATCTTTAATTCCTTTCATGAATTATTTGCATTCAAGGTTATATGAGTTTGATTAATTTTACTATTTATATTAAAAGTTTGATATGTTCATTATGTTAGAAGAACTTCTACTGAAACCCACAATATTAAATTCTCTCTGCCAAGTCTGTGAGATCCTTCCATTTTCTTTAAAACTAAAAGATATTTACCCATACCCATTTTGTGTGCAGGAACCGGAGACCATACATTTGAGAGAAGATTGCGTCTTGGTGGACCACTGATGAAGGAAAACATTGCAACCATGGTACTTGAGAGGTCAACATCACTTTTCATGATCTTATTCTGAAACCAAAAGGACCATCCTTTTTTGTTTTTGCAAACCATTCGTTTAATATATGCTCTGTATTTGTGGTTGTGCAGTCCATTTTATGGGCAAAGACGGCCTGTGCTGCAGCGTGGTGCAAAACTTTTGTGTGTTAGTGACTTGCTTTTATTAGGAAGAGCAACCATTGAAGAGGCACGCAGTCTCTTACACTGGTTGGACTATGAGGCAGGTTTTGGCAAGATGGGTATTTGTGGACTTAGTATGGGTAAGGCTGTTTAACTTTTATGATTTACACAGCTAGATTGATTTTCTTTTAAACTACAGAGAAGTAAAATTGTATTGCTTGAACTAAGCATCCTTTAGAAGTTGCGAAATCAAACAAGTTTTAAATTTTCAAATGTCTTGGCTTGTCCTTTTATATGATGTTTGCAATATTTGGATGTACTCCAGGAGGAGTACATGCTGCCATGGTTGGATCACTTCACCCTACACCTGTTGCAACACTCCCTTTTCTGTCTCCACATTCTGCCGTTGTGGCATTCTGTGAGGGGATTTTAAAGCATGGCACTGCCTGGGAAGCACTGAGGGAGGATCTTGCAGCCCAGAAGGTTGGAATGACTCTCGAGGATGTTAGAGAACGAATGAGAAATGTTCTTTCTCTCACAGATGTCACACGTTTTCCAATTCCCAAAAGCCCAAGTGCTGTAATTTTTGTTGCCGCCACTGTAAGTTCCAGATTTCATCATCACCTTATGAATGTGTGCATCAACTATTAAATAAATGAGGTTCTTTTACATGGACACCTCCACTTTCTGCTGCCTTATTTCTTTCTGTTGTTGCAACAGAACAACAAGTTAAATGTATATTTAAGTTTGTACACTGCTATATATTTGGTTTTTATATGGGCTTGGGCTTTATTGGAAGATAAATTGGTTTTCTTACATTAGTTTAAATTAAAAACTGGTATATCTGGAATAAAATGCAAGTAACATAACATGTTGATCCCTATCTCACGAGTCTACAAAGTCTTGGTTTTATTGAGATGTCCGCATTTGCCACTTGATTTCTGGTCTTAATTATTGTCAGCATTGTTTTGCAGGATGATGGATACATCCCGAAGCACTCAGTCCTGGAACTTCAGAAAGCTTGGCCAGGTTCTGAGGTGAGATGGGTCACAGGTGGGCATGTCTCATCCTTTTTTCTCCACAATGATGAGTTTCGAAGAGCCATTAAAGATGGTCTAGATAGATTACCATGGAAAGAGTCTCAGTTGTGACAGGATTACTGCACATGAAGAAGAAATTGCTTTTTACATTGTTTATTGGTACATTGGTCCTCTGTTGTAATTCTCACCCAAACTAATAACATGCATAATTGACCTCAGATCTCCGTCCCCAAATGAACAGGGAAGGATTTGTAAATAATCATCAAGAAAAAATGTACATTGAAGTTAAAAGGATGGGGTTGAATTTTGTGAAAAAACTGATACAATTGTTGGATGGGATTTAACTGTTGTGATCTCTTTTAAAAGTTTTCACTTGTGATGATATCCATTCATTGGCTTGTTTGTGTTTCGGGTAGAAGACCCAGCGTGATTGGATTGTCCTATCCATGAGAAGACGAAAGGATGGATTTTCCAAGACTGAGTTCTGGATAACACCCAGTGATATCCATTCATTCTACTTGTGTAATGTGTAATTGTATAATGGTTCATTATTGTATTTTTAATGTGGGTACCATATTATATGTTTAAAAAATTGTTATTGAATTTAATTAAAATGTTAGAAGATATGTGAACATAATCCTCTTTTAAAAATGTGTTGCAAGGGCAGATCAAGCGGAGTCTATGTTATTACCAGTGCCCTTTATTTGATTTAGAGGAAGAAATGATTCATCTTTCAATGGAATAGTTGGAGTTTATTTTACTAGGTATGGTGTCTATTTTGTTTAATTGTTAGTACAGTAAGAAATCCTGAGACTTCTTGAGCAATTGATTGTTTAGAAACTTTGCACATGTAGAAGGGTTCTCACAGTCCTTTTATGTCTCTTATTTTATATATTATTTGTTGATAAAAACATTTCTTTTAAAAATAGTTAATTTTGAAAATATAATTTTGCTCTTCTCATTTTTATCTGTGATCTACATGAAATTAAAGACAGTTAATTTCTTTTAAGTTTTCTTTATAAAATGTCAAACAACTACTATATTCACCATAATTTTTTTTTCTTATTTCTTCTTTTTTGGTCATTTACTTTATTACTTGTTTTCTCTCGCAATTCTCTTTAGTAATCACAGGATAAGTGAATATTTATATAACGAATTGTGAGGTTCCGAGGAAATACATCCTTTTATTTTAACATAATTTCCTTTCTAACTTTAAAGTTATATGTCTGTTATTCATTCTTACTTTAATATAATAAACATTGATCTTTTATAATAAAAAAAAAACACAAATTATTGTATTTGATTTATTGTTTAAGAAACAATCCTGTAAGGCTTGAACAACTTATGTAAGTGAGAATGAAATTCCTTTAAAACAAGTAAAACACTGTATCAATTGTAACACATTATATCTTATACATAATTTGATTTAGAATAAAAATATAGAATTTAAGTTATATTTTGTAATATATATATATATAGGCTTTGGAGGAATCTCAGAAACAGATCCACTGCTGTTCGAGTTTTGAACTATATCAGTCACTTTTAACAAGTACGTCAGCTGCTGTTTCTGTACTTCAGTATATGTGCAATTATAAATGGAAAGCTACTATGTTTCAACGAAAGAAACTTTCTATGCAAACAAAGACAACCCACCACTGGACATTTTTATTCAAGTGTGGACTTGGTCACAATGTCGTAGTCTGACAACTGATACGTTGCCGGCCAGCAACGAATAAATGTCCATTTCCAAAACAGATTAGAGTAACAAACAGAAACTACAAATTAAGCAGTTTGTGTTAATCAGGAAGAAGTCTTTTTCTTATATAAGTTGCCAACCAGTATATTTTCATTCACTTGCGAAACACTTAAATCAAATATGGCTGATTACCAAGACTACTTGCTGCTTTTCATAACATGTTTAGTCTCCACAATCCTGGTTCGAGCCATACTCAGCAGAAAACAAAACAAGACTAATAGACCACCAAGTCCACAAGCCTTACCCATCATTGGACATCTCCACCTTCTTTCTCCAATACCTCACCAGGCTCTTCACAAGCTCTCTACTCGTTATGGACCCATAATGCATCTTTTCCTCGGCTCTGTGCCTTGTGTCATAGCTTCCACACCAGAAGCTGCTAGAGAATTCCTCAAAACTCACGAAACCCGTTTCTCTAACCGCCCTCAAAGTTCTGCAGTTGATTTTCTAACATATGGCTCCCAGGACTTCTCTTTTGCGCCATATGGACCTTATTGGAAATTCATGAAGAAAATTTGCATGTCTGAACTTCTAGGGGGTCCCACGCTAAGTCAGCTACTTCCGGTCAGGAGACAAGAGACGTTAAGGTTTCTGAGGCTTATGCTCAAGAAAGGGAAGGCGGGTGAGGCTATTGATGTTGGGAGTGAACTTTTGAGACTCTCCAATAACGTTGTGTCGAGGATGATTATGAGCCAAACATGTTCTGAAGATGACACTGAAGCTGAAGAGGTGAGGAAGTTGGTGGAAGACACTGTTCTTCTCACAGGGAAGTTTAATGTGTCAGATTTCGTTTGGTTCTTTAAGAACTGGGATGTGCAGGGGTTCGGGAAAAAACTCAAGGAAATTCGGGAAAGATTTGACACCATGATGGAGAGGGTGATCAAGGAGCACCAAGAGGAAAGGAAGAAGAGAAAGGAAGTGGGAAGTGGAGGAGATGGGAAAATCAAGGATCTACTTGATGTATTATTGGACATACATGAAGATGACAACTCTGACATAAAATTAACAAAAGAGAACATAAAGGCCTTCATCTTGGTAAGTCACTTTCTCCGACCAAAATTTCATTGACTTCTATTCTACGTTAGATGATCTAGATTTATGCTAAAATATCAGTTAATTGATGTAAGATAAATGTTTACATGTGTGTTTTTGCATTAAATAATTGATATTAGGTTCAAAACTGATTCTAACTGACAATTTTAAGTAATTTTTGTGTTGATTCAGAATTTGTTGAACATGAAAAACTGATGGTATAGTTCTATAAATTTTGCAGGATGTATTTATGGCTGGAACAGACACTGCAGCCTTGACAATCGTATGGGCTCTGGCTGAGTTGATTAACCACCCACATGTGATGAAGAGAGCAAGGGAAGAGATTGATGCTGTGATTGGAAGTGGTAGATTAGTAGAAGAATCAGACCTTGTCAACCTTTCTTACCTACAAGCTATAGTCAAAGAAACCCTGAGGCTTCACCCCACAGGTCCATTAATTGTGAGAGAATCGTCTGAAAGCTGCACTATCTGGGGCTACGAGATTCCAGCCAAGACTCAGTTGTTTGTTAATGTGTGGGCTATTGGCAGGGATCCCAAACACTGGGAGAAGCCACTTGAGTTTAGACCAGAGAGGTTTCTTAGTGAAGAGGAAAGTGGTAAGAGTCTGTTAGATGTGAGGGGACAATATTTTCATCTGATTCCATTTGGGAGTGGAAGAAGAGGGTGTCCTGGAACCTCACTGGCTTTGCAGGTTGTACAAACCAACCTTGCTGCTATGATTCAGTGCTTTGAATGGACTCTTAAAGGAGGCAATGAGACTGTTGACATGCAAGAGAAACCTGGGATAACACTTTCAAAGGCCCATCCGTTGGTTTGTGTTCCTGTGCCCAGGCTTAATCCGTTTCCTCCCCTGTGACAGTGATCAAACAAAATCAAGATTGGGTCAGGGAGCAAAGAAAGGAAAAACTACAAATTAAAAATTCACATTTTGGCTCATTCTTGTTTATTTGTAGTATTCATCATTACAAATTTCACAGACCCTGTCTATGTTTGAAAAATGAATGCAAGCAAGGTTTATTCCAAACTTATGTTGTTATTCAATTAGAATTAAGATTTCGTCCCAGTTATACAAACATTTACTATGTACTGAACAGCAAAATGAACACTTATTTCTACAGAAATTTATTATAGCCTGTATAAGGAGTATCATGATTGACTTCTTCGTTATGAGTATTAATCACAAACAGGATCTTTAGTGTCATGGAATGATTTTAAGTCAAAATTTGGTTTACAGCCTGTTATTTTAAGCTCAAAATAAAACATTAAAGTCATAAATGTATTTGACTACCTTAATGAATTTAAAATGAATATGCTAGATCAGACATTCCAGCCAGAAATAGTGAATTTTAAAATATATTCATAAAAAATTAGTTCTCAAATAAAATAAATTAAATAGATACGAAATCTAAAGTAGACCTTACCCGCAACAACTTGCTTTAGCCCCTTGATAAAAAAGGTGATAAAAAAATGGAATTTTTCCTATCCATGAGAAGAAGAAAGGATGGATTTTCCAAGACTTTGAGTGAGTTCTCGATAACACCTTGTGATATCCATTCATTCTACTTGTGTAATTGTATAATGGTTCATTATTTTATTTCTAATGTTGGGTACCATATGCCCATGATTATATATTTAAAAGATTGTTATTAAATTTAATTAAAATAAGTTAGAACATATGTAAACATAATCTTCTTTTAAAAATAGTAAACTTTGAAAATATAAGTTTGATATTCATATTTTTATCTGCAACTGTGATCTCTTCATGAAATTAAAGACAGTTAATTTATTTTGAATTTTCTGTATTGAATGTCGAACAACTATTATATTCACTATAATTTTTTTCTTATTTCCTCTTTTTTGGTCATTTACTTATTACTTATTTTCTCTCGCAATTCCCTTTAGTAATCACAGGGTAAGTGAATATTTATATAACGAAATGTTGGTGAGGTTCCGAGGAAATAAAACCTTTTTTTTTTTTTACATTATTTCCTTTTTAATTTTAAAAGTTATATGCCTGTAATTTATTCTTATTTTAATATAATTAACAGTAATACTTTACAATAAAAAAACACGAATTATTCTATTTAATTTACTGTTTAAGAAACAATCCTGTAAGGCTTGAACAACTTATGAAAGCGAGGATGAAATTCGTTTGAAACAAATAAAAGACTGTATCAATTGTAACACATTACATTATACATAATTTGATTTAGAATAAATATAGAATTTAAGTTAAATTATATTTTATAATATATATATATATATATATATATATATAATAATTTTAAGTATAATATCAAGTTATATAAATATCTATTTTTTATTTTTAATATATTGTCTTTATTAAAACTGCAAAAACACAAACGTCATCTCTATCACATATTCTATTTTAATAAGTTAAAATTTAATTTTAATATTTATGTATAAATTTTATTTCAATTATTTTTATTTATTATAAGAGAACATGAGAATTGAATATATTATTGATTGAGCAGCATCTTGTATTATAATAAAAAATATTATGTAGACTCCAAATAATTTGAAAAAATTGTGCCTCTCTATATAACAGTATATATAATGGTAAAATTAACTATTAATAAATGATTTATTTATTTTTATCTGATATAATCTCGTCAAACATTTTCAAGAGCTGGAAATCCAACCCTAACCATCTTGTAATCAGTTGTAAAGCATACGCATTTTTTTAAAAGATATAATCACCGAACCAAAACGAAACTGAAGATGGGCCGAATTTGGGCCCAATTAGATGATGGGCCGGGTTGAGCATCCTCACCCGCTAGGTTTAACACATGTTTTGCCCTGAAAACTTCAAGCATTTTTAGGTTTTCTACTCCTTCCTCCCTCTCACCTTCAGAAGCAGCGTTCTTCTTCGTGTTTGTGAACAATGGCGTACGCTGCGATGAAGCCCACCAAGCCCGGCTTGGAGGAATCTCAGGAACAGATCCACAAGATAAGGATCACCCTATCCTCCAAGCACGTCAAAAATCTCGAGAAGGGTATGCATCAATTCATTCCACTTTTCCTTTTTGTGTTTGTTACAATCCTTAGGCTTATGTTTCAACTTTGATATTACTGTTAGTTTGTGCGGACTTGGTTCGCGGTGCAAAGGACAAGCGCCTCAGGGTTAAGGGACCTGTTAGGATGCCAACTAAGGTTCTTCACATCACTACAAGGAAATCTCCTTGCGGTGAAGGTATTTTACCTTTTTTTTCGTTCTTTTTGTTATTGTTATTATGTGCTTCACCTGTCACTTTTATTGTGTGATTCTTATATTTTGCTTTCATGTTTACACTGCAATTTGGATTGCTTCAGTGTCCTTCAATCTTGCTTTGATACTAGTTGTAATCTTAAATATCGCTGCCCTGAGTCATGATGATTCGATGGAAGTAGTAACCAAAAGTGTTGCCTCTGGTAAAAAATGGGTAGTCGAAGAAATTAACTGACTAATGCCAAATGAGGTGCTAAATTGGATTAAAATTGTAATGCAGTATTAGTTCTGTAAAGTTGTATCTTTTATGCGATCTTGGACCATTCAACCCGTCTGGGTTTTGTGATGTTGCAAGGTCTGGGTTGGCGTTAAGTAAAGGTTTAGATGATGGAGGGTATTGAAGGAAAAGGGACAAAAGTTGATTTCATTGATAATCTATTATTTTATTTACTTCATTCTAAGAAGCATTAAGTTTGAGATGAAAGGACACCGAGGCAGATAAATTGCAGTATAAACATGAAAGGACGTTTTGAATGATAGTAGGTTCTTAAATCAGAACGTTCTTAAACAAATTGTAATGTTACATTATATGATAAACTGACTGTCCTATGCAAATGGCTTGCCGGTTTGGCTGTATTTTCATGTGTTATCTTGCAATTGATTTTGTGTGATTTGTGAGCATGGGCGTTCTTGCAGCCCGAAACATACTTCTGCTGGGGCTGAAAGATTTGGTGTAATGCTTTGTTGATTTGCACTATTTTTTGAATTTCGTGAGGTTTCATGTGTTGCGTAGCTTGGTGATTTGATTTTGAAGTATTGTGTTCAGTGTTTAGACTTTCTGAATGTTGATTTTTGAATGAGTGATTCATGACACTGCTACTTGTTTTAGGTACCAACACATGGGACAGATTTGAACTCCGTGTGCACAAGAGAGTCATTGACCTCTACAGTTCCCCAGATGTTGTTAAGCAGATTACCTCGATCACGATTGAACCTGGTGTGGAGGTTGAGGTGACCATTGCAGACGCCTGATCTTGATCCAAATTTTATTTGCATGCTTCCTAGTTATTTCCCCCATATTATTCTGTATTTTGTAAGTTTTGATTGCCTGACTGAGTTGGTTTGTTTTATCTAGTTTTACGGTTGTAGACATTGATGAAATACCAGAGAAATGTCTTAAGAAATTCTAGAATCTATTATATAGTTGTTTTGAAATTATTAAAATCACTTTTTTCTGGACTCCGCCATCATTATATCTTGTTATTTCCAGCAAATTTTCAAACCTGATACTAATGGTGAACTAGTTTGAGATATTCTCCCAATTGAAAACGAAATGAAAACCAGGCAAAATGTTAAATGAAATTTGTATCGAGTGAGTTAATTTCATTGCAAAAGGGTACCGATTTTCGAAAGGAAAAATTTATCTTTCGTTTTATAGTTCTTGAACCCAATTGGATTTGTGTTTGGTTCGTTTGGTTTCAATTAAAAAATAAAAATAATACTTCTTCAACTCTGGTGCCACAGTTATCTTTTTAACGAAAAAAAAAATACTGGCCATAAAATATGCATGGCTTAATGTTTATTGTTCTACCTCTGCGTCTCAATTTTTTGTATTGTTTCTATTTTGTTGAGGAATTACAAATCAGTCTCAATTTTTTTTATTGTTTCTATTTTGTTGAGAGTCTCAATTTTTTTTATTGTTTTTTTTTTAGTAACTACAAACCAGTGTGGCAGGAAAACAATGTCAATTTTTTTTATTGTTTACAAAGCAGTAAAATAATGTCTATGAAATATTAGAAGCCAAAAAGACAACATCAAACTAGATGAACATGGTCTATTTCACGATTTAAGAATTGAAACTTGGGTGAATGTAAACGCCAGACATTGTTATTTATTTTTTAGGAATGAGTATTTTTATTTGAATAAGAATTAGGATTACAATAATAGCATTAAGCTGGGTAGAGTGAAGTGAAAAGTCAGTTACAGCTGGGAAGGGGCGATCCACACAAACACTTGTTATGAAAGTATGCATCCACATCAAACTTCTGCAGTCGTCCTCCCTGCGGAATCTCACCACAAAGTCTATTATAGCTAACGTTGAACCCTTGCAAAAAATCTACTGCGGTCAAACCCACAGGAATCTTTCCAGTGATCTTATTGTGATTCAAATCCAACGATATCAAGCTGGTGGAGAACTCCACGTTAGACAAATCAAACGCCAACAAGTTCCTCGAAACGTCAACCGCCTGCGTCGTTTTGTTGCTCCCGAAAAGCATGGAACCGTCGCCTTCCAGTTTGTTCCTCGAAAAGTCTATGCGTCGTGGGTCTATGTTGGCCAGGGAAGCCGGAATGGGCCCGGAAAGCTGGTTGTGGGAAAGAAGAAGGCTTGGGCCAGGCCTCTTGAAAGACCCAAAGGAGTCCGGGATGGGGCCCGTGAGTTTGTTCCGGTCGAGGCGCAAGGACAACAGGTTGGGCAACTGCGAAAGCGAGTTTGGTATGGAGCCGGAGAGGTTATTAAAGGAAAGGTCGAGAAACTGGAGATTGGTGAACTGGGCCAGAAAAGGGGGTACTGGGCCGGAGACGTTGGTCCAGCTGATAGTGAGCTCCTTGAGTTTAGTGAGCTTGGCGATGGTGGGCTGGATTGGGCCGGTGAGTTTAGGAAGCTTGTGGAATCGGAGGGTCTCTAGGTAAGGGAGGTTACCGACGGAAGGTGGTATTGGCCCCGAGAGATTGGTTTCGGGAACAGAGGATAAAATGACGAGGGAGGTGATGCGGTGCGTTTTGGGGTGGCACTCGACGCAGTACCATTGGCAGCAATCGGTGTCTGGGTTCCATGATGCTAGAAGGTAAGGGTTGTTGAAGTCCTTCTTTATTTGCAGCAACACTTTCTTGTCCTGTGGGTTGCACAGTTCAGAGAATGCAACTGGGGACAACAACAACAACGTGAGAAACCATGATCTAAACACAGTTTCCATTTTGGGTGGTATGAGAATGAAGGATATGTGGGAGAGCATTGGAATTTATTGCATGCCTTGGATAATTTAATAATAATATCACTTTATTCCTATGATGTCTGTAGTGACGACACCTCACTTCATCTTCATCCTCATCCATTCCTTCTACCCTACTCGCCCCAAAGGAAGGAACTACGAGTTCCCCATAATGTGCAGACACGGAATCCTACACTCAACCTTTTTATAACCATTCCCACTATACAAACTTAACAAAATAAACTCATCAATTACCATTTTAATACCATTCAACTTTTCTATTCTGGCTATCAAAACAAACATAAGATCCTTCAAAGGATAAGTTATATGAATCCCAAAAAGTTCTATGATCACGTAAATTCTTATTTTTATTGGTTAATAAAGGTTCATCACGTAATGAATATTTAAATGTTAATCACACAATAAATTTATACTATTTACACATCTATAATGGTAATTAGGATTTCAACCTAAACAAGACTTATTATTAAAAACTAATAAAATATTAGTAAATAAATTAAACATATTTAAAATAAATGAAATATAAATAAGAACAAATAAATTGAAATATATTTGTTTTATATAAATATTGAAATATTTTATCATAATTAAATTGAAATAAATATCTAATTCGAATATATATACATATAATGGAAAATCTAATAAATCTTAATATAAATAATTAGAACTAAAAATTTTTAAATTAAAATAATTATAATAAGAAACACTTTAACCTTTCAGTAAAGAATTACAAACCCAACAATATAAATAATATTGACAAAATCAAGAATAGACCGAATAAATTGAATGCTCTATTTAAGAGATTCTCACATATTTACTAGAAAAAAACTTATTCTAGTTACACATTAGGTCACTTGTTTTTATTAATAATTAAATTAATATAATAATCAATAAACTAAATAATAGATCAAAGAAAAAATAATAATAATTCTAAGTACTATAGTTTAAGAGTTTCCTAATCTCTTGACTACCATAATTTGATGGTGGGCAAGGTAGGGCAAGCACTAAGCTTAGGAAAAAAAATAATTTATTATTATTATTACTTGGTTGGTCTATGCCTAATGTGAGGACTAGCTGGATTGGTCAAAAAAGTACAAAGGGTCTGAAATTGGTGATCATGAAAGAGATTTGTTTAGCTATTGGATCTGGCAGGACACTGCATGCACCTGTGGCCGCCAGTTGTATTTATGGAACCCAAAATGCGTCAAAAAGCAATCATCTTAAAATACTTATTTTTCTAAAATTATATACTGATCGAAAACAAAACCAAAATGCAAAATATAATTAAAAATTTAATCTAAAAGAGACATACTTTTTTTTTCCTTCTTGTCGCTTTGGATTACGGAGTGCTAATAGTGTTTGTGTCTGTACATATAACGAAACAAAAAGAAGTCATTGAGCACAAGTTTAAAAAGATAATAAATATAGGTTTATTAATAAGAAGTCTACTAAAATCACATCAAATAACCAAATCATAAATGAATCAAAACCAACAATTAATATAAACATGACGTCATGAATGAGTTAGTAATAACCATTTTCAGAAAGTAAAAGTAATTTAAGAGCTAGAAATGGTTGAGAGAAAAATTTCAGCAAATAATTGAGTTTTTTTTTATGCTTACAATCACTTTGTTAATAGATGTATTCAAGAGTTTATCATAGTTTGAGTTGAAATTTTGATATTTTATAGATTATAAATAAGTTTTTCTTCTTTGATTTTGATTAGTTTGAATAAAGATGCCTTTAAGAATTGTTTATAATTTTCCTGTAAATTTTAAGTTAATTTAATTGATTAAAAATATTTTTTAATAAATTAAAATATTGTTAATCTTGTCGGATTTGTAAACTAAATAATTTTAATTGATTAAAATTACTTGAACATTTAAAGAATGAAGTTTGTGTTGTTTTAACTTATTAAAACATAATTTTAATTGGCCAAAATCAGTTAAAATATGCTTTTAAGCGACTTTAACTTTAATCGACGGAAGTCTCGTAGTCTAAGTGGTTAAATTGTTTTTAATTGGCTGTTATTAAATTTGCAGAAATATGTTTCTTCCTCTTTTTAAATACAAATTAAATCAAAGTTTAAATGAGATCTTTCAAAATATTTTGCATTGAAAATCAACATTCTTTCTTCTCTTCTTAATTTTAGCTGAAATCTATAGTGATTTTGTTCCATAAACTTTTTCTTTTCTAAGTTTATTGTCCTTAATTAAGGTTGTTAAAGAGGAATAATGATGTAAGATATCTCATAAAATTTAAGATTTTGGTGGTATGTTGTATTCTTTTTTTCTTTAAAATATATATAAAACAATGGTTGTGGAAAGAAAATGAGCAGATTTTTTTTTTCTGAAAAATAATAAGAATAATTTGAAATAAGGAATAAATTAGAAGGATAATTAGGAAAGAAAGGCATTGCCTATTCAAAATTTAATAGAATTTGCTTACGTTAATCATGTCTTACTTAATTGACACAAACTTGTGTATAATTATCCATTGATGTAACCTCAATGGATTGGATTTACCTATCTCTCTACTCCTCTCATTTTCCCCCTCCACTGTTTCAAAATTCACAAACTCTCTACACCTATGAGACAAAACAATTACAAGTATAAAGGTGATTTAAGTTAAGAGGAAAAATATACATGTCTCAAAACATATATTATATTTTAACCTCTTGTAGGTAAACCCATAAGTTTAAGGAAATTATTTTATGACATAGATTAATAATCAATTTTTGTATGGAGTGTTGGAAGTTTAAATATTAATATTTTTTTTTCCTATAAACTTTTAAGCGTATTAAAATAGTGATTTTGTCTAAGCCGTATATTTCTAATTTCTTGATGCTTAGATACATTAAAAATACTTTTTATTGTTGCCCTGGACGATATTCAAATAGATTGACTGGGTTCCTACAGTAATGACTATTTATACTATTTAATCTATTATGATTATTTGTTGCAATAAAGAAAGAATGGAACCTAGAAGTTAAGTGTTCATAATCTTATAAACTTTGTTTTGTTACATCAAAGAGATAATATAATCTGTGTATAAAAAAAATATTTTTTTAAAAAGGTGCTCTATTTTGATTATTTTAATTACGAAGAAATAATGAATTATGTTGTATTCTAATTTTATTCTCTTCGTCTTTATTTTAAACTCGACAATTTTAAAATTGTTAACAATTGTGTAAAATTAGTATAAATAGATATAATTATTATTTTAAATTAGACTTTGAAGAATCATATACACAAGTTTTTCTAAATATTTTTTATTCAATTATGTCTTCTAAATGATCATTCATCCTTTCTTTATAATAGGATTGTTTAATATTTTTCTATGTCATGTTTATATTGTATAACTTTTCAATATAATAGATGATAACATATTTTTTCAAATTCCTGATGTATTTTTTCCAAATCCTAATATACTTTATTTAGTAGACAATAGACGTAAGGACAATAATACGTCTCGTTGATAAATTTTTCATTTTTGTGAGCAAATTGCAAGAATTCATTAACTCCTTTTTCATACTCTTCACTAACTCCTACATGCCGTGATAAATCTCTAGCTATATTATTTCAATGGACTTAAAGTTAAAACATTTTATACTATATGTAGAATGAAAAAGTGATTCCTAATATAAATTTTTTATTTCCTTCAAGCCTTCTAGTCTTTATTTTCCTTAACCCTTCAAGTTCCATAATAAATAGTCCATTACAAATAATACATCAAATTATACTTGAAGTGAAAACAATTATTAATGGAACTTAATTAAATTTTAAATGTTTAACTAGTGATTGAGTGTAAATATAGCATTTTAACTTTTTTTTTTCAATGGATATAGTTCATAAATGTCAAAGACTTCACTTGGAACGTAAATGTAACATTGAATAAAATTTTTAAAAAAAAAGTAAAATCACACGTTAAAAATATAGAAGCCAAAATTACTATATATTTGATTCTTTTAACAACTATGTAAGTAGAATAAAACTGCATTTGTGTATAATATTTTGTACGACAAAATCATACTTCAATTATAATCTTTTAATTCCTAGTATTTTAACCATTGCCCTTTGAATAATAATATTTAACAAGACCGATTTATAAGTCAACAAAACACTAGCTAACGCTTCGAATTATTTTTTTTTTTAAAGCAACTTCTATGGATTATTTTCTTCTGAAATTGACTGTTACTACCAAGCTTATAAAAGAATGGACCACCTAATTTAGTGATTAAGCTGCAATCAAGTTGTCATGACTTCACTTTCATACCTCAAAAGTTATACAATGCATACACAACTTTCTCAGACTAAATTCCTATCAACCTTGCACAATTTACCAGCACGACTTACCATGTAGATAATTTTTCAAAAAACTGTCAAAATTATGAAGCAAATAATATAATAAAAAAAATAAAAATTGATGACTAAACCAGTATGTATATGGTTTCATCAATCCTAATGACAGGTCAGCCTATGCATGCAACCCTTGGAAAGCAGAAAACTTTGTCTTACGCTCTATATCGGAGGAGGAACAACAAAACTTTCACGCAAAAAAACACAAAACTTCTTTTGATCTTTATTATACTCAACCTCTCAGCTCCATTAATTCTCCCCAACCTCTACTCTCACAAAAACGGTTTCCTACACATACCTTCAGAAATTTGCAGAAAGAAAATACCTCAAGAGCTAAAGTTGTTAACATTTAATTCTATATTTAAATATATGTCGATCTACACAGCCGCACAATGCTGCAATGTGAAAGAGGTAGGGTGGTACCAAAATGAGGAGAGAACATTTAAATTTATAATTAAAGGAAAATGTAAGAAGCTATAAATTAAGGGCATATTATATTATGTTATATTATGTAACTAGGTATGGAGTATTATGTCACGCATGCATGAAGTAGAAGTTGCTATTCTACGCGAGGGCGTGCCAACCACAATGAACTCAGAGCTCGAAGACGATGGAAGTACTCGGCTATAGCCAGAAAACACCTTGCAGCTTGACGCGTTGATAGGAGCTGATGCAGACGGTGAATGGTTTGGTGCCGAAGATTATCTGCCTGCAAGTTTGAATTGCAAAACTTAATGTTATTATTGCTATCACTTTTTAATAGAAAACAATATTGAATCTCAATAACTGTTCATAATTTGATTTACTGAAATGGAGATAATTTTCACTAGACCCAGCATTAAAGTAAAACTGTTAGTACTTGTAAGAATTGCATTATTTGTTATTTTTGCATATAATATAACATGTATATGGGCTGATTTTTTTGTATGTATGTATGTGGGCAAAAAATCAACCCTTTGCATGTAACTTCAACTGGTAAAAAATATTAAATCATAATAGTCAGAAATAGACACAGGTAGAAGAGAAACTGGAGATGTGGCAGTCTTCTCTTTGCGCCTTCCACATTAATAAGATATTGAAATCTCTACCCACGTACCTTGTGAAATTTTCATAGTCAAACTTTGGAACTTTTAATCAAAATATGGATCTTTTAACCTTATAAGCACCCAACATGGAAGGTGATAGAGGATTTGTAAGGGGATCGTGAATTAACTCAACACATTATTATATTATAATATTAGTATATAGTCTGCATTTTATTCAAAGGGGTGACTAACTGACTATTGTTGTTCAACACATAGACAACATTTTCAAAGATTGGATTTCTTAAGGTGACAAAATAACAATAATGATCACAGTAAACCTGGATCATGAAGGAGTAATTTTAAGTCAGCATTGTGGCTAAACGAAGTCTAGAATAGAGAATAAAAGTGGTCAAACAACCAGTGGTAGCTTAGATGAATTAGGGAAAGGTTGTTACAAAACTTATTATCCTTAGTCTATTTACCAAAAGATTCCTCTAGTTTTCGGTTTCCCATTGTTTTGATGTTTACTTCTGATTCAGCAAACCTATATTCTGATTTCCTTGTAATTAATTAAATCATCTATACTTCTCCAGAAATTACTAATAAAAGGTGGTGAACTAACTTGGGTCACATGAATACAAGTTACAAAACATATATAAATATATAAAAAAAACACATAAATAAATGAATATGACCGTTGCTGATTAACTGTAATGTTTTTTCCAAAGAAATTCAGATTACCAATACTATTAACTTAATTCAAAATCAAATGCCTATTCCTACTTAGAAAAGAAGCATATGTCCCATTTCATGCAAAACTCATCCACACCATATGTTGCATCCGTTTCAAACCCAAAGTCCACTAAGCGAACACAACTCCACATTAGACTCAACGTTGTCCGTTTGTATGAAGTAGTCAAAAAGGAAGTTATGGGGAAGGGTCTGTGTTGTGTCTTCAAGTCAAACGTTTATGACCATGACATCAGAGAGATATGGGGCTAAGGGATATCTTTTGATTAGAATTGTATTGGTGAGGGACCACTCATCTACCTAGTGTCACGTGTATATGATCAGTAGTACACACTATCCTTTGCCATTGGCATTCAATGTTAATGAAATGTTCAAAACAATTTAAACTTTCAGTATTACAGTTACTGCACTTTAGCTATATATGTTCCATTGTTCTTATTATGGTAACTTTGCAGTATGCTTTTAATACGCGTTAGTACTAAACTATATCAAACAACCTAAATTTATATTTGGGTATTTAATCTTAACTAGTACTATAATCAAGATGCTGTTTTCCTACTACTTTTAATCTTTAGTACACACAAAACTCAATTTGGTTGCACGTAATTTTCCCTATTAAGGTGCATGTTTATTGTGTCCGGTATACATATGTATCCAAGTAGTTGTACCAGACAAATCCGAAAGGAAAAAGAGTCCTTGTCGAGATAAAAACATTAGTCCCCAATGTACCTCTAAATGAGATGCAGATTTTATAATCTGTTTGTAGATTCCATCTAACAACCTCAAGAGAGAGACATGCATAGAAGGAGTAGTTTATAGGGTTGGGGCAGGTTTCCCTACCCAAAGAACACCAGATTCTTCATGTTACCTAACCCCACGAGATTCGTTATGAAAACATGGTTTCGTTATGGAAACATGGTCGTAGGGACCACCAAACTAATCAACAAAGATCAAACGGTCACGAAACTCCCTCACCAAATCACCAATGCCAAATTCAATGTCCATGATGAAGATGTTTTTAGAGTAATGACATTGACACGCATAAAATATTACATTCTTTAAGATAACACAAGAAATACATATTCGTTCATTATTAAAAAGTCAATTGTAGAGAATATTAATTGTGAGATGTGATGAATAACATTACTATATATATACCCACACATTAAATTTGGGAGATGCACGATTAAGTCAAAGTAGTGCAAGGTACCTGTCTAATGAACCCTTCCAGAGTTGAGAGCTTGTTCATGGCCACAGCCATTTGTCCCATATAATTAGCCATATTGGGAGGATAGCTCAGAGAGTCTGAAGCTATTGTGTCCGAAAGAGATTGATTGAGAGCCTCCAGCCCTTGAGAGAGAGCCTCTTCTGCCTCTTGAGTCGATTGTTGCAATCCACATATACCCAATATTTGTTGCTCCATCAGAGGCTCAATTTGACTCAGAATAATCTAAAACACATAAATTCAATCAATATAAATTAACATATATTACTTCAAATTTGTAGAGAGAATATTAAATTGGTTCTTCTTGTAAGCCAATATAGTTATACTATAATATAATCATCAATGCATGAAAATATTATAAAATGACACAATTTTATGGTAGGGAGAAGTTACTTATTTATTGATTACTACAGAACATTGAAAGAGATGGAAATGGAAACGTGAACCTTGTCTCCATTTCCCATCATCAACAGGCTGAAAGAAGAAAATGAGAGATAAAGACCCATGCCATTCCCTTTCTCTGTACTAGCTAAAATTTTCAATGATAGCCGCTTCTAACCATGAATTGGAGTTAAAGGTATGGCATAATGAGAATGAAGCCTAATTCAACCCACTATGAAACCCTCATGATTCCTTTTATCTTTCATTGATGACATCGAATTCATACCCTTATTTATTTTTATTTTTTTTGTTTACCCACCGACAAAGACGGAGTTCAAGCATTTATAAGACAAACTTCTTGTAATGAATACAGTGTATAACTCACCCCACTCTCCAAGTTATCATTAAATCACCCCACAAATTTCAAAAAATACAACTTTTTGTAAACAAAATACTGAGAAATCATTTTTACCAGCAACTGAGAAGCTTTATATCAAGTGATATGTCACGTATAGAACACCAAGTTAATTTTTTTTTTTTTTCTAGTTGTCACACGTAATATGTCATTACAGATTCATGACTAGGGACATGTGGGTAGCATTTGTGTACCATAATAATTTTATGTACCTTAATGAGTTCAGAAGGCCTGAATCCTCCGATCCACATGAAACAACGTTCAGCTGGGGTTTTCCACATGCCAGAAACGAGATGGAACACGTCTGTTTTGGCCACTAGGCTCTTGAGGTTCATTACTTGATCATAATGCGCCAAGCAATTGTCCACAAAAAGTCTAAGCTCGTTCTCAGGAAGGTGCTCTTGCACTGCAGCTCTTAGCTCACACACTATGCGGTGGTGATCCTCAACCCATCTTGCATATTCCACGTCAAACATTGCAGCCTCTGAAATTTAATTTAAAAATTATCAGGAAATAAGAACATTGGAAAATGCAAGAGAATAAAGCATGCACAGATAGCATGTTGTTAGTGGGAAGAGATTGAGACCCGAGCTAATGGTATTCATAGCCACAGGGAGGCTTTGCTCTCCTCCCAAAAGTGTACCTCCACCTAAGAACATGCCCTAAAAATAGAAACACGCATTACTTGTAAGTTGTGAAAACTGCAGGTGTTTGAACTTGAAAACTTTAGCAATGTCATGGCCAGTTATGGCATATGTGGTTTTATTCTCCCTTACCTGAGTTCTAGCACGTTGTAGCTCTTGTTCCAGCTGATTAAGCCTAACCCTACTTGACTCTAGCTGTTGAACATATGCCTGAGAGAGAGAAAGAGGACAAACCGAATGGCTCATGACTAAGAAGTGAGGAGCCTTTGAAAATCTTACCAAAGGAGTGTAAAATAACAGAGTTGAGTTAAAATAATCTTCCTTGGGAATCACTAACCTTTTTCCTCAGCCTGCTTTTCCTAGCTGCCTCTCTATTCTGAGCAAGTCTTCTCAGTGTCTGTGCACACAAAGTTTTAAAGTGGAAATATTAGCTTCCTTATTTTAAAAGAAAAAAAAAATTAGTAACCAGCTTGAAAAGGATGGATAAGGAAGAACAAAAAAATAAATAAAAAATTAAAGAGTTAACCTTAGGATCTGGTGTTTTAGGTCCTTCCTGTTCAGAACTTGACGTTGGACCTTTGCGATTGCTCTCTCGCTGCCATATTAAATGCATAGGATTAGAGAAATTTTTAGATACAATAAGAAGAAGAATTATCATCAAGGTCAAAACCTCAGGCTTCAAAGATGCTACCAAACTCTATATCCTAGTCATTTATAACAGATAGATTTGTCTCTCTGATATATATATATATATGTTGTACCTTGACAGCTTTGGGTGGTTGAGGGGCAGAAGCAGCTTCATTTCGAGGGTTGGCCAACTCCATCGACGGCTCTGATGGTCTCTTTGAACCACTTGTTTGTGGAGAAACTAACTCCATGTTAGCCTATCAAAATCATATATAAATATATAAAACATATTAATATAGTGTCATTATTTACTTACAACGAATAATATTGACCAAACTTATCATCATCATATGTATGCAGCATGGAATAGTAACAGAAAGAGAGAGTGGGAGTAATATAAATGGACAGTGAGGTATAGATAATGATTACACCTTGGACTTGGATGATGATGGCTCTACGTGCATAGGCTTAGATGGGAAAATGTTGAGAGTCGGAGGCCTCATTCCGGATGATGAGTTCTCTGCAGAGACGCATACATGCACGAAATTCAGCAACATCAATTATGTGTAAATGTATGTAAGCACGTTAATATTTATAATCAGAGAGAAGGTGAGAGAAATGATAGACTGAAAGAGGGTCTGTTTTTTCAAGGGACAGAATGATTAAGAGACGACCCAAATGTGAAAATAAGAGAAATCACAAAAGACAAGAGGTGTGAGGCATTTAAATTGGTACGAGAATTATCATGCATTTGTAGCTCTCAATCCAAACTGAAAAAAGGAAGAAAATAAAGAAAGCAAAGAAAGTAAAGGCAGAAGGAACCCCCATACCCTACTCGTTTTCCTTTTCAGTACAAGTGGTGTTTTTGTTTGAAGGAGATCATGACACCAGTTTGTTACATGTCATGGTCTCATGCCTCCAAGGAATAAAACAAGAAAACAATTAAAATAAATAAATAAATGTAGAGAGAGAAAGAGAGGATCAATTTTCACTAATTTTCATTTTTTTTTAGAAAAAGAAATATCTACTCCATCTTCTGCAACTCCCTTCTCTGCAAGGATTTGGTCAAAGGAAGTACGAAGCTGCAGATACGAATCAGCCAAACATGCTTTTGGTGTGACCCAACATGGAGAATCTCACAAACGAACGAAAAGTGGTAGAGAAAAAATCCCTCTTTTGAATTTGGAGAAGGTTAGAAACTAAAAACTAAGAAAGAAATTTCCATGTGTATGTGTGTGAGAGAGAGAGTTTACGAGAAAGCTCACGTCTTTGGTCTTGAACAGTGGAGGGGTCTGCTTGTCCATCAAGGTAGAGGAAAAAGGCTTGATCCAATTCACCCAAGTCATAAGCCCCGGAATCCTTGCCTCTGCTGACATAAACACACGCGTTGAACCACAGAAAAAAACAAAAAAAAAAAAACAACGCAGAATAATGTAAGACAAAAAAAAAAAAACTCACAGGTAGTTTCCGGGGATAGAAGAAGACGATGAAGAGGATTGCATCATTCCAAAAGAAATTTGATGGTCATGAATTTGATGATGTTGGTGTTGTTGTAACTGATGATAA
>Ga0209700_100116_pt1 | contig 115661 bp, 102 predicted proteins | sample SiratroredBW_FD_187528 | JGI IMG/M metagenome (GOLD analysis project Ga0209700, IMG submission 187528) | Root nodule microbial communities of legume samples collected from California, USA - Siratro red BW (SPAdes) (version 2) | ecosystem: Host-associated > Plants > Roots > Nodule | place: USA...
AACTCAAACTAGTCAAACGACAAATGTATGGCCGAGCGAAAATCGACCTTCTCGAAGCACGATTGCTCGGGACTGCGTGATCCGCGACGCTGTCATCAAAAGTGCGTCAGAGCCAATTTTGGACGCCTGTCCTCCGGCTCAGGGGCAATATTGCAGGCCGAATGACAAGGCTCTGACCATTGACGATATGCCAGCGCCCTTAAACAACGCCCTCCGTCCTGATTTTCCGCGCAGCCTGACTGATGGCAAACAATAGCGGCGGGATCTCAGAGTGATCAGTGATCGTATGTGTAAACACTCCTTGCGGCTCGAGCGTGTCTCCAATGTCATCTCGCTTGCCAGCAATATTAAAGCGCACCGTGTGATAGAGTATCCGCTCCGCGGTGATCGCATGCACGTCTTTAATCCCGTGTATCAAGCTCTGCAGATGCATGTCTGCCCCCGAAAGCCCAATATAGAGAAACGTGTGCGTCCGTAAGAACGTTTCCAGTAGGGGGCGCCACTGCGATTTCATGACGTCGTAGTATTGCTCCGTCCCCAAAACAATATCGTCGCTGTCTCTCCGCTCCGGCGCTAACGGCAAAAAGCCATGGGGGTGGTATACGGTGACGTCATCAGCATTTGCCCAGTGAGCCTGCCTCCAAACGGAAGACGTCACAAATCCGTGGAATTCAAGATAATTCTCTAGAAGGTCGTCGTAGTTTAAAGTGATTACCTTGGCGGCGGAGCCGCGTTTTGAGGACATTACGAGTGAGCCGATACCCGCCAAGGTATCGTTCTTTCGTATCTGTTCGAAATCGAGCGTCTTTCCTTCATATAGGTCCGCCTTCACCGCGGCCAGAAACTCGTCCTTTTTGTCCTTGAAGTGCCTAGCTCTCAATGCACCCACGCGGACGATCGGATCATCACCACCTTCTAGGTCCGGTTCACCCAGTCGGCGGGAAAGGCGATTGACGAGTTCTGTCCACTCGGGAAGGCCGTAGAAGGCAGATACTCCCGCTCCGAGAAAAATTCCAAGCCGACCGCGGACCAATTGTTGCGCCAAATGGTCGACCAGATTGCTGCGGTTTCGCCAGCTATCGGGAAGGTTCATATTCATTAGAGCTGGTCCGGGCTATCATCGACAGGAACCCAGCTCTCTGCGCATCTGTTGCGCAACACGAAGCTGAGCACAAAAAGAAACTCCGTTGCTCGACGGCGATCGACCAAATTCAAGGTCAGAAACCCATCATTTGCAATGCGGGTTATCTCGCCTTCCTCATTCGGGCGCAGTCGTGGCAATCCAGAGTAAAGACGCCGTCCCACACCGCAGGAAAAGAAATTGAACAGCTCATTGTGCTGCCTGAAGATGATAGAATCCGTAACATCATCACCATAGAGAGACATTATCCGGAGTGCTCGCCCGGCGCCAGAGAACCGACCGTGGAGCGAAGTAACTAGGAACTCGCTATCCGCTAACTCGCACTTCTGAATAAGCTTGTGGATGTTGATGGGTGCCTTCCGAAAATGGGGATAGATCTTGCGGTCGAAGATCTGCTGGATCAGATAGTCGGCCACTCGCCGTCGCGGTGCCAGAACGACAAACTTGCTCAAACCTCGCACAATATAGACTTCGTATTCGAACGGAGGCTTAGCCGTCTCTGCCTCTTCACCGAGTCGAATTGGACTGCGCAGAGTAAATATATCCCAACGCCGGATCGCGTATGCAGACTCAACAAACTTCAGCGTCGGGCCTCCCGAAACAAGCGGTTTGGGGGTCTCGAGCAAATCGCGCGACACCTCTTCTTCCGAAGCTCTTGCCATCAGGTATCCGCTAAACTGAGTCATTGTCCGCCACCATGTCGAACGCGAGGCAGTGGAGCACCCAAAGAGATTCGCTCTCCCCAGGATCGTTCTTCAGATGCGCTCGAAAGAAACTGAGCGGATTCCCAATAGGCTGTTGGTCATACTCCAGGGTCTGTTTGCTCTCGTATCCACTGCCCTTCCCAACGTGTCGATCCGAGAATAGCTTGGCCGCGAGCCGATCTGATGCCAAAAAGATGCCGACGAGGCGGACGAGCAAAAGGCGCGCACTGTATTGACGCTCAAAATCCTTACCGCTGTCGCTATCCCGCTCGATACGATCGATATGCTCGAGGGCGATTGAAATATAGTCACTTAGGACCCCACCCTCAGCCTTCAGAGATTTCAGAGTATCTCTTACGCCACGAAGCGCGGCCGGAAAGCGGTTCTCAGCTGACTCCCGAAGCAAATTGACTGAGACGGCGCATAGCGTTCGCATCAGGTATTCGGGAACGCGGTCCTCAATGCCTGGGATGGCGCACCAAGAATGCCAGATGCTCTTTATGTAGAAGTCCGGCTCCCCGCGATAAAAATACCAGAAATCCAGAGTATGGACGATGATCTCCTGCGCCTCACGACGCTGCCTTATTGCGATGGTGGGCAGCTCTTCGGCCAAATCGTCCATCGGGATTTCCTGGCCAGACTCGGCCTGTTCCATGCCGATGATACCCTCGAGGAGAAGTTGTCTGGCGGCCATCAACCAATTTGCAGCCCGGTAGCCCTTCTTGGCTATGATCTCCGCGATCTGCAGCCCCTCGGATTGATTCAGATCAGGATAAATATGCGTGAGCAAGACCTGGACCAGGATATGGGCAATCTCATGAGTTACGGTGAGCAGGTTAGAGCGATAAGAATTGCATTCTGCAATCGCAGTAAGGGGGGCGCTAAGCGTCTGAAGGTGGCTACTGAACCCGTCCCGGCCACTAAAATAGGTGATGAGAGGAACAGGAATCCCGTCAGGCTCTGGTGGCGGACGCGTCAAAAGATCGCGTTCCAAATACTGCGCATCGCTCGCAAGATCCGCCAGACTGGGCACTCCCAGCGTGTCGCTTTCAAGTTCGGCGATGCGTTGTGGCAGGTCAGCTTCGCCTAAAAGCTTTTGCAACCAGCCGACAAGTCTCGAAAGCGCAATGTTCGCGCTCCCTGTGCCGAGAAGAGAGTGGATCCAGAAATGGCATTCCGTGCCTATTATCGGGGGCACTCCGGAGAAGGCCTGAGACGAAAAGCGAGATATGGCCGCGTTCGATGCTAAAAGCCGAGAATGAACTTCTAAAGTGCTGAGGTCTCCGCTATGCCACGCATCCAACAGTGCCTTCGTAACGGCCGCCGTGTTTTTGAAGTCTGAATAGGCAGGTGAGTAGACGGCGCCCGCTCGCGCAATTGCAGTCGCGATAGCCGTCAGATTTTCTTGAAGCACCGTCCTCAACGCAGGCTCGGTGACAGTGGAGGCCAAAGCGGCAAGTTCGGCTGTCGTTTCTTCGTAGTCTGTAGGCTTCAGGACCGAATGACGAATTCGACCTACACGACCATCGTTGATATTCCAGGCTTCAAAAGGGACATTGTTTGTGCGCGCCCATTGGATCACATCATCCACGTTGTCCCGGTCTGCGGTGCTGATTACGGCGTTGAAGCACCCCATTGACGCCCACAACCGAAGCTTGGCGGCATCAGCGAAGGCGCGGATCTCGGCCTGGAGACGCGCCAATTGGATTGGGCCTAAAAAGAGCAGTGTAGATTTGCCGTCGAAGGGATCCGGCTCGGGACTATGTCGGCAAAATTCGCGGATGGCCCAAATCGGCGAAATGCGCGTGCCCGATTGCCACCGCTGAAGGGCAGATGGCAGATCTCCCAGTATCTCGACCGTTCGGTTGTCTTGAGATTGATTATGCAGGACGAGGTAGCTCGCCCTCTGCTCAAGGTTCACGGCTACTCTGGATAAACATACATTTTCCGCTTGTCGTCCCACTGTCGGGCGGGCGACGAGACTTTATCGCGTTGCCGAGACTTAGTCTTTTTTGCTGCCCGATGGCCCGCGACCCGAGATGGAAGATGATCAAGAGCACCCGTCCCATTCTCGCCGTAGGACCCCATCTGCTTGGCAGCCTTAACGAAGGATCTAAGCGTAAGCATTGTTCATTCCTTCGCAGGATCGCGATCGCACGCCGTATATACGTGCTAATTCGATCCCTCAACACCCCTGAAGGGCCCGGATCCGAAAAATCTGAGAAAACCGTAAACGCGCGCTCTTGGTGAGCGTTCCGGCGTTCCCCCCACAGAAATTGTCTCACGCTTTGTCATGAATCTCAATCCATGACTGTCGAGCTTTTTAGATGGTTCGCGCCCCGCTTCCCGCAGCACCGCCGCATATCTCTTGAGACAGCGTCGCTGAGACAAAAAAATGTCTCATTAGGGTTTACTTGATAATTATGAGACAATACTATCTTCGAGTCTACGACCAAACGAGACAGAGGACCTCAATTGACCGTCATTGGTTATGCGCACGTCTCCAAAACAGACCAAAGGCTTGAAGTGCAGGAAACGGCATTGTGCTCCGCCGGCTGCGACCTGATCCGGTCGGAAAAAAGAACCGGCACGACCACTACGGCGAGAGACGAATTGCGCGTTGTGCTCGATTTCCTGCGTGCTGGCGACGTGCTGATGGTTACCCGTATTGACCGCCTGGCTCGAAGCATCGGGGATCTTCAAGACATCGTCCTCACGGTCAAAGCTTGTGGAGCGTCGTTGAGGGCAACAGAACAGCCAATCGATACCAGTACCGCTGCGGGTAAGTGCTTCCTGGACATGCTCGGCGTGTTTGCAGAGTTCGAAACGAACCTCCGCCGAGAGCGCCAGCTCGAGGGGATTGCGGAGGCGAAGGCGCGCGGTGTTTACCGTGGCCGCAAACCGAGCATTGATGTTGCAAGAATCAGGGCCTTAAAGGCGGAAGGTTTAGGTGCGTCTGCGATCGCGAAGGCGCTCAAGGTTGGCCGCGCCTCCGTCTACCGCGCCTTGCAGCAGTGAGGACGAACGGCGCCCTTCACTCAACCACTCCGACCAGTCCTCTTTCGGACCGCGGCGGGGCGCCAACGACTTCTTCGTAAGCTTCTTCAGTTCCAGGCACTGCACTTCCAAACCTCGGCTTCTTTAGATTGGGGATGGAAAGACCCGCCGCGACCGGCGTCATCCCGCGATTTCCGTGCGCACCCGAGCAAAACAGCTCGACCTTTTGCTTTAGGAATCTGCTCGATGTGAGCGATCGGCTCAGCGACAAAACAATCAGACGCTTGGATTTCAAGTCATGCACGGCAGTGCTCGGCCAGTGGAACTCGAAGCTGCCGCGAAGACGTCCCTAACTCGCATTTCGCCTGCGATCGATCGTCGAATGAAAGAACTGAGGGTCTTCAAGAAGTGTTTGGTAAACGAGGCTCTGGGCGAACGGACGCGGAACACGCCGGAAGGCTAGCACTGGCTAGTGAGGTCCGCGCCCTACTGCCCGTCTTTCGGAAAGATATAGTCGAAGGGACGTCCAGTGGTTGGATCTACTTCTTTTCCGTCCACTCTCAATTCCCAATGAACATGAGGTCCACCGGCCTTCGGTGAAGCGAATTGATTTCCGAATCCGGTGCCCCGTGCAATTGGCTGCCAGGGCAAAACTGTGTCGCCAGGTTTAACCAGGACCTCGCCATGATGCATGGTCTTGGAGTCCCACACGTGCCCTTGCGCATCGCGCATCGTGATTTCAACTCGCTCGCCAAGGTAGACGCCATGGCTATCATAGGCAGGGCCAGCTCGCGTCACTGTGCCTGCGCCAGCGCCTGTCCACCGAGTTACTTCCGAACTCCGGCCTGAGATGTCTGACATCGTATATCGGCTTGGATCGTCGAACCCTTTGTGGGCCTGGTCTCCTTGGGACCGGGTAAAACCAGGCAGCCCCCCAGCCGGCGAATTTGGAGTGGGAGTGAATCTTAGCGGATCGGTGACATCTGTGCGCGGTCCGCGGTCCTCAATTCGCTGTCCTAAAGGAGATGCCACAAATGGCGGCGCTAGAGGAAACTGAGGACTCATGGCGATCTTCGCAACGGACGGCGGAGAGATGCGACGCTCTGATGTGGGCGCAGCAATTGCTGGCGGCGGTGTTCCCCGCGACAAACCTGGCAGCGCGGACCTAGGCGTGGGTAGAGCAATCGAGAGCGGTGGGGTCCAAGCCCCCGGCGCAGCCGGTTCAACACGAGGCCCAGGCACTGCGATCGAAGGTGGAGGTGTCGCCGGTGCCGGTGCAGGGGCCGGCTGGGGTGCTGCGATGGAAGGTGGAGGTGTCCCTGGCGCCGGTGCAGGGGCCGGCTTGGGTGCTGCGATGGAAGACGGAGGTGTCCCCGGGGCCGGTGCAGGGACCGGCTTGGGTGCTGCGATCGAAGGTGGAGGTGTCCCCGGGGCCGGTGCAGGGGCCGGCTTGGGTGCTGCGATCGAAGGTGGAGGTGTCCCCGGGGCCGGTGCAGGGGCCGGCTTGGGTGCTGCGATGGAAGGTGGCGGGGCTGGGGCAGGCTTAGACGCTGGCGCTGGTGGCGCCTTAGGCGCTGCGATCGAAGGTGGAGGGGCAGGCTTGGACGCTGGCGCTGGTGCCGGCTTGGGCGCTGCGATCGAAGGTGGAGGAGCCTGAGCGTCCGCTGGTTGCGCTAAAGCAATCACCACTATTGCTATGGATGGAGTCACGAAGTGCTTCACTTCATCCTCCCATGCATGACCCCATTATCATCGTTGTATTTTCGGTCTGAGGCAACTCTGATGGACAGGGCGGGGCACCAAGGAACTAGGGCTGCCTATTCGTGCTAAGATGTCGCATACGGCCGTCGATGCAGGTGCAGCTCGGATGCGGTCCAGCTGTCCCCATCGGCCGGACGATCATCCAGCGTCTGAATTCACGCTCGACCGCCTGAGCGGTCGGGAGGAAGAATAATCCCCAGACACGCGGCGTCCCTCATCATTTGCCAACTGGCCGCGTAGTATGTTTCGGTAATGCGCTTTATCTGCGCATCGGAAAGCGAGGGGATGACGGGACGTTCGTTTAGCAGCACCTCAGCATCCGCACGCGTCCGGTCGAAGTCCGGAAGGACGTCGGTGGCGGCCAAGTTGGCCTAAGGCTTTTGGTGGCGAGTGATTTCTTGAGGCAGACCTGTCGGTCGCGACCGGTGTTAAGGACACGCGCCACGGCCACGGCCCCTTTGAGGCGCTCAGGCGCCTTCCGTTGGGCGTAGTACGTCCCGCAACGCTCCTCCCGAAGGCACCCTGTCAATCGGCGTCCAAAATTGCGCGCCGAATAACAGACATCGCAAGCTGCATCCGCGAGTCCTTGTGTGCCGGCTGGCGCTATCTCACCCGAAGCCTCGCACTGCAGATCGTGCAGTATGACCTTACCTTGTACGCGCTCCGCCGTGACGATGCAGCCGGCCTCGGGCTATCAGTATGACGCCTACATCAAGCTCTATCAGGACATCTGCAGGGCGTCGCTGCCGGGACCGGTGAGCTCAACGCAGCGGAGTGCGTCGATGTCGCGCGCTTCATGTTGGCCGGCATCGACGGGTTGCTCCTCCAGGAATTGGCAAAACCCAACAAGGTGCGGTCATGGCGGGGCTCGATGCAGGTGTTCGCCGCCGGTCTGACATCCGTCAAAAGTTGCGAGGGAAATAAGCGGAGTGAGGTCAAGACCCATAGCTAACCGAAGCGTTAGATGGCTGCCCCCTGTATCGGCCGTAGATCTTGAAGTAGCAGTCGGGAGAGGCCCGTGCCATATGGCACGGGCGGCTTGACGCTCAACGCGTTTCTGTCTTTCGAGCGGAGACTAGAAGCATCATCGGCCGCTCGAGCTCTTCGGCCAGTTCGGGCAACTGCTCGATCTCTTCGCTCGTCGGGGCAAATTCCTCGACCCGGCACAACTCGAAGCCGCATCAATTAGCGTGTTGAGCGTCGTGCCGAGGGTCCGGTGATGCTTCAACACGCCTTTGGCGAACCAGTCCGTGCGGCGTTCACCCTCCATCGAATAGCCGTTGACCGGCCAGGTCTTGCGGCCGTCTTCATCGGCGATCCAATGCGGATGAGTCGCAGCCATGAAGATCGGATGTTCGGCTGTAAAGACCAGATCTCCGCCCGGAACCAGCGCCTGGTGGATCATGCGCGTGAGGCGCCGCAAATCCTCGACGTAGTGGAACGTCAGGGCGCTGTAGACGAGGTCGAAAGCAGCCCCCGGCAGTTCCAGCGTCTTGAGATCCGCGATTCGATATTTAATGGCGGGGTCTGAGGTATCGACACCGAGAGCGCGCCTTGTGCGCGCATCCAGCGCGCGGCCCAGCCGAACCCGCAACCCAGATCGGCCACGCGTTTGCCTGTTAGTGTAGGCAACATGGCTCTGACTGCCGGCCATTCGGGTGCGCCGTCCAACCCATGCACCTGTCGCGGCAACTGACTGTAGCCAGCGAACAAACCGGGATTGTCGTAGATATTCTGTGCCATGTTTATCTCCGCAGTGAAGGAGAACGAGGCACGTTTCAAAGCCGAAAGACCTCGTCCGCATCAATGAACCCTGAGCCTAGAAGACATCTGGCGTAGAGCGCATTTCCAATTAAGCGCAGGAGCGCAGGTCTCACCGTAAGAGCAACGGAGTTCTGCACCATCTCGGCGTAGCTAAACGAGTTTATCAGGCAGCGAATGCGCGAAGCTCAGCGTGGGCTGCCCTGCGCACAGGCACCTCCGCTCGATTCAAAGTGACCTCCCAAAGCGCTCCATCGAGTTCACAATAGTCAAACAAGAATCGTAAGATGCGCAGTTGGTGTTCTGCCACCATCCAGCGCACAAACAGGGCGAAATCATCATTTTCGGCCAAGCCTATCCAACCAAGAAGGATCTCCACAACGCACCAGCATCGCTGTCGTTCATAAATTCCAGCCACAGCGCCATGGGCGCCACGTCGAGCCATTGAGGGCCGCGACCACAATCGTCGAAATCGAAAAATGTGACGCGCTCGTCCTTCATCCGCATGTTCATCGGCCTGACATCGCCATGACAGAGCCCTGCAGGGCCAATTGCGTTGCCTGCGCCCAGGCCCACGAGAAGATCAAGAGATTGGCCAATTTTGGCGGCAACCGTCGGAGCTCTCTCGGCGATCATGGCGAGCGTCTCCTTGTCTCTAGTGTCGCTCAAAAGCTCCCTATACGGCGCGAGTATCGCGAGATGTGTCTGTCGGTGCAAATGGGACAGGGCGACACCGGCACGGTGCCAATCTGCTGTGGTGGCCGCTAGCTCACGCCCTACAGCCGCGGCGAAGACCCCAAGAAGGCGTTTGGTGCCATCAGGCAATTTGAAGGTGGAGAACGACAACCCCTTACGATCAATGAGAGGCCGAGAGACGTCGAGCGCGGGCGTGCCTTCTACTGTCTCGGAGCACGGCCATTTCGCTCGCCACATCGGCGGCCGAGCGGCCCCAGGTTCGATATAGGCGTATGAAGGCCCGGTCTTGAACGCCATCATGAACAATAAAGGTCCAGCTCGCGCCCTTCATAACTGTCGATACGCTGCCTGTGAGGCCGTACTTATCCGCGACGCAAGCGGAAATCTCCCGTTCAACAGCCGCTCGGAGTTCCTGTTCCATATTCGCCAATTCCATCACCGACTGCGGGGTCGGATATCACGAACACAGCGCCTCGTCTCACGATGGGCGACATGCGTAAGCAGGGCAGATATGCGGCGAAAGGAAACCCCAATCGAGGTAGGAGCCTGAATTGGGATAGTGTAGCGAAGGCGATCAGCTTGAGCCCGCCACCGTGCGCCCGAACTTCCAAAGCGAAATACCGAGCTTTTTTGTCTTATCGGCGAGGTTGTCCTGGATGCCGGTGCCGGGGAAGTGCATGACCCCGATCGGCAGTTCCTCGAGAATTGCGTCGTTGCGCTTGAACGGAGCGGCCTTGGCCTGCTTCGCCCGGTCGGATTCTGCGGGACCTTGCGGTTGTCTGCCCACTTGGCGCCAATCAGCTCGCCCCCTCGGGTGAACCGCCGTGCAGCAGCACCATGTCCGGGTGCTTCGCGTGCACCTGATCGAGCTGCTCGCGAACGCCGAGGAAGCTCCGCCGCTCTTGCACCGGAACATGACGGAGATCTATCGGCAGCGCATCGCAGCGCTTTACGAAACCCTGCAGAGGGACGAGGAGAAAGCCGAGCGGCGGAGGTGTTCCGTACGTCAACCAAGTGACGCTGGTGCCCGAGGCGGAACAACTCGCTATCGTGCTGCGCGGCGATCTGGCCGCGACTTCTGCGGTTTGCGGCAGGCAAGAAGAAGCCGACTTCCTTTCGGAGGCCGGGGCTCTGGATGGCTTGCTATCGCAAGCATCGGTGGTTGCGGGGATAGGATTTGAACCTATGACCTTCAGGTTGCGAGGCCGAGGGTCGGAAGAAGCGAAAAGGGTTCCGGGAGTGCGTCCTGGATCATCGAAGCGATTCGTCCGATTTGTACGCCACAGCCACCCGGCAGCCACACCTGCGCACTTGATTTCTTTCTTGTTAGAGCAGCCTACGATGTTATCGACTGAGACCGATCCTGGTTCGGGACCGAGGCATGAGCGGCAAGGACGCAAAGACTCCGATCGAGGCGTTAGGTTCGCCAGGTAGTCGGAAAATGGCGCACGCCACGAAGCGCCATCGCAAGAACCGTAGCATGCCGGCGCCCGCGACCTTTGATATCGATGCGCTACCGGGCAGCTCTAATTTGACGGCATTAGAGGCGGCCGCGGTCATTCGGCGCACGCCCGGAGCGCTAGAGCAGTGGCGGCGCGATCCGAACCACCCGCTGAAATGGCGTTACGTCGACGGCCGTCCCCTCTATCGGGTCGATGCGGTGCGCGACTATTTGGCCAAATCCGATAAAGCGACTAAGCCCTCCCAGCCGCATAAGGCTCGCGGAGACGGCCGAGGGGCTCCGTCTTGATGGGCTCAAGCGGTTTCGTCCGTTGCAGACGCACGGTCTTGCCGACCCGTATCGCGCCAACCATTCCGCGATTTAGTCATGGGCTGCTTCAAACGCTGTCTTGCGAATGATCCGCTGTTCGTTGGGATTATAGACGTGATCGATTCCGCTTGGCTTTGCCCGACATACAGCCTCTGGTGAAGTCCGAAATCGGCCACCGGTTTTCCGGTATGCGGGCGCATCGTGGAGATCCAGCGTACTGACGCCGTCACCTGTGCGGGCCCGATGCGATCTGACAGGATGGACAACGGTGTGTGGACCACACCTGCAGGGGCCGGCTGGCCAACAGGCACGGCGACCAGGGCTACGCGAGGCTGCCGGCGGTCAGATGGCTGACTACACGGGTCCAGAATGGTTCCAAGCTGGTAGTACAGCTGATATATGACGCGGCACTGAAATTTCTGGTCGAGATAGTGCTTCACGATGGCCCAGATGGCGTCCTCTCCGAACAGCTTGGGATTCCAAGCTGCTTGCACCTTGCGGAAGCTTGGTGCTGTCGTCCACGCCGAAAATCAAATAGCCGCCGCCGTGATTCGACAGCGCCGCAAAATGCCTGGCGAGCTGCGCTCCCGCGACGGCATCGGATGTATCGATCCACGATTTGTATTCGACGGCAATAAGCGCAGAGAGATCGAGTTTTGCCATGGTCCGTGCTGCGAGGGAGCTGCTCCCCTGTCCCCCGACGCTGGAAGCCGCGCTGGTGAGAACAGATGTTCCTACGCAATGGGTTTCTGCCGACCTTGTGATTCGATGGTGCTCAGAGACTCACGGAGCTGGCCTTCGTCGCTCGGCGCTGCCTACAACGTTGCGCGACGTACCCAAGCACATTCTTGCGAGAGCAGTGGCTCGCATTTGCGACCGCAACGCCAGCAAGCAGCCGTCGCCGCGCTCGCGAGTTGTTGAGGCCCATTGGGGCAGGCCTATCCTTATCATTGCGCTCGGCGTAAGTGCTTGATAAGCAGACCTGCTCACCGGGGGGCATGACAAACCGCCGCCTAATCTGGATTGATTTCGCAATCCTGAAACTCTGCGCAAAAGTACCCCGGACCGCACGAATTCGATCTCACTGTTGTTGTCGCGGCCATCGAGCGAAAAAAGTCGTAACGTGGCCAAGACGGTTCGGGCGGAGCGGCTGACGCAATAGCTGCGGCTGAAGCGTCATTTGCGCACAAAACATGCAAATCACGCCTGAAAATCGCCGCCAACCAGCGCAAGGAAACGCGTATTCGTGCAGTCGGCTTGCGGCATTAGACGGTGTTCGCGCAAGCTTGGAGTTCTCGGTGAGTGAGCGATCACTCATCCCGATGCTCCCTCCCTGACTTGGACCGTCCTGAATGTCCGCACGGCCATTTTCGAATCAAAGAATGGTGAAGCGGGCCGATAACAGTCAGCGGCGTTAAGCGCACGAGCCAGGCCCCGCGTTGAAGTTTGCGACATGACCTGCAGCTTCTGCCAGGCGATCTGCGCCTTCTCGCTCTCGCAGATCTGGGCGATCCGACGCAATCGCAATTCAGTGATGTCAACGAGGAGTTGCGTAGAGGTATGGGAAAGGTAGTAAGTTTCCCCGGCCATTATTTCAGCCGGGATTTCAGCTTCAAGGTTTGCGAGAGATGCGACGGCATCTCCGATGGTTTGACAACTCACTGTCCTGGCGTGAGCTTGCCGCCGGTCGTCGGCTGCAATGTCGCCGCCGGCCTGCTCAACTATGACGAGCGCTGCGGCGGTTGGCACTGGCGCGTGCCATGGCTTTCGCGCAAGCCAGTGCAATGAATAGCTTCCGCGCTGAATCTGCGAGTGGAGAACACGCGTCCGCAAGCGAGCACCGGTGGGAGTGCAATGGAGGGCGGAAGATTAAGTGCGCACCACTGAACCGTGGAAATTGTGGAAGCTATTGCGCGTTCTCGCCCCTATCGGCGTAACGTGGATTATTCCCTTGCATTACAGCAACTGAACGCAGCACCCCGTCCGCCCATGGGTGCGGCGACGCAGCTACCAAGTCTAGCGCATGTACGGATAGGGGCCAAGACGGTCGTACCGCTGAGACGAAGCGTAAGCTGCGGCTTTCAGGCTTGAGAAGGAGGAGTTGAAGCACGCCGTTCAGACGGAACGATCCAAGAATCTATTCACGTGCAACTCACCATAGGGCTCGGACCGTGGCAGTGGAATTTCGAGATCTACGCTGGGCTATCGTCGCTTCCCAACACCGAAGCCTCCGCCAAGCGGCGGAGACACTTTTTGCGTCGTTGACAAGCCGCAGCGCCCGGGGGTGTGGCGCTTGTGTCTTGGTGATGGTGTCGGGCACGGGACGGGCTCTCTCAACGCGTGGGCGAGGCTGGCGGGGTTTTGGGCAGGCGGCAGGCGCGCTTCTCCGCATCCACAGCGATCGCCGAGAGCGTTTCGTTCTGATCAATGAGCAGAGAGATCGCCTTCGTCGACCAGTCCTCGTAGGTCAGCGTGCCGGAGTGCCACAAGAAGACGAGCGCGCGGGCGACCGCGTTGTGGCGGGATAGTTCCTGCAATTTGTGGAAAACTCGGCGTTCATTTGTTCGGGCATGATCTTCTCTTCGTCTAAGTGTCGGGTTTTCAGTCGACGCTAAACCCGAGCGCGCAATGCCGCTTCGAGCCTGTTCGCGCCATCGCGCCAGTGGTCCCGATCTTTCGTGATGTCTCGCTCGGCACGCTCGGCGACCGACACGCGCTTACCGAGGGGCTCTTAACAGCACAACCAGCGCGATAATCGGCGCCGATGGGCCACCTTGTGCCGTCTTTCTGCTTGATCAGCCGAGGGTTAATAAACCCGGGTGGCGTTTGCCCCTCATCAGGCGGTCCTTGGGATTGCTCCAGCTTTCCATTTGCGCTTGGTCCCCACGAAACTCCTGCTCTTTCCACAGTTACTCATCGGGTACCGGCAGCGACACGCAAGTTCCAAATGGCGTTTCAGATCGCAGCGCTCGAACAGGAAGAGCAGATTGAGAAAATTGCAGAGCGGGCTGAATTCCGCACGGCTGACGCGCGCGACGTCTGCAAGGCCGGGCTGCGAAACTATTTTGCGGGAGCTGCGATACTGCCGTACCAGGCCTTTCTCGCGACCGCGAAGGACCTGCGCCACGACCTCGAACTCATCGCGACCCGCTTCGGCGCCAGCCTTGAACAGGTCGCGCACCGGCTCTCTACATTGCAGAGGGCCGGCCAAAAGGGGGTGCCTGTTTTCTTTGCACGGGTCGATCGCGCCGGAAACATCACAAAACGCCATAGCGCGGCAAAACTGCAGTTCGCGCGCTACGGCGCCGCATGCCCGCTGTGGAATGTCCATCAGGCATTTGAGTCGCCAAGCCGCATTATCCGCCAGCTCGCGGAGACGCCCGATGGAGTACGCTTCCTTTGCATTGCGACTGAACTCGCAAAAGGACATGGCGGATTTGGAGCGACGCGGCCGCGCTACGCCATCGCTCTCGGCTGCGAAATCTCCTATGCTAGAGAGTTCGTATATGCCGATGGCCTCGATCTGACGAGCAAGACGGCCTACGATCCAATCGGGATTTCGTGCCGCATCTGCGAACGCGGCAATTGTCGCAACGCGCCGTTCCCCCCTTGAAGAGCAAACTTACTGTCCATCGTGACCGTCGAGATGTCTTGCCTTACGACGTATCGTGAAATCACTCGCGACGTAGGTCGGGGCTCACCGAGGGATTGGCTCTTTGCGGATCACGCGCGCTTCTTCGGCTTGGTCTTTTGCTGCATGTAGGACCGCAGCACAGCATTGATGCGCCGTTGATAGCCCTCACCTTCGCTCTTGAAGAACTCGAGCACATCCTCATCGACGCGAATGGAAATGGCCTTCTTCTTCGGCGGGATCACCAGCACCGCATCGGACCAATCGATATCTTTGAAGTCGCGCCAATCGGGATCGCTCTCGATCGCAGCCTCGATCTCCGCGTCAGTGAGCGCGTCGACACGGGCCCAGTCAGTCTTGCCACTTCGGCGATCGCCCCATTTTCTCCTGATGGTACTCTCTTTCTTCATTCTTCCTCGCACGAGTTGCTGAAACGATCCGAAGCGCATTCCTGCGCCGAGAAAAGACCAGACGATGATGCGATCTGCTGTCAGCCCATCGTATATGCGGCTGTGCATACAAGATGTATATACAATCGTCAAGACAGAAATGCGAGATTATTGGCGTCGACAAAGTGATTGATTGAGCAGCCACGGGGACCAAGGTCGAGACCGTGCAATTAGAGGGCACGCGCGACCGAGAGCAATTTTCACAAAGACGTATTTCGAGATTGGTGAGCATGAGCGGCAAGGAAGAATAGACTCGGATCGAGGTATTTAGGTTGCCAGCTAATTGGAAAATGTCGCGTGATGTGAAGCGTCGTCGCAAGAAGCGTCGCATGCCGCCGCCCGCGACGTTCAATGTCGATACGCTGCCGGGCAGCTCCAATTTGGACGGCATTGGAGGTGGCCGCGGTCATCCGGCGCACCCCTGGGGCGCTGGAGCAGTGGCGGCGCCATCCGAATCACCCGCTGAAATGGCGCTACGTCGACGGCCGCCGGCTCTACCGTGTAGATGCGGTGCGGGACTATCTGGCCAGATGCGATAAGACTACTAAGCCGTGCCGGCCGCATAATGCTCGCGGAGACGGCCGAGCAGCTCAGCCTTGATGGGATCGAGCGGATTCGTCCGCTGCAGCCGCACGACCTTGCCGACCCGCATCGCGCCGACCAATTCCGCGATGTAGTCGTGAGCCGCTTCGAACGCCATCTTGCGGATGATCCACTGTTCGTCGTGGTTGTAGACTTGATCGATTCCCCTCGGCTTTTGCCCGACACACAACCGCTGGATTTCGTTGTCGTAGCCGCAGCGCGACATGATGGTGCGCAAGCTGCGCCTCAAGTCATGCATGGTGAACCTGGCGACACCGGCCTCCTTGACCAGGCGGTTGACCATCTTGGTGAAGCCGGACATCCGGCCGCCGGTCTTCGGCGACGGGAAGACATAGTCGGATGTCGCGCGCTGGAAATGTTTCGCGGCCGCGAGCACCTCGTCAACGAGGCGGGTGCGCGGTACGTCGTGGTGCAGGCCCATCTTGGTCCATGCCGCGTCGAAGGTGATGCGGTCATCCATAATGTGTTTTCGCCACTCGATTATGGTTGGCTCGCTGCGGCGCGGCCCCCCGAGTAGGCACATGCGTGCTAATTGCCCAAAAGCCCCGAGCTTGCCGGATGCGTGCCAGACCTTGATGATCTCCTCATCGATCAGCGCGCGGCCCTTCGTTCGGCGCCCGACCCTCTGCGCACGGGTTTCCTTGGGCGCGCGATAGCCGGCGAGCACGTTGTGCTCGACATAACCTTCGCCGACGCACCATTCGAGGAAGGTGTGCACGTGCTTGCGCAAGTCCTTGGCTGCACCGCGCTTGCCGGTCTTGGCAATCTTGTCGACCGCAGCCATGATCTGCCGTCGCGTCAGGTCCCCCACGCCGCTCTCGGCCTGATCCTTGAGCCCTCGCCGCAGCGCCGACATTGCTGGCTTCCAGTTGACGACTTGACGTTCGGTCAAGGACGTCTGGTAGGGACCATCTTCAACAATGAGGGTCGCGAGCGTGGTGCGCTGCTTCTCGGCCGCCTGTTGCCGCCTCGCCTCGCGCTTCGCATCGTTCGGGTCCAAGCCCTTGACGACCTCGCCTGCGGCGATGGTGGCGGCCTTGCGCGCGGCCTTCTCATTATATTTGGGCCACGCGCCGAGGGTCTTGCGCTGGGTCCCCCTCACCCCCGGCTTGGTGAAGAGGTAGACCCAGGTCCGGCCGCCGGTGGCGCGCATGCGCAAGGCGAGGCCGGGCAGCTTGTCGTCGTGGAGATAATGCTGCGCCTTACCCGGCGGCAGCGTTGCGTTGCGGATCACCGCATCGGTGAGTGTCAGCTGGTTGGCCGGCTCCGTCATGATTCCTTCCCTCTCTCTGTGCCCGGGTGTGCCCCGCAAGAAGGGCGGTCAGCCCTCGAACAGAACCGGGCCTCAGATCTTCCCCTTGCCGTGTGCCCGCGCAGGGAGGATCCACAGACCCAAACAGAACCGGGTCTGAGACCTCCCCCCCGTTTTGTGCCCCAAGGGAAAATCCACGGCGGGCACAACGGGGGCATACAAAATGTAGCAAGGTCACGTATGGGCTCTTATGGCCGCACAAGGCCATAACCACCATCAAATAAAGGAGTTTTTACATCTCAACTATGGCCGGATTTGGTTGGCTCTGGTCTACGGATTGTGGTTCACACGGGAGAGGTCCAAGGTTCGATCCCTTGTGCGCCCACCATTTTTCTTCCTGAACCATCCAGTTTCGAGCGATCGCGGCCGCCTGACGGCCCACTCGCGGCTGTCCGCACCCGTCTCATCAAAAAATGGAAAAACAACCCCATGCACAGTAGCGGACGCGAGCGGAAACAATGGGTTACGCATTTTCCGAATTTCGGTTGACACGTCGGGCAAAACACGGGCAGGATGGCATGATCCGGAGAGAGGCCTGCGTGCGGCTCTAATGAGCCATCAGGACAGGCAGATCCGCATGCTCCATGATATAGCTGGTCGCCCCGCCGAATATCATTTGCCGCAACCTGGTGCGGGTGAAGGCTCCCTTGATCAAGAGATCGCAACCTTGAGCCCTGGCGGCATCGAGGACCGCCTCTCCGGTCTCGCGATTCTCCAGTCCAACCCTTGTCACATGGGCTGCAATGTCATTGTACCGCAGTTGCTGGACGATCCGATCGGCAGATGGTCCTGGTACCCCCTGGCCGCCAATGACGGTTAGGACCGATACCCGTTCGGCCGCACGGAGCAACGGCATGGCAAATGCGTTTGCCCGAGCTTGCTCGGTACTACCATTCCAGTGGATCATGATATTTGTCGCGATACTTCTTGGTGCATTCGATGGCGTCAGTAGGACCGGCCTGCCGCTCTCAAACAGCGCGGATTCAATCGCGCGACGGTGAGGGCTCGGAGCATCAACGTCAGACCGTGCCATCACGATCAGATCGAAAGCGCGCCCATAACTTCCGACAACGTCTTCGCCCTCCGGCGCGGTCTCCAGCCAGCCGAAGCATGGTCCACGCGATCCCGCAGTGGCTCGAGGAATATCGTGCTTCAACATGAAGGCTTCGAAAAAGTTGCGCATGTCGTTCAATTCGGCTTCTGTCTTAACTTGATACGAATCTAAAAGGACGCCGGTGGCCAATTCCGCGGCTACATATTGAGGCATGCCGAAGCGGAGTGGAAAGCCTTCGATATAGGCGCCGGAACGTTGCGCGAGGCCTACGACGACATCGAGCGTGGATGTCATCATCGAAATATTTCGAAGCGGGACCAAGAGCGTCTTCATTTTGAACCCCCGGTGTTTTCGGTGAACATTGACGCAGGATGCCTAATTTCACTTGGGACGGCGCCTAGGAGATTACACCTTGCGAGCCGTTCCGGTTTGTCATCGACCACGAGACTGATTGCGGTCATGCGGCTTGCTCGAGCCTTGTATCGATCTCCTGGCGCAGCGCGGCGAAGTCGATAGGTTTGGTCAACAGGTCGGCTGCGCCGTTCTCCAGCGCTTTGCGCTTGGTCTCGGCGTCACCGTAGGCTGTGATCATGATGACCGGAACATCGGGGCGGGCCGAGCGCATGATAGATAGCATCTCCAGCCCGCTCATTCCGGGCATGTTGATGTCAGACAGGATCAGGATCAGGGTGGCATCCTCAATCTCGGCTGCGCGCTGCAGGGCCGCCGGCGCCGACGGGGCAAACTCCATGAGAAAACGACCGGCGCGCAGATCGCGGCGGAACTGCTGGCGGAATAGCGCCTCGACGTCGGGCTCGTCGTCGACGACCATGATATAAACGCTCAACTTCTGCCTCCGGTCTGCAATGGTGCCGCCAGCGTGCGCGGCAGCGTAATGATGAACTCTGTATAATCGCCAGCCTCGGTCTCGACCTCGATGCTGCCGCCGTGTTGCTTCACAATGATGTCGTGGCAGATTGAAAGGCCAAGCCCGGTACCTTCGCCTGCGGGCTTGGTGGTGAAGAATGGATTGAATATTTTCTCTCTCACGTCGGCCGGGATGCCCGCGCCATTATCGCGAATCCGGATTTCCACGGCGCCGCCGAGATTTGTGGTCGTCGCGCGCAGCCTGGGCTCGAAGCCGCCACCGGCGGCGTCCTTTTGCTTGCTAGCCGCGTAGAATCCATTGGAAATAAGGTTGAGGAACGCCCGCGTGATTTCCTGCGGATACAGGTCGAGCGCCCCCGCACTGGGATCGAGATTCCTTTCAAGCTTGATGTTGAAACCTGCCTTTTCAGCGCGCGCGCCGTGATAGGCAAGGTTGAGACTTTCCTCAATGATGGCGTTGATATCGGCCGAACGGCGCTCGCCAGAACCCTCGCGCGAGTGCAGAAGCATATTCTTGACGATGGAATCAGCGCGCTTTCCGTGCTGCACGATCTTTTCCAGGTTGCCTTGTAGCATGCGTATCAGCGCGTCGATGTCCTGCCTTGCTGCCTCGCCGAGGGCGGCTAAGCGCAGCCCGTCGCCGAGCTCGTCAATCAGTTCGGAGGAAAGCGCAGCAAAATTATTGACGAAATTGAGCGGGTTCTTGATTTCGTGTGCGATGCCGGCAGTGAGTTGCCCGAGCGAGGCAAGCTTCTCGGTCTGGATCAACCGATCCTGCGCGTTTCGCAATTCCTCGAGCGATTGCGACAACTCCATAGTTCGCTCGCGCAGTTCATTCAGCAGGCGTGCATTCTCGATCGCGATCACACCCTGGTGCGCGAAATTGGACACGAGCTCGATCTGTTTGTCCGTGAAGGGCTTAACTTCCTGGCGGAAGATCGTGATGGTGCCGATCAGCTCGTCTTCCCTAAGCATGGGCACGATGACGAGGGTCCTTGCGCCAGCAAGGTCGGCAAGCGCGCGAACGTTCGGGTTGCCTTCGACGTAGGGCGGCTGAGTCCTGATGTCGTCGATATGAACCATCTGATGAGTTTTCTCGACGGTGCCGAGCCCGCTTGCGGGATGTGGGCGAATGCTCTGGTGCAGCCGGGTCTCAACATAAGCTGGCGGCGCGTTGTGCAATGCGACCGTACGAAAGCCGCCTTCCTCGTAGAGATTCATAGTGCCAAAGCCGGCGCCGCAGATCCGTGTCGCATTCTCCAGCATCTTGTGGAAGACCGGAGTCAATGCGCCTGATGAAGCGCTTATGATTTCCAGCACCTCCGATGTTGCGGTCTGCCGCTCCAGCGATTCGTTCAATTGCTCGAACAGACGCGCGTTGCCGATGGCGATAACAGCCTGATCTGCAAAAGTCTGGAGCAGGTTGATCTGCTTCTCGCCGAATGGACGAACCTCGGTGCGACGAAGCACGATCGCACCCATGCTCTCGCCTTCGCGCAACAGCGGCACGCTTAGAACAGTCCGAACGTTGGAGCGAAGCGCATATTCCCGTCCTGTCGGGAATTCGTCCCCTTCGGGCCCAAGCAGGTCGTGCACGTGAACGGTGCGGCGGTCGCTAATGGCCCGGCCGCTGGGCGATTGCACACTGATCGACCGTCGGCTCCACACCACGGGAACTTGTCCATGATGCGCCTGGACAACGATGTCGTCGCCGTCCCTCAGAACGACTAGCGCATCATATGCCTCGCAAAGCCCGCATGCGCTTTCCACAATCGCTTCGAGCGCCGGACCGACTTCAGTCGGCGAGGAAGCGATAACCCTCAGGATATTGGCGCTGCCGGTCTGGTACGTCAGCGCCTCGGACAGATCTCGCGTCCTGCTTTGCAATTGTTCGAAGAGCCGTACGTTCTCGATGGCGATCACGGCCTGGTCGGCAAACGTGGCGACCAGCTCAATCTGCTTTTCCGTGAAAGGCTGCACGCGCTTGCGAGCGATCACGATCGCGCCGATCGGCTCATTCTCGCGCATGAGGGGAACACCGAGCGCCGTGCGCTGACCAGCCATGGTAGTCGACTCGCGCAGGCCGTATTCGGGATCGGCAGCGACGTCGAGGACCTGCACCGGACGGCGCTCGAGTACGGCCCGACCTGTGACCGTGCTCCGTCCGGGGATAATGGGGTGAGCTTGCAGAAACTCGCTGTATTCCTCGGAAAACCCGACCGCTGCTCCGGCGTGATATTCATCACCTTCGCGGCGCATGATGAAGGCCATCTCCGCTTCGCACAGCCGTGCCGCCGAATCGACCAGCGTGTTGAGCACGGTTTGCAGGTCGAAGGTGGAGCGGCTGATCACCTTCAGCACATCGGCAGTCGCGGTTTGCTGCTGAAGCGATTCGGCGAGATCGCGCGTCTTCGCCTGGACCTCATCGAATAGCCGGACATTCTCAATCGCGATCACGGCCTGATCGGCGAAGGTCTGCAGAAGCTGCACATGATGTGGAGCGAAGGTGCCAGGCTCGACTCGCGTGACGCTGATCATGCCGATCACCACGCCGCCGGTCGTGAGCGGAACGAACAGCATGCTGCGAAAGCCGCGGGCGCGCGCGATTAATTTGATTTCGGTCGTCAGCGCTTCAGTGTCGGGGGTCGGTACCACCTTACCCGCCTGAGTTCTTGCGAAACTCTCAAAATCGGCAATCGGCCTCGGAAACATGTTCTGCAAAGCCGCATCGGCGGCAGGATTCGTCGGCGTGAATGCTGCGAGGTGGGCCATACCGTCGATGAAACGGAATACGGTCGTCGAAAAGCCGCCGAGCAAGGCATTGGCCCGCCTTGCGATTGCATCGAATACCGGCTTCACCTCCGACGGCGAACTGGCAATGATCTTGAGAATGTCCGCGGTGGCGCTCTCGCGATCTTGTGCGGCGCGCAATTCGGCCAGCAGCCGCGCGTTCTCTTGCTGCAAATCCGCCACCACGTCCTGAGGAAGCGCGGCCATCATGAAAATCCACGTCGCCAGCCGGTTCGGGGCCGACGTCAAAATCTGATCAAGAAACCGTTGGGAATTATTCCACTGTCAGGTGCTTCCGACCAGACTTATCGCTAGTTGATTTTCAATCGACTACGCGTCAATTCGCCCCCGCAATCGACCGAACCGGCGAGTTCCACCAACTGCCGCTGCCGTCGACTTCCCTCGTGCGGCATGGTCGCAGGCCTTGACGAGCCGCTGGACCCAAGTGCTGCGCTAAGTGCGACGCCCGCAAGATCCCAGCAACCAGCGTGCAACGATGACCGCCCCGTCACCGATGCAACCACCGAAGTGGAGGGAAGCTCTGGCGCAAAGCGGCATCCTTCGGACATGAAGTCCCGTGGTCATGCCCTTTTACTTACCCCGATATCGGAGCGCTTCCACGAGCAGCGAGAAGGCCGGCGAAGGCTGGCGCCGACTGGGATAGTAGAGATGGTATCCCGAGAACGGCGGGCACCAATCCGAGAGCACGCGGACCAGGCGGCCCTGGGACAGGTACGGCTGCACATGTCCCTCGGTGAGGTAGGCAAGGCCCAAGCCTTTCAACGCTCCGTCCAGCAGAAGGCCCGCGCTGTTGAACACGAGCTGGCCCTCCACCCGCACATTGAGCTCCCGCCCGTTCTTTTCGAATTCCCAGGCATAGAGGCTGCCGCCGTGCGTCGGCAGGCGGAGGTTGAGGCAATTGTGGTGAGTCAGATCCTGCGGCGTCTTCGGTCGCTTGCGTTCGGCGAAGTATGAGGGCGACCCGACGACCGCCATCCGGAGGTCGGGGCTGACGCGCACGGCGATCATGTCCTTGGCGACGAGCTCGCCGGGGCGGATGCCCGCATCAACCTGCTGCGCCACGATGTTGGTGAGCCCGTAGTCGATGATCACCTCGACATGGATGTCCGGGTACTTTGGCAGGATCTTCCGGAGCGCCGGCAGCAGGATCTCGGCGGCGGCAAACTCCGTCGCCGTCAGCCGGATGGTTCCGGCAGGCTTCTCGCGCAATTCGCTGAGCGCAGCAAGATCGGCATCCATCTCGGTGAACTTCGGGCCGACGCTGAGGAACAGCCGTTCTCCGGCCTGGGTCGGCGTGACGCTCCGCGTCGTCCGGTTCAACAACCGCACGCCGAACCGCTCCTCCAGATTCCGGATGATCTGACTGAGCGCGGATTGCGTCATGCCGAGCTTTGCCGCAGCGCGCGTGAAGCTGCGCTCCCTCGCGACTGCGAGGAAGGCGAGGAGATCGCTGGCATCCTCTCTGTTCATTCATAAGCCTGGCTAATGACCGCATGCGAAATCTATCACCTAATCGGACGAGCGCGGAAGTCTTAGGTTCGGGCTAGCGATCGGACGCTCCAGAACGAAGGCAAGGACCTATGACAGAAGCAATCGAGCTCCCGAACGGCGTCAGCGCGTCGCAAGCCGCCGATCGCCTGCGCCGACGCAGCACGAGCTCTGAGCTCGCATGTCGGTAATAACCATTCGAGAGGCCGCTGCGCCGCGCGGCGTCGCCAACCTGATGCCGATCATGGCGGTGGTGTTCGTTGCCTTCCTGGTCATCGGCGTCGCGATGCCAATTCTTCCCCTTCACGTCCACGATGGGCTGGGCCTGGGTACCTTTGTGGTCGGCCTGGTCGCCGGCAGCCAGTTCGCCGCTTCGCTGATCTCGCGACCGTGGGCTGGCCACTTCTCGGATCGAAGCGGAGCGAAGCGCGGCGTGATCGTCGGCCTGCTCGCTGCCGCGGCCTCCGGACTGCTTTATCTGCTCTCTCTCGGCTTCGCCAACACCCCGCTGGCGTCAGTCTCTATACTGCTGCTCGGCCGTGGACTGCTCGGCGCGGCCGAGAGTTTCATCATCACCGCTGCGGTGAGCTGGGGACTTGCGCTCGCCGACGCCGGCAGCACCGGCAAGGTCATCGCTTGGGTCGGCTCGGCGATGTTCGCGGCTTTCGCGATCGGCGCGCCCGCGGGATCCGTGCTCTACGCTGCCTACGGTTTCGCTGCGATCGCGACCGCCACCGTCGTCGCGCCATTACTGACGCTCCTGCTCGTCGTCCGGCTCCCCGCGGTCCCTCCCCTCCAGCAGCAGACCCGCACCTCCTTCGCCGAGGTGTTCGATGCCGTCTGGCTCCCGGGCTTGGGCTCGGCACTCGGCAGCGTCGGCTTCGGCGCTGTCACCACATTCGCCGCGTTGTTGTTTGCGAACCGCGGATGGGCCAACGGATGGCTGGCCTATTCCGCTTACGCCATCGCCTTCATCCTGGCCCGGGTGTTCTTCAGTCATGTAGCCGACGTGCTCGGCGGGGCAAAGGTCGCGCTGGTCTGTGCGGGAATCGAAGCTGCCGGCCAGGCGCTGATCTGGCTTGCGGTCCGGCCCGAGATGGCGCTCGCCGGCGCCGCGCTCACCGGCTTCGGCTTCTCGCTGGTCTATCCGGGCTTCGGCGTCGAAGCCGTGCGCAGCGTGCCCATGCAGAGCCGCGGCCTCGCCATGGGCGCCTACACCGCGTTCCTGGATCTCGCGCAAGGGCTCGCGAGTCCGGCACTCGGATTGATCGCGACCGGCGCACGACTGAACAGCGTCTTTCTCGTCAGCGCCGTGACCGTGCTCTCTGCCGCCTTGGTGGCGCTGTGGCTGATGGCGCACCCGACAAGCTTGGAAGGAACCCCGTCATGAGGATGCTCGCGACCTTGCTTTCATTGTGTCTGTTCGCCGGCGCGGCCGCCGGACAGACGTCCATTGCAGGAGTAAATCCAATGCCAAAGCCGGAAGACGTCCGCGCCGTCGCTCCCGCCCTCGAAGGCTATGCGCAAAAATTCGTTCTCGGCGATCTCTGGAAACGACCGGGGCTGTCGCGGCGGGATCGCAGCATCGTCACCGTCGCCGCGCTGATCGCGCGCGATCAAACCGTCGAGCTGCCCTCCTATTTGGCACTCGCGCTCGATAATGGCGTGAAACCGTCGGAAATATCCGAGATCATCACGCATCTGGCCTTCTACACCGGCTGGGCGAACGCGATGGATGCGATCCCCGCGGCGAGGCAGGTGCTCAGGAGCCGCAACATCGGAGACGATCAGCTGCCGCCGGCCTCGGGACCGCAGCTGCCGCTCGATGAGACCGCGGAGAAGCAGCGGGCGACGCGGGTTGCAGAGCAGTTCGGGCAAATCACGCCAAGCCTGGTCCAATACACGACGGACGTGCTGTTCCGGGATCTCTGGCTCAGGCCGGCGCTGGCGCCGCGCGACCGCAGCCTGGTCACCGTGAGCGCTCTCATCGCGGCCGGCCAGGTCGCGCAGATCACCTATCACCTGAACCGCGCGATGGACAATGGGTTGACGCAGGAGGAAGCCGGCGAAGTGCTCGGCCATCTCGCCTTCTACGCCGGCTGGCCCAACGCATTCTCCGCAGCGCCAGTGATCAAGGACGTCATCGAAAAGCGTCCGCGCTGACCGGAGAGATGCCGTGATCACGCGACGGGGCGTACTCATCGCCGGCAGCGCCGCCGCCACTCTCGGAATTCAGCGGGTGCAGGCGCGCGCGTCCGAAGCACAGAAGGAGGCTCAAATGGAAATCGACATCAAGAGAAACGGGTCTCGGCCCTCGCAGAAGGGCTCCCAAGACTGGTTCACCGGGAGCGTCCGCATCGATCCGCTGTTTCAGGCGCAGGATCCGGCTCGCACTGGGGCCGGCCAAGTCACGTTCGAGCCCGGTGCCCGCACCGCCTGGCACACGCATCCACTCGGGCAGACGCTGATCATCACGGCCGGACTCGGCTGGGTTCAGCGCGAGGGCGGCCCGATCGAGGAAGTGCGCCCCGGCGACGTCGTCTGGTTCCCGCCCGGACTGAAGCACTGGCACGGCGCTTCTCCGACGACGGCGATGACCCACATCGCAATCCAGGAGTCCTCCGGCGGCAATAACGTGGATTGGCTGGAGAAGGTGAGCGACGAGCAATATCGGAAGTGATGCGCAGGCGCTGTAGAGTGCATCCAGAAATCCGGAGGACAGCGCATGGCGATCGTATTCATCACGGGCAGCACGGACGGTCTCGGCCGGGCGGCGGCACAATCCCTGCTTGATCAAGGTCACCGCGTGGTGCTGCATGCGCGATCGGTCGATCGTGCCGCGGCGCTTGGCGAGCTCACGTCGCGTGGCGCCGGAATGGTGGTCGGTGATCTCAGAAGTGCCGCTGAGACGAAGAGCATCGCGGACCAGGTCAATGCGATCGGCCGCATGGATGCGATCATCCACAACGCCGGTGTCTACACACAGCGGAGCCGCGGCTCGACTCCGGAAGGCCATGCCAGCACGCTGGCGATCAACATTCTTGCGCCGTACATGCTGACGGCACTGATCGAGCGGCCCAGTCGCTTGATCTATCTCAGCAGCGGGCTGCACCGCGGTGGAGAGGGCTCGCTGTATGACCTCGACTGGAACAGACGCGCCTGGGATTCTGCAAAGGCCTACGCCGAGAGCAAGCTGCACGTGGTCGCCCTGGCGTTCGCGCTGGCGCGGCGCTGGAGGAACGTCCTCAGCAACGCCGTCGATCCCGGATGGGTGCGCACGAAGATGGGTGGCGCGAGCGCCCCGGTCGATCTCGACACCGGACAACGGACTCAGACCTGGCTGGCGGTGAGCGAGGATTCCGCGGCCCTGGTCAGCGGGCGCTACTGGCATCACCTGCGGCAGGAGGAGCCAGCCGATGAGGCGACGGACCCGGGATTCCAGGAGGAGTTCATCGCAAAACTGGGCAAGCTGACGGGCGTTGAGCTCCCGCGGGTCTAGGCGGGAGCCGATAGACGATGCGCTCGCTACGCGATCGATAGAATCTCGATCTCCTGGTTGCCCGAACCGACGACGTCGCCCACCGCTTTCCCCATCAACGATCGCGCGACCGGCGAGACGAAGGAGATCGAGCCGGCCTTCGGATCGGCTTCGTCCTCGCCGACAATGCGATAGGTCTGCACGCGGCCATCGGCGCGGCTGAAGGTCACCGTGCTGCCGAAGGCGACTGTATCGGTCGAGGTCGGATCTGGAGCGACCTGCGCCGTGCGCAGCCGTTCCGTCAGATAGCGGGCATCGCGCAGGGGCACCGCCGATTGTCGGCGCTTCTCGTTGACATCCTCGATCGCTTGCGCGGCTTCATAGGCCGCGCGCGCCTCGGCAAGCTGCGTCTGCAACGCCTGCAAGCCTTTTTCCGTCACGAGGTTTGGATGCGGCGAGATCGGGCGATCCGGCAACAGCGTCTCGGACGCGGTTTCGGCGCTCTCTTCCTTGGTAAAGGCGACGCTCAATTTCAAAATCCTGTCGAACTGTCATGGCTGTCGGCAGCGCGTTCCGCCGCCGGTGATTGACTCGGACTATATCTCAAGTTCGACGAAGCGGCGCAGCTTGAAGACGAGGTCCGGCAGGGCCTGGCGGAACCGGGTCGCGTTCCGGAACGTGGTCGAGAACGGCGCGAAGGTGATCATGGCGTTCCAGTGCCGGTAGCCATAGACCGTGACCGAGACGCCGGTCGCCGGAAAATTCTCCAGCTTGCGCAATTCACCAAGCACGAGATCGGCAATCGCTTCCGCAGGCAGCAATTGCTTGCCGTCTCGTATGGTGGCGATTTTCGGAGGTGGCGCGACCGGCTTGGTCTCGGCTGGTACGGCTTCGGGCGCCGGCTCAGACTCCGCCGGCTCCGCATCGGTGCTGGACGGCTCGACCGCCTCGAACCCGTTCGTCGGCGCTGTCGGAGGAGCCTCGGTGAGCGGCGGCGGCGTCACGACGTCCGCGCGCTTGTTGCCTCCAAGGATGCTGGTGATCATGGCCACAAGGCCAGCATCCTTCCCGTCGTCACTCATTCCTTCCCCCGGACTTAAGCCTAATCTAGCACCGCGCGCCACAATGTATGTGGTTGGATCCCATGGCCAAGGCCATCCTGCAATGGGCAACGGCGACGCAGCCGCTGATCCGGTCGCGCCGCCATGCGATCCGCTACCGCTTATCGAACGGAATGTATTGCTGGTACTGCTTGGGCACCGAACTGCGGTAGCGCGCGGGAACGGTGCCGGTGTCGATCGAATGATCGATCTCCTGCTGCCGCGTCATCTTCTTCTTCGCCGGCTTCTTCGATGCGCTCTTCTTGGAATCGGTCGGCTGGCTGGACGTGTCGGTGGTCGCAGCCGGTGCCGTCGTCGCGGCCGGCGCAGCGGTTGTCGCGGCCGGTGCAGCGGCTCCACCGGCGGCCGGCGCGCTCTGCGCCAGCGCGAGCGGCGTTTGCATCATGAGCACCAGCGCTGCCGTTGCAGCCAGCAAATATGATTTCTGCATCAGAACCTCCAAAATGCCTGATCCGAATGAGGCAAGCCTAGTCCCACGGGATCGAGGCGTGCAAGGTCGTTGAGAATAGGTCGGGAACCCACGCGCGAACTGTGGTGGAGATCACATTGTCCGGCGCCGGCTGCGTCACGATGTATCTCACCTCGAACGCATCCCGCGTCGCGGACACCAACACAGCATGAGCGTGCGTCAGACAGGCCACGGGAACGTCAAGGCAAGGCCGTTCCACCACCCTCGAAGGAGATTTGAAATGCGTCGCACCATCCTCACGCTTGCATCGTTCGCAACCCTGATCGCCGCGTCATTGTCGGCGGCGCCGGCCCAGGCCGCAAACGACAGATACTGCCTGCAAGGCCGCCAGTGGGGCTATCCCGGCAATTGCCAGTTCGCGAGCTATCAGCAATGTGCCGCCACCGCCTCCGGCACGTCGGCCTATTGCGGCATCAACCCGCGCTACGCGTATTCGCAGCCGTACCATTACTGATCAGCTGGCGGCGTGCGTGATCGCGCACGTCGCGCTGCTCTATGCGCGAATTCCAAGGCCGGTCTCCTGAAGCCGCGTCGCGAACCAGCGCGACAGCGCCTCGTCGACGAGGCCGCTGACGTAAACCTCCGACATCGTCACGTGCTGCCTGTCCAGCACCAACAACAAACCGATCCAATAGGGAAACCAGACATGCACGTCGGTCAGCGCCCTAAGCTTGTGCTGGTCGTGCTCGAGCGGCGTGTGATTGCTGGCCTTGCGGATCTCGACAGTGAGCAGATTGTTCGGGATCTCGCGCTGGTGCACAGCGACATCAGGATAGATCGATTTGCCGAGATGGTCGTCGGTCGAGACGATGGTGCCGTGTGGCAGATGCAGCGTGCGCTCGCCGAGCCGATCGTAATTGCAGTCCACCGACCAGCCGGAGAACTGCTTCTCCAGGTGCACGGCGAAGCGGTGCGTGATTGCGCGCTCACCGACGTCCTTCTCGAACAGGAATGCTTCCTGCGCGTAGAAGTCCCGGAGCGCCGCGATCACCTTGTTCAGCTCGGTCTGCATCGTGCCTCCGGGCCCACGGCGCTCCGTCTGTTGACGCCCTACATCTGAACTTCGATCAGGCGCGGGCCGGGCTCGGCGACGGCTTCCGCCAGCGCCTTGTTGAACTCGTCGGCATTGGTGACGGCGCGGCCGGGCACGCCCATGCCCTTCGCCAGCGCGACGAAATCCAGCGTCGGGCGATCAAGCCGCAGCATGTCGTTGGCGCGCTGGCCGGGCTCGCCGGCGCCGACATTGTCGAACTCGCCGCGCAGGATCTGGTAGATGCGGTTGGCGAACACGATGGTGACGATGTTGAGGTTCTCGCGCGCCTGCGTCCACAGCGACTGGATCGTGTACATCGCGCTGCCGTCGCCGACCATGGTGATCACCTTGCGATCCGGACAGGCGATCGCCGCGCCGATCGACAGCGGCGTCGAGAAGCCGATCGAGCCGCCCATGTTCTGGAGCCAGTCGTGCGGGGCCGCCGCCGCCGTCGGTGGGAAGAAGCCGCGGCCGGTGGTGAGGGATTCGTCGACCATGATCGCATTCTCGGGGATCGCGCAGGCGATCGCCTGCGCGATCGAGGCGAAGTTGAGCGCGCCGGTCGGCTTGACCAGTTCCTGCAACGCCTGCGGCTTGACGTCCTTGGCGCTGGCCTTCACGGCGCCGGCAAGCGCTTCCAGCGCCGCGACCGAGTTCTCGCCCCAGGAGGTCATGCGATGGACCTCGCAGCCCTGGGGCTTGAGCATGCTCGGCTTGTTCGGATAGGCGAAGAACGCCACGGGATCGTCGGACTCGACCAGCACGATGTGACGGAATTTTGCCAGCATCGGCAGCGCGTTCTCGATGACGTAATGGATGCGGTCGATCGAGAAACGGCCGCGGCCCCGCGCCATCTTCGGGCGGAAGGTCGGGCCCATCACCGTGCAGCCGGTCTTGCCGGCGATCCGTTCGGCCAGCGCCAGGCCCTGCGCGCTCAGCGCGCTGCCGGTCATCAGCAGCAGCGTACCCTCGCCGTCGCGATGCAGGATTTTTGCGGCCTGCTCGACCGCCTGCGGCGAATAGCTCGCCCGCTGCTGCTCAGCCGGAACCTCGGCGACGCCGTCGGCCTCATTCCAGGCGGTGTCGGCGGGCAGGATCAGGGTCGCGATCTGCGGCGGCGCGCTTTTGGCGGCGGCAATCGCCGCGGCGCCGTCGGCAGCGACCGATTTGGAATCCGGCGAGGTGCGGACCCAGGACGACATCGGCCGGGCCAGGCCCTCGATGTCGGAGGTCAGCGGCGCGTTGTAGCCGATGTGGTAGACCGCGTGCTGGCCGACGATGTTGACGATGCCGGAATTCGCCTTCTTGGCGTTGTGCAGATTGGCGAGGCCGTTGGCGAGACCGGGGCCGAGATGCAGCAGCGTCGAGGCCGGCGTGCCCTTCATGCGGAAATAGCCGTCGGCGGCGCCCGTCACCACGCCTTCGAACAGGCCGAGCACGCAACGCATGCCCGGTACGCGGTCGAGCGCTGCGACAAAATGCATCTCGGAAGTGCCGGGGTTGGTGAAGCAGACGTCCACCCCGCCCTTGACCATTGTCCGCACCAGGCTTTCCGCACCGTTCATTCCAAGGCTCCCACGACAGGCATTGTCCAGATATCGGTTCGATCAATCATTGTTCGCGCGTTCCGTCAAAGCAATAGCCGCCATCGCTGCCCTGCCCCGCGTGACGATGCGCCGGCTTGGCTAATTCTTTTCGGCAAATTGGCGTGGTTGCCGATTTGGTAACGCCAATCGTTAAGCATGGTGTTCCTCACGGGGCCGTGGCTTGCGGAAAGCCCGCAAATATGGCCTGTGGCTGTCATTGAATCGATTTTTTGCTGGGGGAGACAATGATCCGGTTTTTTGCCGCGCCGATCGCCGCCATCGCACTGTTGTCGGCCATGGCGGGCGGCGTGCTCGCCGAAGAGTTCGACACGCGCGACATCATGGGCGGCGGCCCGAACTTCTTCCGTTCCGGCGCAAATCCCGTCCCCCGCACCACCGTCATCTATAACGGCAATTACGCGCCCGGCACGATCGTGGTGAACACCGGCGAGCGGCGGCTGTATCTGGTGCTCCAGAACGGCCAGGCGCTGCGCTACGGCATCGGCGTCGGCCGCGATGGCTTCCGCTGGGGCGGGGTGCACAAGATCACCGCCAAGAAGGAATGGCCGGCCTGGACGCCGCCGTCGCAGATGCTGGCCCGCCGGCCCGACCTGCCGCGTCACATGAAGGGCGGCCTCGACAATCCGCTCGGCGCCCGCGCGATGTATCTGGGCTCGACCCTCTATCGCATCCACGGCTCCAACGAGCCGGAGACGATCGGCCAGGCGGTGTCCTCGGGCTGCTTCCGCATGACCAATGAGGACGTCACCGACCTCTACAGCCGCGTCGCGGTCGGCACCACCGTAGTGGTGCTGAACAATTAGAGCCACACCGGTGCTGCGCTCCCTCTCCCGCCTGCGGGAGAGGGTTGGGGAGAGGGTGTCTCCGCAGTGAGACACCCAATGAGGAGAGAGCCCTCACCCGGCGCGCGGGACGATGCTTCGCATCGCCCGGGCGCGCCGACCTCTCCCGCCTGCGGGAGAGGTTGAGCCCGCGGCCCGAGCTCGGCATTGTGAAGGCCGTACTCTTTGGCTGCAGGTGAGCGGCTGGAACCCGCAGGGCGCGTGAATTTGTGGGCTTGTGCGTGCGACGCGAATGCGGCAGCGTCGCACGACAATGAGCGCATTGAACCTGACCGCGCCCGCCTTCCGCATCGCCCTCTTGGCGCTCGCCACGCTCACATTGGTGCCTGACACCGCTACCACGGCCCGAGCGGGTGAACTGCCCGCCATCGTCTCGCGCCAGCGCTCCGAGAAGAAGAGCTTCACCGACGGCGAGATCGTCGAGGGCTTTCTCAAGACGGCGTTCGGCGCCGAGTATCACCTCGCCGGCCGCGTCGACCGCATCCGCAAGTTCGATGGGCCGGTGCGCGTCTACGCCGAGAGCGATCGCGCCGATCGCAAGACGCAGCTTGCGAAGGTCGTGAACGACATCGCCACGCGCGTGCAGCATCTCGACATCGCCATGACCACGACCAGCGAGGCGGCGAATGTGCGGGTCAAGCTCGTGCGCGACCGCGATCTCTACCGCACCCTCACCAGCTTTTACGGCGCCGAGAAGGCGCGCGAGATCCGCACCTCGCTCGATCCGCAATGCCTGTCCGGCTTCCGCAAGAACGACAATTTCGAGATCGAGCATTCGGACGTCATCCTCACCGTCGACAACGGCGATTTCGTCTTCCTCGACTGCGCCTATGAGGAGCTCTTGCAATCGCTCGGGCCGATCAACGACACCACCAGCGTGCCCTGGACCATGTTCAACGACAATGTCTCGATGGGCTATTTCGACGTCTACGACCAGTACATCCTCAATCTGCTCTACGACCCCCGCATCAAGGCGGGCATGACGGTGGCGGAGGTCAAGGCGGTGCTGCCCGCCGTGCTCAAAGATGTGCGCGCCTGGGTGAAGCGGGTGAATGATCTGAAAGAGTAGGTGATCCGTCATCCTGTGATGACGGTCATATGATTGCGCTCGTTGCTTCCGCCTTCGTCATTGCGAGCGCAGCGAAGCAATCCAGAATCGTTCCGCGGTGATAGTCTGGATTGCTTCGCTGCGCTCGCAATGACGGGGCAACAAGCGGGCCCTACTGCACGAGATCGGCAACGGTGGTTGCGGCCTTGAGGCCGGTGCCGGTGAGGACGGCGACCGTGGTTTCGTTTGCCTTGACCGCACCAGCGGCTGCGAGTTTGTCCAGCGCGGCGGCTGCGCTGGCGCTGGTCGGCTCGGCGAACAGGCCTTGCCGCGCGAGACGGCGCAAGGCGGCGACGATCTCATCCTCGGTGAGCGCGACGGTGCCGCCGCCGCTCTCGCGCAAGGCGCCGATGATCTCGCGCAGGCGCAACGGATTCTTGATGGCGGTGCCTTCGGCGATGGTTTTGTGCACCTCGCGCGCGACAGGCGTATCGACACCGGCCTGGAAGCTTGCATCGATCGGCGAGCAGTTGAGCGGCTGCGCCGCGAACAGGCGCGGCAGTCTTGCGATCTGGCCGGCCCCCAGCAACTCGCGGAAGCCGAAGGCGCAACCGAGCAGGCTGCTGCCGGCGCCGACCGGGACGATGACGTTGTCGGGCGCGCGGAAGCCGAGGTCTTCCCAGATCTCATAGGCGAGCGACTTGGTGCCTTCGAGGAAGAACGGCTGCCAATTGTGGCTGGCGTAAAAAGTCTGATGCGACTGGCGAATGGCCTCGGCTTCCGACTCCTCGCGCGGACCCTCGACGAGTTGCACCGCGGCGCCATAGGCGCGGACCTGCGCGATCTTGGCCGGCGATGTCGAGGCTGGCGCGAGGATCTTTACCCGCATGCCGCCGGCGGCACCGAGCCCAGCCATAGACGAGCCACCATTGCCGGAGGAGTCCTCCAGCACCGCATTGACGCCGATCTGGCGCAGGAAGGACAGCATCACGGAAGAGCCCCGGTCCTTGAAGCTGCCAGTCGGATTGAACCATTCCAGCTTGAACAACGGCCGCAGCTCGCCCCACTCCTGCTGGACCAATGGCGTGCAGCCCTCGCCGAGCGTGATCGGCTTTGCGATCTCGACCGGCAGCGCCGCCCGGTAGCGCCAGAGCGATCGTGTGCGGCCATCGATGTCCTCGCGCGAGATACCGGCGCCCGGCGTCACCAGCAGCGGCGTGCGCTCGTCCGAGCACCAGCGCGGCTGATCCAACGGATAAAGCTGTCCGTTGCGGGGGTCGATATAGCTGGCGGCGGGCATGGCAGTCTCCTGGACAAGGCGATTCGTACGATCGGGTTGATGTCACGTTTTGTCGAGAACCTGACGCCTGTCGCACGAAACGACGCAGCCCCCTTGAAAACATGAAAAATGAAAATATTTCAATCTCTTAAACTGGCCGCCGAGGCAGAGCGGCGAGGTCGGCCAACGCGCGCTCGGTGCTAAAGGGAGATCCTGCCGGCGCGGTGACCGACGGGAATTTGGCAACAAAGGGCCCTGCCCGCCCGGCACGATTAACTTGTCTGTCGTCGCCGGCCGCTACAATATGTTGGATTGAGCTCGCGTCGCCGGTGTCCTCGACTGGCAACGCGACCGAGCCAGGCCCGTCCGAACGGCGGGCCGTTGGCTTTTTGGGAGCCTGGACATGAGCCGCGCGAACCGTACCGACCACATCCGCCTGACCTCCCATCCGGAGCCAGGCCGGAAGGCCGCCTTCCCGATCCATTGGGGCGCCGCCGACGCGCGCGCCCGAGGGCCGATCATCGGCACGGTGTCGCGCGCTGGGGATCGCAACGTGATCGGCAGCCATGGCGGATCCTATGCGATGTACCGGGCGCTCGCGGTGTCCGCCGGCGCGCTCGATCCGATCAGACGTCCTGACCTCACCAACACGTTCCCGGCCGCAACCATCGGCCCGTTCCCGCAATGGAGTGATCCCACAAAAATCGTCGCGCTCGATCCCTGGGGGCATCTCGTCGCCGAGAATTTTCGCCAGGAGATCGCCGAAGGCGCCGACATCAGGCCGAGCATCGCGGTGACGCGCGCGCGGCTGGACCTGCCGGAAATCCGCGAGGCGCTGGCCGCAAAGCGGCTGCGCGCCGACGGCGAGGTCGTGCACGCCAATGGCAGCGTGTCGGTCGTCAAGATCGCGATCGATCCGGTCTGGCACCTGCCCGGCCTTGCGCAGCGCTTCGGCACCAGCGAGACCGAGCTGCGCCGCACGCTGTTCGAGCAGACCGCCGGCATGTTCCCCGAGCTGGTGACACGACCGGACATGAAGGTGTTCCTGCCGCCGATCGGCGGCACCACCGTCTATATGTTCGGCGACGTCAGCAAGCTGCCGGACCATCGCACCAAGATCACCTGCCGCGTCCATGACGAGTGCAACGGCTCCGACGTGTTCGGCTCCGACATCTGCACCTGCCGGCCCTATCTGATCCACGGCATCGAGGAATCCGCGCGCGGCGCGCAGGAGGGCGGGCTCGGGCTGGTCGTCTACAACCGCAAGGAAGGCCGCGCGCTCGGCGAGGTCACAAAATTCCTGGTCTACAATGCGCGCAAGCGTCAGGAGGATGGCGACGCGGCCGCAGCCTATTTCGAGCGCACCGAATGCGTCGCCGGCGTCCAGGACGCGCGCTTCCAGCAATTGATGCCGGATACCATCCACTGGCTCGGCTTGACCCGCATCGACCGCTTCCTGTCGATGAGCGACATGAAATACGACGCGCTGACCTCGCAGGGCATCGACATCGTCGAGCGTGTGCCGATCCCGCCGGAGCTGATTCCCGCCGACGCCTATGTCGAGATCGCCGCGAAGAAGGCCGCCGGCTATTACTCGACCGACATCGCGCCGGAAAAGGACGTCAACGACGTGGTCGGGCGTTCGCTGGAAAAATACTGATCGCGCGATGGCGGACGCTTTGGAACGAGAGGCGCGCGCGCTGCTCACCGCAGCGGCGGTTCGCGCGCGGGCCGCGCAGATGCTCGAGCTCGGCCTAGCGGGCGGGCTGAGCCATTTCACGATCGATCTCGACCGCATGGACGGCGTTGCGGAGGCGGTGCTCGCGGTGACGCGAAAGGCCTATCCGACGCTGGACGTTCCCTTCCATGCGCGCTGGCGGCATTTTGTACTTGGCGGCGTTGACCGCTGGGCGGAGCTTGCGGACGCTACGTCCTGGCCCGATCGCGCGGCGCGGGCGCGCGCGGAGTTCGATCTTGCTATCATCAGCGTGCTGCTCGATGCCGGCGCGGGTGCGATGTGGCGATATCGCGACGCGGTGACAGGAGAAAGCATCGGTCGGTCCGAAGGGCTCGCGATCGCAAGCCTCGACATGTTCGCTGGCGGCCTCTTCTCGCGCGATGCCGGCACGCCGTTCAGGGCCGATGCGGAAGTGCTTGCGCAACTACCCCTCACCTCTCTCACATCCGCTTTTCAGGTAACCGACGCCAATCCGCTGCTCGGCCTCGACGGACGCACCGATTTGCTGCGGCGTCTCGGCAAGCTGGTGGCGGAACGGGCTGAGATTTTCGGCCTGCGCGATACGCCGCGGCCTGGCGGCCTGTTCGATCACATCGCGGCGCAAGCGAATGGCGGCGCCATTGCCGCACCTGCCATCTTGTCCGCCGTGCTGAACCAGCTCGGAGCGATTTGGCCGTCGCGGCTGGAACTCGCAGGCATTCCGCTCGGCGATTGCTGGCGTCACCCGGCCATCAAGGCGGACGACGCGACCGCCGGTCTCGTGCCGCTGCACAAGCTCTCGCAATGGCTGAGCTATTCGCTGATCGAGCCGCTCCAGCGTGCAGGCTTCGATGTGACAGACATCGACGGCCTGACGGGGCTGGCCGAATACCGCAATGGCGGCCTGTTCATCGATCATGAGGTGCTGCGCCTGCGCGATTCAGCGGACGCTGCGCGCGCGCATGCGGTGGATTCGCTGCTCGTCGTGGAGTGGCGCGCTCTCACCGTGGCGTTGCTGGATCGGCTGGCGGAGCGCATCCGCGCCAAGCTCGGCCGTACGCCAGAGACGCTGCCGCTCGCCAGCATCCTGGAAGGCGGCACCTGGGCTGCGGGCCGCGCCATCGCCTTTGCGCGCCGGCCCGACGGTTCGCCGCCGCTCAAGGTGATCAGCGACGGCACGGTTTTTTGAGCATGGTGCAGTCGGGCGCGATGCATGCCACAAAGCAGGTGCGCTCCCTCCCCCGCTTGCGGGGGAGGGCTGGGGAGAGGGTGTCTCCGCAGTCGAGAATCCCCAAGAGGACAGAGCCCTCACCCGGCGCTTTGCGCCGACCTCTCCCGCACGCGGGAGAGGTTGACGAGCCTCGCGCACAGCCTTTGTGAACTCAGGAGCATCCCATCATGCAAGGCGTCACGATCGTCGATCACCCACTGGTGCAGCACAAGCTGACGCTGGTGCGGGACAAGTCCATCTCGACCAAGTCGTTTCGCGAGCTGATCAAGGAGATCGGCATGCTGCTCTGCTACGAGGTGACGCGCGATTTGCCGCTCACCGACGTCGTGGTCGACACGCCGCTGGCGCGGATGCACTCGGCCAAGATCGCCGGCAAGAAGCTGGTGTTCGTGCCGATGCTGCGCGCCGGCACCACCTTCGTCGACGGCATGATGGACCTGGTGCCGACCGCGCGCGTCGCCCATATCGGGCTCTACCGCGAGCCGCATAGCTTTGCCGCGGTCGAGTACTTCTTCAAATCGCCGTCCGATCTCGGCGAGCGCCTGGCGATCGTGGTGACGTCGGTGGTCGCCACCGCCAATACGGCCGTGGCCGCCATCGACCGGCTGAAGGAGCGCGGCGCCAAGGATATCCGCCTCGCCTGCCTGATCGCCGCGCCGGAAGGACTTGAGCGGCTGCGAGGTCTGCATCCGGACGTACCGATCTGGACCGCCGCGGTCGACGAAGGCCTCGACGAGAACGGCTTCATTCTGCCAGGCCTCGGCGACGCCGGCGACCGCGCTTACGGAACGCGATAAGCGGAGCTAGATCTTCCCGCCGCCGCAAATGCCCTTCAGCGACTGCCACTCCTTGTCCGTCAGCAGCGGCGGGCCGCTGGCGGGGCGATCTTCCCTGGTCATCCGCGCGAGGCGGTCTTCGGTGAGCGGGTGGCTGGCGAGGATATTTGTCAGACCAGAGCCGCCTTCCTTGCCGGTGATGCGGAACATCAGCTCGGCCGCGGGTTTTGGCGAGCGGCCGAGCGCATGCATGATCTCGATGGCGAAAGTGTCGGCGCCGGTCTCGGCCTCTCGCGAATAGGACGCTTCGACCACACTGCGCGAGGCGAAGATCACCGCCGAGGAGCCGGTGACGTCGCCGAACAGCAGGCCGATCAGGAACGAGGTGCCGCCGTTGTAGATCAGGCCGCGCATGTTGTCGTGATGCTTGAGATGACCGAGCTCGTGCGCGAGGATGCCGGCGAGCTCGTCGGGGCTTTCGGCCTTGTCGAGCAGGCCCTTCAGCACGAACACCTTGCCGCCCGGCAGCGCGAACGCGTTCGGCACCGGGCTCGGCAGCACGCCCGCCGTCGTGGAATCGTCATCGAGGCCGGCGGCATCGCGCAGGCGGTTGACGAGCTTTGTGAATGCGGCCTTGCCCGCGGGGTCCTCGCACACTCTGCGGCCGAATATGGTCTTGACCTGGACCTCGGACGCATCGCCAATGCGTCGCTCGATCGGTTTCGGCACCAGCGGCGCGAGGCGGTCGGCGGCGAGCGGCACGCCGAACAACACCACGCAGACGATGGAGACGGCGGCGGCCACCGACCAGCCCACGATCTTTGCGACGCCGCGGCGCGAGGTCTGGTGCTCGTCGAGGCGCAAGCATCGCGCGGTGAGATCCGCTGCAAGCGCGGCATCACGGATCTCGAGCCGCGCGAGCGGCGGCGCTGACGTCGATGCCAAGCGCAAAACCCCGTCCGGGCCGTCGGCACGGCGGATATCGGCATAGGCCCAGCGAACGGGCGCTTCGCCGTCCTCGGCGATCTCGAGCGCGTCCCCGAGCGACAGCATCACCTGACGCCTGCGGCTCGAGACGCCGTCGAAGAAGATTGTCGGCTTGACGGACTGCGCCGGGGCCTCGGCAGACAACTCACTCACAGCTCAAAATCCTGCAACATCCAGTCCATCGGCAAAGCCTTCACCGAGCGCGCTGGCGAGCTTTCCGCTGCCGCGCACATCCGCCGCGGCCGCGATGTTGTGCACCTCGACGGTCTCCAGCACCTTGGCCCAGAGATCGCGCTGAAGATAGACCCGCATGACGATGTTGGCGGCAAGGGCGAGCGCGAAATAGCCGATCACCATCATCACAACCATTGGGAGGCTCTTGGCAGCATTGCCAGCCCCGAACACCTCCTCGGCCGAAACGCCGGTCAGCGTGACGACGAGAAAAGCGCCGCCGCCCATGTAGGCCGCGAAGGCGGTCGTGAGCAGCATCCACCAGCCAATCACCTTCCAGTACAGGCCATAGAAGGCGTCATGAGGCAGGCGCGAGGACAGGCTGACGCCGCCGATGCGGATGCCGTCGAGCCACCAGCGCCATTCGCGCGCCTTGAACTCGGCATAGAAGAACGGCGCGAGCGGGAAGATCAGCAGCGCGATCGGGCTGAGCAGCCACAGCCACCAGCCGCGCTTGAAGAACGTCCAGCCGTCGCCTTCGAAATCGCCGGTGAGATCGCCGTAATGGGTGTGCTGCATCTTGTAGCGTTCGAGTGCAGCCTCGCGCCAGGGCAGCGCCAGGCCGAGCGTCAGGAACACCAGCACACCCCACAGCATGGCGCGGAGCGAATAGGCCCAGCCCGAGCCGTCCATCCAGAACCGCACGCCGCGCCAGACCGTACGCGTCAGGCGATAGCGCCGCGCGCGAAAAATCGCGAATTGGCCGAAGGCGTAGAAGGCGATGAAGAGTGGTGTCGAGGCGAAGCCCTGCCAGCGCTCGAACTCGATGCCGACAAGAAAATACGCGAGATAGATCGGCATCAAGATCGCAAGCGCGAACAGGAAGCCGACCAAGAGCTCCTTAGCCCGTCCGGTGTATTCGGCGGCATCGCCGTCCACCGCGGTGTTCGTCCACAAATGACGGCGAATGTCGGTGACGAGCCAGAACCGGTAGAAGCCGAAGGTGACGAGTTCGAGCATGGCACCCTTGCTGGCCAATTTGCGGAACTCGGAGCGGTTGCCGGTGAAATCGACCCGCGTGGGCGGCAGCGGCGGCGGGACGGGTTCGGAGCCGATGGGGGCCCATTGCATGTCGTTCACGGCGGCAACCTCGGGGTGCGGATCTGTTACGGCCAAACTATAGATCAGAGGTTAGTCGATCCCCAAGATGACCGGGTTCGATTTACCCCGATTCCAGTTGGTTTCTTGCACGATTCCGCCGTTAGAGGCGTGAGGGGGATCACGTCGCAAATCTGTCGTCCCGTAGCCTGGATGGAGCGCAGCGCAATCCGGGTCAGCGGTCGTGGCGGCCCGAACCCCGGATTACGCTTGCGCTCCATCCAGGCTACGCACCTCCCGCAAAGGTTGGATGTGGCAAACTCTCCCTTGCCCCGACGCAGACAACCGGCTGTAATTGCAAATCAAATGCCGCAGCGCAGAATTCAACGAGAACGCGCGGTTCACCACAGGGAGAGCGGTCATGCATGGGACCATCGAGAGCGCCGCCACGCTCGACGCACTTCGCGCACGCGCCACATCGCTGCCGCTGGAGCAGTTCGATCCGGGCGATCCTGAATTGTTCAGGACCGATACCTTCTGGCCCTATTTCGACCGCCTGCGCCGGGAAGATCCGGTGCACTACTGCAAGAACTCGATGTTCGGGCCGTATTGGTCGGTGACGCGCTACAACGACATCATGGAGATCGAGACCAATCATTCGGTGTTCTCCTCGGCCTCCTCGCTCGGCGGCATCACCATCCGCGACATCGATCCGGACCTGCGCCGCGAGAGCTTCATCTCGATGGACCCGCCGCGGCATGCGGCGCAGCGCAAGACCGTGGCGCCGATGTTCACGCCGACGCATCTGGACAATCTCGCGCTGAACATCCGCAAGCGCTCAGCCGAGTGCCTGGACAACCTGCCGCGTGGCGAGATGTTCGACTGGGTCGACCGCGTCTCGATCGAGCTCACCACGCAGATGCTGGCGGTGCTGTTCGATTTCCCCTGGGAGGACCGCCGCAAGCTGACGCGCTGGTCCGACATCGCCACCACCATTCCCGGTCCCGACGGCCTCGTCGCGACCGAGGACGAACGGCAGGCCGAGCTGACGGAATGCGCGGCCTATTTCTCTCGCCTCTGGAAAGAGCGCATCGCGCAGCCACCGAAGAGCGACCTCTTGTCGATGATGGCGCATGGCACTGCTACGCGCGACATGGATGCGAAGAACTTCCTCGGCAATCTCATCCTTTTGATCGTCGGCGGCAACGACACCACCCGCAACACCATGTCGGGCTCGCTTCTCGCGCTGAGCCAGCATCCGGAGCAGTACCGCAAGCTGCGCCAAAACCCCGATCTGCTCGACAGCTTCGTGCCGGAGGTGATCCGCTGGCAGACGCCGCTCGCGCATATGCGGCGCACGGCGCTCTCCGATTTCGAGTTCCGCGGCAAGCAGATCAAGAAGGGTGACAAGGTCGTGATGTGGTACGTCTCGGGCAACCGCGACGAGGCGGCGATCGAAAAGCCCTACGATTTCATCATCGATCGCGCCCGCCCGCGCACGCACCTCTCCTTCGGCTTCGGCATCCACCGCTGCGTGGGCTTGCGGCTCGCCGAACTCCAGCTCAGGATTATTTGGGAAGAAATTCTCAAGCGCTTCGACCATATTGATGTGGTCGGCGAACCCAAGCGGGTCTATTCGAGTTTCGTGAAGGGTCTGGAAGAGCTCCCGGTGAAAATCGCGGCATAAATCTGCAGCAGATGAGCCCGAACGATATCCACGAGGAAGCGCGCCCCCTCTCCCGCTTGCGGGAGAGGGTTGGGGAGAGGGTGTCTCCGCAACGGGACAATCCCCAAGAGGATAGAACCCTCACCCGGCGCTGCGCGCCGACCTCTCCCGCAAGCGGGAGAGGTTGAGCAGAAACAATGGAGCCACGATGATGAACATCCAAGCGCCGGTTAAAGTGGACAAGGCCGAACGCATGCGCAGGGCGCGCGAGGAGGCCTATGCGACGCCGCTGGCGCAATTCCACCCCGGCGCGCCTCGGCTGTTCCAGGACGACACGCTGTGGCCGTGGTTCGAGCGACTGCGCAAGGAAGAGCCGGTGCATTACTGCACCAACGCGCCGATCGAGCCGTATTGGTCGGTGGTGAAGTACAACGACATCATGCATGTCGACACCAATCACGGCATCTTCTCCTCGGACTCGACGCTCGGCGGCATCTCGATCCGCGACGTGCCGGAAGGCTATGACTGGCCGAGTTTCATCGCCATGGACCAGCCCCGGCATTCGGCGCAGCGCAAGACGGTGTCGCCGATGTTCACCCCTCAACATCTGGACGAGCTGGCAAAACTGATCCGGCAGCGCTCGCAGACGGTGCTCGACAATCTGCCGCGCAACGAGACTTTCAACTTCGTCGAGCGCGTCTCGATCGAGCTGACGACGCAGATGCTGGCGACCCTGTTCGACTTCCCCTGGGAAGAGAGGCGCAAGCTGACGCGCTGGTCCGACGTCTCCACCGCGCTGCCCAAGAGCGGCATCGTCGCCTCCGCCGAGGAGCGCCGCCGCGAGATGGACGAGTGCTATGCCTACATGTCGAAGCTGTGGAACGAGCGCGTCAATTCCGCGCCGCGCAATGACCTGTTGTCGCTGATGGCGCACAACGACGCCACGCGGTTCATGGATCCCGACAATCTCATGGGCAACATCATCCTGCTCATCGTCGGCGGCAACGATACCACGCGCAACACCATGACCGGCTCGGTGCTGGCGCTGAATGAGAACCCCGAGCAGTACGACAAGTTGCGGGCCAATCCGGCGCTGATCGATTCCATGGTGCCGGAGGTGATCCGCTGGCAGACTCCGCTGGCGCATATGCGGCGCACCGCGCTTGCCGACACCGAGATCGGCGGCAAGCCGATCCGCAAGGGTGACCGCGTCGTGATGTGGTACGTCTCAGGCAACCGCGACGAGGAGATGTTCGAGCGGCCGAACGACTTCATCATCGACCGTCCGCGGCCGCGCACCCACCTCTCTTTCGGCTTCGGCATCCACCGCTGCGTCGGCATGCGCCTTGCCGAGCTTCAGCTCCGCATCGTCTGGGAGGAGATGCTGAAGCGCTTCGACCGTATCGAGGTGGTCGGCGAGCCGAAGCGGATCTATTCGAGCTTCATCAAGGGGTATGAGTCGCTTCCGGTGCGGATTCCGGGGTGATGGCCCCATCTCCGTCATTGCGAGGAGCTCTTGCGACGAAGCAATCCAGAGTCTTTCCGCGGAGGGATTCTGGATTGCTTCGCTGCGCTCGCAATAACGAGGTTTTGCACACTCGTAGCCGCGGCGCGTTGACGCCCGCCAGCTATAAAATTCCGGCATGACAGCTCGCTCAAGATGCGAAGGGCCGGCTGCGGGCTTGTGCCCTAAACCGCTGGCGCGGCAGCGTTCGGTGCGCTCCCTCGCCCCGAGGCGAAGATCAAGCGAGCCTGATGTCCCACACCCCTTCCTTGCGGCAGGCGGCGACTTCCTCGCGCAGAAGCGCGGTAATGGCGAGCGAGGCCGTCGAGGCCGGACGATCGATCGGAGAAGCAAAAATGAGCTCGCGCGTCATCGGCTTGGATACGGGCGCGGTCTCCAGCCGCCCGTCCGCGACCTCGCCGTGGACGGATGAGGGCGGCAGCAGCGCGAAACCAAGGCCCTCCTCGACCAGGCTCGTCAGCACGCGGAACGAATCCGCTTCTAACTGGACGTCGAGCTTGATCTTGCGCTGGGCGGCCGCGTGCTCGATCAGGGCGCGAAGGCCGTGGGAATGACTCGGCAGCACCAGGCGTTGTCGCAGCAGCCAGCCGATATCGACGCTCTTCCTGCGCGCGAGACCACAGCCGCGCGGGCCGACCGCGACGATGTTGTCGCGCCCCAAGCTCTGCACATTGAGATGCAGATCGGCCGAGCGTCCATAGAGGATGGCAAGATCCATCTCGCCGCGGTGCAGCCATTCGACGAGATGGCCGCTGTAGCTCTCGACGATGCGCAGCGAGATGCCGGGAAATTTCTCGACGCAGCGCCGCGCAAAACGCGCCGACAGCACGCAGCTCACGGTCGGAACCAGGCCGAGCACGACTTGGCCCGAGGGCGGTCCCTTGGCCGACTGGATGTCGTCGCGGATCTGGTCGATCTGCCGCACGATGCCGGAGGTGCGCGCCAGCAGCAGGCGGCCAGCGTCGGTCAGCACCATGCCGCGGCCGTTGCGCGTGAACAGCTCGGTGCGCAGCTCGTGTTCCAGGAGCTTGATCTGGCGGCTCAGCGCCGGCTGCGCCACACGCAACGTGTCGGAGGCCTTGGACAGGCTGCCGAGCTCCGCCACGCAACTGAAGGTCCTGAGCTGACGGAAATCCATGCTTGCCAATCCTGGAAGGCTACTCCATACGCTATAACAAATGAGCATAGGGGGCTGGCGTTGTTTTCACAACGCCAGAGGATTGGCCGGCGTTATCTTAACTGCCGCTACTGATTGGAAACGCCATGAGTCAAGAACACCACAGCGAAGATTACGCCGACATCCGCGAAGCCGTCGCAAAACTCTGCGCGCAGTTTCCCGGCGAATATTGGCGCAAGCTCGATCGCGAGATGGCTTACCCCAAGGCCTTCGTGGATGCGCTGACCGAGGCCGGCTATCTCTCGGTGCTGATCCCCGAGGAATATGGCGGCGCTGGCTTGAAGCTCTCCGCCGCGGCTGCGATCCTCGAAGAGATCCAGCGCGCGGGGTGCAATGGCGGCGGCTGCCATGCCCAAATGTACACGATGGGCACGGTGCTGCGGCACGGCAATGCCGAGCAGAAGGCGAAGTATCTGCCGAAAATCGCGAGCGGCGAATTGCGCCTGCAGGCCTTCGGCGTCACCGAGCCGACCAGCGGCACCGACACCACCTCGCTGAAAACCTTCGCGCGCAAAGAAGGCAACGACAGTTACATCGTCAACGGCCAGAAGATCTGGACCAGCCGCGCCGAGCATTCCGACCTGATGATCCTGCTGGCGCGCACCACGCCGAAGGAGCAGGTCAAGAGGCGCACCGATGGTCTTTCGGTGTTCATCGTCGACATGCGCGAGGCCAAGAACAATGGTCTGGAGATCCGCCCGATCCGCACCATGATGAACCACGCCACCACGGAAGTGTTCTTCACCGACATGAAGGTGCCGGCCGAGAATCTGATCGGCGAGGAAGGCAAGGGCTTTCGCTACATCCTCTCCGGCATGAATGCCGAGCGCATTTTGATTGCGGCCGAATGCGTCGGCGACGCCAAATGGTTCATCGCCAAGGCCACCAATTACGCCAAGGAGCGCGCAGTCTTCGGCCGGCCGATCGGCCAAAATCAAGGCATCCAGTTCCCGATCGCCAAGGCCTATGCCTCGATGCGTGCGGCCGAGTTGATGGTGAAGGAAGCGACGCGCAAATACGAGGCCGGCCTCGACTGCGGCGCCGAGGCCAACATGGCGAAAATGCTCGCGGCGGATGCGTCCTGGGAAGCGGCCAATGCCTGCATCCAGACCCATGGCGGTTTCGGATTTGCCGAGGAATACGACGTCGAGCGTAAGTTCCGCGAGACGCGGCTCTACCAAGTGGCGCCGATCTCGACCAATCTCGTGCTGTCCTATGTCGCCGAGCACGTGCTCGGCATGCCTCGCTCGTACTGAGGTCGCGCCATGGGAGCACTGGACGGGATCAGGGTGATTGCGGTCGAGCAGGCGGTGGCGGCGCCGTTCTGCTCCTCGCGCCTGGCGGATGCCGGCGCGGAAGTGATCAAGATTGAGCGGCCCGAGGGCGATTTTGCCCGCGGCTATGACGCGGCGGCCAAGGGCCAGAGCAGCTATTTCGTCTGGCTCAACCGCGGCAAGAAATCGGCGGTGGTCGATCTCGCAACGAAAGAAGGCTGCGCCGAGCTGGAGAAGCTGATCGCCAGTGCCGACGTGCTGATCCAGAACCTCAAGCCGGGCTCGATGGACAAGCTTGGCTTTTCGCGCGAGCGACTGCTGAAGGACTATCCCAAGCTGATCTCGTGCACCATCACCGGCTACGGCGATGAGGGCCCCTACGCGCATCGCAAGGCCTATGACCTTCTGATCCAGGCCGAGAGCGGCCTCGCCTCCATCACCGGCAACCCCGACGGCGCCTCGCGCGTCGGCATGTCGATCGTTGACGTCGCAACCGGCGCCACCGCACATGCGGCGATCCTGGAAGCGCTGATCGCACGCGGGCGCACCGGCAAGGGCGCCGACATCCGCATCTCCATGTTCGACGTGATGGCCGATTGGTGCACCGTGCCGCTGCTCAACTCGGAAGCCGGCAATCCGCCCAAGCGCATGGGCCTGCGCCATCCCTCGATCGCGCCCTACGGCGTGTTCACCTCGAAGGACGGCAAGGATATCCTGATCTCGATCCAGAGCGAGCGCGAGTGGAAGACGCTTTGCGCGAAGGTGCTGGACCAGCCGGATCTGCCGAGCGATCCGCGCGTCGCCAACATGGTCGAGCGCGTGCGCAACCGCGACTTCACCGACAAGACGGTCGCAGATATCTTCGGCAAGATGACGCGCGATGAGCTGCTGAAGCGGCTTTCGGACGCCGACATCGCGTTCGCCGAGGTCAACACCATGGCCGATCTCACCAACCATCCGCATCTGCGCCGCATCGAGGTCGACACGCCGAACGGCCGCGTCAGCTATCCCGCGCCGGCGCCGATCATCGTCGGCGAGACGCGCTCGTATGGCCCGGTGCCCGCCATCGGCGAGCGTCCCCAATCCAGGAAATAACAAGAGCGAGGCGTCATGACCGAGAGGCTCGACATCGACCACTTGCGGCAATGGATCGGCCGCAGCACGGAGGCCACCGACATCGTCACCGCGCAGCTCGTGAAGGGCCTGCGCGCGACGCTGTTCCAGGACGTCGGCGAGCCCAGGGCGGGCGATGCCGCACCGTTCACGGTGCATTGGTGCCTGGCGCAGCCGGTGTTTCCGATGTCGATGCTCGGCCCCGACGGTCACCCGACCCGCGGCGGCTTCCTGCCGCCGGTACCGCTGCCGCGCCGGATGTGGGCCGGCGGCGAGATCGAATTCCTGCAGCCGCTGCGCGTCGGCGACGAGTCGACGCGGACGTCGCGTATTGCCGACGTACAGGTGAAGTCAGGCTCGACCGGCACGCTGTGCTTCGTCTCGGTCGAGCACAGCATCTCTTCGCCGCGCGGGCTCGCCATCCGCGAGCGGCAGGACATCGTCTATCGCGAGATGACGAGCAGCGCGCCGGCGCCCGCAAAGGCTCCGCCCCCGCCTCCGAAGGCACAGCACCGCGAGACCCATGTCTCCGATCCCGTGCTGCTGTTCCGCTACTCCGCGCTGACCTTCAACGGCCACCGCATCCATTACGACCGCGACTACGTCACCAAGGTCGAGGGTTATCCGGGCTTGATCTTCCACGGGCCGTTGCAGGCGGCTCTGATCATCGAAATGGCGGCGAAACTGCACGGCGGCAAGGCGCCGAAGAGGTTCACCTATCGTGGCGTGCAGCCGCTGTTCGAGGGCACAGAGTTCTCCGTCAATGCCAACGAGACCGAGGCAGGCATGGAGCTGTGGACTGCGAATGCCGAGGGGCAGCCGACGATGAAGGGCACAGCGGTGTGGTAAGCCACCGCGGCCTCCTCGTCATTGCGAGCGGAGCGAAGCAATCCAGACTCTCTCCGCGGAGATAGTCTGGATTGCTTCGTCGCAAGGGCTCCTCACAATGACGTTGGGGCTGGTTGCGCGAGAGCCAACAAGGGACGGAACCATGTCCAAGAACGGCAAGACCGGCAGCAAATCCGTCACAGTGAAGCAGGCGACGCTCGGCCTGCTGCGATCCTTCGGCATCGACAGGGTGTTCGGCAACCCCGGTTCGACCGAGCTGCCGTTCCTGAGCGACTGGCCCGACGACATCGACTACGTGCTGGCGCTGCAGGAGGCCAGCGCGGTCGGCATGGCCGACGGCTACGCGCAGGCGACGCGCAATGCCGGCTTCGTCAATTTGCATTCGGCAGCCGGCGTCGGCAACGCGCTCGGCAATATCTATACCGCACATCGCAACCAAACACCGCTCGTGATCACCGCGGGCCAGCAGGCGCGTTCGATCCTGCCGCTGCAGGCGTTCCTCTACGCCGAGCGCGCCTCCGAATTTCCGCGGCCTTACGTCAAATACAGCGTCGAGCCGGCGCGGCCCGAGGACGTGCCGGCCGCGATCGCGCGCGCCTATTACACCGCGATGCAGCCGCCCTGCGGGCCGACCTTCGTGTCGATTCCGATCGACGACTGGGCGCATGCGGCAGCTCCCATCGAGGCCCGCAAGGTCAGCCGCGAGATCGGACCCGAACCTGATGCGATGCAGGCGCTGGTTGCTGCGCTCGGTTCGGCCAAGCACCCCACCCTCGTGGTCGGTCCCGGCGTCGACCGCGCCGGCGCGGTCGATCTGATGGTGCGCGTCGCCGAGAAGGCCAAGGCCAGCGTCTGGGTCAGCCCGTTCTCGGCGCGCTGCTCGTTTCCCGAGCGGCATCCGCAATTCGCGGGCTTCCTGCATGCGTCGCCCGCGCAGCTGTCCGATGCGCTACGCGAGCACGATCTGGTGATCGTGATCGGCGCACCGGTGTTTACCTTCCATGTCGAGGGCCATGCCGCGATCTTCGACGGCGGCGCGACCATCTTCCAGATCACGGATGATCCGGACGCGGCGGCGGTGACGCCGGTCGGCACCAGCATCATCGCCACCATCAAGCCGGCGCTGAGCCTGCTGCTCGACCTTTTGCCGGAGAGCAAGCGGTCGACGCCGAAAGGCCGCACGCTGCCGCCGCCGCCGCAACCCGCCGATCCGCTGCCCGTCGACTTCCTGCTGCACTCGCTGTCGCAGGCGATGCCTGAGGGCGCGTCGCTGGTCGAGGAGGTGCCCTCGCACCGCCCGGCGATGCAGAAATTCATGCCGATGCGCGGCCAGGACAGTTTTTACACAATGGCGAGCGGCGGCCTCGGCTACTCCCTGCCCGCCGCGGTCGGCATGGCGCTCGGCAAGCCAAAGCAGCGCACGGTCTGCCTGATCGGCGACGGCTCGGCGATGTATTCGATGCAGGCGCTATGGACCGCCGTGCAGCGCAAGCTGCCGCTCACCGTCGTCGTCATCAACAATTCCGGTTACGGCGCGATGCGCTCGTTCAGCCAGGTGATGCAGGTGCGCAACGTGCCCGGGCTGGAGCTGCCGGGGATCGATTTCGTGCGGCTCGCCGAAGGCATGGGCTGCCATGCGGTGCGGGTGAGCAAGGCGGCGGAGCTGGGCGAGGCGCTGAAGCGCGGGATGGCACACGAGGGCACGAGCCTTGTCGAGGTGATCGTGGATGCGGCGGTGCCGGTGTTGTACGGGCAGAAGCATTAGGAGCGCAGGCCATATCTTCACCGTCGTCCTGGCTCGCATGCACCACTACGACGCCAAAAATCCTCCATCCGCCGCGAGCACGTGTCCCACGACATACGACGACGCGTCCGACGCCAGCCACACCACCGCCTCCGCCACTTCCTCCGGGCTCCCCATCCGCCGCAGCGGCAGGCCGGCGCTCACCGTTGCGACATCGCCGACGCCGGCGCGAAGCATCATGTCGGTGACGACGCGGCCGGGGGCGATGGCGTTGATGCGGATGCCTCGCGGGGCATTCTCCATCGCGGCCGAACGCGTCAGCGAAATCGCGGCGGCCTTGGAGGCCGAGTAGAGCGAGAAGCCGGGATTGGGATTGCGCACGCCGCTGACGGAGGCGTTGACGACAATGCTGCCGCGGCCCTTCGCGAGCATTGCCGGCAATTGGTGGCGCAGGCACAGGAACAGCGCGCGGACATTGGTGTCGAACACGCTGTCGTAGATATCAGTGCCCTGCTCCTCCAGCGGCGCGCGGCGCTCCTGGAATCCGGCATTGTTGAAGGCCACGTCGAGCCGGCCGCAGCGCTTCATGGCCGTGCTGACGAGGCGCGCGACGTCGTCCTCTCGCGTGATGTCGGTCTTGACCGGAATGGCCAACGCACCGAGCTCGCCGCATGCCGCGGCGGTTGCTTCGATCTCGGCCTCGCGCCGGCCCGCGACAAAAATCGCTTCCGCGCCTTCGGACGCCATCCGTAGCGCGGTGGCACGGCCGATGCCGCTGCCGCCGCCCGTCACCAGGCAGACCTTGCCCCTCATCCGCATCCCCGCCGGCAAAGTTCCGCTCATGGCTCACTCCAAAACGCTTGCGCGCGCCGTTGCACGCATATAGTTGTATGATACAACTATATGCCGAGAGTCAAGATGGCCGAGCTTTCGCTGATCGACGACATCCGCGCCGCCTCGCGCCTGATGGTGCGCGAGCTCGGCTTCATGGAAGCGACGGTGGCGGCATCGGACTATCCGCCGTCGGCGGTCCACACCATCCTCGAGATCGGCATCCGCGGACCCATGACCTCGGGAGAGCTCGGCGATTTCCTGCGGTTGGAGAAATCCAGCGTCAGCCGCCTGGTCCGCAAGCTGATCGACTGCGGCGAGCTCAGGGAGACGCCGGATGAGCTTGATGCACGCAGCAAGCTGCTGTCGCTGACAGCGAAGGGACGGCGCACGCTGGAGGCGCTGCACGCGTTTGGGCGCCAGCAGGTGAGCGGAGCGCTGGCGGCGTTGACGGAGGCGGAGCAGCGCACTGTGCGCGAGGGGATGATGCTCTATGCGCGAGCGCTCAGGCAGAGCCGGATGGAGGAGGAGGGGCGGAGTGCGGCGTAGCCGTGTAGCTCGCCCCATCGTCGTCCTGGCGAAAGCCAGGACCCATTACCCCAAGGAGTAGTTTGGCGAAGACTTGCCGTTCGGTACTCCTATCGCGGCTAGATCGGTAGACCTCGCGGTATGGGTCCTGGCCTTCGCCAGGACGACACCGAAATTGCGGCACTCCCTCCCTACTTCCCGAACTCCTCCCGCATCTTCGCCTGGATCTTGGCCATGCCGCCGATCCAGCGGTCGTAATTCTCGGTCTTTTTGCGCATGTAGCCGAGCACCTGGGGGTGCGGCAGGATCAGGAATGTCTCCTGTTCGAGGCCGGCGAGCACGTCTTTCGCCACCTGCTCCGGCGTCAGATCGCCGTCGCCGGATTGCGGGCCTTTCGGGATCGAGCGCAGCATGTTGGTGTCGACGCCCTGCGGGCAGAGGATCGAAACCTTGATGTTGTGGGCCTTGTGCGAGATCGCGAGATTTTCGGCAAAGCCGACCGCGGCGTGCTTTGTCGTCGAATAAGCCGGGCTGCCGACCTGCGACAACAGGCCCGCGGCCGAGATGGTGTTAAGGAAATAGCCGCCGCCGCGCGCCTTCATGCGCGGGATCAGATGCCGCGCGGCATAGACGTGGGCCATGACGTGGATCGCCCAGCTGCGCTGCCACGGCTCGTCGGAGGCGCCGCCGGCATTTTCCGACATCGGATCGAAGCCGCCGCCGATGCCGGCATTGGAGCAGAACAATTCGATCGGGCCGAACTGCCGCTCGGTCTCCTCGATGACGTGCGCAATGTCCTTTTCCTGCGCGACGTCGCATTTGAAGGCGGCCCCATCCACCATGGCCGCGACCGCCCTCGCATTGGCGGCATCCATGTCCGCGACGACGACCTTGGCTGCACCCGCCTCGTGAAAAGCCTCGCACAGCGCCTTACCGATGCCATTGGCGCCGCCCGTGACGACCACGACCTTGCCGGTCACCTGCATGCGACGTCTCCTCTTGTCTTGGACCGCGTCTCTTATACCGCTTCGCGGCTTGCTCAGCTCAACACGAGGTCGAGCACCGCGGTATAATGACACGCCGCGCCGGCCAAGACAAAGCCGTGCCAGATCGCATTCTGGAAGCGCAGCCGCCGCCAGGCGTGGAAGATCACGCCAAAGCTGTAGAGCAGGCCGCCTGCAAGGATGAAGCCCAGCACCAGCGAGGGCAACGCCCTGACGACGGCGTCGTAGATCATGAGGCCACTCCAGCCCATCGCGAGATAGATGCCGACCGAGACCCGGTCGAACCGGCCGGGATAGAGAAGCTTCAGCACGATGCCGAGGATTGCCACGCACCAGACGCCGGCAAGCAGCACCAGCGCGAACACGCTGTCCTTCACTTCCAGGATGAACGGCGTGTAGGTCGCCGCGATCAACAGATAGATCGCGGAATGGTCGAACCGCCGCAGCAGCCATTTTGCCGGCGACACCGGCCAGAGATTATAGGTCGCCGACAGCACCAGCATCGAGATCAAGCCGGCGACGTAGATCGAGACGCCGACGATGTCGGTGGCGTTGGAATAGACCGCGGCCAGCACCACCAGCACGGTCGCTGCGATGATGCCGAAGAGGACGCCGATCGCATGCACGACGCCGTCGGCGATCAGCTCGGCGCGATCGTAGTTCCAGCCCATCGCGTCGGCTGCAGCGTGGACGGAGCTGGATGCAAGCTGTTTCACTTGGAAGACGGTCATGGCAATCCGCAAAGCGTGGCAATGCCCTCTTGTATGGGTCTTTCGAGATCGGCGCATCGTTCAAACGGCTGATTTGCCGACAAAGGCGGTGGAAGTATGAAGCTTGATTTTCCTCAGGCAGTTGCCACTTTTGTGAACGGTCGCACATTCCTCCCGCCCGAGATCCCCTAACGTTCATATGATATTCAGTTTCCAGGATATGGTCGAGGAGGCGCGGCTGTCGGCGAGGGCGCTGATCGACTATGGCGAGCATTTCTTCAATCCGACGGTGCGGCTTGGCGTCACCGGCCTGTCGCGGGCTGGTAAGACGGTATTCATCACGGCGCTGATTCACGGCCTCACCCGCGGCGGCCGGTTTCCGGTGTTCGAGGCCTATGCCTCGGGCCGGATCGCGCGGGCGCATCTGGCGCCGCAGCCCGATGATGCCGTGCCGCGCTTTGCCTATGAGAACCATCTGCGCGCACTGATCGAGGAGCGGCGCTGGCCGAGCTCGACCGTCGATATCAGCGAGCTCCGTCTCGTCATCGACTACCAGCGCCCGAATGGCGCCGACCGCACGCTCACGCTCGACATCGTCGACTATCCCGGCGAATGGCTGCTGGATCTGCCGCTGCTGCAGAAGAGTTTTGAGCAATGGTCGGCGGAAAGCCTGGCGCTGTCGCGTGAGGCGCCGCGTGCGCATCTGGCAACGGACTGGCACGCGCATCTCGCAACGCTCAAGCCCGACGCACGCGAGGATGAGCAGGCAACACTGACGGCCGCGAAGCTCTTCACCGATTATCTGCGCGCTTGCCGCGACGAGCGCTTCGCGATGAGCCTCTTGCCCCCCGGCCGCTTCCTGATGCCCGGCAGTCTCGCCGACACGCCGGCGCTGACCTTTGCGCCGCTCGACGTGCCCGCCGGCGGGCGGGCGCCGGAGGGATCGCTATGGGCGATGATGGTGCGCCGCTATGACGCCTACAAGGACATGGTGGTGCGGCCGTTCTTCCGCGATCATTTTGCGCGGCTCGACCGCCAGATCGTGCTGGCCGATGCGCTCACCGCGTTCAACTCCGGACCCGAAGCGCTGCACGATCTCGAAGCCGCGCTTGCCGGCATTCTGGATTGCTTCAACATCGGTCGCAGCACGTTGCTCTCCAGCCTGTTCCGGCCACGCATCGACCGCATCCTGTTCGCGGCGACCAAGGCGGACCATCTGCATCATTCCAGCCACGACCGGCTCGAGGCCGTGCTACGCCGTGCGGTCACCGGCGCGGTTACGCGCGCGGAAAATACCGGCGCGGAGATCGACGTGGTGGCGCTCGCCGCCATACGCGCCACGCGCGAGGCGCAGGTGGCGCGTGGCCGCGACAAATTGCCGTCGATCCTGGGAACGCCCGCCGCGGGCGAAAGTGCCGGCGGCGAATTCTTCGACGGCAACACTGAGGTTGCGACCTTTCCAGGCGATTTGCCGCTGGATCCCGAACCGCTGTTCAACGGTAGGGACGCGTTCCGCGGGCTCTCGACGCAGGCCGGCGAGAAGAGTGATTTCCGCTTCCTGCGCTTCCGCCCGCCGAAGCTCGAGCACGAGGGCACGGAAGAGCCGGCCCTGCCACACATCCGCCTCGACCGTGCCTTGCAGTTCCTGATCGGAGACAAGCTCTCATGAACGAGCGATCCCAGCAGCGGCGGCCCGCGACGTTCCGGCTGGACGATCCCAGTGTCGTCGTCACCGAAGCCGACGAGACGGGACGGATCAGTCGCGGCACCATCCAGATCACGCCGGAGCCCGATCCACTGGCGCTGCCGGTGCCGGTTCAAACCACGCTTCCGGCGCGGCGCGGCTTTCCCTGGGGCATGATGTTCTGGTCCGGGCTCGCCGGGTTGACGCTGCTCGGTACCGGGCTCGGTGTCGTCCGTCTGATCGAGGATCTGTTTGCGCGCAGCGAAAGCCTCGGCATGGTCGGCCTCGCTTTCGCGTTCGTCACCGCGCTTGCGCTTGCCGTCGTGATCGGGCGCGAGGCGTTCGGGCTGGCACGGCTCGCGACCATCGAGAAACTGCATCAGCGCGCCGCGGCGGTGCTTGCCAGTGATGATCGCAAGGAGAGCCGCGTCATCGTGCAGGATCTCCTGAACATCGCGCACCAGAATCCGCAGCTCGCACGCGCCCGCGCGACGCTGGAGAGCCATGCCGGTGAGATCATCGACGGCGCCGACATGATCCGGCTCGCCGAGCGCGAGTTGATGTCGCCGCTGGATGCGGAGGCGCGGCGGCTGGTGTCGTCGGCCGCGCAAAAGGTCTCGATCGTCACGGCAGTCTCGCCGCGCGCGGCGATCGACGTGCTGTTCGTGTTCGTCGCCGCGCTGCGCCTGATCCGCCAGCTCGCCTACCTTTATGGCGGCCGCCCCGGCGCGCTCGGCATGATCCGCCTGCTCCGCCACGTCATCGCCCATCTTGCCATCACCGGCGGCATGGCCGCGAGCGACAGCCTGGTGCAGCAGATGCTCGGCCACGGCATCGCCGCAAAGCTGTCGCAGCGGCTCGGCGAAGGCGTGCTCAACGGTCTGCTGACGGCACGGCTCGGCCTTGCCGCGATCGAAGTCACGCGGCCGCTGCCGTTCGCGGCCCTGCCGCCGCCGAAGCTGTCGGATCTTGCAACGGATCTGTTGCGGAAGAAGGACGAGGAGGAGTAGGGCTCTCTGCTCGTCCTTACCCTCCCCTAGAGGGGGAGGGTCGGCTCACATTGAGCGGAGCGAAATGTGAGACGGGGTGGGGTGACGGTCTCGCCACATCCGACAGTGCCCGAGTGGAGAGATCACCCCACCCCGCTCGCGCTGCGCGCGATCGACCCTCCCCCTCCAGGGGAGGGTAAGAGAAACCGCGCGAGCCTCGCGCTGAATTCTCCCGCCAGCACGCGCCACTGAAACAGCGGCGAATCCTTCGGAGGCGATAGCTCCGGCGTCCAGCCGGTGAGCTTTTCCAGCACATAGGTGTCCATCACGCGCCCACGCCAGCGGCGCTCGACCTGGCCAAGCGGCTCGCGTTTCGCCGGGATGCTCTCCCATAGCGATGATCGATTGTCCGGCTCCCGCCCGACATAGATGCCGGCGTTGCCCTGGATCCGATCCATGCCGGGATCGCGGAAATCCTGGAAGCGGCCGCGCTCGTTGATCTCGACGACGGGCACGCGGCCCCTGAACAGCCAGCGCATCATGGCGTAGGTGCGATAGTCCGTGGTGGCGATCCAGGTCGCGCCGGTCTCGTCCAGCGCGGCCTGCGCGCGCGCGGCGACCTGCTCGTAGCCGGCTTCCGCGCCGATCGGGTCGATCTTGCCGAGCAGATTCCAGGGCGCGGCGACGTAGTAGAGGAACACGATGACGACGAAGGCGATGCCCGTGGTGATGGATGTCCTGGCCCAGAACGCCGACGATCTGAGCATGCGCCCCGACCATCCCTCCTTCCTCATCGTTGCGAGGTTCACAGCCGCCGCGGCGAAGCCGACCGGCCACATGAACATCGGCCAGGTGTCGCCGACCCGAAGCGTCATCGACTTGACCAAGAAATAGAGAAACGGCACCAGCACCGCGGTCGACAACAGGATCGCGACCGGCTCGCGCGTACGATAGCCGCGCCATGCCGTCAGCACCAGGCCCGTCAGCACCACCGGCAGCATCACGAAGCCGACAAGGCCGAATTGCAGGCCGATGTAATCGCCGATGGTGCGCAGCGAGATGCCGTAACTGGCGGTGGCGCGCACGCCCTGGAAGCGGAACGAGGCCCAGTCGTGCTGCGCATTCCAGATCAGCACCGGCGAGAACACGAGGATCGCGACCAGCACCGCGAGATAGGGATAGGGGCTGCGTAGCCAACGCCAGCGCCAATCTGGCACGAGTAGAAAAGCTGCCACGGCGGGCGCGAACATGATCGCGGTGAATTTCGACAGCATCGACAGACCCGCGAACAGGCCGGCCGCGAGCCACCAGTGTCCATCGCCGCTTTGCGCGAGCCGCACTAGCGACCACATCATCGCCACCGCAAACGGGATCATGGCGACATCGGGCGCGACCTTGGCCATCAGCAGGCCGTAATAGAGCGCGGCCTCCGGCATCAGCACCGCGATCACGATCGCTCGTGCGTCATGGGTGAGACGGCGAACGATGTCGGCGAGCAGCAGCTGCGTCACCAGCATCGCGACGATGCCGCCGAAACGGACGCCAAGCGCGGTGTCGCCGAAGATCGCAGTGCCGAAGCGAATGAGCCAGGCGACGCCAGGCGGATGATCGAGGAAGCTGAGCGCTGCCTCCTTCGACCAGGTCCAGTAATAGGCCTCGTCGGTGCGCAACTCGATCGCGGAGGCGTAGACGATGCGCAGCACGGTCATCGCGGCGATGATCGCTGCGGCCATCACGAAGGGCCGGCGCGCGGCGCCGCGGAGGGGCACGGTGATGTCAGGGGCTGTCGTCACGGCCGCGCTTTTCGCCAACCTGGGAGGGGGAGTCAATGCGGGCCGCCACCGTCGTCCCGGGCAAGCGAAGCGCAGACCCGGGACCCATAACCACAGGGTGGAGTTTGGCGAAGACTCGGAGTTACCAGCCCGTCGCACAACATCTTCCTGTGATTATGGGTCCCAGATCGGCGCGCGCTTGGCGCGCGCTTGTCCGGGACGACGGCAGAGCGGAAGGACGCGGAATGGTGGGCACGGCGCCAAGGCGCCTTTGCCCACCCTACGATTCCGTAACCTTGCCGCGGATGTGACCTCACAACCTGTCCAGCCCTGGAATTAAACGCTACGCTGGCTGTTCTCCTTCATGAACTGATACAACCGAATCATGGCCACCGCTCCCATACAGATGTCCGTCGTCCGTGCCACCAGCGTGCGGCAGGTGCGGCTTATCTGTGGAATCATCCTGTTCTCCTACGTGGTCAGCCATTTCCTCAACCATGCGCTCGGCAACATCTCGGTCGATGCCATGGAGGCCGGGGTCTACTACCACACCCTATTCTGGCAGTTCCTCCCCGTCGCGATCGTGTTCTACACGGCCGCACTCACCCATATGGGGCTCGGCCTTTACGCGCTGTACCAGCGCCGGCAGTTCCGCTGGCGGACGATCGAGCCGCTCCAGCTGGTGCTGGGCTTGAGCATCCCCGCTTTGGTCATGGCGCATGTGATCGGGGTGCGGCTCGGCCAGACGCTGTACGGACACCAAAAGCTGTATCCGCAGGAACTCTATCTGTTCTTCGTCGCATCGCCCGGCCGGCTCTGGCAGATGACGATCCTGCTTCTGGTTGCCTGGGTGCACGGCTGCATCGGCATCTTCTTCTGGCTTCGCCTCAAGCCGTTCTTCACGCGCGCGGCACCCTATCTGCTCGCGGCGGCCGTGCTGATCCCGACGCTGTCGCTGCTCGGCATCTATCAGGGCGGCCGTAGCATCGCCGTCGAGAGCGACGATGGAGAATGGCGTACGCACAATCTCACCCGCCGCCAGGTCGGCACGGTCGCGGAAGGCAATACGCTCGACCACATCACCGGCGGCCTCACCGTCGGTTATTTCGGCCTGCTCGGACTGGCGCTGGCGGCGCGCGGCGTGCGCGCGTTGCGCGAACGGCGCGGCGGCATGATCGCGTTGTCCTACGGCAACGGCAAGACGGTGCGGGTCCCCAAAGGGCTGTCGGTGCTGGAAGCGAGCCTGCGCCACAATGTACCTCATGCCAGCGTCTGCGGCGGCCGCGCCCGCTGCTCGACCTGCCGCATCCGCATCATCGGCGATCACGGCGCCCTGCCCGAGCCGTCGCAGCGCGAGGCCTTCGTGCTGACCCGCGTCGGCACCAGCGATCCCTCGATCAGGCTCGCCTGCCAGCTGCGGCCGACGTCGGATCTCTCCTTCTTTCAGCTCTTCACCCCGCACACACTCTCCGCGAATGCGCAGGCTTCGACGCCCGCCAGAATTGGCCAGGAGCGCTATCTCGTCAGCCTGTTCGTGGACATGCGCGGCTCGACGCAGCTTGCCGAGAAGCGGCTGCCGTTCGACACCGTCTTCATCGTCAACCGCTTCCTCGGCGCGGTGTCGCAGGCGGTGATCGAGAACGGAGGCCAGCCGAACCAGTTCGTCGGCGACGGCATGCTGGCGCTGTTCGGGCTGTCGGCCGATCCGCAAGAGGCCTGCCGGCAGGCCCTGAAGGCAGCCGCGGGGATCGCCACGCATATCGACGAGCTCAATGGGCTCCTGAGCCACGATCTGCGCCAACCGATCCGTTTCGGCATCGGCATCCACGGCGGCGAGGTCATCATTGGCGACATCGGCTATCGCGATCACATCGTCTTCACCGCGCTCGGCGATGCCGTTAACGTCGCCGCCCGCCTCCAGGACATGACCAAGACGCTGGCCTGCGAGGCGATCGTCTCGGAGGAAGTCCGCCGCACCGCCGGCCTTGTCGAGCACGCCCTGCCGCAGCAGGAGGTCGCGATCCGCGGCCGCGACGAGCCGATGGCGGTGCGCGTCATCGCGGATGCGAGGGAGCTGATGGCGCTGGTCGACGGGAGCGTGCGCGTCGCGGCGTAGCGCGCAAGCCACACGGAAGGTGCGCTCCCTCCCCCGCTTGCGGGGGAGGGTTGGGGAGAGGGTGCCTCGACAACGGGACAATCCCCCAGAGGAGAGAGCCCTCACCCGGCGCTCCGCGCCGACCTCTCCCGCAAGCGGGAGAGGTGGAGCGCACCGTCGCTGCCGTTACAACTCTAGTCCCTCTCATCACCACGTAACACCGGCCTGCTGCAACGCAGCGGCATGGGCTTGCTGCGAAAGCACGAATTGACTTCGTCCAAATCGTTGCAACAGATGAGCGCAGGATCGCGGTGATGACCGTGATCCAACGAAAAGCTCCGGGAGGGGACCAGAATGTTTGATCGACGCGACCTACTCAAGGGAGCGGGTCTTTCCGCACTTGCGGCCACACTGAGCTCAACCAAGGCGCTGGCGCTCGACACCGTCACCCTGCCCTTTGCCAACGGCGAACGGCCGCTGGTGAAGTATCCGCAGAAGAGGCCGATGATCAGCCTGACCAGCCGGCCGCCGCAGCTCGAGACGCCTTTTGCGATCTTCAACGACGGCCCGATCACGCCGAACAACGCGTTCTTCGTGCGCTATCATCTCTCCGACATGCCCTACAATCTCGATCCCGACAAGTTCACGCTCGAGGTCAAGGGCAAGGTCGACAAGCCGCTGAAGCTGTCGCTGAAGGACATCAAGAAGATGAAGGCGACAGAGATCGTCGCCGTCAACCAGTGCTCGGGCAACAGCCGCGGCTTCTTCGAGCCACGTGTCGCTGGCGGCCAGCTCGCCAACGGCGCCATGGGCAATGCGCGCTGGCGCGGCGTGCCGCTGAAGGCGGTGCTGGAGATGGCGGGCGTGCAGGCCGGCGCCAAGCAGGTCACCTTCAACGGCATGGACGGCCCGGTCAACGACAAGACGCCCGATTTCATCAAGGCGCTTGATATCGATCACGCCACCGACGGCGAGGTGATGCTGGCCTATGGCATGAACGGCGAGGACCTGCCGTTTCTCAACGGCTTCCCGCTCCGCCTGATCGTGCCCGGCTATTACGGCACCTACTGGGTCAAGCACCTCAACGAGATCACGGTCATCGATAACATCTATGACGGCTTCTGGATGAAGTCGGCCTATCGCATTCCCGATACGCCGAACAATGCGGTCGAGCCGGGCACGGCGCCGAAGGCGACGATCCCGATCAACCGCTTCACCATCCGCTCCTTCATCACCAGCGTCCCGGACGGCGCCAAGCTGAAGGCGGGAGCCACGACCCTGCGCGGCATCGCCTTCGACGGTGGCAAGGGCATCAAGGAGGTCCAGGTCTCCACCGACGGCGGCAAGAGCTGGACCAGCGCCAAGCTCGGCAAGGATCTGGGCAAGTACTCGTTCCGCGAATGGAAGCTGCCGGTGAAGCTCGCCGCTGGCAGCCACGAGCTCAAGGTCCGCGCCACCGGCAATGGCGGCGAGACCCAGCCGGACACGCCGCGCTGGAACCCGGCGGGTTATTTGCGCAACGTCGTCGAAGCCGTCCGCGTGACCGTGGCCTGAAGGAGAATGATCATGCAGCGCACCTTTCTCCTCGCCATCTCGCTCGCCCTCGCCGCCGTGATCGGTTCGGCACTTGCGGCGCCGGTCAATTACAAAACCCCGGACGAGGTCGCGGCGTTCAAGCCCGGGCCCAATCTCGAGGTCGTGCAGGGCAATTGCGGCGCCTGCCACTCGTCCGACTACATCGCCACGCAGCCGCCGATGAAGGATAAGAAGGCCTTCTGGCAGGCCGAGGTGACCAAGATGATCAAGGTCTATGGCGCACCTATCGACGATGCCGATGTCGGCAAGATCGTCGATTATCTGGCCGCGACTTATTGACGGATGGCGCGCGGCGTGCCGGCCATTTGACCGCGAAACGGGCAAAACCGGCAAAAACGCTGCGAAGTTGAGCGGAATTCGGCGAAACGCCGGTGTGGTTTGAGCTACCAAGCCTGCCACATTCCGCGTATCTTGTTAGGACCGAACCGGCCGGTTGGCGGGGACTGGCGGTTCGAGATCTCGGAGGAAGACCCGCGGAGAAGTCGTGATGGCTAAAGGTACGGTCAAGTGGTTCAACCCGACGAAGGGTTATGGATTTATCCAGCCTGCGTCGGGTGGCAAGGATGTGTTCGTGCATATCTCGGCAGTGCAGAAGGCCGGTCTGTCCACCCTCAATGAGGGACAGACGGTGGAATACGAAGAGATCGCAAACCGGGGCAAGACCTCCGCAGAGAACCTCAAAGTATAAGCCCGCGCCAGCCATTGCTGCCTCCCGGATCTGTCCGGGAGCGGGGCCAAAAAATTTTCAGAAGACGGCCAGTGCATTCGACGACAGGCGTTGCGATTGCACAAGGATAGCTATTTTTTCCGTGAAGACCGCTCATTCAACGCCACAGCAATGACAATCGCGACAGCACTTCGCTAACCCACCGGCAACGGTGCGTCGCGCTTGATCTCCTCCATCACCGCATAGGTTCGCGTCTCGCGCACGCCCGGCATCGACAGCAGGGTCTCGCCGAGGAAGCGTCGATAGGCGGTCATGTCTGCCAGCCGTGCCTTGACAAGATAGTCGAAGCCGCCGGCAACCATGTGACACTCCAGCACCTCGGGCGCGAGCTTCACGGCACGCGCGAAACGCTCGAAATTGTCGGGCGTTGTCTTGTCGAGCAGCACCTCGACGAACACCAACAGACCGAGGCCAAGCCGGTGCGGATTGAGCCGGGCGCCGTAGCCCTCGACAAAGCCCTCGCGCTGCAAGCGCTTCAGCCGCTCGCCGATCGACGTCGGCGACAGCCCGATGCGCTCGGCGAGCTCGACATTGGCGATGCGCCCATCCTCCTGCAAGATCGAGAGGATTTTCCGGTCTGTTCGATCAAGTTCCATATTTTGCGCGGCTAAATGGGTAATGACCTTCATTTTCTAAGGCAATTCGGTTAAATTGTCTATCGAGCTACGGTCACGCGGGCCTTATCCTGGATTTCAGCCACAGGACACGCCATGCCGAACATTCCGCCACCCTTCTCCGCGCCTTACGCGCCCGATGATAGTGACATCGCCGCGCGCCTGTTGCCGGCGTCGCATCTGTCCCCGCCGCAGGAGGCGCGGATCGACCGCACCGCGACGCGGCTGATCGAGGCAATCCGCAAGCGCGACGACCGGCTCGGCGGGGTCGAGGACATGCTGCGGGAGTTTGCGCTCTCGACCAAGGAGGGGCTCGCGCTGATGGTGCTGGCCGAGGCGCTGCTGCGCGTGCCGGACGCACGCACCGCCGACCAGTTCATCGAGGACAAGCTCGCCGAGGGCGACTTCATCCATCACGAGACCAAATCCACCGCCTTCTTGGTCAATGCCTCGGCCTGGGCGCTCGGCATCTCGGCGCGGGTGATCCAACCCGGCGAGACGCCTGACGGCACCATCGGCCGGCTGGTGAAGCGGCTCGGTGCGCCAGCCGTGCGCACCGCCACGCGCCAGGCGATGCGGCTGATGGGCAATCATTTCGTCCTGGGCGAGACCATCGAGCAGGCGCTGGAGCGCGGCCGGCCGCGCTCCGGCCAGAAGCCGCGCTATTCCTTCGACATGCTCGGCGAAGCCGCGCGCACGGCAGCGGACGCCAAGCGCTATTTCGATGCCTATGCGAGCGCCATTGAGACGATCGGCAAGACTGCCGGCAGCCATCCCCTGCCCGACCGGCCCGGCATCTCGGTCAAACTCTCAGCGCTGCATCCGCGCTTCGAGGCGATCAGCCGCGAGCGGGTGATGCGCGAACTTGTGCCACTGCTGCTGGACCTCGCGCAGCGCGCGAAGGCCCATGACCTCAACTTCACCGTCGATGCCGAGGAAGCCGACCGGCTGGAGCTGTCGCTCGACGTGATCGCGGCAACGCTCGCCGATCCCTCGCTTGCCGGCTGGGACGGATTTGGCCTGGCGATCCAAGCCTACCAGAAGCGCGCGAGCGCGGTGATCGACTATGTCGATGCGCTGGCCCGCGCGCATGATCGCAAGCTGATGGTGCGGCTGGTCAAGGGCGCCTATTGGGACACCGAGATCAAGCGCGCGCAGGAGCGCGGGCTCGACGGCTATCCCGTGTTCACGCGCAAGGCGATGACGGACCTGAACTACGTCGCCAGCGCCTCGCAGCTTCTCGCCTTGCGGCCCCGCATCTTCCCGCAATTCGCCACCCACAACGCGCTGACAGTCGCGACCGTGCTCGAGCTTGCCGGGAAGAGCGGCGGCTTCGAATTCCAGCGCCTGCACGGCATGGGCGAAGCGCTGTACGAGCGGCTTGCCAAGGATCATGCTGACATCGCCTACCGCACCTACGCACCGGTCGGCAGCCACCGCGATCTGCTCGCTTATCTGGTGCGGCGGCTGCTGGAGAACGGCGCCAACTCCTCCTTCGTGGCGCAGGCGGCCGATTATCGCGTGCCGGTCCCGGCGCTGTTGCAGCGCCCGGCCGCTGCCATCGAACGTCCGCAACAGGCGGCTCATTCTAAGATTCCGCTGCCCCGCGATCTCTTTGCGCCGGAGCGCCGCAATTCGCGCGGCGTCGAATTCGGTGAGCGTGCCGCACTCGACCGGCTGCTGGCCGACGTCAAGGCCGCAGCGGCCGATCTCAAGCCCATCACTGACGCGACGCCGGATCGGGCCAACGCAGCAGTGACTGCGGCGCGCGCCGGCTTTGCCGCCTGGAGCCGGACGCCGGCAGCCGCGCGCGCGGCGGCGCTGGAGCAGGCCGCGCATCTGCTGGAGAGCCGCAGCGCCCATTTCATCGCACTGCTGCAAGCCGAGGGCGGCAAGACGCTGGACGACGCGCTGTCCGAGCTGCGCGAGGCCGCCGACTTCTGCCGCTACTACGCCGCGCAGGGCCGCAAGCTGTTCGGCGTTGATGCCGCCATGCCGGGCCCGACCGGCGAGAGCAATGCGCTCGCCATGCGCGGTCGCGGCGTGTTCGTTGCGATCTCGCCGTGGAATTTTCCGCTTGCGATCTTCCTCGGCCAGGTCACGGCGGCGCTGATGGCCGGCAACAGCGTTGTGGCCAAACCTGCCGAACAGACCCCGCGCATCGCGCACGAGGCCGTGGCCCTGCTGCACGAGGCCGGCATCCCCAACAGCGCGCTGCATCTTGTCACCGGCGACGGCCGTATCGGCGCCGTGCTGACCGCGCATGCCGACATCGCCGGAATCGTCTTCACCGGCTCGACCGAGGTCGCGCGCGCCATCAACCGGACGCTCGCCGCCAAGGACGGGCCGATCGTGCCGCTGATCGCGGAGACCGGCGGCATCAATGCCATGATCGCGGATGCCACCGCGCTGCCCGAACAGGTCGCCGACGACGTCGTGACCTCCGCGTTCCGTTCCGCCGGCCAGCGCTGCTCGGCGCTGCGGCTCTTGTTCGTGCAGGAGGACGTTGCCGACCGCATGATCGAGATGATCGCGGGCGCGGCGCGCGAGTTGAAGATCGGCGATCCCAGCGACGTCGCGACCCATGTCGGGCCGGTGATTGATCGCGAAGCCAAGCAGCGTCTCGATGCCCACATCGCGCGGATGAAGACGGAGGCGCGGCTGCACTTTGCAGGCCACGCACCGGAGGGCTGCTTCGTCGCGCCGCACATCTTCGAGCTCAAGGACGTTGGCCAGCTCACCGAGGAGGTGTTTGGCCCGATCCTCCACGTCGTCCGTTATCGGCCCGAGACCCTCGAACGTGTCCTGCAAGCGATCGAGCGCACCGGCTACGGGCTCACGCTCGGCGTCCACTCCCGCATCGACGACACCGTCGAGGCGATCATCGATCGCGTCCAGGTCGGCAACATCTACGTCAACCGCAACATGATCGGCGCCGTGGTCGGCGTGCAGCCGTTCGGCGGCAACGGCCTGTCCGGGACTGGGCCCAAGGCCGGCGGCCCGCACTACCTCGCGCGCTTTGCCACCGAGCAGACCGTGACCATCAACACCGCGGCAGCCGGTGGCAATGCTGCGTTGCTTGCGGGGGAGGAGTGAAGCCCTGCGCCCGGCGCCGTTGCATCCCGCGGAAACATCGGTCTAATGCTCCCACGATGGGCTCGCGCCAATTCCAGCGTGCGGGAAACCACAAGAGCGAGGGAGCAACGCCGCGATGGAAAAGGGCATTTTTGCGGGGCTGAAGGTTCTGGACTGCGCGAGCTTCATCGCAGCGCCCGCGGCCGCGACCGTGCTGTCGGATTTCGGCGCCGACGTCGTCAAGATCGAGCCGCCCGGCACCGGGGATCCCTACCGCAATCTGCCGAACCTTCCGGGCTATCCGACCGGCGAGCACAATTTCGCCTGGCTGCTGGAGGCCCGCAACAAGAAGAGCATCGCGCTCGACCTCTCCAAGCCGGAAGCGCAGGCCGTGCTTTACAAGCTGGTGGCGGAGGCCGACGTCTTCATCACCAACATGCCGCCGCCGGTGCGCGCCAAGCTCGGCATCACCTATGACCATCTCGCCCATCTCAATGACCGGCTGATCTACGCCTCCTTCACCGGCTATGGCGAGAAGGGCGAAGAGGCCAACAAGCCCGGCTTCGACAGTAACGCCTATTGGGCGCGCTCCGGCCTGATGGACCTCGTCCGCGCCGATACCCACACGACACCCGCCCGCTCGGTCGCCGGCATGGGCGACCATCCCTGCGCGATGGCGTTCTACGGCGCCATCGTCACCGCGCTCTATCAGCGCGAAAAGACCGGCAAGGGCTCGCATGTCGCGTCCAACCTGATGGCGAACGGGGTGTGGGCGGCGAGCGTGCTGGCGCAGGCAAAACTCTGCGGCTCGAAGTTCGGCGAGCGGCGCCCGCGCGAGCGCGCGCTGAACGCGGTCGCCAACCACTACCAATGCAAGGACGGCCGCTGGCTGATCCTGTCCCTGCTCAACGAGGAGCGGCAGTGGCCGACGCTGGCGCGCTGCCTCGGGCGCGAGGATCTGATCGACGATCCCCGCTTTGTCACCAAGGCCGACCGCCACGCCCGCTCGGTCGAGCTGATCAAGATTCTGGACGACACTTTCGCGACCAGGGATCTCGCCGAATGGCGCAATATCCTCGACGGCAATGGCCTCGTGTTCGGCGTCGTCGCCATTCTCGACGACATCCCGAACGATAAGCAGATGCTCGACAACGAGGTGCTGGTGCCGTTCGAGAACGACACCATGCTCACCATCAACAGCCCGATCTGGATCGATGGCGCCAGGAAGGTCCAGCCGCGCAAGCCGCCTGCCGTCGGCGAGCACAGTGACGAGATTTTGCGCGGCGCGGGATACGACGAGGCGGCGATCAAGCAGCTGCGGGCGAAGGGGGCGGTGGGGTAAGGCCGAGTCGCTCGCTCCGAACACCGTCAATTGCGAGGAGCCCTTGCGACGAAGCAATCCAGACTGTATCCGCGGATGCATTGCTGGATTGCTTCGCTGCGCTCGCAATGACGATGTCGTACTATTCCGGTATAATTTCGCGACCACACTCGTCGTCGTGAGGTCCTCATGCCCAGCTACCGCCTGCACTACTTCCCCGAATCCGGCAACAGCTACAAGCTGGCGCTGATGCTGACGCTTTGCGGCGAAACGTTCGAGCCGGTCTGGACCGATTTCGGCGGCGGCGTCACGCGCACGGCGGAATGGCGCAAGGCCGTCAACGAGATGGGCGAGATCCCCGTGCTCGAAATCGACGGCGTGAAGATGACGCAGACCGCGCCCCTCCTGCTCAAGCTTGCCGATCAGTACGGGCGTTTCGGCGCCGAGACGGACGAGGAAAAGTTCGAGCTGTTGCGCTGGCTGTTCTGGGACAACCACAAGCTTACCGGCTACATGGCGACCTACCGCTTCATGCGCGCCTTCACCGAGAAAAACGATCCGCAGGTGCTGAAGCATTTTCGCCGGCGGCTCGAGGATTTCCTCGGCATCCTCGACGGACACCTCCAGCACAATGAATTCGCGGTCGGCGCAAGGCCGACGATCGCCGATATCTCGATGATGGCCTATCTGCACTATCCGAGCGACGAGCACGGCTTCGATTTTGCCGCGAGCCATCCCGCCATCCACGCCTGGCTCGGCCGCATGGCCGCCCTGCCCGGCTGGAAGCCAGCCTATGAGCTGCTGCCGGGAAAACGGATGACGAATTACGCGAAGTGAGGACGCCGGCTACTGCAGCGCCAGCCAGCCGAGCGTGAACAGAATCCCACCGATGATAACCGCCATCGCGACCGCCCAGATACTGACGCGGATGCTGCCGGTGACCTGCTTGGCTTCCTCATTGCGCGCGATCTCGCGATTGCGCTCCTTGTTGGCCTCGCTCGTATCCGTCATGGGTCATCCAAATCGCTTGGTTGCTTTATCTTGCGCGTGATCCTTTGGAAAAACCGCTAGACACTTTTTCGGATCACGCGCTAACGCGTCTTGATGAAGCACATGCCGATGCGGCGCGAGGCCGCGGCAGCCTGACAGGTGAGACCTTTAGCACAGCTCCATGACGTAAAACTCTTGTCCGCCGTTCCCGATCCCGCAGTTTGCAGGGAACAATGCGCGCCCCAGCCGTCCTGATATTCGGTGCCAGCGAGTTCGCGGCTGCCACGGGTCTGCGGCCGGCTGGCAAATCCGCGTGAGAAATCAGGGCGCTTGCCCGCGGCGAATGCGGTCAGGATTTCACGGCGGCGGACCTGATCGCCGAAGAAATGCGGCGAGGCCGGCACGATGGCGGAATTGGACGGCTGGCCTGCAAGCCAATCCACGCCCGGGAAATGGAAGCCGCCGATGCCGCGAGTCTGGTGGCAGCCGGCGCAGGTGACATCGTTGAGGCGGCGCTGAAAGCCCGCGACCGAGCGGACGTTCTGCAGATCGATGCCGCGCGCGGCAGCCTGCTTCAAAGCACCGACCACGTCGTCATCGCTGAAAACGGGATCGTCCCTGCCCTCCGCTTTTCCTTCTCCCTGCATCATGCCGAACTCCGGCTGCAAGGCGGAGGCATCGAGCCCGGCGGGTGTCGGCACCACCGCAGACATCGCCAGGAATTTTTCGGGGATCAGCACCGTGCCGCGATCGAACTCGCGCAGATTTTCGGGCGCGAGCAGCCAATCCCTGAAGCCGCGCCGAAGCGCATCGTCGGCAAGGATCCGGTCGCGGTCGATCTGGTTCTCCAGCGTCGATTCCTCGAACTGCTTGGTGGCGGCGTCGTACTTGAACACCTTGAGCAGATAGTCGGAGCGGAAATCGTGCAGCGCCGATTTCGGCGCGACGGAGACCTGGACGTTGGTCTCGATACGATCGAGCATGGCGTCATTAGGGGAGAAGCGACTTCCGATCAGATCTTGCCAGTCGCCATTGTCGAGCCAGCGCCGCGCGATCTCGGCGCAGCTGACCGGCTTGCCGCTCCCGTCCGTCTGGCGCGCATCGCGCGCCTGCATCACCAGATTGAGCGTCATCGGCAGGCGCGTCGCGGTCTTGCCGCCATCCGGCCTGCTCTCGAAACGCGCGAGACGGTAGATCAAGCGGATCTCGCCGCAGGACTCGTCCGAGACATAGGCGCGGTCCATGCGGTTGACGATGCCGGCGAGGACGAAACGCGTGTCGCGCGATTTCAGATTGGCGCGGTCGAACAATTGCACGTCAAAACCGTCGCCAACGCCAATCGTCTCGGCCGGATATGTCGCCTTGTACCTGGAGATGTAGCGGTCGAATTCCGCATCGATCGCCGGCGGAATCGCTTTGAGCTGCGGCAGCGACGAGAACAGCAGGTCGGTCGTGAGCGGAACGTCCGCGTTCCGCTCCGGCCATAGCAGGCGCGCGATCGTGAGCGCGTCACTCTGATCGAGGCGGCGCAACAGATCGGGATCGGTGATCGCTGTGCCGCGCGCCAGTTGCGCGTTCTCCGCAGCGGAAAGCGAAACGACGCCGCCCAACAATGCAGCGACAGCAACGAGAATTCGCAACGCGCGGCTCATGCCTCCAGTAACACCGCGCGGGGATGCCTATTCAAGCAAAAAGGCGCTTCACATGGTGGTGAAGCGCCTCTTCGAAGGTCGAATATCGGACGCTCAGCGCGCGACGATCAGGCCCTTGCTGGTGACGACCACCCAGCGGCCGTCCTGGCGGCGGATCGCATCGACGCGGCCGATGCCGGGGATGGGATCGCCGGGATATACTTCGTAGAGGCCGTCGCGGCCCTCGATCAGCGCACCACCATTGGCGGCGTTGCGCAGCCTCCAGCCTTCGATCGTCGGCAGACGGCCGACCTCGGTCTTGGGCGCGGCGGGCGTCGGAGCCGGCGCGGCTGCGGCAGTCGCGACCTGGGTCGGTGCGATTGAGCCGGTGGTCTCCTTGGCGGACGCGGCGGCTGCGGCCGGCGCAGGGGCCGGCGGCGCGGCGCGGAGCTTGTCGACCGTCTCCGAGAGCTTGGCGATCTTGGCCATCGGCTCGGCCTGCGCCTTCTCGAGCTTGTCGAGACGGTCGTTGGCCCGGTTGAGCTGGCTGACGCCGGTTTTCGCGCTGTGCTCGAGGTTGGCCTTGAGCGCGACGAGATCGGCATCGATCCGCGCGACGGAAGCATCCAGCGCGCTGGTATCGGCGACCTGAACCGGCGCCGGGGCCGGGGCAGCAAAGTGCATCATGCCGGCGGTCGCGAGCGCGCCGCTGATCGCGCCGACGCAAGCGGCAATCGCCACCACCGCGGCCATCGCCGACAGGCGACGCTTGCCGGCGGTCTCGCGCGGTTCCTCCGCCTTGATGTGGGGAGCAAAATCCTCGCGGTCCCAGGAGCGCTCCGAGGGCGCCATCACGATCAGCTTGCCGGGACTCGGCTCGACCTTGGGCTCGACCTTGGGTTCAGCCTTGGACTCGGCTTTGGGTTCAGCCTTGTGTTCAGCTTTGGCTTCGAACTTCGGCACCTCGATCCTTGGTGCCTCGATTTTTGGCGGCTCGATCTTGACCGGGTCGGGCTTGGGCGGTGCCTCGTGGTCGGGGGCGATCGAGGGGGCCTCGATCCCGGCAGCCTCGACGGCCTGCGGCGCTGTCGCTGCGGCTTCGACGGCGCCATGATCCAGGGCGGCCTGCTCGGGCATTGGTTCGCTCACGGCTCAAATACTCCAGTCTAGGTTGACCTTTTGGTAACTTTCATTGCTTGCGAAATCCTTACCTTAGGACCCGCTTACCGAAATTTTAGGAACTCGTCCGAGGCCGAATTTGGCCAGGAAAGTGGAACCGGCGTGGCGGCGTGCAACAAAATGTAATCGGGGCAAGATGAACGGCGGCGCAACGGCCGGGCCGTCACCCTTCGAAGCTCGCTGCGCTCGCGCCTCCAGCGACAATGGCTTCGCCGTTGCGCGAGGGCGACGGTGAGAGAGTTGAGCAAGCTGCTCCAGCATCGTCATTGCGAGCGCAGCGAAGCAATCCAGAATCTCTCCGCGGGGACAGCCTGGATTGCTTCGCTGCGCTCGCAATGACGGAGTGCGGGTTATCGGCCCGCGCTTACATCAGCACCGGCGCATCCGGCAGCTCGTTCGAATGCGGGCCTTGCGGCGGAAAATGCCGCGCCAGTTCGCGCGACACGGCCTCGATGCCGGCGATCACGCCGCGTTCGAACTGGCCCGACCTGAACTCGGCCTCCATCGCCCGGCAGATCTTTTCCCAGCCTTCCGCGCCAACCTTCGCGTCGATGCCGCGGTCGGCCACGATCTCGACGTCGCGGTCGGCGAGCAGGAGATAGATGAGGACGCCGTTGTTGTGCTGAGTGTCCCAGATGCGCAGATGCGAGAACACGTCGAGCGCTCGCGCCCGCGCCGGCTGGTTGCGGAACAACGGGCGGCCGTCGAGCGCGCCTTCGACCACGAAGCGGATCTGGCCGGAATGGGTGGCTTCGCTCCGCTTGATCGCCTGCTCGATGCGGTCGAGCACGGCTTGCGGGAAAATCTGCTTTGCCCGCCAATGATGCTGCACGAGGTGTCTGGCAATGCGCTTCATGCTCATGACCTACCAACTCCCCGAGGCGCCGCCGCCGCCAAAACTGCCCCCGCCGCCGCTGAAGCTGCCGCTGTCGCTGCCGCTCGATGAGCCGCCGCTCCAGCCGCCTCCCGATGAGCCGCTCGACCACGAACCGCCGCGCGAGGATCGCGTGCTTGGTCCCATCGCCGAAAATAGATCGGCGATGAAACCGATGATGAAGCCGAGAATGCCGAGACCAATCGCGAGCGCAAGAGAGCCGAGAATGAGCCAGGTCAGCGCTGCGATGATGCCACCGGTCGCCAAGGATCCGAGCAGCCGCCCCAGCATGGCCCGGAAGAACCCGCCGATCCCGATCGAAGCAAACAGCGTCACGATGAAAAGCGGCGCGAGGTCGTCCAGATGGCCGAAGTTGACGGTCGGCGAGGGAACCGGCAGCGGCTCGCCGTCGACGACCCGGATCATGCGATCGACACCATCGCCGATGCCGCCGCTGAAATCGCCCGTCCTGAATTTCGGTGTGATGACTTCATCGATGATCCGCCGCGACGTGACGTCGGTGAGCGCGCCTTCGAGCCCGTAGCCGACCTCGATGCGCAAATGCCGGTCGTTCTTGGCGACGATGAGGATCGCGCCGTCATCGACCTTCCTGCGCCCGATCTTCCAGGCCTCGGCAACGCGGATCGAGAACTGCTCGATCGTCTCCGGCTGTGTCGTTGGCACGATCAGGACGGCGACCTGGCTGCCCTTGCGGTTCTCGAAGTCGCGCAGCTTTTGCGACAGCGCGGCGATGTCGCTGCTGGACAGCGTGCCGGTCTGGTCGACCACGCGGCCGGTGAGCTCCGGCACGGCGACGTCGGCAGAGGCTGGGGGCGCGAAGGCGAGACACAGCATGAGCAGGAGAACGCCGCGCTGTAAGAAGGCAGAACGGGCGCGCCAAAACCTCGCTGTCATCGCCCGGCTTGACCGGGCGATCCAGTATTCCAGAGACGCCAGAGGACTACGGTGAAGCCGCGGCGTACTGGATTCCCTGCCTTCGCGGGGAATGACGGCGGTGGGTGGGGCTAAGGGCATTCGCGAAACGATGCGTGCTTACTTCGACGGCGCCGGCGCCGGGTTGAAGTCCACCTTCGGCGCAGTCGAGATTTCTTTCTCGTTCTCGACCGAGAAGTTCGGCTTCTCCTTGTAGCCGAACGCCATCGCGGTCAGGTTCGTCGGGAACGATCGGACGGTGACGTTGTACTCCTGTACCGCCTTGATGTAGCGGTTTCGCGCGACCGTGATGCGGTTCTCGGTGCCCTCGAGCTGCGACATCAGGTCCTTGAACAGGGCATCCGATTTGAGCTGCGGATAGTTCTCAGTGACGACGAGGAGCCGCGACAGCGCGCTGGAGAGCTCGCTTTGGGCGGCCTGGAATTTCTGGAAGGCAGCGGGATCGTTCAACACCTCCGGCGTTGCCTGGATGCTGCCGACCTTGGCGCGGGCATTGGTGACGCCGAGCAGCACGTCCTTCTCCTGCTGGGCAAAACCCTTCACCGAGTTGACCAGATTGGGCACGAGATCGGCGCGGCGCTGATACTGGTTCACGACTTCGGACCAATTGGCCTTGATCTGCTGATCCTCGCTCTGGATCGCGTTGTAGCCGCAATTGGTCAGGCTCAGCGAGGCCAGCGCCGCCAGTACGGTGAGGATCTTGCGCATCAAATTTCTCCCGGTGGAATCTGGTGCAAACTACCAGATTAAGCGCCTGAGAAAAGCAGCCGACTGCCGCAAGCCTCTTGCCTATCGCTCGCCCACATAGTCAACTCGGGCAAAACAAGAACGGAAACGCCAGGGGAAAGCGATGAGCTCGTTCGAGACCATCCTCGTGGAGCGACCGGAGCCGGCGATTGCCCGGATCGTGATGAACCGGCCCGAGGCGCGCAACGCGCAGAACCTGCAAATGACCTACGACCTCAACGCCGCCTTCGATGCGGCGGTGCAGGACGATGCGGTGAAGGTCATCATCCTCGCCGGCAACGGTCCGCACTTTTCGTCCGGGCATGACCTGCGCCCCGGGGCTAAGAATGCCGCGGGAGTCGATTTTCCGCCGATTGGAAATTGGGGCGGTTTTGCCGAGCCCAATGCCCATGGCCGCTTCGCGCGCGAGCAGGAAATTTATCTCCAGATCACCCGGCGCTGGCGCAACCTCGCCAAGCCTGTTATCGCCGAGGTGCATGGCAAATGCATCGCCGGCGGGCTGATGCTGGCCTGGGCCTGCGACCTCATCATCGCCAGCGACGATGCGCAGTTCTGCGACCCCGTCGTCACCATGGGCGTCTGCGGCGTCGAATGGTTCGTGCATCCCTGGGAGCTCGGCCCACGCAAGGCCAAGGAATTCCTGTTCACCGCCGACAGCTGGAGCGCCCAGGAGGCGCATCAGCTCGGCATGGTCAACCAGGTCGTGCCGCGCGCGGAGCTGTCGTCGCGCGTGCTGGCTCTAGCGCGGCGGATCGCAACAAAACCGTCCTTTGCGCTGAAGCTGACCAAGGAGGCGGTGAACCGCTCGGTGGACGTGATGGGCCAGCCCGCCGCGATCGATCAGGCCTTTGCGCTGCATCAGCTCTGCCACGCCCATAATCTCCAGGAGTTCGGCATGATCGTCGATCCCTCCGGCCTGCATCCCTCCGTGCGCAAGCCGCCGGCGACGGAGTAGCCCCATGGACCTCAATCTCAGTGACGAGCAGCGCCTGCTGCGCGAGAGCGCGGAACGGTTCGTGGCCGAAAGCTACGATGCCGACCATCGCCGCAAGATGGCGAACGATCCGCTCGGCTTCAGCCCTTTGGTATGGAAACAGTTCGCCGAGCTCGGCTGGCTGGCGCTGCCGATCGCGGAGGAATTTGGTGGGCTCGGCGGCGGCGCGGTCGATGTCGGCATCCTGATGGAAGCTTTTGGCCGCGGGCTGGTGTCGGAGCCCTATGTCGCAACCGTGGTGCTGGGAGCCGCGCTGATCGCTAGATGCGGCACTACGGAGCAGAAGCAAGCGAGCCTGCCCAAGGTAGCGGACGGATCACTGAAGCTCGCATTGGCGCATTCCGAACGCGCGGCACGGTTCGATCTCGCCAAGGTCGCGATGGTCGCGGACAAAACGGCGCAGGGCTGGCGCCTTTCCGGCAGCAAGATCGCCGTCCTCGACGGCCATGCTGCGGACGAGATCATCGTCTCCGCGCATGTTCACGATCATCGGGGACCTTCGGGACGGATCGGCCTGTTCCTGGTGCCGGCGACGACGCCGAGCATTGCGATCAGCGACTATCAGCGCCTTGGTGGCGGACGCGCCTGCAACATCGAGCTGTGCGACGTGCATCTACCTGAAGACGCTCTGCTCGGCGACGGCAGCGATGCTCTGCCCGCGATCGAGTGGGCGGTCGATCGCGCCATGGCCGCGCTCGGTGCGGAAGCCGTCGGCATCATGCAGACGCTGCTCGACACCACGCTGGAATACACCAAGATCCGAAAACAGTTCGGCCGTCCGCTCTCGGCCAACCAGGTGATCCGCCACCGCCTCGCCGACATGGCGATGCAGGTCGACGAGGCGCGATCGATGGCGCTGCGCGCTGCGCTGAAAGCCGACGCCGATCCCGTTGAACGCGCGCGGGCCGCCTCGGGTGCGAAGGCGAAGATCGGCAAGTGTGCGCGCTTCGTCGGCGAGCAGTCGATCCAGCTCCACGGCGGCATGGGCGTCACCGAGGAGCTCGAGGTCGGCGCCTACTTCAAGCGGCTCGTCGCCTTCGACACGCTGTTCGGCGGCAGCGCGCACCACTATGCCCGCCACGCCGAGTTGGGCCGCACCAAAGCGCCGGCCTGACACTGGGAGAACCTCATGGACCTGTCGTTCAATGCCGAGGAGCGCGCCTTCCAGGACGAGGTGCGCGGCTTCATTGCGAAAAACCTCACCGAGGAGATGAAGCGCGCAACGGCGCTGACACCGTCGGTGTTCTCCGATCCCGACATCGGCATGGCCTGGCAGCGTGCGCTGCACAAGCAGGGTTGGGGCGCGCCGGGCTGGCCAGTCGAATATGGCGGACCGGACTGGACACCGGCGCAGCGCTGGATTTTCGAGACCGAATGCGCGCGCGCCGGCGTGCCCAACGTCAACGTGATGGGCGTGAAGATGGTCGGGCCCGTCATCATCGGTTTCGGCAGCCCCGAGCAGAAGAATTTTTATCTGCCGCGGATTCTCTCCGGCGAGGACTATTGGTGTCAGGGCTATTCCGAGCCGGGCTCCGGCTCCGATCTATCGTCGTTGAAGACGCGCGCGGTGCGCGACGGCGACGACTACGTCATCAACGGCACCAAGATCTGGACCACACATGCCCACCACGCCAACCGCATGTTCGCGCTGGTGCGCACCAGCGACGGGCCGCGGCAGCAGGACGGTATCAGCTTCATCCTGATCGACATGAAGACGCCGGGCATCACCACGCGTCCGATCCTCACCATCGGCGGCGACCACGAGGTCAACCAGGTGTTCTTCGATGACGTGCGCGTGCCTGTCGCCAACCGCGTCGGCGAGGAAGGCAAAGGCTGGACCTATGGCAAATATCTGCTCGAGTTCGAGCGCGGCTCCGGCATCGCCTCAGCAAAGCTGCGCGAGGGCCTGAAGGCGGTCGCGGATCTTGCCGAGTCCGACCTGACGGGCCGCGCGATCGACAGCCCCGATATCGCAGCGCGCATCTCGGAGGTCGAGATCGACATCGATGCGCTGGAGATGACCGAGCTGCGCGTGCTCTCGGCGCTGCAGACCGGGCAAAATCCCGGCGCGGTGTCGTCGATCCTGAAGCTGCGCAACAGCGAAATCCGGCAAGCCGTGACGCGGCTCGGGGCCGACGTGATCGGCCACGACGCGCTCGCCGTCGAGCCGATGCGCCCGCTCTACAAGCTCAACCACGAGCCGGCGATCCCGGAGGAGATGCTGACGGTGATGCCGGAATATCTCAACGGCCGCGCCTATACGATCTTCGGCGGCACCTCCGAGATCCAGCGCGACATCATCGCGAAGATGATGCTGGGGATTTGAGGCTCGAGCTGGCGCTGCATTCTCCGCTGTCGTCCCGGCGCAGGCCGGGACCCATACTCGGGGGAGAAGCTGTGGTGCGAAGCTGATAACCACCAGCATTCGCCAAATTTGACTCGGTGGTTATGGGTCCCGGCCTTCGCCGGGACGACGAGCTGAGTTTGGAGCAGCGACGGAGAACTCCTACCCCGCCCTTGCATCGCGGATCGCCTGCCAGATCTTCTGCGGCGTCAACGGCGTGTTCAGCTGGGTGATGCCGAGCTCGGCCAGCGCGTCCATCACGCCATTGGTGACGCAGGGCGGGCCGCCGATGGCGCCGGATTCGCCGCAGCCCTTGGCGCCGAGCGGATTGGTGCGGCAGGGCGCGGAATCATCCAGCGTCACCACGATCGGCGGCACGTCGTCGGCGCGCGGAATGCAGTAGTCCTGGTAGCTCGCGGTGAGGAGCTGGCCGTCGGCGTCATAGGACACGCCCTCATACAGCGCCTGACCGATACCTTGCGCAACGCCGCCGTGAATCTGGCCCGTCACCAGCATCGGGTTGACGGCGATACCGACGTCGTCGACGGTGGTGTAGCGCACGACGCGGGAGACGCCGGTCTCGGGATCGATCTCGACCTCGCAGATATGCGTGCCGTTCGGCCAGCTCGGACCATCCACCTCACCCTCGGAATCGACGCTGAGCTTGGCGCCGCTCTCCTTCTCGGCGAGATCGAACAGGCTGATGCGGCGGTCAGTACCGACCACGGTGAGCATGCCGCCCTGATACTCGATGTCCTCGACCGAGGTCTCCAGCACGTTCGCCGCCTTCTCGCGCGCCTTCTGTATCAGATCGTTGGAGGAGACCGCAACGGCCGTGCCGCCGACGAACAGCGAGCGCGAGCCGACGCTGCCAAAGCCCATCGCCAGATCAGTGTCGCCCTGAACCACGTCGATCTTGTCCATGGAGACACCGAGCGTGTCGGAGATCATCTGGGTATAGGTGGTCTGCAATCCCTGACCCATCGCCATGGTGCCGGAATGCAGCACGACGCGGCCCTGCGAGGTCGCGTGCAGGCTGACCTTCTCGGTATGTGCACGCCCGCCGGTCCATTCGATATAGGAGGTGAGACCGCGGCCGTAGAGCAAGCCCTTCTTCTTCGCGGCCTTCTTGCGCGCGGCAAAGCCATCCCAATCGGCGAGCTTCACGGCGCGATCGAGCATATGTGCGAAAGCGCCGGAATCATAAACCTGCCCTGCCGCGTTCGTGTAGGGCAGCTGCGCCGGCTTGATGTAGTTGGCTTTGCGGATCGCGCGCGGATCCATGCCGATCTTGCGCGCAGCCGCGTCGAACAGGCGCTCGACGATGAAAACGGCTTCGGGTCGGCCCGCGCCGCGATAGGCTCCGACCGGCGCGGTGTGGGTCATCACCGACTGCACCTCGAAATGCACCAGCGGCAGATCGTAGACGCCGGTCTGCACGAACGGCCCGAGCACCAGCGGGATGATGTTGGCCGCACCCGAGGAATAGGCGCCGGTGCAGCCGATCGACTTGACGCGATAGGCCAGCACCTTGCCCTTCTCGTCGAGCGCGAAGGAGGCGGTGGAGGTGAGGTCGCGGCCGTGGGTGCCGCCGACGAACTCGTCGGTGCGATCGCCGCGCCAGCGGATCTTCCGGTTCAGCTTAGTCGCGGCATAGGCGACGAGGCCATCTTCGGGATAGAGGTTGGTCTTCTGGCCAAAGCCGCCACCGATGTCGCCGACCAGCACGCGCACGCTGTCCTTGGGACGCTTCAGCACAGCTTCCGCCAGCACGTCGCGGGTCGAGGCCGGCGTTTGCGACTGCACGTGCAGCAGCAGGCGGCCGGTCTTGTCGATTTCGGCAATGGTCGAGCGCGGCTCCATCGCGGAAGGAACGAGGCGCTGGCTGACGAGATCGAGCTCGACGGTATGCGCGGCCTTGGCAAACGCCTCGTCCACCTTGGCCGCATCGCCGTAAGCCATCGCGCCGACGATGTTGTCGGGCGCCTCCGGCCACACCACGGGCGCGCCGGGCTTTACCGCCTCGACGGGATCGACCACCGCCGGCTGCACGTCATATTCGACCACGATCGCTTCGGCCGCGCTCTGCGCCTCAGTGCGCGAGGCGGCCACCACTGCGGCGACCGCTTCGCCGGCATAGCGCACGACTTCATAGGCGAGCAGCCGGCGCGGCGGCACCGTCATCGGCTTGCCGTCGGGACGCTTGAAGATGTTGAGCGTCGGAATGCCACCGATGTCGTCCTTGACGAGGTCCGCGCCGGTATAGACGGCGGTGACGCCGGGCATCGACACCGCGGCGCTGGTGTCGATCGAGACGATCTTCGCGTGCGCATGCGGCGAGCGCAACACATGCAACCACAGCGCGCCGTCCTCCGGCTTGTCGTCGATGAATTGCCCCTTCCCGGTGAGCAGCCGCTGATCTTCCAAACGCTTGACGGGCTGGCCCGCTCCGAAACGCAAATTGCCGGGAAGAATGTTCATTCCGTTATGTCCTTGAAATCCGGAAAACGACCGCGGCGGTTTTAGCCGATTTTGCAGTCGATACAACCGAGCCGCAGCACATCAGCATTGCGTGCCACGCCTCCTTTGCCGCGCAGATTGCGGGGGTCAGGAACGCTCGATGTCGATGATGCCCACATTCACGTCGCGGGTGTCCGAGCCGCGCTTGACAGTGAGGCGGACGGTCTTCCCGGCTCCCGCCTGCTCCAGCGCATCCGACAAGTCGGCGAGGCGCCGCACCGGCTTGCCTTCGACCGCGGTGATGATGTCTCCGACCGCTCCAGTCGATAAGTTGACACCGCGAATCCCTGCCCGTTCGGCAGGGCTGCCGGGGGCCGTCCGCACCACGATCACCCCTTCGACGCCAAGCCGCGTCGAAACATCCTCGCTGGCGGCGACGATGCCGATGCCGGGCGTTGGCACCCGGCCGTTGCGAATGAGCTCAGGGACAATCCGGTTCACGACATCGACCGGCACCGCGAACCCGATGCCGGCGTTCGAGCCGGACGGTGAGATGATCGCCGTCGTGACACCAATCAGGCGGCCTGCGGAATCCAGCAGCGGCCCGCCTGAATTGCCTGGGTTAATCGCGGCATCAGTCTGGATCACATTGGCAATCTCCCGGCCGCCATGGGTCGGAAGCCTGCGCTTGAGGGCACTGATGATGCCGCTGGTCATCGATTGATCGAGCCCGAAGGGATTGCCGATCGCGAAGGCGGATTGCCCGACCTTCAGGTCGCTCGAACTGCCGAGCGCCACCGGCGGAGGGAGTTCGCGCACGCTTCGGATTCGCAGGACCGCAAGATCGTAATTGGGGGCCGTGCCGATAAGGTCCACCTGGGCCACCTCTCCCGACGCAAAGCGCACGGCGATCTCGCCGCCATTGGCCACGACATGATTGTTCGTCACGAGGTGACCCTCGCGGTCCCAGACGAATCCCGTGCCGGAAGCGCCGCCCTGGCCTTCCTCACCCATGAGAGGATTGGCCGCCGATCTCGCCGCCACCTGGACAACCGAAGGAGACACGCGCTCGAAGATGTCGATCGTGGCCGTTTCGGCCTCGGACAGCGGCCCGCGCTGCTCGACGGCTCGCGCAGTGGGAGTGGTCCACGGCGCATGCTGGATTTTCGCAGCAGTAATTGCGAGCAGCAGAGCGGCAAGAGCTGCCGCGGCAATTCCGTATCGACGATTCATGGCGATCACCGCGGTGTGTGCTGAAAGCAGTGTTCGGAATGCACATGCATGAGATGGCGGACCTCGCTCACGCAGCAACGTCGCAAGCGGCTGGAAGTTTCCTGATCAAGGCAGATAGGGAACGGCTTTGCTTTCGGCAGGGCGTCCGAGGACATATTGCCGCGTGACAATCGGCTATGCCAACTCCCGCAACGCCGCTTCCACGATCCTGCGCTGCTCGGCCGTCAGCGCGGCCTGCGGCGGGATGGGATCGCCGACGTCGTAGCCCTGGATCGAAAGACCGGCCTTGATGCAGGCGGCGAGGTTGAAGCGGGCGAAGGCCTCGTTGATCCGCCACAGCCGGCGCTGCAGCACCATCGCCTCGTCCCAGCGGCCAGCCTTGCAGAGGTCGTAAAGCGCGACGCTCTGGCGCGGGATGATGCAGGCAGGTCCCGCCATCCAGCCGAGTCCGCCGATCAGCATCACCGCGGCCGGAATGTGGGCGGAGGCCGAGAACACGCGCAAGCCATCGCCGCAGCGGTTCATGATCGAGAGCAGCCGCCCGGTGTTGGTCGAGGCGTCTTTGATGTAGCCGATGCGCGGATGCGCGGCGAGGCGCGCGATGACATCGAGGGTGAGATCGGAGCGCTGAAATTGCGGATTGGTGTAGATGACGACGGGGATGTCCACGGCATCGGCGATGGCGCGGAAATAGGATTCGACCTGCGCATCGGCGAGCGGGAAGTAGGCCTCCAAAATCGCCAGGATGCCGTCTGCACCGAGCTTCTGGTACGCTTTCGCCTGCGCCACCGCATCCGCCGTCGAGGTGGAGGCGACACCCGCGACAACAGGCACGCGGCCGTTGGCCGCCTCGATCGTGGTCTGCACGATCGCCATGCGCTGAGCGGCGTTGAGATAGGTGAACTCGCCGGTCGAACCGAGCGGCGTCAACCCGTGCACGCCGGCGCCGATCAGATCGTCGCAGAGCTTTGCGAGCACGTTCGTCCGCACCGCGCCGTCGACATCAACGGGTGAGACCAGATAAGGGAAGACGCCGTGGAATTCGGACATGTCGGGGAAGCTCCGGAAGGCTGGCTGGCACCCGACGGGTATTACCAATGCCCGCCCCGGCGATCAAACCTTGAGCAAGCGCACGCGCGTGCCCCAGGGATCGATCGCCTCCAGGCCGTCGGCGAGCGTGGTGACCTTCACGCCGCCCTTGCGCAGGCGCTCTTCCTGCGCGGCAAGCAGCTCCTGCTTTTCCATGACCAGCGAAAACCAGGCGAGCCCCGTGGCCTGATCGTCGCGTTGGCCGGCGCCCTGGCTCTGCCAGACGTTCATCCCGAGGTGGTGGTGGTAGCGGCCCGACGACAGGAACGCAGCGCCATTGCGGCGGCGGGTCGGGTCGAGGCCGACGGTGCCGTGATAGAAGCTCTCGGCCTGCGCGAGATCGCCGACGCGCAGATGCATGTGACCGATACGCATTCCGTCCGGCGCTCTGGCATAATCGGCCACGCGCGTGTTGGTCAGCGACAAGAGATCGGGGATGTTGAGCTCGTCGGTCGCCATCTTCACGCTGCCCTCGCTCCATTGCCATTGCGAGGGATCGCGGTCGGCATAGACCTCGATGCCGTTGCCTTCGGGGTCGTCGAGATAGACGGATTCGCTGACGAGGTGATCGGCAAAGCCCGACAGCGGCACGCGATGCGCGGCCGCATGCACCAGCCAGCGCGCGAGATCCTTCCGCGTCGGCATCAGGAAGGCGGTGTGGTAGAGGCCGGCGGCGTTGCGCGGCTCGATGGTTGCTTCGGGACGGGCTTCCAGGACCAGCAGTGTGATGCCGGCCGTGCCGAGCTTCGCGCCAGCCGCCGAGCGCTCCATCACGGTGAGCCCGATCACATCGCGGTAATAGTCAGCGACCTTGTCGAGGTCCTTGACCCGGAGCGTCACCATGCCGACTCGCATCGGCGTGCGGCTGGCATAGGTCGGCCCGCCGCCCTGTGCATTCCCCTCGGCGCGCGCCGCGGCTGCGGCCGCCATTGCGAGCGAGGTCGCGCCGGCAAGTTGAAGCAGGGTGCGGCGGGTGAGATCGAGGGTCATCAGTCAGGGCTCGCGGAAATGGTTGAGGCCGTACGGCGCAATGTCAGGCCGATTGCTACACGTTCCCGTGAGCGGCTCCCAATCACATGTTCGTCGGCCGGCGCTGCGGAGGCCCGGCCGTCCCATATGTCCTGGCCACCCGGCCAGTTTCGCAAATGCCTGTGACGTCCCAGATTGAGGACAGCTATAGGAGCCTGCCATGACCGACCCCACTCCTCTGTCTTCCCTGTCGTCCGCGCTCGCGGACGTAGTGGCGCGCACCGCGCCGTCCGTCCTCTCCGTGCATTCGCATCGCTCCCGCGCGACCGGCTTCGTCTGGAAGCCTGGTCTGATCGTCACCGCCGACGAGGCCCTGGCCGACGAGGGCTCGGTCGAGATCAGCCTTCCCGACGGCAGCCGAGTGGCCGCCACGGTCGCCGGCCGCGACCATACGACCGATATAGCGCTGCTGCGCATCGATGCCGCCATTGCCCCGGTCAAGCTGACCACAGCGGTCCCTGCGCTAGGAACGCTGTCGATCGTCGTCGCAACCAACCGCGATACGCCGAGTGCGGCGCTCGGGATGGTATCGGCGTCGGGCAAGAGTTGGCGCAGCCTGCGCGGCGGCGACATCGATGCGCGGATCGAGCTCGACGTCCGCCTGCGCGGTAGCCAGCAGGGTGGCCTTGCGCTCGATGCATCGGGTGACGCCTTCGGCATGGCCGTGCTCGGACCGCGGCGGGTGCTGGTGATCCCGAGTGCGACGATCGAGCGCGTCGCGCCCCAGCTCGAGGCGCGCGGCCGCATCGCGCGCGGCTATCTCGGTCTCGGGCTCCAGCCGGTGCAGCTCGACGACGGTATCGGCGCGATGGTGATGAATGTCGACAAAGCCGGGCCTTCGGCCGCGGCCGGTATCCGCCAGGGCGACGTGATCGTGGCGGTCAACGATCAGAAACTGTCCGGCGTGCGCGCGCTGTCGCGGACGCTGGGACCTTCGAGCGTCGGCACGGTGGCCGATATCGCGGCGCGCCGCGGTGGCGAACCGGTCAGCTTCAAGGTCACAATCGGCGAGAGGCCGGAGGCGTGAGCGAGGACAACGCGCCGGAGATCGTGCTCGCCCTGGAGATCGACGACCCAGCCCTCGCCGATCGCCTCGCCAAGCTGCTCGGCAACGTCGCCGGACTTCGCCTCGCCGCGCCTGGCGAAGCCGCCGCGGCAACGGTTGTCGCCCGCGATCCGCGCATCATGCCCGGCGACATCGCGCTGACTCAGCGCGAGCTCGACGTGCTGGCGCTGATGGCCGAGGGATCCTCCAACAAGATGATCGCGCGCCAGCTCGGTATTTCCGTGCATACCGTGAAATTTCATGTCGGCTCGCTGCTCGACAAGCTGGATGCCACCGGCCGCACCGACGCGGTCGCGCATGCGGCTCGCCGCGGCGTGATCGAGCTCTGATGCCGTCCGATTCACGTCGCTGATGCCGCCTTGAAGCTGAGCCGGACGGTGAGGCCCGGCACATTGTCGTGCAACGCGATCTCGGCGCCATGGAGGCGCGCGACCGCAGCGACGAGACTGAGGCCGAGGCCATTGCCCGGCGTATAGCGGCTCTGTTCGAGCCGATAAAAGCGCTTGAACACGTGATCGCGCTCCTCGGTGGGAATGCCCGGACCGTCGTCCGCAATCGCGATCACCGCGCAGCCATCGGCGCTGCGGCAGGTGACGGTCACCTGCCCGCCCTTGCGGCCGTGCTTGATCGCGTTGTCGACGAGATTGGCGATGGCATCGAACAAGAGGTCGCGGTCGCCGGTCACCGGCACCTCGCGGTCGCTGGCGAGGCTTAGCTTTGTAGCAACCTGCTCGGCCGCGGCATCGTAGAGCTCGACGACCTCACCGGCGATCTCGGCGAGGTCAAGCGCGCGGAAGGCGCCGGTGCGGGCGCGGGTCTCGATCTCCGAGATCCGCGTAATGGAGGCGAACATGCCGAGCACGGCGTCGAGATCGGCGATGGTGTCGCCGATCAGCGCCGCGTCGGCCTCGCTGTTGCGCGGAGTGTGATAGGCCTTCTCCAGCCGGCCGCGCATGCGCGTCAGCGGCGTGCGCAGATCGTGGGCGACGTTGTCGCTGACCTGCTTGACCTCGCCCATCAGCGTCTCGATGCGGTCGAGCATCTGGTTGAGGTTTTCGGCGACGCGGTCCCATTCGTCGTTGCTGCCACGCAAGGGAATGCGCTGGTCGAGGCCGGCGAGCATGATGGCGCGGCTGGTGGCGTTGATCTGCTCGATCCGCCCGACCGTGCGCCGTGTCACCAGCACCGCCGCGAGCCCGGCGAGCACCAGAAGCAGCACGGCGACCGCGGCCATCGCGAGCTCGATCATGGCGGTGAAGCCGTCATGATCGCCGACGGTGCCGAGCCGGCTCTGCACATAGGCGAGCGTGCCGAAATAGACATACGCCATGATGGCCGCGACGATCAGCCCGAACGCCGCGATCGCGATCAGCGCCAGACGGAAGGTCGAGGAGCGGAGCGTCTTAGCCAGGAGCACGGAGGCAATATCCGATGCCGCGGATGGTGTGGATAAGCGGATAGTCCTGGGCATCGTCGACCTTGCGGCGGACCCGTCCGACATAGACGTCGATGATGTTGGTGGAGGGATCGAAATGCAGGTCCCAGACGTGCTGAAGCAGCATCGCGCGGGAGACGACGCGGCCTTCGTTACGGACGAGATATTCGAGCAGTTGAAACTCGCGCGGCAGCAGCGGGATCTTGCGACCGCGGCGGCTGGCGCTGCGCGCGATCAGATCGATGGCGAGATCACCGACCCGAATCAGCGTTTCCTTGGCAATGGTGTCGCTGCGGCGGCCGAGCGCCTCCAGCCGTGCGAGCAGCTCTACGAACGAGAACGGCTTGACGAGATAATCGTCACCGCCGGCGCGCAGGCCACGCACGCGATCATCCACCTCGCCGAGCGCTGAGATGATCAGGAACGGCGCGGCAATGCCGTCGTCGCGCAGCTGCCGCATCACGGTGATGCCGTCGATGTCGGGCAGCATGCGGTCGATCGTGATCACGGCATAATCGCGCGCGGCGCCATGGCTCAGGGCCTCGCGCCCGTTAGCTGCGAGATCGACCTCGTAACCGGAGGTCGTCAGTTCCTCGAGGAGTTGGCCTGCGGTTTCCGGATCGTCCTCGACGACCAGGATGCGGCGGTGACCTCCGGTCATGCAAAACTCCGCGCGACGATCGCCACCAGACTATCCCGTCCCGGGGCTGAGCGGAACCGCCCGGTGGCGACCGCGACAATGGTGCGGTACGGCGATGCTAGTACCAATCGTACCCGCACACATTGACCCAGTGCCAGCCATAGGGCGTCCATCTCCTGCGCCAGCAGCCGTCGTCGTAATAGTTGGCATAGACGAACGGCGCGCCGATGAAGGCGAAGCGGTGGAAGCGATGATGCCGGAAGAAGAAGGCATGCCGGCCAATGAAGGGCCTGCCGTGGAATGCCGTGCCGGCAAACCGCGGGCCGAAGGCGGCGCGGGTCGCGAGCGGCGCACCGGCAAAGCGCGGCCCGATCGCCGCGTGAGCGGCCATCGGGGAACCGGCGAAGCGGGCGCCACCGAAATGAGCTCCGCCCACTCGCATGCCGCCGCCCATACCGCCGACATGCATGCCACCGCCCATGCCGCCGGCGTGCATGCCGCCACCACCGAAATGCCCGCCGCCAAAGCCGCCATGGCCGCCACCGCCAAAACCGCCGCGCGCGAGAGCGGGCGCCGCAGCCGCCAGCGTCGCAGCCACTGCCGCTGCGACGAGCCCTGTGAGAAGCCTGTTCTTCATCGGAATATCCTCCTTGCAGTGCAGCGCTAGTCCCGCTGCACGAGGAGGATCAGGAGAAGCGAATGCGCTGTCCCCATCAACTTACAAATGCGCCAGATTCTGACGCGGGTGTCAGGGAGGCGGCGCTCTGTCACTCCCTCTCCCCGTTCTTACGGGGAGAAGGAGGGGTGAGGGGTGCTTCGGCAAATTCGATTTGAGTTATGAGCCGGATATCCGACGAGTCGGATGGATTCCCGTCTCGGCACCATAGTGCCCTGCCCCTCACCCGGATCGCTGACGCGATCCGACCTCTCCCCGCAAAGGGCGGGGAGAGGTTAAGGGGTCACACCCGCTTGCCGCCGCTCTTCTCGGCTGCACGCCGCAACGCCTCCGCAAGCGCGCCCCCGCCGGAGGATTCCTGCTTGCGCGGCGCCGACGAGGTCATGCGTGCGCTGTTGCGCGAATTGTTGTCGCGCTGCATGCCGGGCGCGTCCTTCTTGGCGCCGACCTCGTCATCCAGCCGCAGCGTCAGCGAGATGCGCTTGCGGGCGACCTCGAAGTCCAGCACCTTCACTTTGACGATGTCGCCGGGCTTCACCACCTCGCGCGGATCCTTGATGTAATTCTTCGACATCGCCGAGATGTGCACGAGGCCGTCCTGGTGCACGCCGATGTCGACGAAGGCGCCGAAGGCGGCGACGTTGGTCACGGTGCCCTCGAGGATCATGCCCTTCTTGAGATCCTTGATCTCCTCGACGCCTTCCTTGAACACCGCGGCCTTGAACGCCGGGCGCGGGTCGCGGCCGGGCTTTTCGAGCTCGCGCAGGATGTCGGTGACGGTCGGCAGACCGAAGGTCTCGTCGACGAAATCCTTCGGCTTGAGCGTACGCACGATCTCGCTGCTGCCGATCAGCGCCTTGATGTCGCTCTTGGTCGCCGCGAGAATGCGGCGCACCACCGGATAGGCTTCCGGATGCACGCCGGAGGCGTCGAGCGGATCCTCGCCGCCGAGGATGCGCAGGAAGCCCGCGCACTGCTCGAATGCCTTCGGCCCGAGCCGCGGCACGTCCTTGAGCGCCTTGCGCGATTTGAACGGGCCGTTGGCGTCGCGGTGCGCCACGATGCTCTGCGCAAGGCCTGCGCCGACGCCCGACACGCGCGCCAGCAGCGGCGCGGAGGCGGTGTTGACGTCGACCCCGACCGCGTTCACGCAGTCTTCAACCACGGCATCGAGCGATTTGGCGAGCTTGGCCTGGCCGAGGTCGTGCTGATACTGGCCGACGCCGATCGCCTTGGGCTCGATCTTGACCAGCTCGGCGAGCGGATCCTGGAGCCGCCGCGCGATCGAGACCGCGCCGCGCAGGGTGACGTCGAGGCCCGGCAATTCCTCCGAGGCGAAAGCCGAGGCCGAATAGACCGAGGCGCCGGCTTCCGACACCACGATCTTGGTCATCTTCAGTTCGGGAAGGCCCTTGACGAGATCGGCCGCGAGCTTGTCGGTCTCGCGCGAGGCGGTGCCGTTGCCGATCGCGATCAGCTCGACGCGATGCTTCAGCGCAAGCCTGCCAAGGGTCGCCAGCGACTCGTTCCATTGCCGCTGCGGCTCGTGCGGATAGATCGCGGTGGTGTCGACCACCTTGCCGGTGGCGTCGATAACGGCGACCTTGACGCCGGTGCGGTAGCCGGGATCGAGTCCCATGGTGACGCGGGTGCCGGCGGGCGCCGCCAGCAAGAGATCGCGCAAATTCGAGGCGAACACGCGCACGGCCTCGGTCTCGGCCGAGTTCCACAGCCGCATGCGCAGGTCGATGTTGAGATGGACCTGGATTTTTGTGCGCCAAGCCCAGCGCACGGTGTCGATCAGCCAGCGGTCGCCGAGGCGCTTGAGATCGGCAATGCCGAACCGCTTCATGATCTTCAGTTCGTAGGCACTGGGCACGCCGGGCGGCGGCGCCTCGGCCTCGGCCTGAATTTGCAGGTCGAGGATCTCTTCCTTCTCGCCGCGGAACATCGCGAGGATGCGGTGCGAGGGCAGCTTCGTCAGCGGCTCGGAGAAATCGAAATAGTCGGCGAACTTCTCGCCCTCGGTCTTCTTGCCGTCGCGCACCTTGGAGGCCATGCGCGCATTGGTCCACATCTCCTCGCGCAGCGCGCCGATCAGGTCGGCGTCCTCGTCGAAGCGCTCGACCAGGATGGCGCGGGCGCCGTCGAGAGCGGCAGCGGCATCGGCAACGCCCTTCTCGGCGTTGATGAAGGCTTCGGCTACGACCTTGGGATCATTGCCAGGCTCCGCCATCAGTTGATTGGCGAGCGGCTCGAGGCCGGCTTCCTTGGCGATCTCGGCCTTGGTGCGGCGCTTCGGCTTGAACGGCAGATAGATGTCTTCGAGGCGTGCCTTGCTGTCGGCGGCGAGAATGCTGGCTTCGAGAGCCGCGTCGAGCTTGCCCTGCTCGCGGACCGATTCGAGGATGGCCTTGCGGCGGTCTTCGAGCTCACGCAGGTAAACCAGGCGCTCCTCCAGGGTGCGCAATTGCGCGTCGTCGAGCGCACCGGTCGCTTCCTTGCGGTAGCGGGCGATGAAGGGAACCGTGGCGCCGCCGTCGAGCAGCGTCACCGCCGCCTCGACCTGCTCGGCGCGAACCCCAAGCTCCTGCGCAATTTTCTGGTTGATATTTGCCACGCGAGAATCCCTCTATCCAAGCACGCGACGCAGGGGCGAACCACCGGCCACGGGACGCCGCTTATGAACCAACCGAGGTTGATTCATCAAGGTGTGGCGGATGGCCGTCGACAGAGGATTTTTTGCTGGATCGATGCGATCTCGCCACATTCGTGGGGGCTGCCGGCTTCTCACTTGCGTCGCGGCAGACCAGAATAGCCGACCTGACATCCTGAGAGGGTGTGAACCTTTTCAGGGTGACGGTGAAAGTGCATCGCTTGCAGCTTGACATCAGCCCCGCGTTCCGCGCCTGCTTGATGCGCCGGACCACCGAACTCTGAGGACCAGCCATTGCCTACAACATCGGTCGGCGTTTTCAAGATCGCCACCAGCGGCCCCGGCGACGTCTCCGGCCTCATGAGCCTGATCAGCTCCGGCGCGATCGATCCCAAGTCGATCCTCGCGATCCTCGGCAAGACCGAGGGCAATGGCGGCGTCAATGATTTTACCCGCGAATATGCCGTCGCCGCGCTGTGCACGGCGCTGGCGCCAAAGCTCGGCCTTTTTGCGCAGGAGGTCGAGCAGCGCATCGCCTTCGTGATGTCCGGCGGCACCGAAGGCGTGCTCAGCCCGCATGTCACGGTGTTTACACGCCGGACGGTCGAAGCTCGTCCAGTCGGCCGCTCCGGCAAGCGGCTGAGCATCGGCATGGCGCAGACACGGGACTTCCTCCCTGAGGAGCTCGGCCGCGCGGCGCAGATCACGGAAACGGCGACGGCCGTGAAGGTCGCGATGGCGGACGCCGGCATCAGCGATCCCGCCGACGTCCATTTCGTGCAGATCAAATGCCCGCTGCTCACCAGTGATCGCATCGCGGCGGCAGCGTCGCGCGGCAGCAAAACAGCGACGGCCAGTGCCTACGCCTCGATGGCCTATTCCCGCGGCGCTTCCGCGCTCGGGGTCGCCGTCGCGCTCGGCGAGATCGCGCCCGATATCCGCGACGAGGACGTGCTGCGGCGCTACGATCTGTTCTCGAAGGTCGCCTCGACCTCGTCCGGGATCGAGCTGATGCACAACGTCGTCATCGTGCTCGGCAATTCAACATCGTCAGCAAGTGAGTTCGAAATCGGGCACGCCGTGATGAAGGACGCGATCGATGCCGCGGCAGTGATGGCGGCCCTGAACAGCGTTGGGCTTGGTACTACGCCGCAATCAAGCCGTGAGCTCGTCAACGTCTTCGTCAAGGCCGAGGCTTCGCCCGACGGCAGCGTCCGCGGCTTTCGCCACACCATGCTGGAGGACACCGACATCAGCGCGACGCGCCATGCCCGCGCTGCGGTCGGCGGCCTGATTGCTGGCCTTGCCGGCACCGGGGCGGTCTACGTGTCCGGCGGTGCCGAGCACCAGGGCCCGCCGGGCGGCGGCCCGGTTGCAGCGATCGCGCGGCTCTCTTCCTGATAGGGCGACCCCACCGCGCCGCGCAACCCTGCCCCTCGCGCCGGCTCGGTTGATTCACGCCCGCCCTTGCGAAAAAGGTGACGCTGCTACCGAGGGGATTTGACTACATGACTTTGCCGATGAGCTGGAGTGAATGGGCGCAGCACGACGGCGTGGCGCTGGCCGCCCGCGTCCGCAACGGCGAGCTGACCGCGAAGGAACTGGCGCGGCAGGCCGCGGCGGGCGTCGCCAAGGTCAATCCGGCGCTGTCGGGCGTGGTCGAGCTGTTCGATGATGTGATCGCCGATCCCGCCAAGGACGGCGCCAACCTCTCCGGCCCGTTCGCCGGCCTGCCCTTCCTGATGAAGGATCTGGGACCGACCATGAAGGGCCGGCTCCAGGAGATGGGCTCGCTCCTGATGCGCGGCAATCGCGCGGCCGCCGACACCTTCCTGACCGGCAAATTCCGCCAGGCTGGCCTCAACCTGATCGGACGCACCACGACGCCGGAATTCGGCGTGTGCAGCTCGGCCGATAATCCCGCCGTCTATGTCACGCGCAATCCCTGGAATACCGACTACACCACCTGCGGCTCGTCGGCCGGGAGCGCCGCGATGGTCGCGGCCGGCGTGGTGCCGATCGCGCATGCGACCGACGGCGGCGGTTCGATCCGCATTCCCGCCGGCGTCAACGGCAATATCGGGCTAAAGGTCTCGCGCGGCGTGTTCTCGCTCGCCCCGCACATGTCCGATCTCACCGGTCTTGTCTCGATCCAGGGCTGCCAGTCGCGCAGCGTGCGCGACACCGCGGCCTTCGTCGATCACGCAAGGGGACCGGCGCCCGGCGAGTTTATGCCGTTCTGGACCACGGCGCAGCCCTATTGCGAGATGATCAAGCGCGATCCCGGCAAGCTCCGGATCGCGCTGTCGCACACCTGGGGCGACTACACCGCGACGCCGCACATCGCAGCTGAACTGGAGAAGGCGGGCCGCTTCCTCGAAGGCCTCGGCCATCATGTCGACTACGCCCTGCCCGAACTCGACTTCCGCGCCGCGTTCGCGGCGCAGACCACTTGCTACATCTCCAACTTTGCGGTGGTGATCTCCAACATGCTCGCCGCGCGCGGGCTAACGATGCCGCCGGAAGATCTGATCGAGCCCATGAACATCCGCATCTGGGAAGCCGGCCGGCATACCAGCTTCGCCGAGCGCGCGAAGATGCAAGGCGTGTTCAACACGACCTCCCGCGGCTTCGGCGCCTTCTTCGAGCAGTGGGATGTGATCCTGACGCCGGTCACCGCGCTGCCGACGCCGAAGGTCGGCACCAAGGAATATCTCACGATCTCCGACAATCCCGATGTACTCGACTGGTTCGGCAATCTCTGGCGCAATTTCGCCTTCACGCCGCTCGCCAATCTCTGCGGCATGCCGGCGATCTCGCTGCCGATGGCGACCCACGAGCACGGCCTGCCGCTCGGCATCCAGGCGATAGCGAAGCAGGCCAATGACGGCCTCTTGCTGCAACTCGCCGCCCAGATCGAGCGCGCGCTCGACGGCAAGTGGAACGGCGGCAAGAAGCCGAAGGTGCATGTGGGCTAGGGATTGGCGATCGCATTGATGATGCGATCGCCTGGATTGCTGCTCGCCTAGCCAACGCCTCGCGCGATTGCCTTGTCGGCACGCCTACGCGAGACGCCATGCTCTGCAAGCAAGCGCGCCGCCGGGCTTCGTGTTTCCGCAAACAAGGCGACGAGCGCGTTGGCACCGGTCACCGCGGCATAGCCCACCTCTTGCGCGTAGAGCGCAGCGCGCTGATCGACGCGCTTGAACGCCGCCGTAGGCTCGGCGCTCCCGGTCTCGGTCACGGTGTGCTTGAGCTCGTTATCGAGATATTGCTCAAGGCCCTGTCTCAGTCCGCCAAGATCTGCATCACAGGCGCGCATCACAGCGGATGCTTCAGCATCTTCGATCAGAGCAAGCAGCAAATGCTCAAGCGTCGCGTATCGATGGCGTCGCCGATCAGCGTGGTGGAGCGCCTGCCGTCTTGTGGTCGCGTAGTTCACTGAGATCGGGCGCTGCGACAGGTCAAGCAGCGCTTCGATCTGCTCGAGCCGCTTCACGGGATCGAGCGTCGCCAACAGCGTGTATTTGTCGCTGACGGGCAGCTTCATGCGCGTCGCGACGACATCGGCGATCTGTCCGGGATCACGGGTTTGATCGAAGAACAGCCAGATGTCTGGCACAAGAATTCCGTGAGCCGCCGTGTAATCTTGGAAGCGCTGATAGATGCTTCGGATCAGATCGCGGGCATCACGGGCCGCTGCTTCGGTGACGTCAACGACCTCAGCCCGATAGGCCGCCGCTTCAGCGGCAAAGCTGCGAAGCGCGACACGCCGAAGCCCTCGTGTCAGGACCCTAAACGTGCCATCGGCTAGCGGTTCGAGTTCGAGCAACTGGGCCAGGGTGGCAATCTCGTAGACATCGGAAAATCGGGGATTGTCGACGGCCGCCTCTCGCTGGATCGCCAGCACGACCTCCCGTCCGCTCTCAAACGCCTGGTTAAGGGCCTGGACGGTGCTCTCGCGACCCACGAACAGCGGGTACGTCGTATTCGGGAATGGAACGAGATCGCGCAGCGGAACGGCCGGATAGAACGCCGTTGTCATCTTGAGCTGTGCCGCCGGGACAGGCGTGTCACGACGCTCGGCGTGAAGCATTGCCGACAAAGTATTCCAGTCTGCAACGCCCAGCATCCTCGATACCAGTTCGAGGCTTTCGCTGTGACTGATGGTGACGGCCTTGGTGGTCAGGGATTCGCGCAGGGTCTGCGCCATAGCCTTGGCATCGCGAAAATCGCGCATCGGTTCGTCCTCTGCATGAGCGATCCAGATATATCAGGCGGTTGCATTGCTGACCCGGACGCTCGGGCAAAGGGGAGGCCAATGAAGGCTTGATACGTTCACCATTCCACAGAGGGTGCAACCGGCAGGTCGTATCAACCTGCACGGAAGGTGGCGCAAAGACAAATCGATGTCAATTGCGATCTCAGTTCTTGACCGCCGGGATGTCCTCCGTCGCCGGTTGCTGCTGACCCTGCTTGTACATCGCCAGCGCCTTGTCGAGCGCTTCGCGCAGCGCCAGCGCTGCGGCCACGCTGCAACGCAGGTGCGCGGTCTGAACCACGTCGACCCTGACGGCGGCGCCGACCGGCATCAGGAGGTTCGCGGCGAGCTCGATCTGGATCGCACCGTTGTGGTGACCGAAGCAGGAGGCGCCGTCGAAATAGATGATCGGCGCCCGCTCCGAGCTGGAGGTCGAAATGGTGACGGGCCCCTGGGCGGTTGAGGGTGTTTCGGGGTCGGTCATGGGCGCTCCTTGCGGCTAGTCGAACGAACGAAGCACCCACCATCGTCGCTTCGGCCCGCCCTGTCGAGGCCAAACCGCCCGCGGCAGACCGGCGGCGCCTGTTCGGGGTTTTGCGGCGCCCGGCGCTGGTCTAGAACGTCATCATGTCCACTCTACCGACCACGCTCCCCTTCGAGGAACTCGCCGAGGCCATCCAGGGCCGGCGCTCCGACTACGGCCATATCAGCGGCCTCCAGCTTGACCGCTTCGCGCCCGCCGAGGCCTGGTCCAGCCCAGCCTGCCCTACCGCCCCGTCTTCGTCGGCGACACCGAGACCGGCGTTCTGCATGGCGGTGTCGTCACCGCGATGCTGGACGAGAGCTGCGGCATGGCGGTGCAGCTCGCGCTCGACGGTACGCGCGCGATCGCGACGCTCGACCTGCGTATCGACTATCAGAAGCCGGCGACGCCGGGCCTCGACATCAAGGCGCATTCGGTCTGCTATCGCACCACGCGCTCGATCGCCTTCGTTCGCTCTACCGCCTATCAGGAGTCCGAGGACGATCCGGTCGCGACCGCGACGGCCTGCTTCATGATCGGCGCCAACCGCACCAACATGCTCGCCGACCGCAGGATGGATGCGCGCAGCATCCCGACGCTGGAGGCGCCGGAGGATCCGGCTGGTCCGTTCGCAAATAGCCCGTTCGCGCGCTGCCTCGGCATTCGCGTCAACGACGACGGCACGCTGACGATGCCGTTCTCGCCGAAGATCATCGGCAATCCGATCCTGCCCGCGATCCATGGCGGCATGACCGGCGCCTTCCTGGAGACCACCGCGATCGTCGGGGTGGCGCGCGAGCTCGGCACTGCGGCGCCGCCCAAACCGATCGGCCTCACCGTCAACTATCTGCGCTCCGGCCGTGCGCTCGACACCTTTGCCAACGTCTCGATCGTGAAGCAGGGCCGCCGCATCGTGGCCTTTGAGGCGCGGGCGTGGCAGGACGATGCGAACAAGCCGATCGCCACGGCCTTCGGTCATTTCATGTTGCGGCCGACGCCTGGAAGTGACGAGGAATAGGCGTATTTTACTTGACGGGCGGGGCGCAGGACACAACGATAGCGCGTTCCCGGCGAGAGGTATTGATTTGCGGCACCCGCTCGACATCATCGCCATGTTCGCCGCACTCTGGCTGCTGGCATCGATGGTGCTCGACGCGTTGACGCCGAAGGAACTGACGGCGGTGATGATCGCCATTGCGATCGGGCCCGCCATCGTCGTCACCGCTGTGTTCTACTACCTGCGCTGCCCGCGCACGGATTTTGCGGTGATGTTCGCGGCGCTCTGGCTGATCTCGGACATCGCGATCGCCTTCATCTCGCCGAAGGAGTTGCCGCATTTCCTGATCATGCTCGGCTTCGTGCCGGCGCTGCTGATCGGCATCGTGCTGCACTGGCAGCGCTTCCAGCGCCGCCACGAGCGGATGCCTGCGCCCTCGATGAAGCGGGGCTAGCGCGATTCTCACCTCTCCCTTCGGGAGAGGTGAAGAGCCATCTCAGGCATATTCAGCGCGGCAACAGATTCGTCTTCGCGAGGTCGAGCACCTCGTCGCCGCGGCCGTTCATCACGGCGCGCAGCACCCACAGGCTGAAGCCCTTGATCTGCTCGGGCGTGATGGTCGGCGGCATCGACAGCTCCTGCTTGGCGGTGACGACGTCGAGCAGCGCCGGCCCGTTATGGGCCAGCACCTCCTTCATCGCGCCCGAGAGTTCGCCGGGGTCCTCGACGCGCTTCGCAAAGACGCCCATCGCACGCGCCATCGCCGCGAAATCAGGGTTCTCCAGATCGACATTGGTGTCGACGAAGCCCGCGGCCTTCATCTCCAGCGCAACGAAGCCGAGCACGCCGTTGTTGAACACGATCACCTTCACCGGCAGCTTCATCTGCGTCAGCGTGATCAGATCGCCCATCAGCATGGTGAAGCCGCCGTCGCCCGACAGCGAGATCACCTGGCGGCCGGGCTGTGCAGCCTGCGCGCCGATCGCCTGCGGCATGGCGTTGGCCATCGAGCCGTGCACGAAGGAGCCGATCAGACGGCGGCGGCCGTTCATGTCGAGATAGCGCGCGGCCCACACCGTAGGCGTGCCGACGTCGGCGGTGAACACGGCATCGTCGGTCGCATGGTCGCTGATGACTTTTGCCAGATATTGCGGATGGATCGGCTTGGCTCCCGGCGTGCCCCTGGCGAGCTGGTCGAGCCCCTCGCGCGCCTTCTTGTAGTGCGCGATGGCATCGTCGAGATGCTTGCGCTGCGTCTTTGTCTTGAGCAGCGGCAGCAGCTCCTCGATGGTGAGCTTGACGTCGCCGACGAGCCCGAGATCGATCTTGCAGCGCCGTCCCAGATTTTCCGGCCTGATGTCGATCTGTGCGATCTGGCAGTCGGTCGGGAAGAACTGCTTGTAGGGGAAATCTGTGCCGAGCATCACCAGCGCGTCGCAGGCGTGCATCGCCGCGTAACCAGAGGAGAAGCCGATGAAGCCGGTCATGCCGACGTCGTAGGGGTTGTCGTGTTCGACATGCTCCTTGCCGCCGAGCGCATGCACGATCGGACTCTTAAGTGTTTCGGCAAGCTGCAGCAGCGGCGCATGCGCGCCGGCGCAGCCGCGGCCGCAGAACAGCGTGATGCGTTCGGCGCCATTCAGGAGATCCGCGAGCGCCTTCAGCTCATCGGTCTGCGGTACGACCTTCGGCGCTGCCAGCGCGAGCCCGCGCGTGGTCGACAGCGCGCGCTTCGGCGGGCTGCGGAAAGCGACATCGCCGGGCATGGCGACGACGGCGACACCGCGAAGACCTACCGCCGCACGGATCGCATTCTCCAGCACGTAAGGAAGCTGGCTCGGGTCGGAGACCAACTCGCAATAATGGCTGCACTCGCGGAACAGGTTTTGCGGATGCGTTTCCTGGAAATAGCCGCCGCCGATCTCGGATGAGGGGATCTGCGCCGCGATTGCTAGCACAGGAACGCGGCTGCGATGTGCGTCGAACAGGCCGTTGATCAGATGCAGATTGCCGGGGCCGCAGGAGCCGGCACACACCGCAAGGCTGCCCGTCATCTCGGCTTCGCCGGCGGCGGCGAAAGCCGCAACCTCTTCGTGCCGGACATGGATCCATTCGATCGTGCCGCGACGGCGCAGCGCCTCGGTAAATGCGTTCAGGCTGTCGCCGACGATGCCGTAGATGCGCTTGACGCCGGCCTGTTCGAGCGTTGCCACGAACAGATCGGCCACATTATTGATCGCCATGTCGGTCTCCTGCTTCAGCCAATCACATGCACATGATGTGCAGGCATCGATTGCGATGCCGTGAGGCACAATAAGCTATGACACGATTGCGGCGTATCTGTTCCGGCTCAATCTTTCACAATCGCCCGATCGTAGGCTGTGATCGTCGCGTTCGCGCGCGCCGCGACATCGGCGGCTGACATGCCGGGCTTGTACAGGCTGGAGCCGAGCCCGAACGCCGTCACGCCGCCCTTGATATACTCGGCAAAATTCTGATCGGAGACACCGCCGACGGCGGCGATCATCACGCCGGCCGGCAGCACGGCGCGGATCGCCGCAATGCCGGACGCGCCGAGCACGCTCGCCGGAAAGAACTTCAGGCTCGAGGCGCCGGAGCGCGCCGCCAGCAGTGCCTCGGTCGGCGAGAACACGCCCGGCATCGTTACCATGCCGTGCTGGTGCGCGCGCGCCAGCACCTCGGTGTCGACATTCGGCGAAACCATGAGCTTGCCGCCAACGTCGTTGAGACGATCGACATCCTGAGCCGTCAGCACCGTGCCGGCGCCGATCAGCACGCCGGCCGGCGCGAGCTTCACGGCGGTGCCGATCGAGCGGAACGGATCGGGCGAGTTCAGCGGGATCTCGATCGCGGTCATGCCGGTCTCGATCAGCACGCTGACGATCGCCTCGGCTTCCTCTGGCTTGACGCCGCGCAGGATCGCGACCAGCGGACGCTTCATCGGCGGAAAGGGAACGCGCATCTCAACAGTCCTTCTTCTATTTCGTCCAGATCGCCGCAGCCGCCATCGACAGGCCGCGGCGGACGGCTTCATCGGCATCGATCGGCTGCACGGTGACCGACAATGCGTCGAAAGCCAGCCGGTATAGCGTTGCAAGGCGACCCGATGCGAGCAACATGACGCCTGCTTTCGGCAGGGTACCGGAGAGCCCTGCCGCCAACTCGACGCCGATCAACGTGCCCGACAGCGCTTCGCGCGCTGCGGCCGGCGTGCCGCCGAACAAGAGCTGCCGTGACCGCGCGGTGAACAGAAGATTGGCGGCGAAGGCCGGCGTCTTGAACGCTGCAATCACTGCCGCCTTGAAGCTTGCGACATCCTCGGCGTCATCGGCACCGGCGACCGCGAGCGACAGGATGGTCTCGCGCGACACCGCGCTGAAGAGCTCGCCGGTCATGAACGTCGAAAAGTGCTCGACAATGCCATCCTTCACGCGGACCCATTTCGAATGCGTGCCGGGCATGCAGACCAGGGCCTCGCCGGCGGCATCGAGGCCGAGCGCACCGAGCAATTGGGTCTCCTCGCCGCGCATGACGTCCGGCGCGTTTGCATCGCGCTGCGCGATGCCCGGCAGGATGCGGATATCGCGTGCCTCGCCCAGCACAAGCGCGGCTTGTTTCAAGATGGCAGCAAGTGGCGCCGGCGTATCGACATAGCCGGCCTCGACCCAACCCGTTTTGGCGCCGGCCATGCCGCAGACGAGAACCGGCAGGTGATCCGGAGCTTCGACCGCCGCAAGATGCGAATGCAGCACGGCGGGAAAACCGGTCTTGGCCGCAGCCAGCATGCCCTCGCCGCTGCGGCGCTCCGCCAGCACCTGGCCGGCACGATCGATCAGCCAGAGCCGGAAGCTGCTGGTGCCCCAGTCCACCGCGACATAGGCGGGTTCGGTCATCTCAATTCTCGTCCTCGTCTCACGGCCAAGACGCCGTCTCGCGACAATGAGACAGCGCCTTGCAAATTCGTCCCGGGATATCGGCTATTGCCGCGGTAAACCAGCCTTTTCTCGCAGGTCTGCGGCGCCGCCCGCGCTGGCACACCGCTTGCTGAAGCGTTCCCACTCACGTCCGTGAACCGCGCAACAAGACGCGTCAACATCAGATGAGGAAACCATGGAGATCGGTTATTTCACGATGCCTTCGCATCCGCCGGAGTGCGGCCTGAAGGAAGGGAACGACTGGGACCTGCAGGTCATGCGCTGGCTCGACGAGCTCGGCTATCAGGAAGCCTGGGTCGGCGAGCACCACACCGCGCCCTGGGAACCCAACCCCACGCCGGACCTCCTGATCGCGCAGGCGCTGATGCAGACCAAGAAGCTTCGCATTGGACCCGGCGGCTTCCTCTTACCCTATCACCACCCGGCCGAGCTCGCCAACCGCGTGGCGATGCTGGACCATCTCTCCGAGGGCCGGCTCAATTTCGGCGTCGCGGCGAGCGGGCTGCCGAGCGACTGGGCGATGTTCAACGTCGACGGCATGAGCGGGCAGAACCGCGACATGACTCGCGAAGCGCTGGAGATCATCCTGAAGCTGTGGACTGAACCTGCGCCCTTCACCCATAAGGGCAAGTTCTGGACGGTGACCAAGCCGGACACGATGTTCGACTTCCTCAAGCCCCACATCAAGCCGCTGCAGGCGCCGCATCCGCCGATCGGCGTCGCCGGGCTCTCCAAGAATTCGGACACCTTGAAGCTCGCCGGCGAGCGCGGCTTCATCCCGATGAGCCTCAACCTCAACCCGGCCTATGTCTCGAGCCATTGGGATTCGGTCGAGATCGGCGCCGCCAAGACCGGACGCAAACCGAACCGGCAGGACTGGCGGCTGGTGCGCGAGGTGTTCGTCGCCGACACCGATGAGGAGGCCTGGAAGCTCTCGACCGGCGACATGATGGGCCGGATGATGCACGAGTACTTCCTGCCGCTGCTCGGCCATTTCGGCTTCAAGGACTATCTCAAGCACGCGCCCGACGTGCCCGATAGCGACGTCACGGTCGAATATTGCGCCAAGCGGAACTGGATCGTCGGCTCGCCCGCGACTGTCGCCGAAAAAATCGAGAAGATCTACGACGAGGTCGGCGGCTTCGGCGTGCTGCTGGTGTTCGGCTTCGACTACAAGCACAAGGCGGAAGCCTGGCACCACTCGCTGTCACTGCTGAAGAACGAGGTGATGCCGCGCCTGGCGCATCTCGGCTCCGCGAAGAAGGCAGCTTGACCTGCAGCGGGTGTGGCGCGATCGTGCCGCACCCGCATCATTTCGGAGATTTCCGCGTGACGGTCGACGCCAAGGATTTCAAGCAGGCGATGCGCCAATGCGCCGGCGCGGTCGCGCTGGTGACTGTCGGCGCCGAGCACGGCAAGCGCACCGGACTGACCGTGACCTCGGCCTGCTCGCTCTCCGACAATCCGCCCTCTCTGATCGTCTGCGTCAACCACAACGCCAGCGCGCATGGGCGCATCCGCGAGGAAGGCGCTTTTGCGATCAACTTCCTGCACGAGGATCACGCCCTGCTGGCGCTGACCTTCAGCGGCCAGAAAGGCGTCAACGGCGACGACCGCTTCGCTTTCGGACAATGGACGCGCGGCGAGACCGGCGCGCCGGTGCTGACAGACGCGGTCGCGGCATTCGATTGCGTGCTGGCCCACGAATTCGAAACCAAGACGCATTCGATCTTCGTCGGCGAGGTGCGCGGCGTGTCACACGCAGCGACGGCTACGCCGCTGGTCTATTTGCGAAGCAGCTTTCATACACCCCACGAAATCCGCGAGACAGTTACAGTCGGCGACCTCGATTCGCGGCATCTGAGCTGGACGGATTTTTCGTAAGGGCGCTGCCCTTTTCCCCTTGTGGGAGAAGGTGGCGCGAAGCCCCGGATGAGGGGTATCTATCCGCGTATTGAAACGAGAATTGGACTCGCGGCGAGAGACCCCTCACACGTCTCGCCGCTGCGCGGCGAGCCACCCTCTCCCACAAGGGGAGAGGGGAAGAAAGAGCGCCGCTTCGCAAACTGTTAGCTGCCTACTGCGCAGTCTCGATCTTCAGCTGCTTGATCTTGCGATACAGCGTGGCGCGGCTGAGCTTCAGCGCGCGTGCTGTCTCGGTCACGCGGCCGCCGTGCTTGCGTAACGCCTCGACGATCGTGGCGCGCTCGGCAGCTTCGAGATTCGGCTCAGTCCTTCCGAACGGCGGCAAATCGAGATCGGCATCGGTGATGACACCGTCTTCCGCCGTACAGCCGGCGAGCCGCAGCACGTGGCGGAGCTGGCGCATGTTGCCGGGGAACGGATAGGCCACGAGATGTGACCAGGCTTCCTCCGCGAGGCGGCAATTCGGCGCCTCCTCGCGCGCGATCTGGCGAATGACGTCGTCGCGGTCGGCGCGCTCGCGCAAGGCCGGCAATCGCACCTCCATGCCGCGCAGGCGGAAATAGAGATCGGCGCGGAAGCCTCCCTCCTCGGCCATGCGGCCGAGATCGCGATGCGTGGCGCTGATCAGGCGGATGTCGACGGCGACAGGCTTGAGCGCGCCGAGCGGCCAGACCTCGTGGTTTTCCAAAACGCGCAACAGCCGCGTCTGGAGCGCAATCGGCATATCGCCGATCTCGTCCAGGAACAGCGTGCCGCCATCGGCCTGCACGATCAGGCCCTTCGAGCCCTCGCGCCGCGCGCCGGTGAAGGCGCCGGCCTCGTAGCCGAACAGCTCGGCGTCGATCAGGCTTTCCGGCATCGCCGCGCAGTTCAGCGCGACATAGTTGTTGCGCGCGCGGTTGCTCGCGGCGTGAATGGCGCGCGCGAACACGTCCTTACCGACGCCGGTCTCACCATGCAGCAGCACCGGCAGATTGTGGTCGCCGATGCGCCTGAGCCGGTTCACGCTTCTGATCAGTCCGGGATCGCGGCCGGCGAGCCGGTGCAACGCGTCGAAGCGATCGACGGGCCCATCGCGGGGCGGGGCAAGCGGGCGCGTGGAAGACCTTGCGCGCAGCGGCGGCGCGACATGGCCCCGACCCAAGGCACGGCCGTCGGCACGGCGCAGCTCGACTACATCATCCGCGCCACGCGCGCCCTGACGGTCGACCTCGATGTAGCGCGACAGATCGATGCCGGATGCGATCAGACCGTCGGTCAGACCGAGCAGTGCGCGCGCCGTACGGCAGGCGCCGACGATGCGCCGATCGTCGTCATAGGCGATCAGCCCGCGACCGCCATCGCCCGGCACGCGCGCGACCCAGGCCTGGCGGAAATGATCGCGGAAGATCGCATCCTCGATGCGGCGCGTCGCCTCCATCGTGACGGCGAGTGCAAGCTGATGCGCGGTGCGGCTGAGATCGCCGCGGCACGAGGTGATATTCACTGCACCCGCGATGCGGCCGGTGGAATCGAACAGCGGCGCCACCGCACAGGAGAAGATGCCCCACTGCTCGCGAAAATGTTCGTCGCGATGCACCAGGATCGGCTTCTCCTCCGCGAGCGCGGTGCCGAGCCCGTTGGTCCCCTCGAAGCTTTCCGAGAAATTCGAGCCGGTATAGACCCCCCAGTGCAGGAAGATGTCGGCATCGGCGGCGCCGGGCAGCCAGCTGAGCAGAGCTGTTGCGCTGGGGTCCGCCAGATTGACGCAATAGCCGGCCTCGCGCAGGACCCGCGCGAGGTCTTCGAGCTCCGGCGTCGCGAGCCGGATCAGTTGCTCCATCGGTTCGGCGGCATGCCGGATTTCGGCTTCGGTCAGCGTCTGGGGCGGTCCGCGGCGGGCGGGATCGAGCTTGTGATTGACCAGGCAGCGCCGCCAGGAATTGGCAATCCGCGAAGAGGCATCGACGTCGGCCACGTGATTGGCGACGGACAAGACACGGGCGACATGGTTCGAGGCCGAAAGGCTGGCCATCGCGGACGTCTCCACCCTGTATTATTGTGCAAAGTCTGGCACCGCAGGCGGGGAAGTCAATCGGGAACCGGGAACGCACGCGGCGCAGTCAAAATTGCTGCACCGCCCTCACCACGTATCGATGCACGGCCGCTTCTTGCCCGTTCGCGCCGGCGGCTTCGGCACCGAGCGCAGGCCCGCCATGATCCAGCGCCGCGTCTCGGCGGGGTCGATGACGTTGTCGATCTCGAACACCGAGGCGATCGAGACCGCCTTGCCGTTGGCATAGAGCTCGGCGACCTTGTTGCGGTAGTAGGTCTCGCGCTCCTCCGGATCGGCGATCGCCTCCATCTCCTTGCGGAAGCCGAGGCGAACATAGCCCTCCAGCCCCATGCCGCCGAACTCGCCGGTCGGCCAGGCCGCGGTGAAGAACGAGGCGTGGAAACCGCCGCCGATCATCGACTGCGCCCCGAGCCCGTAGCCTTTGCGCAGCACGATGCCGAACAGCGGCACGGTGAGGCTCGCGCCCGTCACGAACATGCGTGAGACGTGACGCACGATCGCGGTCTTCTCCGCTTCCGGCCCGACCATGAAGCCAGGCGTGTCGCAGAGCGAGACGACGGGTAAGTCGAAGGCGTCGCAGAGCTGGAGAAAGCGCGCGGCCTTGTCGCCGGCGTCGGCATCGATCGCGCCACCGAGATGGCGCGGATTGTTGGCGATCAGGCCGAACGGCTTGCCCTCGATGCGGATCAGCGCGGTGATCATGCCGACGCCGTAGTCGCGGCGCAGCTCCAGCACGGAGTCCTTGTCGGCGACGAGATCGATCACGCTGCGGATGTCGTAGACGCGAAGACGGTTCTCAGGGATCGCGCGGCGGAGCAGGCGCTGGTCGGCAGCCTTCCACTCCGACACCGCACCCTGGAAATAAGACAGATATTTTTGCGCGACGCGCGTCGCCTCTTCCTCGTCCTCGACCAGGATGTCGATGACGCCGTTCGGCGACTGGAACGAGACCGGACCGACCTCGGCCGGATGATAGACGCCGAGCCCGCCGCCCTCGATCATGGCGGGGCCGCCCATGCCGATCGAGGCGTTCTTGGTGGCGATGATGACGTCGCAGCAGCCGAGCATCGCGGCATTGCCGGCGAAGCAATAGCCGGAAACGACGCCGACGACAGGCACGAGGCCGGACAGCCTTGCGAACTGCACGAAGGACGGGCCGTCGAGGCCGGTCATGCCGAGCCGGTCCGTATCGCCGGGCCGGCCCCCGCCGCCCTCGGCGTAAAACACCAAGGGCACACGCCAGTCTTCCGCCAGCGTCAGCATGCGGTCGATCTTCTTGTGGTTCATGTGGCCTTGCGTGCCCGCGAGCACGGTGTAGTCGTAGGCCACGACGATGCAGCGCCCGCCTTCGGCGCCGAACTTTTCGGCGTTGACTGTCGCAACGCCCATGACGAGGCCGTCGGCCGGCGTGTTCTTGATGAGGTCGTCCAGCTTGCGCCGGCGGCGCTGCGCCGCGATCGCAAGGCTGCCGTACTCCATGAACGAGCCTTCGTCGACGAGCTGCGCGACGTTCTCTCGCGCGGTGCGCTGGTTGGTGTTGCGGCGGCGCTCGACCGAGGCCGGGCGGTTCTCGTCGAGCGTATTGGCCTGGCGCGCGATCAGCTCGGCGAGATCGGGGCGAATGTGATCGAGATCGATATCGGCTTCCGCCGCCGCGCTGTCAGCTGCGACGTCGAGCGGCTCCAGGTACAGGATCGGCTCGCCATGCAGCAGCGTGACGCCGTCGCCGGCAACGAGCTTCATGACGCGGCCGCCCTGTTCGGCCATGACCAGATGCTCCATCTTCATGGACTCGATCACGGCAAGCTGCTGGCCGGGGCGGACGATCTCGCCCTCCTTCACCTGGATGGTGACGATGGTTCCCTGCAAGGGCGCCGCGATCATCACCGCACCTTCAGGCACGACTTGCGCGACATGCGCCTCGGTGCCGTGAGCGCTGCTTCGCTCGGTTGCAGCAAAATAGAGCGGCTTGGCGGCGCCATCGGCCGCTTCCACGAGCTTTTCGATGTTGCGATCGATGAAATCGGTCGCGATGCGGTTGGTCCTGAAATCGGGATGCGCCAGCACGGCCTGAAGGAAGGCGATGTTGGTGACGACGCCGTCGATCCGGAACTCGCGCAGGACGCGCGAAGCTTTTGCGACCACGTCGTGCCAGGCCGCGCTCGGCGTGTGCACAATGACCTTGGCCAGCAGCGAGTCGAACGCCGCGCTGGTCTTATAGCCGGCGTAGCCAAAGCTATCGACGCGGACGCCGGGTCCTGACGGCGGCTCGAACACGGCGAGCACACCACCGGTCGGATGCGTTGCCCCCGTTTCGTCCAGCGTCTCCATGTTGACACGAAGCTGCATAGCATGGCCGCGCGGCTTCGGAATATCCCCCTGCGCAAAGCCGATCAAGGCGAGTGTCGCACCCGCGGCGACCGCGAGCTGGGCGCGAACAAGGTCGAGGCCGAGCACCGCTTCGGTGACGGTGTGCTCGACCTGAAGCCGCGGATTGGCCTCGATGAAGGCAAAGCTGTCGTCGGCGCTGCCATCAACCAGGAACTCGAACGTGCCGAGATTGTCGTAAGAGGCGGCCGCGGCGAGCTGCTTCGCCGCCTCGATGATGCGGCCGCGCAAGCCATCGCTCAGCGACGGGCTCGGCGCCACCTCGACCAGCTTCTGGTGCCGACGCTGGATGGTGCATTCGCGTTCCCAGAGATGGGAGATCGCGCCGTGGCGGTCGCCGATCATCTGCACCTCGATGTGGCGCGCCTGCCGGATCAGCCGCTCGGCATAGACGCCGTCGAAGCCGAATGCCGCCTTGGCCTCGGACTGGCAGCGCGCATAGGCTTCCGCAAGATCGGACGCGTTCTCCACCACGCGCATGCCGCGGCCGCCACCGCCAGCCATCGCCTTGATCACGATCGCCGCCTTGCCGCCGAGCGAGGTGAAGAACGCGGCGATCTCCTCCAGCGAGGACGGCCCGCTGGTGCCGGCGATGATGGGGACGCCGCAGCGCTTTGCCAGTTGCCGCGCGGCGACCTTGTCGCCGAACAATTCCAGCGCTGCAGGTTTCGGCCCGACGAAAACGATACCGGCATCGCTGCAAGCCTTGGCGAATGCCGCGTTCTCGCTGAGGAAGCCGTAGCCGGGATGCACGGCATCGCAGCCGGCGGCTTTGGCCGCCTTCACCACGGCGTCGATATCGAGATAGGCCCGCGCACCGCGGCCGGGAATTTCGACCGCCTCGTCGGCAACACGCACATGCAGCGCCAGCGCATCGTCGGCGGGATGGATCGCAACCGTCGCGATGCCGGCGTCGGCCGCCGCGCGCGCGATGCGGATGGCGATCTCGCCGCGATTGGCGATCAGGAGCTTCTTGAACGACATGCAACGGTCTCCATGCCCGCGAGGCCAGGCGCGGGTCGGCAGGTTCGATGATCCTGCTTCTTCACTTTAACCGCAGCCGTCAAGAGCGAGAAGACCGGTCGCGATGACCGCTCCCGCAGGCCGGAATTTCGATCCGCAACGCGCGCCGTGACGAGGCGAATAATCCACATCACGGCAGACAGATCGGCGACGATCAGGCCGCCCGCACGCCCGCAACGAAGGCGCCGACCTCGTCTTCGAGCGATTGCAGCTTCTGCGTCAGCCGGCCGCTCGATTGCAGCACGAGGCCGGCGGCCTGGCCGGTTTCGGCCGTGGCATCGGTGACGCCGGAGATGTTCTGCGAGACCTGATCCGTGCCGGAGGCCGCCTCCTGCACGTTGCGCGCGATCGCCTGGGTCGCGGCGCCCTGCTCCTCGACCGCGGCGGCGATCGACGAGGAGATCTCGTTGACCTCCATGATGGTGGCACGGATGCTCTCGATGTTGCCGACGACCTCGTTGGTCTCGGCCTGGATCGCGGTGATCTGCGCACCGATCTCGTCGGTCGCCTTCGCGGTCTGGCTCGCCAGCGATTTCACTTCGCTCGCGACCACCGCAAAGCCCTTGCCGGCTTCGCCGGCCCGCGCCGCCTCGATGGTGGCGTTGAGCGCGAGCAAATTGGTCTGCGAGGCGATCTGGTTGATGAGATCGATGACCTCGCCGATCTTGTGCGCGGCCGCGGCCAGCCCCTGCACGGTGTCGTTGGTGCGCTGACCGTCGGCGGCGGCCTTGTCCGCCACGCTGGCCGCCTGCGCCACGCGCTGGCTGATTTCGGTGATCGAGGACGACAGCTCGCCGGCGGCGGAGGCGACCGTCTGCACGTTGCTCGATGCCTGCTGGCAGGCGGTGGCGACGAAGCTCGCGCGGTCGTTCGCCTTGTTCGCGGTCTCCGACATGCCCTGCGCGGCCTGCTGCATCGCGCGCGCCTCGTTGAAGACGTCGCGGACGACGGCCTGAACGCTTGCCTCGAACTTGCCGGCGAGATCGGCCATCGCCCTGCGCTTCTCGTCGTCGGCCTTCTGCTTCAGCTCCTGCTGCTCGGCATGCATCCGGCTGACCGCCGACGCATTGTCCTTGAATACGGCGAGCGCCTTGGCGAGCCCGCCAACCTCGTCGCGGCGATCGGTGTAGGGCACGTCGAACGCGCTATCGCCGGCGGCGAGCCGCTCGGTCAGCGCGGTGATCCTGGCCAGCGGCCGGGTGACGCTTCGCCCGATCAGGAAGGAGGCGCCGAGAACCAGGATCAGCACAGCGAGGCATATATAGCCGAACGTCATCGCATTCTGGCCGAAGGCAGCGTCGACGTCGTCGAGATAGATGCCGGTGCCGATGATCCAGCCCCAGGGCGCAAAGCCCTTCACATAGGAGATTTTCCCGACCGGCTGATCGAAACCGGGCTTCGGCCAGAGGTAGCCGTAGAAGCCCGCGCCCTGCTTGTTGACGACGTCAACGAAGCCCATGAACAGCGCGTTGCCGGCGGGGTCCTTCATCCCGGAGAGGTCCTTGCCGTCGAGTTCGGGCTTGATCGGGTGCATGACCATTTTGGGGGCCATGTCGTTGATCCAGAAATACTCGACCTTGTCGTAGCGCAGGCTCTTGATTTCAGCCATTGCACCGGCCTGAGCCTGCTCGCGCGAGAGTTTTCCTTCGCTCTCGAGCTTCTGGTAGTGCGCCAGGATGCCGTAGCCGACGTCGACCATGTGCTGCGTCTTGGCCTGGCGGTCGGCGATCATCTGCGCGCGCAGGGTCGACAGCGCGATCGGCGCCAGCACGACCATGCCGAGGAGGCTGATGCCGACAATCAGGACCAGCTTGAAACTGATGCGGGAGAAAATCATCGGTGCTCGCAAGAATTGGAAGGGCTGATATGTCTGTTTATCCCGTTCCCCTTAGCAAAGCTTTAAGCATTGGATTCCCCAGAGCCCCCTAGAACTGCGTGAGGATGGGGCGCCATTCATCCGGCGGCCACCTGCGGCCTCGATCCGCCGCCGTCGTGGACGTCGCTGGAGAGGGTTGGAATTCGTCGACGCTTCCCTGCATTGGAATAGTTCGAGACAAGGCCGGAGACAGGCTCTTTAGATCTAGAAGACCTCGATATCGCCCCTCCGAGCGTTGACTTGCAGAGGGCTCTGGCAGAACGATCGGCGCAGATCATCAACGCCAACCGTGGCGTGAGCGCAGTCGAACGCCGGAGCCTCAATGCATCAATCGACATACACTGGATCCCTCGACCTTCCCGCGCTGAGCGCGGCGGAGCGGCTCTTCATCTGGGGATTTCGGGCCAAGGCACGCAGCGGAGGCGCCGTCCCGACCGCGACCGATATCAAGCAGGTGTACGACCATTTTCGCGTCGGCGATGCCGTACCCTCGCTGGAATCCATCATCGAGATCTTCGCGTGCACGGCGCATACGGCGATCGAGGTGCACTGCCCCACCTGTCCGCGCATGTCCGACAGCGAGCACGGAATCCTGCGGGCGATTGCCGCGGCCCAGCAGGAACGCATCGACGTCGCACGCGAGCAGTTCGAGTGCTGGCTGCCGCCGGTCGGGGCCGATTGGGCGCTGGCGCCGGTGTGCGGGCTTGCAACGATCTTCCGCATGGCGGGTCTCATTCTGCCCGACCGGCACGTCCGCTCATTCGAGCATGATCGGACGATGGCCATGAAAAGCTGGTTTGTGGGCAGTCCCACGCTGCACTGATGGGATCGTCGATGATGCAGGACGCGAGCGGCTCCGTGCCAGTCCCGAAGGCGGGCCAATCGCGGCTCTGTCCGCTCCAGGCCGTACTTTCGACGCCACGAAACCTCGAGAGCTACGATCAGTTTTCGCGCGTCGCGCTGTCGTTGTTCCGCTTCATCGGGGCGGCCTATGCGACCGGCGCGTCCGATTGCTGGGAAGCGGCCTATCGCTTCGCCGACGAGACTCCTGACATTGCCGACAGCGCATTGCTGGTGGCGCGGGCCGCCGCGCTGGTCAGGATCCTGCGCAGCGGCCGGCCATGCGAGCCGTGCTTCATGCCGCCGTCCTGCCGGCGGCTGTCGAAGGACGAGACGGAGCTGATGCGGTTGCTGGCCGTCGCCCGCCGCAAGCAACCGGGCGAGCTCGAGTCTATCGTTTGCCAGTTCGTCGGCTCCGGCAAGGAGGATGCCGCGACACGCGCGGTCAACGCGCTTGCGCTGTGCTGACACTTTGACGGGTTCTAGTCGCATCCGCAGCAGCCTTGCGGTATCAACATCGCCGTGGAGGGGCGGAGCTCGACGCCTTCCATGAAACCTCCAGACGATCCCAGCACCATCACCGCTGGGATCGTCGTTTCTCGCATGTCCACCCAAAGCGCGATGAGATTAGGATGGATCGTCATCGCGCTTTAGGTTGTTGTTTGAGCATGATCTTTTCGGAAAACCGCTGCGCACTTTTCCGGATCATGCTTTAGCCGCCCTTCTTGCCCAGCACGAGGTCGATCGTGTGGGCGGCGATCTTGCGCAATTGCGGCTCGTCGCCGAACGCGCGTTCGAGCACGGCGAGTCCACGCGTCATCGTGACGATGTGTAGGGCTGCGGTGGCGGGGTTGCCACTGAACTCGCCACGTTCGGCGCCGGCCAACAACGTGTCCTGGACCAGAGCAGTGATGCGCGAGACAAGGCTTGCAAAAGCCTGACGCGCCTCTTCATCCAGCCCTTCGCCTTCGGCCGCGCCGAGCTCCATCAAGCCACGCGTGGTCGGACATCCCCGCGGCGGAGAGCCCGAGCGGAAATTGCTGATGGTCAGGTCGAAGAACGCGGTGAGGCTTTTGCGCAATGAGCCCGCGCCGAGCGCCTTTTGCAGGGCGACGAGATAATCGCCCGAATAGCGCTCATAGGCCTGGAGGAACAGCGCCTCCTTGCTGCCGAACGCATTGTAGAGGCTGCCGCGCTGGACGCCGGCGTCACGCGCGATGTCCGACAGCGACGTGCCGCGCACACCCTTGCGCCAGAACTGGTCGAACGCGATGCGCAGGACGTCGTCGTGGTTGAACTCGCGCGGTCTCAAATGGCGATCCTCCTGGACTGCCCGGTCCTGAATGAACCGGCAATATTTGACACGTCGTCAATAATGTGCTTTTTTGACACTACGTCAAAAACAGATCGAGGTCGATTGCCAGCTTTGTCCCTGGACCGGCCCGCAAGCAGCGGAAAGCAAAAAGGGAATCCCGATGCCTCTGCTCCACATCTCGATGCGCGCCGGCAAGCCGGAAGCCTACCGGCAGGCGATCCTCGACGGCCTCTACCGCGCCATGCGCGAGGCGCTGAACGTGCCCGAGGGCGACCAATTCATGACCATCAGTGAGCTCGAGCCCGCGAACTTCCGCTGCGGCAACGCCTACGGCGTCGAGCGCAGCGACGATGCCGTGCTGATCCAGATCACGGTGTTCGCCTCGCGCACCGCCGAGTAGAAGGCGGCACTGTATCGCCGGATCGCGGACGTGCTCGGCGAAAATCCCGGCATCCGCCCCGAGGACGTTTTCGTGAACGTGCTCGATGCGCCCAAGGAGAACTGGTCCGTCGGAAACGGAATCGCGCAGTTTGCGTGAGGCGGCTACAGCTTCAGCTCCCAACGCACGCCTCCATGGTCCCATCAAGTTCAGCGCGCGAGAGCACCCCGAGCTCGGCGATGAAGACGATCCGCGTCCGCGGCACGCCCGGCGCCGGCGCATCGGCCGGCGCCAGCGTGGCGCGGCCGGCGGCGAACTGAAACACCACCTGGCGGCCGGGCTGCTCGACGCTCTCGAACAGGCCCTTTGCGCGCGCGAGCTTTGGCGCAAGGCGGCTGATGGCCTGCTGCAAGCGGGGCAACGAGATGGGCTGGTCCGATGTCCAGCTCAGCGTCTCGAAGCGCTCTTCCGCCGGCCGTCGCGGCGCCACCTCGCGCGGGGCGGGCGCGCGATCGACATTCGCGGGAAACAGCAACGCGGACGGAAGCTCGCCGTGGGTCGCATCGACCACCACGGCAGGGACGCGCTGGGCGCGGATCGCCTCGCGCATCCGTAGCCCCGCGCCCTCGTTCGCCAGATCCAGCTTGCTCAGCGCCACGATATCGGCGACCCGCAGCTGCGACCGCTGGAGCGCATCCTCCAGTGCCGCCGGCGGCGCCGTCGCATCCAGCACGCAGAGCACGGTTTCGAGCGGCGCTTCGCGCAGGATCACCGGGTCCATGAGATTGCGCAGGATGTCGGCGGGATCGGCGACGCCGCTGGTTTCGATGACGATGTAGTCGGGCTTGGGATCACGCCGCAGCAGCGTCGAGAGCGTGCGCAAGAGATCGCCTTCGAGCGAGCAGCAGATGCAGCCATTGGCGAGGCTGACCACGCCGTCGCTGGCGCCCGCGATCAGCTCCGCATCAATATTGATCGCGCCGAAATCGTTGACCACGGCGGCAATGCGTCGCCCGTCCGCGTGCGCCAGCAGATGATTCACGACCGTGGTCTTGCCCGCCCCCAGAAAGCCCGTCACCAAGAGGATGGGGACCGGCATGATCAGCTCCCGGCGACGGGCCGGCGCACGGGGCGGCCCGGCCGCGCCGCCACATCAAGAACGCCGTCACTGATCAGCACCTGGCCGCTGACGAGCAGGTGCCGCACGCCCTCGGAGGGGCGGTTCATCGCCGTGAAGGTCGCGCGATCCGACAGCTTCTCGTAGTCGAACACGACGATGTCGGCGTCCGCGTCCTTCGCGAGCCTGCCCTTGGCGCGCATCGCGGGCGTGCTCTGCGACAAGATCTCCGCGGGAATCAGCGCGCATTTGCGCACGCCTTCGAGCAGTGACACGGCCTTGCGCTCGCGCACCCATTCGCGGATGAACTTTGTGAAGCAGCCCGCCGAGCGCGGATGCGAGGTGGCGTCATTCGGCAACGGCCAGGCATCGCCGGTGTAGGTCGAGCCGTCGGGCAGCGTCCACGGCATCGCGTCGGACGCGATCGCACCGCCGGGATAGAGCACCGACATGTCGAGCAGGTCGCGGTGATGCGCATTGTTCTCGGTGTCGAGGATGTGCCAGAGCACCAGCGAGGACGGCTCTTCGGCCTGCGCCTTGAGCAGCTCCTCGCGGTCGCGGAAGCGATGGCCGTCGGTCACCCGCTGCACCGAATCGTAGCCGGTGCCGTTGCGCTCGATGAATTCGGGATCGCTGAAGAAGGCGGCGGCCAGCACGGTCGAGCCCGTGCCGTAAGGATAAGCCTCGACCGTGATCGGCAGGCCCTGCGCCTGCGCCTTCTCGACCAGCACGCGGCAGCGCTCGATGTCGGTCTTGCTCGACGAATTGAAATGGCAGATGTGCATATGCGCGCCAGTGGCGCCGGCATAGCCGATCAGGCGGATATAGGCTTCCGCCGCGCTCTCAGGGTCGATGCGCGACATGAAGGCGACGTGGGTGAAGGTCGGCACGTCCTTTGCGGCGGCGAGCTGGCAGACCGCGGTCAGCTCCTGCACGCCGGCGCCCGGAGCGTAGGCGTTCAAAATGCCGATGCCGATGCCGCCTTCGTTGAGGCCACGCGAAAGGCGCTCGAGGATGCCGGCGACCTCCGCATCGGTCGCGACGTTCTCGATCCAGCGGCGGTCGCGCATGGCATTGCCGAACGCTTCCAGCGAACTCTCCGCATTGGAGCCCGTCATCGCGCCGATGCGCGCAAACGCCCAGTTGGCGGCGGCGCCATAGTTCAGCACGCGTCCCTTCCTGGCCTGGCGCTCATACCAGGATGCGACCGGCAGCACCCCGGCCTCGAGATCGAGCGTCGTCGTCACGCCGTCGAACGCCTGCATGCGGTCGGCCGGGAGCGACTGGCCATGCGCGTGCAGATCGATGAAGCCGGGCGCGACCACAAGGCCGGTGGCGTCGATCGCCCGCTCGGCGCCGCCGAGCGAGGAGCCGACCGCGGCGATCTTGCCGTCCACCACCGCCACATCGCCGATGGCATCCATTCCGCTGGCGGGATCCACCACCCGGCCGCCAGAGATCACCAAGCCGCTCATATCAAAACTCCTCCGCGCTGATATCGCATCAAGGCAGATTCCGGGGGCAACGACCACCTCCACTGCGGCCGATGCATCATGCTCACACGGAAGATCATTTGGCAGGCAGACCGCAGACGCGCGTTCGCAGCCTCGCGGCATGTTTTGCCCGAGCTGTGCTCTTCTCTTCGCACCCTAAGAAAGGGCGCAGGGAAGGCCGGGCGCCGGCTGGCACCCATAAGACCCCTGCGCTGAACGAATGCACACGCAATGCACAGGGGAGACACAGGGCAGCCGAAACCAGGCCTTCCCTGCGCGATGGTTTGACGGCCTATGCCGCGCTCTCCCGGGAGCCGAGTTCCTTCTGGCCTCCCTCACCTGCATCAATGGTGGTGGCGGCTCCGCCCATAAGTGCTGGGATCTGATCAATGTCGGTGGCGTGCCCATTGCTCCGCCCGTTTCCTTGGGGTGCCACGATGCAACCGGTGGCACGGTCGGCGGTCAGATCGGCTACCGCTGGCAGACGGCGGGCTGGGTGTTCGGGGTGGAGGCGCAGGGCAACTGGGCTGATTTCAAGGGGTCCAACGCCAACCTCGCCGCCCCGGACATCCAGAATGAAACCAAGATCGATGCGTTCGGCCTGTTCACAAGTTGGCTATGCCTGGAATAACGTGCTGCTCTATGTGAAAGGCGGTGCAGCGGTCGTCAGCGACAAATACAGAGCTTTCGATATTCCGACCGGGCTGACTATCGTCAGCGGAAGCGAAACCCGCTGGGGTGGTGCGGTGGGGGCCGGCCTCGAATTTAGCTTCGCCCCGAACTGGTCCGTCGGCGTTGAATACGACCACCTGTTTATGGGCGATAGAGACGTGAACTTCGTGGACGCTGCGGGCGCTGTTGCTGCAACCGCCCGTATTGGTCAGGACGTCGACATCGGTTTGGTCCGTGTGAACTACCGCTGGGGCGGCCCGGTCGTCGCGAAATACTGACTTGCGTTACAAACACAAGCCATCGGTCGCCCATGCCGACGCTAGCCGGAGACATGCGGCCCGGTTCTCGCTGAGAACGATGACCGGCCGCGGTTGCCCGGCATGCGGACCGAGTTCAAGGGCGATCGGGGTACCAAGTCCAAGCCAATCCCCGGACCACACTTGGTCTACGGGTTCTTGACCACAAATGCCAATGCCGTGGTCGCGCAAAGCCATGCCGGTCATACTGACCACCGACGAGGAGCGCGATGTTTGGATGCGCGCGCCATGGGACGAGGCGAAGGCATTGCAGCGCCCATTGCCGGACGATGCGCTCGGGATCGTATTGCGGGGGCCGGACAAGGAAGATCGCACGACGGCGTAGATGGGTTAGCCCTGACACTGGAAGAACTGGCAAAGATAGCTCGGAAGCTTTCGCCGATTGCATTATCGATGGATGACCAATCCCGAGCTTGCGCTGCGTTGGCAGCATAGAGGCCCGCCGCTACGTCGAGGACCTATACCACTCACTCCTCCGCCATAGAGTGGAGGAAGCCGAGCACTGGCCTCCCGATGTCACGGCGAATGGTCAAAATCGTGTCGCTGCTCCTTGCGGGCTGATCGAGGTGGCCGCCTCTGCTGACCTGATCGGCCAAGCCAGCATCATCGATGGCGACGCGATAGAACTCTACGGCACCCGCATCCGCCTTTGGGGCATCGACGCGCTAGAGAGCAGCCAGCGTAGCCGGGGGTCATGATTGCCGCACGCAAGCGCCGCGCCCTTGCGCCGCCTACCAAGCCCCGAGAGCCATCAAAAAGATAATGGTGAGGGACGAGCCGCAAGCGACTATGACAGTATAACATTCGGGCGTGTTCATTGTTGCCTCCCGAGCCATCGCCGCTCGATACTTATTGCGGCATCGAGAAACTGATTTCGTGCTGCGTGTCTGTCCTGCCAAGACTGCCCTGATCAGCACGATCATAATCGGCTTCTAGGCTTTCAGGATTTTGTCCCGCAATCAGAAGCTGTTTCCGCATTTCAGCGAGGCGGGCGCGGCAGTATTCGCGGTAGAGCAAGTCGAATATGGCGGGCATGGAGGCCCCCACCGTTTGAGTATCGCTATGAGATATTCCACACGGATTTTCGGATAATCTAAGCCCCAGCGATGCTGTCCGATGTGAGCCCATCCACAGGCTGCGCCAATCTCAAAGAAAATGATCGGCTGACGTGCTTGTCGGTGCAAAACGGAACAGGGCTAGTTACCTAAAATCGGGTATAGCAGGCTTCTGTTTCAGCAAAACTTCGTCAAACAACTCAAGATCGCTGCTGCGCGAATAAAAATCCAACTACAGCGCGAAATGACTTACCACTGGATGCAAGCACCGTTGGCTGCAACGCCGCCCTGTTACCCACCCGATCGAAGCAAGAACGGATCGACCGACGCAGCTAGTCGGTCTGCCACTTGCATGTTCGGCGTCGACTGCTTTTCGGTAGGCAGCGAGCGGAGAGAACTGGCGGCCAGCCCGGTACAAGCGACAAGAGCAGCTATTGCTACCGCAACGAGATATTCGGTTCTCATCTTGTCCCTCCCTTCATAGCCAGGAATTAACCGGGCGCTCTTAGAAATGGTTCCGGGTGCTGTTCGTTTCCTCGTTCGATGAACCCTGCGCCGCGATCCCAAGGGAACGAAAGCACCTGTCAAGGCTTTGGCAGAACACGAGGCCGTCGCTCGCCGGTCCTAACACGGCGCAGATCGCGGGATAGCCAAAGGTCGCGGCCACCGACCCGCTAATGCTCAATGCAAGCGCTCGCGTAGATAGCCAAAAGCGACGGTCTCCGGTTCCTTGATTAGGGCAGCCGTACTCGCAGGCGGAGAAGCTGCGGGAAGGGGTAGGCAAGGAGGTTCGTTGTGCCCCGCCGCATCGACATAGACGACAAACACAGCCGGGCAATTGCTAAGGAAATCGGCGACCACCTGCGCGGGGCGCTAAAGCCTGAGCCGGACCAACCGGAGAGGCTAAAAACGCAGATCGAACGGCTGCGGAAATTGGAGGAGCGCTCACCGTCGATCGTCCCCGGTACCGAGCATAGGAATAAATCTCGCTGTTGAGCCATCTGCGAGGTTCCAAACAATTCGATAAGGAACACCTCCGGTGCACTGCTTTGGGCTTTGAAGAAATACGGAATGCCGAGCCATGCCACGTTACTTTTTCGATTTGCGCGACGAAAACGAACTGACCCCCGATGAGGAGGGATTGGAACTTTCTGGCTTCCCCGCCGTACAAGCGGAGGCGGCGAAGTCACTTGCCGATATGGCGAGAGATGCGGTGCACACCTCCCTCCTTCCGACACCACATGGCGATCGA